>Ga0208793_1001603_pt1 | contig 12727 bp, 14 predicted proteins | sample 17_taG_FD_184092 | JGI IMG/M metagenome (GOLD analysis project Ga0208793, IMG submission 184092) | Marine viral communities from the Subarctic Pacific Ocean - 17_ETSP_OMZ_AT15314 metaG (SPAdes) (version 2) | ecosystem: Environmental > Aquatic > Marine > Oceanic | place: Pacific Ocean | collected...
TCCAAGTCTTGTTAATTACAGGATAAGTAAAAGTACTACTATCACTATCCCATTCAAGGTCTCCTAGCTTTTGAATTGCTGAATCGTAATCAGGTGTTACTACGTTGTAGAATCCTGCTTCTTCCCAAGTGTCTGAACCTAATAAATCAAACCCACAGATTACATTACCCCAAGACTTAGGGATTGTAGTATATCTTTTTATTGCTCCTCCTATTTGTATTGCTTTCATATTTTATTTTTTATACTGTTGTTCCTGTTACATAAGATGCTACTGCCCAAATTAAAATTGCATCTCCAACTGTATCGTCAACGCAAAGAACTTGAATTATGTTTTTTGCTGCAGTATCTATACTTGTAGAACCTACTTTATTTATTGATACTGTAGTAAATGGAACACTTGCATCTAAAGTTATAGCAGCAGAAGATAAGTCAGCCCCAGAAAGAATGATGTCTATTACCTGACCAGTTTTAATGTCGTGTATATCTAAAGTTACTGTACCAAGATTACCTGTAAGATTAAATGCAGCATATTTATCAGCTTCTAAATCAATAGTACCAGTTGTAGTAGCTATATCTTGAATTGCAGTATATCTATCTTCTAGTTTAGCGTGAGTAACTCCATCATTTGCAAGTTTATCAGTTGTAACCCCTAAGTCTTTTATTTGTGCAGCATCACCACTAATTTCTATAGTTGAATCGTCTACACTTAAATCCAAAATGACAGGTCCTGCTGTACCTCCGCCAGAAAGACCATCACCTGCTGTTACAGCAGTAATATCTCCTTCAACTCCTGCAACCCAAGTAAAGCTGCCATCTCCATCAGAAGATAGGAGCCATCCCGGCGTACCGTTATCTGCTACATTTAATTGCGTTGCTCCAATTCCATTATCTGCGATTGATAAAGTAACCGAAGTATCTGCTACGCTAGTTTTTTCTAAAGGTGCTGTTGCTGTTATATTAGCTCCTTCATAAACTTCATTTGTGTTAGAAACTACCGCAGTAAACGCATCAAAGAGAGTATCTCCATTACCCTGATCAGCAGCTCCAATAGCTATATTTTGTTTTCCCATTTCTTATTTCTTTATATTTGTGTTCTATCTGTTGTGTATAATGTTGTATCTGTTCTATAAGCTGTTGTATCAACCGTAAAAGCATCCACAAGTGTCCAACAAGTAGGTGCAGAAAAATCAGGAATGTAATTTGTACTCCAATCTTCATCAGCTCCCCAAGAAGAGTTGACTTCCATCTCACAATATACTTTTCCCCAATTTATATTATTAGCCATATTATTTCTTTACAGGTTCGCTATTTACCTTTTTTAAATAACTGTTTAATTTGATTTCGTTTTCTTTTTTAGGCTTATAAACCTTTTTCTTTCTGTTTACTACAATACCCATCCAGTAAAGTTTATATCCCTGTGTGGATACATACCATCATCTTGGTTTGTTATAAATTCAGGGAATAGATTACTATTGAAATTCATATAATCCATAAACCTTTGAGTATAGAACTCAGCAGTTTCTGTTGCGTGTTCTGTAAGTGTAATTATTTCATCTTTATCTACAGATACAGCATTCTCTGAGTTATGCTTATAGATACCTCCATTTGATATCTGATATGCTGCATAAGGAATATAAGCAGCTTGACTATACCAGATAAGCATAGGCTTAACATAATCATTAACCAGAGTAAGATAGTTTCCACTTAGACTACCTGCAATAATATCAGCCTGTAACTTATCGTATAAAGCAGTTCCTAAGTATTGCTGAATATTTGTATCTTGTGCAACCTCAACGAATTGTATCAGTTTATCAGCATCAACATTACCATCAAATATTGACTTTCTTTTAAGTTCTTTTAATGTTATAAATAATGCTTTCATATTAATCTTCTTCTGTATTTTCTATTGGTTCAGCATCTACTTCAAGGTCCAACATATCTTCCTCAGGTAACTCAACTTTGTCAGAAGATAGCTTCTCGCCAGTCTCTTCCTCTCTCTTGATCTTAGTAGCGATATTGTCTAGTTCAGTAAATTCAATCGGTTGAAGTGTCGTAAAGTATAAGTCAAGCATAATACCATTAAACGCAAGCAACTCTCTAAAAGCATCTATTAAGAGCGTTTGGAAAGGTCTAATAACTATATTGTCCATAAGTATAGAAGCAGTTCTAAGCTCTTCTGCATTATTACCAAATCCAGTATTGTCTTTAATACCTAACAAGATAGGAGACACTACTCCGTGTCCTATCATAATCTTCTCTCTACTTTCTTTCGCTAAGAAGTCGTATTGAGCGTGAGCATCAGGCAAGTGTATAGGTTCTACAGTAGATTGACTTTCAGAACTCTCATTAAATGCCAATATAAATCTACCAGCATTTGATGACCCACTGAATTTATCATAAATCTTTCTCTCTATAATCTCTTGAATCTCGTCAGTAGGTATTCCGTTATTGAAGTTCAATAATAAGGAAGGCTGTAATCCGTTCTTGATATTGTTTAGGTGATAGTTAGACACCTCTTCTTCTAAAGAACAGTACTGTAAACAACCTTGATAATCTACAGGGCTATAGTAGTAAAACCCTGGTCTATAGGGCTTTACGCAATATATTTCTATATTCTCTCCTTTACTACCGTTCTTGTAAGAAGGTATTCTTTTAGGTTTATCACTAGGCTTTATATTAGCCCAATCTGGGTGATAGTAATATCCTTTAACTATTCCATCTTTAGCCTTCTCAGCTCTCAAAGTCTCCATAGGGAAGTGATATAGACCTGATATCTCTTTCTTACCTTTCTTATAAACAACTTGAATAGCACTCTGACCTAACATCTTTAAATCATTAACTATTCTCTTTATATCACTAGGTCTAAGGATAGCTTGCATCTGTCCAAACATCTCAGGCTTCTCTTTGGAGTCTGTTGCGTTTAAACCTCTACCGTAAATCATATCTACGATACCGTTAATACATCTTGAGTTTGTAGGGCTGCCTAAGTATCTCTCTATAAGTTCAGCGAAGTAATCATTACCATCTCCATACTCTACCCAATCGTATCTTTGACTTTCTGTAACACTAGGTACTTCATACCCTGATAAATTCAAGACTCTAAGACTAGAATCTGGAGATTTCTTAGGGGTATCAACTGGTCGATTTCTTTTTATATTTTTTCTGCTCATATAATTATATATTGTTGCTCTTCTGTTTCAGAATCATATTGTTCGTAGTCTCCTGTGTTTAAAGTGTGGGAAATTGTATCATCTATTTGTGAAGTGCAATATATTTTATCTCTATATAATAAAGTTGAACCTTGCTTTATCTCTATAGAATAAGAACTTTCGTCAGTAAGAATACTAAACGTACATTCTATATCTAAGAAATTACCGTTAATAACCGAAGTTAACTCAGATAGCGTTTCATTCTTTTTTGTTCCATCCTCTTTAATTACTAGCTCTAAATCACTAGCCTCTATATATTCTCTAGGAATAATACTGAGTATTTGAGGGTCTGTATTTGGCAATAACCTTATCATATAAGTATAACTAAATAACCTTATTTCTGTTCATAAAAAAAGGGGTAACATTTCTGCTACCCCTTAATTATCAAAATGAAGGTCGGATTAAGAATTTACTCCCTCGACAATAGTTGCTGTCGCACTAGCCATTCCTGCGAAAGGATCAGCAGCAGTTGGTGCAGAAACAAAGTTTGCAGGTTTTATCTCCATACCAGTGAGTGTTAGTGTATAACCACTCAAATCTCCCATAGCAGCTCCAGTAACAATAGTTCCACCAGATACATCAGCTCCATTTTCAAGACCCATTAGAAATACATTACCGTTGTAATCTTCAACAGCAACGTGAGGATGTCCGTAAGCCAAGAGTTTTATCTCTTTGTGGTCCTCCTTAGACAACTTCTTTAGGGTAAGGTTTAATGTTTGCTCAAAGAATGTTGTTCCATTCTCTCTTGAGGAATTAACAGCTTGCTCGAAGCTACTATTCCCTTTTAGTTCATATTTGTAAGCAGAAAAAGTTCCTGACATATCGGTAATCTCATCATCTGTTTGAGTTACTGTTCCTAAGTCTGAGTAATCGACAAAGTAAACAGCTCTAAGACCACCAACTACGTCTTTACAAGGTTCTTTTCTACCTTTTGTTAAATCACAAGCCATATTATTATTGTATTAAAAAAGGGTAGGTAGGCTTTTCGGCTTACCCACCCCTTTAAGTTAGTTAATTGTTTCTACTAGATTCCGTAAGATACGATATCTCCTACGATTCCGTACTGTACACCTGCTGTAAATCTCATTACAACTCTTACGTTTTGAGATCCATCTAAGTCAGCCATATCAATTACTTTTACTTGGTTGTAGTCAGATAATAGACCAGTACCAAAGTATAAGTTAGATTTCTCTGCTGCGATAGCTGTGTTGTCAGCTAATCCGTTTGCAACAAATAGTTTTACTCCGTCAAAAGTTAAACTTCCGTTGTTCCACCACTGAGTTCCCATAGCGTTTGTACCGTTAGCTCCTAAACCAGAAGTTCCAAATCCACCTAAAGCTCTTACATAAGCTCTTGCGATATTTTGAGATACATATAGGTTTAAGTCTTCACTTCCGTAGATAGTTGAAGGGATGGCATCAACGATACTTCCTAATTGTGCAATTACGTTTGCAGCATCTACAGTTGTACCTGCAATTTTAGCAGCACCTGCGTGTGCAACGTCAGCATCTAGCAAAGTAGTTAATCCATCAAACTGTCCACTTACTCCTTCGGTGTCAGTTCCTTCCCAGATAGAAGTTTCAGTTCTTTGTGCTACTTTAGCAGCAACGTGTCCGATCAAGAAATCAGCGAAAGAAGAAGGTAAGCTGTCAAATGCAGAATATCCCATTTTAATAGCTTCCCAGTCTTGGTGAAAGTCTTTCTTACATAATTGTAAATTTACTTGAAGCTCTTTTGGAGTAATAATTCTTTCCGCAAGAGTTAAAGTTGAAGTTCCGTCAAAATCACAGCTTGCATCTTTTACGATATCATCAGTAGATACAGTTTTGATTACTTCTTTGAATTTTACGTTTGGTTTTACGGTAATACCACCATTAGCGATAGTAGAACCTTCTAATAATGCAGCAGAAATGTACTTTCCAGCAAATTCTCCAGCATAAGTAGTTGAAATTGAAGTTGAAGTTGGCATAATTTAATTTTTGTTTTGTTATTATTATTTACTAATTCTTTGTAGAACTCTATCTAACGTAGTTAGTGTTCTGTTTTGTGCATATAGGTTTAATGCAGCAGTTTCTGAGGTATTCTCAGGAGAGTGCATTAAAGGTTGTTCAGGAGCTTCGTCAGCAGAAAGTTCTTCAGGAACTTCTACTTTAGCCTCTTCCTTAGCCTCTAATTGACCCATCATTTTTTCTACTAAAGCTCTAACTTCCGCTAGTTCTTCTTTAGTCGCATAAGATAATTCAGCAGTATCTTCTACTACATCTTCTACAGGAATTTCCCCCTCAGGAGCTTCCTCTAGTTGAACATCTTCTTGTACTTCCTCTTGAACTTCTGGAGTAGCCTCTTCAAGTTGTACTTCTTCTTGTACAGTATCTTGAGTTTCTACTTCTTCTGTTGAAGATAAAAGCACGTCTTTTAGTTTTGAAACGATTTCAGTTGCTTTCATAAAATTAATATTTATAATTATTACCTATTTGTTTGTAAAGTGTTGTATTTTCAACTGTTGCCTTGTCCTGTTAAGCTACCCACTCCTTGAGCCTGTAGAGTTCCATTACAACAATCTTTAGAATACCTTTTACCATCCTTACATAAACATCCCCTAGTACCTCCCTTTGGAGATGAATAACTTACTGTTGCTTTGTCTTTCTTCATATGTGGTGCGTTTTTTAAATAATATTATTAGCTTAAACTTGCGTTTTGTGTTCGTTGTATAAAATATATTACATCCCAAATTCTGCAATCATTTCCTGTAGAAACGAATTTTAATTGAACTCCATCATTTACAAAAGTGCTATCGGTATAATATTGAGCCATTATATTCTCTGAGTGTATTTCGTCATTTCCTTTTGGAAAAGCAATAGTTCCTGCTAATCTTGATATTTGACCACTACCCTCTAAGTTATATTCTAAATAGGTTTGGTTTGCGTTTGCAGCTTGTGCTTTAAATGCTATTGTTATAATGTATGTATCATTTTCGTTTACACCTAATATTTTTTGTGTAAGGGAATCGTAAAATTCTATACTTGAATGGCTTTTTACTACATTACCTGCGTTATTAGGTAGCACTACTTCTGAATCTTGTTCCAGAGTAAGCTTATACTCAGAATGATATTCTGTATCGTCATACCTAGCCCAACCTAAAGAAGATGCTCCACCTTGGGGGTAAACTATTACGTTTTCATTATTATGACCCATATACAGAGCATCATCTGTACGCATCATAGCTCCATTTTCGATATTTACACTAGAAACTACTGATTCTGTAGTATCTTGAACGTGAACTCTATAAGAAGTGTTTTTAGTTGCCATAATTATTGTTTAGGTACACAATTAGGTACTTTTCTACCATTTTTATTCTTGAAGCCCACCATTTCATATCCCTCTTGACAAGGGTTTACATCTTCTAGCTTCTCTAATCCCTTTAATTTAGATTCGGTCCAGTTAAGCATACTTTTACCTCCCCAAAGAAGATAACTTATAGTTCCACAAGCTTCTGGCTTACTAGGATTATAATATTCAGCAGCTCTGCTTAAATAAGAGTATATTCTCTTTAAAGTAGATACTGTAAACTTCTCTTTTCTCTCTAGCTGTCTAGCTCTAACCTTACCTACCTGAGTAGCACACTTATTGCCTAGCTCCTTGTTTCTCTTTATACCTAATTTGGCATTATTTGAGGCAGATTCAGGATATCCTCCGTAAGATTCTAACTCAACCCCCTCAGAAAGCGTTTCAAGAGCTTCTAACAGCTCGTATTCTGCGTTTAGTTCCTCAAGACATTCTGAGCAAAAAGATTCCTCTATAGACTCCTTAGGGCGTTCCATCTTGTCAGCAAAATATCCCTCAATAGAGAATCCTTTAACTTCACCTGATTTGACTTGATCCCAAACGTCATCATTATTAACCTTTACAGATACCATCCAAGTACCAATAGGTAGATTAAAGTCATACTTTCTTGATTTGTCTTTTGTTTCATCCTCTATAATCCAAGATTCAACAACAGACATACCTTCTAGCTCTACTTGATGCTCTAGGGTACTGTTATTCTGATTACCCTTCATTAAAAACAGCTCAGAAGCCTTTCTTACTGTATCTTCAGAGAAGAATATGTAATATTCCTCTTCTCCACTGTTTCTGTATATCTTTTTGTTGGGTATTAAGGCTGCACCCATCAAAATCCTTTTTTCTTTGTCTACCTCAGCTAATTTTACTTCTTTATGCTCTTTTAGGGCTATAAAGTCCTCTTCTATAGCTGGGTTTTCGACAACTGAGATAGCTTCTATTCCACTAAACTCGTTATCTTCGTCTATAATAAGTTCTATAATGCGTTCCATATATAAATAACTATTTGATACTTATTCGTTACAATTTATATTCCTTTAAATCTATTGTTTCTGTCGAACTCTTCAGCATTATTAATGTCTTTAAGCACTACAAACGCCTTTAATGGTTTTTCTTGAGTCCCAGCCACTGTTTGAGCCAACTGAGATTCAGGCGAAGCACCTACTACGTTAAAATCAGGAGCTTCAACACCTACTCCACCACCGCCTCCAGTAGATGGTGCGCCTAATGCGCTTATAGCAGAATTAGCCTTTTTTCTAGCAGCAACTATTGATGCTATAATACCTCCTATACTTATTGCAAAAGCAGCTGTTCCATAAGGACCCAGTGCTTTAACAAAAGCCCCTATAGACATATTAGCCGCTCCAATACTAGTGGCAGCATCAAGAGCTATCTGTTGTGCAGACGCCTTTCCTTTAGAAACAGCTAGTTGAGCAGTTCTTATTTGTTCTGCCGCAAAAGCCTTTGCCCTCATAATTTCTTCAGCTATAAGAAGAGACTGCTTTATCGTAAACATATCTCTTTCAGATTTTATTTTTCTTTCTTGAGCCTTTCTTTCTCTTTTCTCTAGTTCTTTAATTGCTTTTTGCTGCTCAACACTATTTAATTTACCAGAATTAAGAATGTAATCCCTTTCTCTAGCCAAGGCTTCCATTCTGGCTTCATTATAAGAATTAAAAACACCTCCTAGATAACCCAAAGACTTTTGAGTTGCAGAAAATACTCCTTGTATTTCTTTGGCTTGATTTTTAATGAATGCTATACCTGCCTTAGCGGATTCATCAAGCCTTTTTATATGTTCATCATACCTTCTTCCCATTTCAGACAACTCTTCGGTAGAGCTAATAGCATTCTCCTCAAGAACCCTTCCTGTGAATTGAACATCATCAAGCATACCTTTAAATACTTGTTTACCTTTATCATTTATATCAAAGAAGAATTTGTCAAAAAATGGTTTAAGTGATTTGATTTGTTCTCTAGAAGACTTATCTCCTGATGTTAAATCACCTTGTTGCTCTAGCAGTCTTTCTCGCAATAAAAGAAGCTCACTCTCTATCAATACCGATTCAGCAGCATTACTTATGTCTTCTTTTGCAAGCTCTAGCTTATTCTTCAGCATTTTAATTGTAACTTCGTTCGCTAAACCAGTGAGTTGAAGTTGCTCGTCAGTTTCGTGTAATTCTATCTTTTTCTCTAAAGCCTCTAATTCTTGATTAGTAAGAAAATTGTCTAGCTCTCTTCTTTTAGTTTCTTCTTCGGAAATCTTTGTGTTTACCACGTTCAAGAGCTGACTCGTTGATAAATACTCCTTTATTAATTCATTTTTCTGCTCCTGAGATAAATTACTTTCTTTTAAGAATTTATTTAATTTTTTATCAGAGGCTGCAGCTCCACCCAATACAACATTTAATTGATCTTGAGTAAGCACTATGTCTTCTATTACGCTTAAATAATCATTTAATGAGTCTACTGAGTCAGCAATAGCACCAGCAAAACTTGTTGCTGATTTTTCTGCTTTCTTAGCATCCATATCATACTTTTCAAATAATGTTATGATGGTTTGAAATACAATTATAACCCCTAAAGGACCAGCTAATGCACTCCATAAAGCCCTTAGACCATTAGCAACGCCTCCAGTAGTCGTTATCAAAGTAATCATTAATGTGGATAGCTGAGACAAGTTGTTTGCCATACCTCTAATTCCGTAGTTAGAGTCGGATATAGCTCTACCCATCTCAACAACAGTAGCACCAGCAAGACCAGTTTTGTCTATATTTCCGTCTAGAGATTTATTAGTTTTACCCAGTAGAGCTTGTTGTTCTCTTAAATCGGCATTTACTTTCTTTAAACCATTATCTAATTTAACAAAACCATTAGTTAATCCTGCTATCTTAACCTTACCCTTGTCGTTTATCTCTACATTATAAACTATGCTCTTATTAGTATCAGCCATTACTTCTTCTTTTTATGGATTGCTTAAATTCTTTAATGTTCTCTGGTGCTTTGTACTTGCCTTTAGCAATATCAATAACAGGGTCTACCCCATAAAAATCACTAGTTTGCAATAAGTCTATAACTTCTTTTATCATTCTACTATCTCGTCTGTAAATATGTTTAACAATTCCAACTCTGATTTGCCAGTATTTAGGTTTGTGGTTATTGAATTAATCCTAAATATCTTATCGTGTATCTTTATCTGGTCATTCAATCTATAGTTTATTATTATGTTTGTTGGCAAGTATGCCGTTATTTTAAATAATCTTTTTGCAGGATTAAATACACTTTCTATATATTTTTTGTAATAAACATTAAATAATGAATTAGTATTATCTTCATAATTAACAGCTTGCCATTCATCAAACTCTTGGTCAAAGTTCAACGAATATGTTGGAGGGGTTGTTGGTGTTCCGTCATCACTACTATTTGAAGGTCTCCAATAAGTTGAAATTCCCTCTGGTGGAGAACTAGATATCCAATTTATTTTTTTATCTACACTATTATCTTCCGATATTGCATAAAACAAAAGAGGTGCTATAGACGTGGTGTCATAATCTCCTGTTGCTGGTTTTCCATTATCAGCAGGATTATAACTAAAATTTCCTCCAGCACAATAACCCCACTGAATACTAGTCTCGTTTGTTGTTCCTGCTGGAGAACTGTTTAAATCTATCAATCTTTCGTATTTAAAATGAGAGAAAGGTAATTGTATTTCATACTTTGACCCCTTGTCTATATTTATGTTCTCATTTTTATACAGTAAATCTTTTATTGCAAATTCTGTATTTCCAAAAACTTCACCAAACTGATCGAGATGATTCTCCATTAATATAACGTCAGTTTCTTGATACTTAAAATCAATATCCGTGTATGCCAATATTGATTCTACAGTGTGATCACTAGAGTCAACGTATTTAGTTATGTCAATTACAGAGCCTATAGGGTTATTTACTGAGTCTAAATAAAAATTATCTAAGGTGTCTATATAGATCTTACCATTATTTTCTTTATCAGATAAATCATCTATAAAATAAGCTACTAGATTAAACATCTTGAATATTCCAGAAATAAAGTCCAAGATGTCCATACTTGGCATTATTTCAAGTGACTCAGATATTATATCTACAGAGAATGATAGTTCTTGATTTGTTTTATCATATCTTTCAATAAAGTCTATATTAGACCCATTTGATGCTTTTAATATCTCCACAGTAGAATCTATAATTAGATTTGTTTTAGAGGTATACTCTAATTTAAATCTTTTTACAGTTCCGTCTGGCTCTGAGGTGCTTATTGCTTCAATACCTTCTGGAGCAGCTCCACTTACATACTCTCCTTTGGTTATCTCGTAGTATTCTCCATCAGGTATAGGTGTTCCGCTTGAATCAACTTCTGTGAAGCTAATTGTGAAAATAGGTTGATCATCAGCAGGAGTTGTCTCGACTCGTATACTATAGGAAGGTGCTGCTCCTGTTTTAGTTATTTCTACAATACCCTCAGAAAAGGATGCTTCAGGAATATCATCACTTGATACATCAAAAGTATAGTTAGTACAATCAAATTTAAAGAGACTGTCGGTAATGTTTTCTTGATCATTAAATTCTCCTGAAACTCCATTAATCCAAAAATACAGATTGGATATCGCAGGAGAGCTTAAAAAATCTCTAGTAAACACTATATCTAAAGGATAACCGTTGTCTACTCTGTACTTGTCCTCTATAGCTTCAAAGATATGTATGAGCTTTATTGCTGGTTTTAAGTCGGTATACTCTAAACCTCTGGAAGTGTCAGGACTAGCACTATTATGATAAACATTACCACTAGTGTTATCTCCACTCGGTATACTTCCTGAGTGATAGAATAACCTTTTCTTTGATGTTATAAGTGGATATATTATTGCATTTTGATAAGTTTCACCGTTTATAGAGAAATCAATACCACTAGTAAGTCCAGACTTGACCTGCTCTTTTGTGTATTCGTGATTAAAATTGCTTAGGTAGTCTAAATCTATTAACTGATCATCACCCATTAAATCTTGAAGTGAAACTGTATTTCCGTAAAATATTAATTCATAAGCATAAGGCTTATTGTTTTTCATCTTAACGCTGGTAAGCCTTACCTTCCCCTTTTTAAATGGAGCTTGGTTTATGTGAATTAACGCTTGCTTTTTCTTTCTTGAATCAAAAGCATTTCCAGTAATATAGTAATTATAATAATGACGAAATATCTTGTTGTTAGTGTCTGATGCTGGAACTGTAAAGGTTTGAGAGTAGTCTGTAAACACTTTCCCTATATCCTTAACGTCTTTTATTGTAGACGTTAAACTAACAGTCTCATCATCAAACAAATCAACTAAAGGGTAGTTCCCTTCATTATCCTCAATATATAATTGTAGTCTCTGCATTATCTAACTAGGTTTATTTCACTGTAAGCGTAATCAAATTTCACTGTAAAGTTTAGTAACTTTTCGTAGCGTTTTGTCTTGTAGGTTAAGTTAGTATCTGTAGGTCTAACAGGGAATACCTTGTTGTTTTCGTGAATCCAAACATTTTCAGACTGAATAAGCTGCTGAATGACCTCATTATAGTCCTCACACACAAATCCAGTGTTTAGTGTTAGATTCTTATTAGAGTTGACGTTAAAAGTCTTGTCTGTTGCACCATAAGTTGGATAAAACTTAGTTGTTGCAGTTGACTGAATAGTATTTACTTTATATTGCTCTCGACTGACGTTAGCACTTTCGTCTCTTTTACCAAAGAACCAAATATCCTGTAGGCTACCAAATTTGTTTAAGAAGGTTATTCTGTATGGAGTATTCTTACACTCTTCAATATATTTTATAAATAATGTTACAGTCTTGTTGTCATTTGTAGTTATAACCACTTCATCAGTACCTAATGGAGCGGATATGTTAGGTATTAAATTTGAAGAGGTAGCCCCCATAATACCAGTTGCATCAGTTCTTATAAGTGTACTATCTGTTGTATATGAGGTTGTATCAGTGGTTAAAGGGGTGAATGTTTTACCAAAAGACTGAGAGCCTACAGAAAGTCCACCTTCATAAAACTCAACGCTATAAAGTTCGTTCTCTTGATATAATGGTATTCTTACCTTTTCACCCTTTTTCCAATATACACAAGTGTTAGATTGCTGTAGTGGGGTAAGTAACTGAGGATTTATCT
>Ga0208793_1001611_pt1 | contig 12709 bp, 16 predicted proteins | sample 17_taG_FD_184092 | JGI IMG/M metagenome (GOLD analysis project Ga0208793, IMG submission 184092) | Marine viral communities from the Subarctic Pacific Ocean - 17_ETSP_OMZ_AT15314 metaG (SPAdes) (version 2) | ecosystem: Environmental > Aquatic > Marine > Oceanic | place: Pacific Ocean | collected...
CCGTTCTGTGGTCACGAGGAGGCACAACCAGATAAATATAAGTGGAAAGAATTATGCCCCGTGCAATGGTTTTCACGTAAGTGGGGTTTAGAATGCAGCACAGAAGAAATGAAAAAGGAGCGACTTCACGACACACCCGTCAAATACAAACGATGTGAAAACTGCCAAGATATGAGTCATAAAAAATATTTAGCTGATCATGTCAGCCGATGGGGTGACGAGGATAAACCCAAAAAGAAACTCTTTAACGCAATATACCCATCACCACTAGAGCATGATAGAGATTATTTCTTAGATAAAAGGGAAAAAAAACTGCAAGCAAAACAACTAAGGGTTGATGTGCCAGTTATGAATAATGACGTGAATGAGTATGTTGTCGACTATCAACATGACTACACAGGCAATGTATATTTAATGACCAATAACCACACAAAGCGAACTAAGATAGGCATGACAAAAAACGAGCCAAGGTTTCGAGAGTCCACATTACAAAGTGAAGATCCAGACGTTGAGCTTGCTTTTGCTCGTAATGTTTTAATGATGCGAGACACCGAGCGGTATTTGCATGAGCATTTTGACGACAAACGATACAGGGGCGAGTGGTTTGACTTGTCAGATGAAGAAATTGAGGAGGCAAAATCTTTAATTAAAAGAGCAACAAAAGAAACACTTTAACCTAATGACAGAATCCCAAATAGAACGATCCGCCTGCCTCTACGCCCAGAGCGTTGGAATGCTGGCATACAAATTCACATCGCCAGGACGCGCTGGCGTGCCAGATCGCATCTTCCTTACGCCCACTGGTGGCGTGTTCTTTGTGGAGTTCAAACAGCCACACGGCAAGCTCTCAGAGTTGCAACGCAACGAGCATCGCATCATCGAGAAGCATGGCCACAAGGTGCACGTCGCGTGGGATCTGAGACAAGCAAGAGACATAATTGATGGCTACATCTATGAAAACAACAACAAGAAAGGAAACAAATGAATGAGCTGGCTCTTTTCTCGGGCGCTGGTGGAGGAATACTCGGAGGGCATCTGCTTGGATGGCGAACCGTGTGCGCTGTTGAATGGGAAGCATTCCCCGCTTCCGTCCTGGTGCAACGACAAAACGATGGCACGTTGCCAGCTTTCCCAGTCTGGGATGACGTTCAAACCTTTGACGGAAAGCCTTGGCGAGGGCGTGTTGATGTCGTTTCTGGAGGCTTTCCCTGCCAAGATATCAGTTGCGCCGGCAAAGGAGCAGGCATCGAAGGAGAGCGATCTTCCATGTGGACGCACATGGCGCGAATCATTGGAGAAGTTCGACCTCGATACGCATACGTGGAAAACTCACCAATGCTTGTGGGACGAGGACTTACAACCGTCCTCAGTGATCTTGCCGAAATGGGGTATGATGCGAAGTGGGGTATTATGGGAGCGCACCACGTTGCCGCCCCTCACAAGCGGGACAGAATCTGGATCGTGGCCAACGCCACGCAGTTGTAGCGCAATGGCTGCAACCATAACACCAGAATCAGCAAACAACCCCAGCAGGTTTCCAAACCTAGAAACCGTGGTTGGTAAGGTAACGTGGCCAACGCCAACGTGCCAAGAGGTTGAGCATCCAGATGCAGAGTTGACCGACACGGGCAGACGGCTGAGTAAAGACGGCAAGAGCAGTCACAGCTTAAACCTTGCCGACAGCGTGAAGCAGTGGCCCACGCCAGCCGCAAGCGAGGGTCGCCAAGGGTATCAAGATAGAACCAACGGGAAAAAAGGTTCACAAGAATCCCTGACAACCGTCACAGTTAATTACGAGGGTGGTCGAGATAAGGTGTCTGGCCAACTCAATCCCGACTGGGTCGAGTGGCTCATGGGCTGGCCAATCGGCTGGACTAGCATGAATGGCATCACCGAGCTAGACTGGCGCGACTGGTCTGTCGATCCTGCTGATGAGAGTGAAGTGCCCCGCGTCGCCACAGGCATCAAGCACCGTGTCGGCAGACTCAAAGCCATCGGCAACGGGCAAGTGCCACAAGTGGCAGCAATGGCATGGAGAATACTGAGCAAATGACATATTGACAACCAAGCCCGCTATGGTAGATTGTCTTCAACATCTCTGGCGAGTCGTTATACATAGCAAAACTTTTTGCCTCCTGTTTGATCCGCGTCTCGCCAGACACCTTTTTTTGGATTAAGCAGGGGGCTTTTTATATTATGAGCAACATCAAAACACATCCACTTTACTACACTTTCGTTAGCATGATGAATAGATGCCACAGAGACTATCACAAAGACTATCCGAGATATGGAGGCAAAGGTATTGTAATGGATGAGAGTTGGCGCAGAAACGCTAGAAAGTGCATCGGAGATATTGAAGATGCTATTGGCCCTCGACCATCACCATCCCACACTATCGACAGAATTGACACCAATGGCAATTATGAGGTCGGAAATATACGCTGGGCCACAATAAGAGAGCAAAACAATAACCGCAACAACAACAGGAAAGTGACTGTGAAGGGTCGCACGTTGAATATCGCTCAGTGGTCAAGAAGGATGGGTGTCAGTCGTCAAATGATTAGATACAGGCTTGAGGCGGGCTGGTCAGATGAGGACGCAGTGTTGAAGCCCGTAGGATATGGCAACCGATCAAGGAAATGAACAAATTCACACCCTTCGATTATCAAGTCGGAATGATACAACACCTTGTGGATCAAACTCACGCGGGGCTTTTTGCTCAAATGGGGTTGGGTAAAACTGTCACCACGCTTGAGGCTTATCGCCAACTACGTGAGCGCGGAGACTTCAAGGGCGTCTTGATCATTGCACCGCTTCGCGTGTGCAGCGTGACATGGCCCGATCAAGTCATGCGCTGGCAGATGCCGTTCAAGGTTGCCAACTTACGCACAGACGAAGGCAAGCAAGCGTGGCTTGATGGCACAGCTGACATTTATCTCATCAACTTCGAGCTGGTCAGCGGGCGTGGTAGCAAGAAAGGCTTCCTTGATGAATACGTTGGCGCAGATATGCCCGTTGACACGTTGCTTGTGGACGAGCTGTCATGCCTCAAAGCCAACAGTAAGCGCACTAAGGCAGTCATTAAGGCACGCAAACATTTCAAGCGTGTCCACGGCCTCACAGGCACGCCCAGCCCGAATGGCTTACTGGATCTATTCTACCAGCTCAAGGTCATCGACGGTGGCGCGAGGCTCGGCAAGTTCATCACGCACTTTAAGAATAAGTGGTTTGACAGCGACTGGAACGGATGGAACTGGACACCGAAGCCAAGCGCCAGCGCGGAGATCAATTCAGCAATTGCCGATATTTGCCTCGTCAGACGCTCACAGCAGCACCTCGACATTCCAGACTGCAATATCATTGACGTGGACGTAACGCTTCCTGTGAAGGTTATGAAGCAATACAAGGCACTTGAGAAGCATCTAGTCATCCAGATAGCCGAGCAGACAGTTGACGCGCAGAGTGCCGCCACTCTCGTCAATAAGCTACAACAGTTCACAGCTGGCACAGTCTACGACGAGGACGGCGAATGCGTCGGCTTGCACACAGCCAAGCACAAGCACCTGCACAGCATCCTGTCCAAGTCGAAAGGCAAGCCCGTGCTGGTGCTGACGCGCTATAAAAGCGAGATGCAGGCACTGCTTGAGGCGTTTCCACAGGCAGAGCAGTTCGATGAGAAGCGCATGAGCGACTGGCGCGCCGGCAAGATACCGTGTTGGATTGCCAACCCCGCCAGCTTGTCGCATGGCATCGACGGCATACAAGACAGCTGCTCGACCATTGTGTGGATGTCGCTCACGTATAGCCTGGAGCAATACGAGCAGACGAACGCCCGCATCTTGCGAACTGGACAAAAGAAAACCGCCACAATCCACAGAATCATGGCGGTTGATACTATTGATTGGACGGTTGCTAGTGCTCTTGAGAATAAAGCAGATGGGCAATCAACATTGATGGCAAGCATCGGTATGCTTCAGCGTGCTAATTCCAGCGAGCACCAAAGCGGTCAGCAAGATAAGCCACGCGATCAAAGAACGAGTGATCCTCTTGACTTCTTGAGTAGACGCGGTCAATAGCACCGTAAGCATACTGATTATTGCGCCTGCCGAGTAGCGACGCAATGCGATCCATTGGCAACCTGTCACGCAGTAGGAACGCGCACACGTATCTTGCTGCGCTAATGTCTCTGCCAGTCTTGCCATGCGGATGCACGATGTCGATGGGATCGACGTTGAACTCCTTTGCAGTTGCCTCGATGACTTTCTGCACCTGTTTGGTTGTGGTTTTTGTTATTGTGTTCACGATTCTGTCTTCTTGTTATGCCAGTTCCAGATGACTTGTCCAAGCTCATTCTTCACCGCTGACTTGATATACTCGCCACCGTATGGGCATCCGATGTGCGTGGCGGCAGCGTGCAGGTTAAGCGTGAACTCATAGCCATGCATCTTGCCACCTTCACAGATGTTTTCTTTTAACTCGTCCATTTGTTTTTCCTTTCTGCTTTGCTTTTCATTGCGATCCAGTCGCGCTCGTCGTTCTTGCGACTGACGAAGCGGATAGTGTGGGCCAGAGCCAGCAAGAATGCCAACCCAGTCACAGCTCCGAGCGTGATGAGATCACTCACCTAGCACCTCCCTTCCCTTGTCAGTGATGCTGATGAAGACCTGCCTCCGGTCATCCTTGCTACGTGTGCGCTCAACAAGCCCACGGTTCTCCAGGTCATCAACGATGGCGGTGATTCTCACCTTGCTAAGAATCTTGCCACCGATGCCGTCAGAGATGCCTGTGGCGGTGCGGTCGCACTCAAGCAGTTGCTCAAGGACGTATACTTGGCGGGCGGTGAAGCCCTCTGTTATCATTTTAATTGCTTGCATTGGTTTCTTGGATTGTGGTTTGGATTAGTTGATTGATCTCAGCTTGGCTCAGATCTTGTCTGTCGATTAGGTAGCTGATGGCTGCCAGTATGCTTTCTGTGTTCATTGTTATTTGTGGTTATCCGAATGCGATGGGAAGTAAGATCCAAAGTGCGGCGATTAGTGACAGGGTGATGAACCCTCCGATGATTTCTAGTATGTCTCTCATTGTTTTTGTGGTTTCCGATTGAGTTGATTCCCGCTCGGTGATTACACAAATACAACACGCATCGCATATTGTCAAATTTTTCTGACTATTTATTTTTTACGCACAAAACAAGAGAGCCGATGCAGGGAAACCACAGGGAGAAAACAGAAACCCCAAAAACTGCACCGGCTCTCAAAAATTACTTCTTGCGCGCTATCTCTTTGGTCAAACTGGTAATAGCATCACTGAGCCTGTTAAAGCTCTTATCATGGCGATCGCTTTCCTTCTCTCGCTGTTCCTCATGCGTCTCGACAATGTGGCCTATAAGCTTGTCCTTTTTATCAAGAGCTCCAAGAAACCACTTGCACACGCTAACGATACAAACGATTGCAAAACCCGCCACTCCATACTCTGCCACTGTTGACGGATCAATCATATTCCTAAATGCTTCTCTATTCTAACGACTCTTTCCTCTAACGTCAATGCTTGATCGCTGTCATCCTGCGCTATGCCGAAATATGACAAGATACCATCTGCCACAGCCTCGGCCATATCAACGCGCACGCTGTCATTGGCTACCCACTCAGCTTCATCATGATTGCTCAGAAAGCAACCTTCCCAAAGCACCGCCGGCATCGCTGTGTTGACGAGCACGCTGAACCGCTCGCGCTTCACGCCACGATTGCGCTGGTATGGGAATGCTTGCGCGTGTGCATTGAGAACGTGGCCCGCGAGCTTGACTGACTCATCGCTGCCACTGGTAAACACCTCAAAGCCAGACGCCGAGGCATTGGTGGAACTGTTTAGATGCAGACTGACGAAGATGTCAACGTCGGCAATGTTAGCCATGCGTGACCGCTCTGGCAGGCTGACGAACGTGTCATCCTCGCGCGTCATGAACACGTCAACTTGCGAGTATAGGATGTCGCGCACAATCAAGCCGATATCGAGGACGGCGTGGCTCTCGAATAAGCCATTGCTGACACCAACAGCGCCAGAATCTTCGCCACCGTGGCCACAATCTAAACAGACGCTTGGCATTACTTGGCTGGCTCTATCAGTTGGATTGCCTTCGGTGTGATCACCAGTCCGCCCTTGCTCGAATATGTATAGCTTCCTTTGTCACCTTGAAAGTTGACGTTGAGGCCCTCGCATGATGTGAGGATGATGGCTAGTGCGACGAGTAGTAAGTATTTAATCATGATGTGTATTGGTTTTGAAGCGTGGAAAAGTGCGCCTCCACGAACGACGCCCGCCGATTCTGACGGAACGGAAGATTGTGTGCCTTGTGAACCAGCCTACACCGTAGAGCTTCATTGATGCTAAAAAAAGATTGTCGGCTTGCTTACGTGTCATTTTGCAAGGGCGTATCTTGTAGAGCCAGTCGTGCAGGATGCCCGCAAAAATGTAGCTTGGTGACTTGCTGAATACGCTCTGGAATATGCGCGGTATGCTCAGTCCATCGCTGATGAAGTTGGACGGCACGACCACCAGGCTCTCACCATTGTCGAATGCCATTGGCTCGCAGGCATAATACACACGCTCGCCGAGTTGCTCGTCGAAGTATGTGTGCAATTCTGGTTGTGGTAGTTTCATGATTAATCAAGCGGTCCGTCAGTGTCGTAAGTTGATGATGATCCGCTCCCCTCGGTTGCATCATTAGTGCTTGCGTAGTCGTCAATATCATCGCTGTCAGTCAGCCACCAGCCGACAAGGTTAGTTTGGTAATCAGTGCCAGAGGCTAAGTCTGCAATGGCGCTGTCTCCAATGTCAGCGTCATAGATGCGGCAGTCTGCCAGCTTCCCGTCCAGTTTAAAGTTGCCCCCACTATTCGCGCCAATGCCGATGTCAACGCTGGTGTCGTTTAGTGAGGAAAATGAAGTTGTGGTGTTTGCTTCCTCAACTCCATTTACATAAATTCTGCGAGCCCTGCTTTGTAAACTTGGATTAAACACACCCGCCACATGATACCAAGTGCCTGTAGTTGGCGTGGTGGTGCTGTCTAAGTTTTCTGAATTTGAACCACTGCTTGAAACCTGCATTCGAAACTTGCCACCAGACACAACCAGTATCTGTATGCTTTTGTTTGGTGATCCGCCGTTATGGTTAAAGAATGAATACGTGCCTGTGGTGTCCAGCTTAACCCAGCAAGACCAAGTCTGCGCTCCCGTTGGTATCCATGATCCGTCTGCAACCGTCAGATAGTCATTCGTTCCATCAAACGAGCGTGACGCATTGCCGAAGGTGACATCACCATCACCAGCGAATCTGTAAGGGTTGATAATGTTCATTTAGCTGTGAAAGAGGTTATAACAATGCAAACCATACGCCACAGCGTCAGCGCGGAATTGCGTCACAGTGAGCAGATGAGACACGCCAAAGCAGTCTTTAATTGCCACCATGTCGCCGTCTGCCATGCCTGCCTCGTTTAGTAATGTCATCATGTTGGAAAACGCCGCTTGTGATTGCAAGTCGGTCGCCATCTTGATGCCTCCATCAGTCTCATAATGCTCTGGCGTGCGTGCGTCAATCTCTGCCTGTGTGAGTGCTGTCACGCTCCAGCCTTGCGTCGCTGTGCCTGCCTGCGCGTCATAGACGATAGCATCTTTCTCGAGCTTCTCTGTCCATTGGTCATATGTTGGCTGTTCTGCCCTCACCTCCTCAAGCAATGAAACGTCTGCGTCTAGCTCCGGTGGTGTGCTTACTCCGTCAGCCGTGGGCCATGGTCGCCCAGTGGCGATGACTGTCTGCGTTACCGTGTTGTAATATGTGTATCTTTTAGCCATGATTCTATGCTGTGATGTCGCCGATTAGGTAAACTTTCAAGCCGTTCGCTGTGCCGTCGTCGATGCTATCAACATCTATGGTGAGCGCGTCGCCTTTTGTTAGCTGGTAGTTGCTCGCCGCGCCTGTGAAGGTTGTCGTTTCTGCGTTGTTTGCACCTGCGCTGATTGAGACAACTGCATTCAGTATTGTCACGCCCTCATCTTCAACGTCGATGGTGATGGCGCTTGTGCCTCCTGCTGTGCCAACGCTGGCATACACTCGCTTGACGTTCATGCTGACGGGCATATCCGTGGCGATCTTCTGACCCGTGGTCAGTGCGCTTGTCTCGTCTGATAGCGCGAAGCCCATGACGCTCTGCACGCCTAAGTTGGTGCGTGCTGTTGCTGCGTCGCTTGCTCCTGTGCCACCGTCGGCAACTGGCAAGTCTCCAGTCACCTCACTGGTCAAGTCAACATCATGCAGTGTTAGCTGTTGGTTAGCGTTCTTTGTGATGTAGTTTGGAGATCCTGCAAGAGTAACTGCATCGTGATCCCTGTCACCAACATCTACGCCGTCAACTGTGCCTGTTACTGTGATGTCACCTGCAACCTCGAGGCTTACGTTGTTTATGAGTTTTAAAGCATCACCTGTTTGGCGTGAAACTATTGTGTTTGTTCCATCAACAACAACGGCGGTTTCGATTAAACCATCTTCTGTGCCATTCGTGACATCCGAAGTCTTACCTGTAATCTTGGCATACAACTGATTGCCTCCAGTATCATTTTTGCCGTCAAATCTAATCTGCCCAAGGTAGTCGCCATCCGCGGGGGATGCACTGTCTCTTTTTAATGATAACTCTGGAGATGCACCCGAACCAGTATCTAAGCTACAAATCTGTGTGTTGCCCTCAACATAAAAATCCGAACCGCTCCAAGTAAAATTAGCATCACCTTCAATCGTTCCGTCACCAGTCCAGACACCAACTTGGTTGTCCACTGGTGTGCCTACCTTGGTGACGTTGCCTCCTCCTCCAGTTGATGCCTCCCATGCTGCATTGCCTGCGCCGTCTGATGTGAGAACATAACCATCGGTGCTTGCCTCTGCGTCGATGTCGCTAGCTGTGTGCGTGTGCCCTGGCTGGCTGGCTGAGTCAGCAAGATCAAGGCTTGCGTTGGTCGATGCGTCCAGCTTCGTCTCGTCAATGCTTGATGCGATCAACGATGCAGTGATGTCTTGCCCTACCAGAGTAAAATCTATTTCAGCGGAGTCTGTGACTGTAACGGGATCATGCCCGCTCCCGCCTGTTGATGCCTCCCATGCTGCATTGCCAGCGCCGTCTGATGTGAGAACGTATCCATCGGCGCTTGCCTCTGCGTCGATGTCGCTAGCTGTGTGCGTGTGTGCCGTTGGTGTGCGTGCATCGCTTGAGCTGTCGAGTGTGGCATCGCCCACAATGGCATTGAGCTCTGCCAGCGTGTCGATGTCTGCCGATTGCAGTGCTGAGTCTGCTAGCGTGCCTTGTGCTGATGTTGCGTAGTCTGTTGCGTCCGTAGTTGCCGCTGTGCCAAGTCCGAGGTTGGTGCGTGCGGTTGGGATGTCTGCTAAGTCGGAAAGGTTGGCTGTGCTGAGCAAGTCACCTGTGCCCGATACAGTTGAAGGCACCCACTCTGTGCCGTTCCATGTTGGAATCTGCCCAACTGCTGCACCGCTCTGGTTGATGTGATCCAAGTCGATGGTTGCATACCCTGGCAATGGTGTGGTGCTTGGCACTGTGTCTGGAATCACATCTTGTGATACTGTGACAGGCACTTGCAAGACTGTCTCGCCGGCAACGTCAGCCGTTGTCCAGCGAACAATCTCCATGGTTGCCTCGACGCTTGTTTCGCCGTCGAGCAATGTCAAAATCTCCTCGACGTGTAAATCAAGCGTGCCCGTCTTGCCCACCCTGCTGGTGATGTTGTCAAGGTTGGCTGTAATCGCGCCAACGTCTGCAAGCGATGATGCAAACTCAACATTAAAGTCTGTCGAGCTACCTGTGATTGACACGCTGTCGGCTGTGATGCTGGCTAGTCCCTCAAGTTCACATTTGATCGTGTCCAGCGATGCGTCAAGCGCAATGCTGTTCGTTGTCTCGCCTGCGATAGTCAGCGTATAGTTACCAGCAAGTGCATCAAGTATTTGCACACGTTGAAGCTCGTTGGTCGTGTTAAGCACGCCAGCGCGGATCTCTGTGATTGTTGCGCTTGCACCAGCTAAATCGTCGGTGAGCTCAATGTATGCGCTTGGTGTTGCGTCTGCCAAGCTACCAACGCCCACGCGGATGCTTTGCCCTGTGAGTGTGACAGCACGCCAAGGGTTGTCAGCGTCGTTGTGGTTCGGCTCAACCAGTTGCACGTTTACAGTTGGCTGGTCGCCGAATACTGGTGCAGGTGGCGCGCCAGCTTCGGTGCTGTCAAAGCCCGCGACAAGTCTGCGGTTCTCAATGTCGATTATTAGATTGTAGTCCATTAGCTAAAGTTTTGAGTCACAGTCCCATAATAATTAGTACCATCAAAATAGAAATTAATGATATCCCATGCACCTCCGTAGCTATTGGTGTCTGTTGGTGCTGTGCCACCAACCCATTTCACTGAGGATGGCCAGGTGTGTGTGTTTGCACCATTGCACAAAATACGCATTGTGAGATTGCAGGGGTTGGTTGGGTTGGCTGTGAAAGTGAAGGTTTCATTTGTATCAAAGGCAGCCGAAAAGTTGTAAACATTGCCAAGAGTCCAATCAATGCTTGTGGTGCCGTCGCCTGTTGCGCTCTGCGCTGTGAATCCTATGCTGTGCGCTCCGCAATCAAGCTCGCCTCCTAGCTCTGGTGTCGTGTCTTCAACGATATTTGATAAACCCCCACCAGCAACAGCCTGCCATGAGCAAGTGCCATCGCCGTCTTCGCGTAAATACTTCGTGCCACCAGTCTCGCCTGTTGAAAGAATAGCTGTGCCTTCTGGTGTGCCACTTGGAGCGGCTACCCATGAGCAAGAGTTGTCACCGTCGGCTTGCAAGAGCTTGCCGACTGTCTCGCCTGTGGAAAGAATTGCTGTGCCCTCTGGTGCGCCTCCACCGCTCAAGTCTGCAATGCTTTGAGCTGTTACTGTCTTGATGTTGTCACTGTCGTCAACGTCTTGCACTAGCACCTTGTCTGTGCCCGCTACGGTGACACCTGTTAATGTTGCGCCGTCAAGCGCTGTTGTGACGTTTGCCTCATCTGTTACGTCTGCAAGGGCTTCAATGCCATCGAGCTTCGTCTCGTCAGCATCAGTGAACGCATTGGTGTCTGCGTTCGCTTCGTATGCCGCCTTGATACTGGCGTCGTCTAAATCTTTATTTACGACCGTCCAGTCTGCCTCGGTGGCTGGGCTGTCTGTCTCTGCGATGATAACGTCGCCAATCTCTAGGGCTGTTGTCCAGTATGATGCGGCACCAGAGCCGGCAACGGTGACAGTGTAAGTGTCGCCAGTCTCGGCTGTGCCACTTGGGTCAGCACTTGCGTCGTATGCACCCTTGTATTCCATCACGCTACCAAGCCCGCTTATCTGCGTGTCAACGTAAGCTTTGACAGATTGCTGGCTTGCCACTTTCTCAGCGTCGTTGGCTGCCATTGTGTCGTCATCGAGGAACCATGCATTACCCACCAGGCTGGTGTCAGCGTTGAGCGTTGTGGCTGTGCCCAAGTCGGTGATGTCACTCTCTGTGTGTGTGTGTGATGCTGCAGCGTATGTTGGGAATGGTGTGGCACTTGCTGGCGTGTCTGGAATCACATCCTGCCTGCAAGTAATGTTGCCTTGATAAACTGTATCACTTGTGCTGTTGCCGGTATTGTATTTTACAATCTCAAGCGTTGCCGTCGTGCTTGCTGCGCCTCCTAAGAGCTCAAGAAACTGGTTGGTGTTGAGGTCAATGCTTCCAGTCTTGCCGATGGCTCCTGTGAGGTTGGCAACGTCAATCGTTGCTGTGCCTACGTTGCCCAAGCTGGATGCAAACTGTATGGTGAAATCTAAGCTTGAGCCAGTCACAGTCACGTTGCCTGCGCCGATACCCGTGATGCCCTCGATGGCTGTGGTGATGTCTGCAAGTGATGCGTCAACCGCGATGGCAGAGCTTGTGTTGCCTCCGATTGTGATTGCCCACGTGCCGAGGTAAGGGTCGCCGTCGATCTCTACGCGTTGCAACTCGCTGGTGGTGTCTGTCACGCCGTTGCGAACGACTGTCACCGTGGCTGATGGTGCAGCGATGTCAGTGGTGAGCTCAACATATGCGGCGTTGTCCACTTCCAGCGTCACCACCTGCACCTCGTTGGTGCTTCCATCGCCTGTGGTAGCTTCGTAAATGTATGCACTGGATGCGGGGAACAGGCTGTCAGTCGTTGCTGTGATGATTGCTTGATCGCCTGTGCTGTCGAATGTTACTTGATAGCCAGCTGATACTTGTGAAACCGTGCAACCACCAGCCGCCACCATTGATGCTAATGCGTTGAGTGCTGTGTCAACCTCTGCCGCTGTTGCGTTGTAGTTGAGTGCTGTTGTCGTGTCACCGCTGAAGGTGAGCGTAAATGTTCCGCTTGTAGGGTCGCCACCTGGGTTGCCTATTGCCACGCGGATGCTGGAGCCTGTCAAATCAACATAGCGCCAAGGTAAATCGACACCTGCAGCATTGCTCTCGACTAGACGAACGCTGATGTTCGGGTCGTCTCCAAAAATAACTGACTTGGGCGTGCTGGTGCGCGTGCTTAAAAAGCTCGAAACTAGGCGCTTGTTCTCAACGTCAACAATGTAGTCCATACGTTAAATATGGCGATTTCAACTGGTTAAATATATTCATAAGGAATGAGGCGATC
>Ga0208793_1001612_pt1 | contig 12708 bp, 10 predicted proteins | sample 17_taG_FD_184092 | JGI IMG/M metagenome (GOLD analysis project Ga0208793, IMG submission 184092) | Marine viral communities from the Subarctic Pacific Ocean - 17_ETSP_OMZ_AT15314 metaG (SPAdes) (version 2) | ecosystem: Environmental > Aquatic > Marine > Oceanic | place: Pacific Ocean | collected...
TCAGGTCGGCCATCAACAAGCCCGCCGCCAACGCAAAACTTAAAACGCATGTCAGCATCGGTGTCACGGCCGCACTAACGCGCCGCTGCGGTCGAATGCGGACACAGAGCACCAAGAGTGAGGGTAAAATGCCGAAAATAACAAGGTGGGTGATGTAGCCAGCCGTTATCAGATGTCTGGATTCACTCACGGTCGTGACAAAGATATTCTGTATCATGTCACGGTCTATGATGATCCCCAGCGTATCAACGAAATACGACGTCATAGCAGTCAAGATCAGCATCGAGATCAGAAACGGTTTAACTGTCCACGGAAAGGCAAACAGGCTGAATGCCGCCAGCGTCAGAAGAAACAATGCTGCCATATATCCTAACAGGGAAATCAGATGGCCCGAGAAGACATCCGCAGCGATCACCCAGAACGTGCCATTGTCGACACAAAACATGAATGCGATGGTCAGAACGGTCAGCAAGAGTGGCGAAATAGTTGACCGCTCACGCAGTTCTGCCGTTCGGCATCTAAGGGAGTGAAAAGTTGGCATTGTAGAGCTTTCGCAAGGTCAATTGCGTGCTCATGATCATTGGAAGCTTACGAGAAGCTTACGAATGAAAACCATTCGAGTTCGAGCGCCGCCTTTTCTGTGAAGTAGCAGATTCGGCCAGAACAAATTTGCGGTGGGGTCAAGGCTCACATGGTACCATTGACCTGCCGCAGCGCAGCATTACAGCAGGTAATGAATGTCCGCTTCGGGCCGTTCGGTGTCTTTGTATCAAAGGATTTGACGCAATTTCTTGCTGCCTTGATTATTTGTGGACGGACAAGCATCGCAACCTATTCAAACAACAGGACTGCAACCTCCACTTTTGTACGAGGTACTTCTGCCGCTGCATTGACTAAGTCGAATAAATTTATCACGGTTTTCTGTCGTAGTTTTAATCTGGAATGCTCAGTAGATCCTCCCCATGAATATTGATCTGGACACAATTTTTGCGAATGCACCATCTCCCTATATCCTGCTTGATCCTGACCTTAGGATGGTTTGGGCGAACACCGCCTACCTCGAAGTAACAGGGAGAACCCGTGACTCGATAATTGGGAAGCTCATGACAGAGGAGTTTCCGGTACAGCCTGAATCCGTTTCTGATGAGATGCTGCGCGGTTCGTTCAGGCGTGTGCTAACAACCGGGAAACCGGATCACCTTCCACTGATCCCCTACCCTATTGAGGACGCAAACGGTCATCTCGTTGAACGGTATTGGAGTGCGACGCATACTCCGATCCTTAATGACCAAGGTCGTGTGGAGTTCATCCTCCAGAATACCGTCGATGTGACCGATCTTTATCTTGATGCACAGGTAAAGGGTCCTGGCGATATCTTGCGAAACGCTGAGCTTATGCAGCGCGCGGAAGCTGTTACTTCAAAAAATCTGGAACTCGGGAAGGCCACAGAGTTTTTCCAATCCGCCTTTGAGCAGGCTCCCGGTTTCATGGCGGTCTTAAACGGGCCGCAGCATGTTTTTCAGTTTGTGAACCAAGCCTATATTGAATTGATCGGTACTCGTGACGTCGTCGGTTTGCCTGTGCGCAAAGCACTACCAGACATTGAGGGGCAAGGTTTTTATGAAATGCTGGATCAAGTGTTTCAGTCGGGTGAACCGGTCTCGGTCAAGTCAATGTTAGCGAAGCTACGTCCCTCGCCCGATGTTCAGCCCGAAGAGCATTTCGTAGATTTCATATTCTACCCTCTGAAGGACAGCGCTGGTGCACCCACAGGAATTTTTGTTCAAGGCCACGATGTCACTGACCAGAAGAACGCCGAAGCCGCGCTGACTGCTACTCGTGAAAAATTCAGGACCATGGCTCAGACAATGCCGGTCCATGTCTGGACGGCAGATAAGGATGGTGGGCTGAACTGGCTGAACGTGCGTATCTATGAGTTCACAGGTTACTCTGAGGGTGATTTATACGGAGCCGAATGGGGCCGCGTTGTCCATCCTGACGATTTAAGGCCCGCTGTTGAAAGCTGGAACAACGCCATTCAAAACGTTGAAGGGTATGAAACTGAATTTCGAATCCGGAAAGCAAATGGTACGTATCGCTGGCACCTTGTGAGAGCCACGCCATTGCGGGGCGATGATGGAACTTTGACGGGTTGGGTCGGCACGAATACCGACATTGAAGATCGAAAGAATTCCGAAGCCATAATTGCCAAGCTTAATTCCACGCTTGAAGAACGGGTCGAAAAGCGAACCCGTGAACTTGATGCCGTCAACGCGGAGTTGAGGCAAAGCCAAAAGCTCGAATCTATTGGCAGCTTGGCAGGTGGGATCGCCCATGATTTTAACAACCTTCTTCAGGTCGTAATGGGTAACCTACAGAGTGCGATGCGCAATGTGCCCGAAGACTCGACCGTTCAAAAGCGATTGGAACAGGCGGTGATAAGCGTAAAGCGTGGCGCAACACTGGCATCTCAGCTTTTATCCTTCGCCCGTAAACAGCCTCTTTCACCGGTAGTGATTAACATGGGCTGGTTGATTGAGAACACTAAAGAGATTTTGCATAGCGCAGTTGGTCAGGGGATCGAACTTGAGGCCTTATTTGACGAAGGCCTTTGGAATACGAGCGTAGACCCTAACAGTATGGAAAATGCGTTGCTCAACCTCGCGATCAATTCTCGCGACGCTATGTCTGGTCAAGGGAAGCTCACCATAAATGCTGCCAATGTGGTGCTGGGGGAAAGCTTCGTGAGGTTACACCCTGATGTCAGCGCTGGTGAGTACATCAGGCTGGCGGTCTCTGACACGGGATGCGGAATGTCTCAAGAAACCGCTGATCGCATTTTCGAGCCTTTCTTTACCACCAAAGAAAGTGGCCGCGGAACCGGTCTTGGTTTGTCGATGGTTTACGGTTTCGCAAAGCAATCCGGTGGGCATATGACTGTTGAATCCCAGGTTGGTGAAGGGACTACAATATCTATCTACCTGCCCCGCTCACTCGAAACTGAGATGATTAACGAACCCGCTGGAGAGCACAGGCTGATCGGTGGGACAGAAACGATCCTGCTTGTCGAAGACGACGATAGCGTACGAGATACTGCGTTCAATTTGCTATCCGAACTTGGTTATACAGTTATCCAAGCCACCGATGCAGAAGAAGCTTTAGCTAAAGTGAAAGAAGGGCACCATATAGATCTCGTATTTACGGACGTTGTCATGCCAGGTGCGATGAATGGGCATGACCTGGCGCTACAAGTCGCGAACTTACGCCCCGAAATACTGGTACTTTTCACTTCCGGCTTTGTACAAGATACGGTCTTTCAAGACGGTCGATTGCTCAATGGCGTTCAGCTAATCAGCAAGCCGTACACACAAGTGGAATTAGCCAGCAAACTAAGAGAAGTTATCGGTCGCGAAGGGAAACCTCTTGCGGAGCGATCAGATAGAGCACAACGCAAACCCAGTTCGAGTAAGGTGCAAAGTGCCGAAGGTGCCGACGGTCTTCGCCTTCTGGTCTGTGAAGACGATGCTTTGATACGGATGGACATGACGGACATGTTGCGTGACGCGGGGCACCATGTGTTTGAATCTTCAAGTGCTGACAGTGCGCTTACTCTGCTAAAAACAGAAAACATAGATATGCTTATTACCGATGTTGGCTTACCCGACCGTACGGGCTTGGAACTCGCTGAAGAAGCGAGGGAATTAAATAGTGAATTGCCAGTCGTGTTCGCCACGGGAGGTGCCCACGCCCAAACTGGTACGGGCATCGGTAACTGCAAAGTACTGATCAAACCCTTTTCCGATACCGATCTTCTGGCTGCGATCAAAGCTTCGATGGCCAAACCCTAAGCCGGTTCTATATCGACCATCTTCTGCTCATAACTAAACCGACAATTCGTTTTACGGCTATCTGATAGCGTAGCGAAGGTCGTAAGAAGACCGGAAAAAGTTCAAGCGCGCACTTGCGTGGTTGTTAGCAAGTGGTCGCGAGTACGCCGTTTCCAGTGGTGTACGCTGTAATCTAAGTTGATTTTTCAAGCGGCTAAATGAGCGGCTTCGTTTTCTTTCGTTTCGATAATGGGCCCATCTTCAGGTGGCTCGGGCAAGCTCAGCACGAAACAAGTACCTTCTCCAAGCGTGCTGCTGACGGTTAGACTACCATTTTGTAACGTTGCCAGACTTCGAGCAATGGCTAAGCCCATTCCGGTACCACCGGCCCGCCGTGTCGCGGAGGAGTCGACTTGGTAGAAGATTTCAAAAATGCTGTCTAAATCCTCGTCCGGTATGCCAGGTCCGCTGTCCTCGACTGTGAAGTGAACCATCCCTTGCTCGGCGCTAATATTCATTCGAACAAAACCGGCATCGGTGAATTTTATCGCATTACCTATCAAATTGAACAGGATTTGACGGGACCGGACAGCGTCGGCAAACACCACTTCCGCGTTTTGCTCCACTTCAAAGTCCAGCCCCTTCTGATAGGAAAGCGTTCTAAGCTGATCTATAACGGGCTCTGCGATGTCGGAAACGGCACACAGCGTCGGTTCCACGACCAAGGTCCCAGATTCAACTTTTGCTACATCAAGCATCTCATTTACCAAAAATAGCAGATGCTCTCCGGATTTTACCAACCGGTCCATCATACTCGAAAGCTGATCGAAAACTTCATCGATCAATACCAACGCTTTTGACGATGCAAGTTCCCCATCTTCGTATGCCTTAAACAACTGCTTGGAGGCAGGTAACATACGCGCATTCTGGGAAATTTTGGCAACTCCAAGGATAACAGTAAGGGGCGTGCGGAGTTCATGGCTCAAAACTCCCATGAAGTCAGTTTTGGCATTACTTGCACACTCAGCTTCTTTTTTAGCCTTACTCAATTCTGTAATATCTACACGAAGGCCAACGTAGCTGCCATTTTCTAAACGATGGTCAGAAACCTTAACGACCCTGTCATCGGAAAAATGCTGTTCACTATCAGTCGGATTCGTCGATTGGTAAGACGCCAAACGATCCCGCATCCAATCAGTTTCATTAGCAGAATCGTGCGATTTATTCAGTATTTTCGCTCCAGCGTTTAAAAACTGCCTCAAGTGCGTTCCCGGCGTCATAAGTGACCTCGGAAAGCCATAAATCTCCCTGTACCTTTCATTACTCATTATCAAGCGATCGTATTCATCAAACATGACGAAGCCGTCACTCAGTGCTTCCACCCCTCTGTTTAGCAAGGACTCCGCTTGCTTTCGTTTTTCCGAAACCCAGAGCACGTAAAACAGTGTGAGTATCAAAGTCACGGCCGCAACCGAAATCATGGTACGATGCATCCAACGGCCGGGGTAGGTTTGCGGCCAACCACCCTTTGTAGCTGCGTGAAGCACCCAGTCTTCGAACTCGAAGTCGAACTTTAGCTGCACGGTGCTTTCTTTCAGCAAGGCCTGTTTGCCATAGACAAATGTACCTTCATCATCAGGCGAGTGTCCGGAAATATCGATGTAGAGATCGTATCTCTTTTCAGCGTCCGCAATGCCAGACTTCTTAAGGAACAGATCATAATCCAGCACCAATGAGACCACCCCCCAGGCACGTCTTTGGTCCAAACCGGATACAGCGTTTGAATTTCCATCAAGTTTTGGTCGGTAGACAGGAGCCCTTAATATCAACCCAGCACCCCCTTGTGCCAAATTTACGGGCCCGGTGATCATTTCACCTCCGCTCGTAAACATTCTAACAATTGAAGGATATTCTGGTGAGTTCTGTCGGTAGTCTAACCCCAGAGCACCTCTATTCTGGTCTAAAGGATGAGCTAAAGTGATGACCATATTGGGTGCCGCAGCAATACCTCTTACACTGTCATCAATTCCACGAATATTCGACACGCGTTCTGCAAACTGTTTCTGCGATATATCTGGATTTTCACCAATAAAGGTAGAAAGTTCACGTAGAACAAGCGACTGCGAGTGGAGCACGCTTTCGAAGTTCTCACGCACCTCTAAGAGCTCACGATAGGTAGCAGATTTCACGCCTTGAAGATGTGAAGCATATAGCAACCTGTCGATTCGATACGCTGCAATCGTGATGATCATTAGCACGACGCAGACACTTATTACAGCCCATGGCCCACCAATGCGCATTCGCCCAAGTATTCTAAACTGCAATACCAACTCCAGTCTGTTTTTCTGCGAATACGCTGTTACAAGCATACGCCAGGAGCGACATTTAAACTAACGTAAACTTGGGTACCCAAATCTGACACCATGTGTCATTTCGCGTGAAGTGCCGATTTATTCTAAAGGATGCTTCCAGGATATTGCTAAGGTCATCAGCGTAAGCGCTAAGGCTATGACCTGCCCTGATCGCAAACCGATGCGTGAAAAACGCGTGGCTGTCAGCATCGGAAGCCTTGCCGGATGGGATAGTGCGCAACAGACCGGTATGGGAAGCACTCATTTTGCAACGGTGCGCAATGCATTGATCAATCTCTCTACTCCAGCGAACCTGACGTCCGCCAGCTTAGGTAAAGCCGCTCTACACAGAATATGGATGGACGCCCAAACAAGCCCAGTGGTCTAATAATACGCTGTTATAAAAGCTGCTATTGTTGCTGTGTATTTCTTAGCATGACAATCTCATCATTCAATCTGCTCCTGAAGCATCTCGCCAATTTTACGGCGCTGAAAAACATTGCGTATCTGATGGGTCATGATGCTCTCTGGCACAAAATAAGGTTTTCTGTCTTTCCACTCTGCCTTAAACCTGCGTCGAGCGGCCACAAGATGGGTTGCATGCCCATCGGCGGCGGCTACCGTCAGCTCCATCTCTTTAACTTTCTCGAACAAACCTTCGGTGCCCATGCGAGCGTTCGCACGGTTAAGGAGATCCAGAAATGAGCCGATATCGATGAAGTTGCCACTGTCGATTGGGCCCTGATTGGTACGAGTTAGAGGGTCATCGATTTCCTCAAGTGCAATCTCCTCGCGCTCCGTGACTTTGACGACGTACTCTTTGTCTTCAGTGACTATCCGAGCCATAACTTCCATTAAATATATTGGCTCAGCTCCCATATTAGTTACGAAGCAATGGGCGTTCTCATCTTGGGCAACAGATCGATTGATAAGTATTACAGCTTGCCTCTGGCGACGAAAATTCATCCAAAGAATATGGAGGTAGGCAAGCCAAACAAATGCTGTAAACAAGCTAATTGCGACTTGCAGTGTACCAGCGTTTTCGGCGATCCAATCAAGCATGCTGTACGGCTCTTTCTTCAAGCGGCAGGTATCGTGGATCAACGTTCTTATGGAAGAAATCGTTGCATATGCCTCTACTTGTTTTCCGTAAGTGACCAACTAAAACGAGGCGATCTTAACAGCAACGCCAGAAAAAAGTTCGCCTGAGCAGACTCCTAAATGCAGAAGTCTAAAACCTAAATCCTCGTTGCGATGTTAGTTCTACGGCCATGATCAGCAACACAGGAAGGGCGGAAACCAGACTTTCGCTGCGCTAAGTTCCCGGGCAGGCTATGTGGGTAACAGCTGCCGTTCGGCAGATGGCGGGGTGTGGCAATTTTGAGTGTCGCGCCAGCAAGTCTTTGTAGGATTGGCCTCTGAGTCGAAAGAGCGCAAGGTTCTTTGCCTTGTGCATGAAGTTTGCAAATTATTCCCAGACAAGACCCGTATATGGTTTCACGCACCAATGATACGTAGCGAGCTGTCTTTGACGAGTCGCAGCGCATCATTATCAAAGGCACCCCGTGCAAGGACCCGGTAGCCAACGGTAAGGGCGACCAGCGATTTTGCCGCACTTCCAGCATCAATTGATGCGTCTATTATTTGTGCTTTTTTGCCCTTCTCGATCACCCTGAGAAAGAAATCCTCTAAAGCGCTAAGCGCCCTATCCACGACGGCCTGTATATCCTCGTTATGATTGGGGAACTCCAATGCTGCGTGGATGATCAGGTTTCCCTTCTGCTCGCGCTCGGTCACGCTTTGATGAACGACCGTGTCAAAAAGCGACAGGATCGCATCGATCGGATCGGGCTTGGCTTCGAGCTGCGCCAAAGTCTGTGCCTGACGTTCTTCGACAAAGCGGGTCAGGACAGATTTGAACAAATCGTGTTTGTTGCCAAATGTGGCGTAAAGGCTGCCACGGTTCACGCCCATGGCCTTTACAAGATCGGCAACCGACGTCGCCTCGTACCCCTTGACGGAAAAAACCTCGGCAGCCTTGTCGAGAGTGGGGTCAATTTCGAAACTCTTTTCCCAAGGCATCATCGTGGTCCTTTGTGCGCGCAAAAGCGGTTTGTGCAGCGTCTGGTCCGGCAAGCTATCCATTGTTTTCGACCGCGGCGCAAGAGTGTTGACCAATCGTTCCAAACTGACTATGTGGTTTTGAACGATCATTCCAGATTGAGTCGCACCCGCCGTTTGAGTTCGAGAGGTATCCAATGGACCAACTATTGAAAGAGCTATTACTAATCGTCGGTGTCGCCGCTGTTATCACCCTTGTTGCTTATCCGCTTATGCGACGGTCAAGCGCGTCGGGTGCGGCCAATGCCAACCGCTTGCTCAGCGGCCTGCTGGGCGCGTTCCTGTTGTTGGGTGGCGTCGCCAAATTCTTTTTGCCCTTCACCGACATGTTTGCGCAGCAAATTGCGCTGAGCCAGCTACCATTTCCGGCGCTATCCGCTTTTGCAGGTCAGGCCGGAGAGATTGCCGCCGGAATCATTCTGCTTGGGTATTTTGTCGGATGGCAGCGGTTGCAGGGGCCCATCAGCGATCTGATTTTTGCCCTCACAACACTGCTCGTCGTGATCATCATGCTGGTTGCCGTCTACGTGCATCTGAATCCAGACGTCCCAGCCGAAGTGCTTCCATTTCAATCCAAACCACCCGTTCTGACGGTCATCATCATGGCACTTGCGATCCTGAACGGATGGCTGCGCCGTAAAACGCGTCTGTCCTGACACCCCAATTTGAAAGGGCTGCTATGCCTACTTCCCACCCTATCCATCGCTCAATCCCGCAGAAAATCGCTATCGTCGCAGCCGTCATGGGCAGTGTTGCCGGAACGCTTACCGGTATCATGACCTGGGCCAATACCGGCTTTTCGGAAATCTTCCTGCCCAATTGGGGGATTTCCTTTCTGAAGGCTGTGTTCGTCCTGTTGCCTTTCGCGTTCCTGCTCATGGGGCTGTTTGACAAGCTGTTGTCGCGGGTCATGCCGGGGCTGGCACCGATGAAACTACGTATCGTCCTTGGGATGGTTATGGCAGTGATCATGCAGTCGCTTATGGCTGTGATCACTGCCGGAACTGAAGCAGGGTTCGGCGATATGGCGGTTTTGAAAGAGCTTTGGCTTAATGCCTTCATCACGGCCTTTCCTGTTGGGCTCATCCTGGCCTTGCTGCTGACGACAACGGTGCGCCCTTGGCTTTTGGCTATGTTGCGCGCTTGATGCGTTAATACGGCCCGCCACTGGCTTTGGTGGTGGGCATTCTATTGTTAGGGGGCGCTATGCGTGCAACAATACCTTCAAGCACAAAGCCTGGGCTTCATTATGCCTGGGTCGTTGCTTTTGCCGGGGCTTCAGCAATGATTTGCGGCCTTGGTCTTGCGCGGTTTGCTTTCGGAATGATGTTGCCATCTATGTCAACTTCGCTCGGCCTGTCATACGGGCAAGGCGGGGTTCTGGGCTTTGCCAATATGGTGGGCTATCTGGTTGCTGTTTTGCTGGCCCCAATCATCTTACCCCGGCTTGGCACCAGACTGACCGTTACATTCAGCTTGCTCTTAATTGCCCTTTCTATGTTTGGGATGGCGCTGACCCAAGGCTTTGCGACACTCTGCGCACTGTATATCATCACAGGAATTGGCAGCGGCGGCGTTGTGCTGCCCTCAATGAGCGTCTTGTCGCATTGGTTTCTCCCATCGCACCGGGGACTTGCGGCGGGCCTTGTGATGTCTGGACCAGGTTTCGGCATTATCTTGAGCGGCTTTATCGTGCCAAGGTTGGTGCCGACCTTCGGGCTGCAATCATGGCAGGTTGGCTGGATCATCTTTGCTGCGATCTCTACGGCTATCGCGATGCTGGCTTTCGCTTTGCTACGCAACCACCCTGTCCCAAAAGCACAGGAACCTTTCGGGCGCGCCCAAGACCACAGCACCGTGCGCGATGCGTTGACTGGGCAGGCGAAGCTGAGCCTGCTGATGAGTATGGGCCTGATCTTTGCCATCTACGGCGCGGTTTACATGCTCTATGTCACCTTCATCGTAACAAGCATGGTCGACGCATACGGACTTGATCCAACGGCGGCGGGTACAGTTTGGTCTTCTTTCGGGTTTCTGAGTATCTTTTCGGGCGTATTGTTTGGCGTCATCTCTGACAGGGTTGGACGACGGCGCGGGCTGGCGATGGCCTTTGCGGTGCTGGCTTTGTCATTTCTTCTGGTGGGCACCGGGACGGACGTAACAGCTCTCTATCTCTCAATCCTTCTGTTTGGGCTGGCGGCCTGGAGTATCCCTGTGATCATGGCGGCCTCGGCCGGAGATTTTTTCGGCACTGCTGGGGCAGCCAATGCGCTGGCGGCGCTGACATTTGCCTTCTCAGGCGGGCAAGCCGCAGGACCAGTTATCGCAGGTTTTTTTGCTGAGCGTAGTGGTGATTTCGGCGCAAGCTACGTCATTTCGGGCATCGCTGCCGCCTTGGCAATCGCTATGAGCCTGCGTTTGAAAACCCCTGACCAGGGAAGCTGATCAAAGCTTGTACAAGGCAAGCCTCCATACCTATTAGGTAAATTCTGCACCAAGTTCGCGCAGTATCCCGCGCAGCCATTGCTGGGCCGGGTGATTTCCAAGGCGTTTGTGCCAAACCATGTGAACACTGCGCATGGCTTGAGGTGTTTCCAGCGGACAGGGGGAGACGAGTGTTCCAACGTTTCGCTCAAACTCGCGCGCGACGCTGGCCGGACAGGTCAGGATAAGATCGGTCGTCTCCAAAATGAGCGGTGCTGGGCCATAGGTCGGCATCGTATAAACGACGCGGCGCGTGCGGCCGCGGTCCGCCATTGCATCGTCGATCCAGTTTCGGCGTTTCCCTGTTGCGCTGACAAGCAGATGTTCCACAGATGCATATCGGTCCAATGTCGGTGATTTTCCGACCATAGGATGGCCTTTGCGCATCGTGCAAACCCATTTCTCTTCGAACAAGGGCTCAGATGCGAACCGCTCGGGCGGGTCCGGCCACGCCAGCAGCGCCAGATCGGCGCTCTGGTTATCCAGATACTCCCCGTAGTGAACGCTGGGGGATATGGCTTGCAATGAAACGCCCGGCGCCTCTTGTCGGACGCGGCTGAGCAATTTTGGGAAAAGGGTGATCGTCGCATAGTCAGGCGTGGCAATCGTGAACAGCCGTGTTGCCGTCGCTGGATCAAACGATGCACCATCCAGCGCCATCTGAATGTCATTCAGGGCCGAGCTGATCGGCCCGCTGAGTTCAAGCGCCCAAGCGGTGGGGCGCATGCCCTCGGGCGTCCTGATGAACAACTCATCCCCCAGCCGATCGCGTAGGCGCGTCAGCGCGTTGGAAAATGCTGGTTGCGACAGGCCAATGGTGCGCGCAGCTCGGGTGACATTGCGCTCACGCATAAGCGCATCAAAGGCGACCAACAGGTTCAGATCCAGAGAACGTAAATTCATTTTGTGAATATAGAATGTTATATCATTCAATTTCAATATGAAAGGCGCATGCCCCATATTCGGGTGGAGCGCAGCAAACTGCTGCACCATCTGAAAAGGAAACAAAATGGGCAAGCTTACCGGAAAGACCGCCGTCATCACCGGCGGCAACAGCGGGATTGGTCTGAGCACCGCCAAGACATTCATCGATGAAGGCGCGCAAGTCGTGATCTTTGGTCGCGATCAGAAGTCACTGGATGAGGCTGTGGAAACCTTAGGTGATAACGCCATCAGCGTGCAGGGTAATGTGACGCAAGATGCTGACCTAAAACGCCTTTTCGCCGCAACCAACGACCGCTTCGGCAAGGTAGACATCCTGTTCGCCAATGCCGGTGTCGCGGATTTCGCGCCTGTGGCACAAGCGAGTGAGGACCACTTTGACAAAGTTTTCGATGTGAACGTAAAGGGCGTTTTCAAGACTGTTCAGCACAGTATTGACGTGCTGAATGACGGCGCGTCGGTGGTGCTGACCACATCAGTGTCGAATACCAAAGGCATGGCAGGCATGTCAGCTTATGCGGCAAGCAAAGCTGCAGTGCGGTCTTTTGCGCGCAGCTTCTCGGGTGAACTGTTGGCACGCGGCATCCGCGTCAACGCAATCTCGCCCGGTCCTGTAGCCACACCGATCTATGCCCGTGCAGGCATGTCAGAAGCCGAGATTGACGCAATGGGCGAAGGCATGGCCGATCAGATCCCGCTTAAACGCTTTGCCGAACCTCGCGAGATTGCGACCGCAGCCCTGTTTCTTGCGTCCGGTGACTCCTCCTATGTGGTCGGCACCGAGCTGGTCGTCGATGGCGGATGGACGCAGGTCTGAAATCTCCCCGACTGGTGGTGGTGGCTTCAACATCACCCAAGGCTCCCTCACCATTTTTTACAGCCTACCAAACCAGACAAACCTAAAAAGGAAACAATGATGACTGACTTTACACTTCACGACGAGAATACTGCCCCTGAAGGCAGCAAAGAATTGTTGGCGAAAT
>Ga0208793_1001617_pt1 | contig 12690 bp, 19 predicted proteins | sample 17_taG_FD_184092 | JGI IMG/M metagenome (GOLD analysis project Ga0208793, IMG submission 184092) | Marine viral communities from the Subarctic Pacific Ocean - 17_ETSP_OMZ_AT15314 metaG (SPAdes) (version 2) | ecosystem: Environmental > Aquatic > Marine > Oceanic | place: Pacific Ocean | collected...
CTAGATAAGACCACGACTTTTTCTCTCCATCCCTTAAAATCAAACCTTAATCCAAGCCCCCAAACAAACCATGACAACCAAACCACCACCAAAGAAAGGCAAGAACGCCAAGCTAACCCAAGCCCAACGCGATGAAATCATTTCGTTGTGTCTAGAAGGGAAGATGACACAAAAAGCCATTGCGGAAAAGTTCGGATGTTCAAAACCCAACATCACCTATACAATGAAAATGTATAGACAAAGAAATGGTTTGAAGTCTAAGAAGATGTTGGCACGGGAAAAGCAAAAGAAAGAACAGAAGGCCAAGGTATACAATACGGACCCCATCAAATTCAGAATTGGGAAGTTATTGGAAATAGAGAGTGACATACAATTCGCACGTGATGAAAAGGTTATTCACACGTTGGGTTCCCTTCATAAACTCCACTTATCATTGCACGATGAACTCAGAACATTTGTGGAAGCATCCAAGGAAACCCATGGAGCAACACCGGAACAATTGAGAATGGAAATCGTGGATGCCATCCAAAGTCTTCCCCCAATCTTGAAGAAACAAGTAATGGATGAACTATTGGTGGATGGTTCCAATGTTGTGAGATTGAACACACAATGATTGGATTATTACTAGCAGCAAAGAAAGCCAAAGAACTCCAAGTGATAGCGGAAGAAGCACCCTTGGATTTCTTCCGTCCTTCCCTACCCCAAAAGAAAGTATTGGAATCGAGCCATCCCATAACTTTATTTCGAGCCGCCAACCAGCTTGGAAAAACTTATGTGGGAGCTGCTGAAAGTCTATACATGATGAAAGGGTATTCACCCTATAAAGATTTATCTCACATCAAGCCCCCAATTATCGTTTGGGCTATCGTCCATTCGTGGGAACAATCTAAGATTATCCAAGCTAAGATTCATTCCCTTATTGGAAAAAATGAGTATGCGGAAGATTCACCAGAGTTCCAAGAAGGCCGTGGATACCGTGCAAAGAATCCATGGTTCAAGTTGAAGAATGGAAGCATGTTATTTTTTAAAACCGCCAATCAAGGTACCTTAGGAGCCGCATCTGGTACGATAAATTTTTGCTGGGTGGACGAGCCGTGCCCACAAGCCCTTTTTGGAGAAATTACAGCTAGACTTCTTCGTAATCGTGGGCGTATGCTTATGACGATGACCCCCATTGGTGGCGGTGATTTGACGTGGCTTAAGAAGATGACAGAGACAAAGCCACCACGCGTCCAAGATATACATGCTCCCTTATCGGTGGAAAATACCACACCCGTGGATTTGGATGGAACACCCTTGGAACCTTTGTTGTTACAATCCGATGTGGATAGGGTGGCGGATACATATCTATCAATAGATAGGGCGGCGCGCCTTGAAGGTTCGTGGGATGTTGGGGTTCCCATGGATGGAAGAATCTTTGAACACTTTGGAGAAGACCACATATCAGACACGCCATGTCCAACCGGTGAATATAAGTTTTCCATAGGCATAGACCACGGACATCATCCAAACGCACAATGCGCCATCTTGGTGGCTATATCGGAAGACGACAAAACCATATATGTGTTGGACGAATACTTTGCTAGTGGTGGGGAACAGCAAAAGAGTACAGCACGCCGCCATGCACGGGCTATAATCGCGATGATAAGAAGAAATGGTTTGGACCCGTTACAGATAAATAGATGGACAGGTGACAGGCCCCACGGCGGTGGAAAGCACGGTGGGAGAATGTCCAATTCTCTTCTTCGTTCAGCTTTGGAACATGTGTTGGATTATCCGGCTAATTCTTGTCCGTTTAGAATACACACAGCACACAAACCTAGATGGTCCGTGTATTATGGATGTCAGCTTATCAACGAAGCAATGGTTCAAGGCCGTTTCATGGTGCATCCAAAATGTAAGCGGCTAATTCGTTCTCTCACATCGTGGACGTTAAAAAAATCCGGTGCAATTAATAGGCTAAGTGAATGGAAACATGCAGTAGACAGTTTGCGCTATGCATGCGTTCCCATCCTCGATGCTAAATATCGCGCCCCCAAGTTTTCAAAAATACCGATTCACAGAAAATAGGAAAATACAAATGTTAACACTACCCGCCAAACCAATCTTCCCAGATAAGGGAAGCAATGACAGAACCGAAACGACAGCTAGACGAAGAAGATTATTGGAAGGAAATTGGGCTTCCGATTTGGAAGACTTCATAACTGACACCGTGGCTTTGGATAGAAGGGCGATTTGGGGAGCCTTAGACACGTCATCAAACGTTTTTCGTCAAGGTTGTGAGGCTTTGTCCGTTCTCTATTCTCGGAAACCTTCCGTGGGCATACGAAGAGAATCGGCAGATTCCGCACGTGAATATATTGGCCCCAATGGAGCGTTGGACAAATCCCATTATTTTGAAATGATGGCAAACGTACAAATGAAAACTATTGGACTTCGTGAAATGTTGATGCGTATCGACATATCAGATTCCAAAGAAATCATGTTTCGACCGGTTACACCGGATATGGTTTTTGCAATGGCTCCAGCCGGCGACCCGATGAAAGCCAACTACCTCTATGAAATGAGACTACGAAAAAATGATTCCACGGGTGAAATGTTTTGGACGGCGGATGTCTACGATTTGAGAGACAAGAATAATCCACAATACCGCGTTCATTTCGTGGAAGCTGATGGAATCTTGGGTGAAGAAATGACGGACATGTTTTTGGGTGGAAACATGAGTGGGGAAGCATACCCATATCGAGATTCCAAGGGTGAACCGTTTCTTCCTTGGGTGTTTTATCATGCATCCATAGATGGACAATTGTTTTCCCCTTATGAATTGTCGGAAGTTGTGGCGGGTTCCATGGTAGCGTCCACATATTACACGTACTTGAAACATCTAATGTTCGATGCTTCATTTCCTCAAAGATATGTGGCTTCGCTCCAGCTCGCGGGATTGAACACGATGGACACCAATATGGCTTCCCAAAGAATGAGTGTATCCACGGACCCATCATCCATCCTATGTTTCACCGGTGACCCAGACAGCACCACCCAACCTTTGATAGGACAATTCGCCGCCGGTATGAGTGACCCCGCGACAATGCTGGGAGCAATAACAACCTATGAAAGAAGATTGGCTACCCAAATGGGTATAGACCCCGCCAGTGTACAAAAGATTTCAAGCGACCCAAGAAGCGGGTATTCCATCGCGATGTCCAAGGAAAGCATGAGGGAAGCACAAGAACGATATGTGTTCTTTAAAATGTTCGACATAGAAGCCATTGAGAAGGCCGCGATGATTTCCAACGCTATTCTTGGGACGAACTATCCAGAAAGTGGATATGTTATATCGTATGAAAGTATCGAGTTGTCAGAAGGTGAACAGAAGAACATGAGAGAAAATATCATTGCTCTTTTGGACAAGGGTCTTCTTTCACCAGTGGACGCAATGTTCAAGCTATATCCAGAACTCACAACGGAAGAACAAGCCATTGAAAAATTACGGACAATCAGACAACAGAAAATAGAATTTGCATAACCCAAACCAAGGTATAAACCATGAAAACAATAACGCATGAAGGCCAAGAATACATCTTGAAAACTGAAGTGGATGGAATCGTTCGTGAACGTCTTTCCAAAGTCACAGAAACCAAAAGAACAGCGGAAAAGCGAGTTCAAGAACTTGAAACCCAATTAGAAGATATGGGTTCCAAAGTGAAGGGAGCGGAAGCGATGGCTTCCCAACTTGCCACACTTCAAGACGAATTAGCGGTTTCCAATCAAAGATATGACCGTCACCAAGCCATAGCCGCCCAAGGGATAACAGACCCCGAAGTGAGGGATTTGGTTGAATGGCAATACAACAAAGCCATGGATTCCAAAGCCAAGAAAGACAAAATCCCAATGGGTGAATGGATGGCAATGATGAAAGAAGGTGGCGATGTTCCCACGGTTTTAAAGCCATACTTCCAAGCCCCACAAAATCAAGAAGCCCCCACCCAATCTTCTTCCACTCAAGCCCAACTTCAAGAACTTGGGGAAAAATTGGAAGCTACCCCACGAATCGTTCCAACGACCAATCAAGGAGTGGCACAAAACCAAGCCCATACAACCAACGGCGATGTATGGAAACGAGCTGGACAAGACTTTGAATTCTACCAACAGAATCGTAAAGAGTTAAAAAAACAGTATTACCAACGCAGAAATAACCGCTTCAAGGTATGATAACAGACATCACCGCGTATAGAATAAACGGTGAATACTATTTTCACTATGGAACACCCAATGCCAACACAAAGAAAAAAATCAAGCGTATTATCCAAGAAGATAAGGAAGATTCGAAAAGAAGGAAAGTCAAAACGACAATCCATAGCTATAGCTTTGTCGATGGGTGGGAAGAAGCGAAAAAAACCAAGTCTTCCCAAAAGAGGACAAAGAACAAGAACCAATAACCGCAAAAAATAAGGAGGTGGCAACATGGCCGCTATAGATTTAAAGACACTTAATTGGTCCAATGGTGGAGCCAATTATAAACAATCCAGTGTAGGAACAACCAACCAAGAATTTATTCTTCCAAAGTGGGCCAAACTTGTAACAGTAAAAGCCGCCGGCCAAGACATTCTTTTTTCATATGATGGAACCGATGGAGCCGCCCCAAGTTCCCACGCGTTCCCCCAACCCGTGGATTCAATCATACAGTATAATCCAGTACAGACAACCCAAGACAGAAGTATATATATTGCAAGTTCCACCGGAACAGCTACGATATATTTAATTTTCGAATAAACAACCAATAGGAAGGAACCATGGCCATCCCAATATATTCCCCCGGCGGTGGAGGGATTACACAAACCACCACGGAATTTTTGAATCAATCCAGTGTATCAATTTCCCACAATTTCAGTCATAAACCCCGCGTTATTATAGTAGATTCAAGTGGGGAAGTGATAGTGGGAGATATACAATATTTCTCGAATTCCATCACAATAACTTTTTGTACCACGGTAACGGGTACAATATATCTAACCTAACAACCAACCACACTATGGAGTTATACACCCATGAATTTCTACAATCCAGAAGTCATTTTTAAGGGCGGCGTAAAAGCCGACAATGCACCAACCGAAGATACACATCTCGTCCGTAAACAAGACGTACCAAACCTTTCCTTCATTGATGGAATCGCGGATGGTTCTTCTTCGATGTTATCAGTATCCGGCGGGAAACTCTCGATTTCCAATCTTGCCCTTACAGATGTACACGTAGACAATACCCAGACATCTTTGGCTAACTTTGTATCCAACGAATCTTCCACGGCGGGAAGCCTTCAAACTGGTGATGTTCTCATTCTCACAGCACCATCAGCGGGAACAGAAACATTCATGGTTTCCGGTGCGAATGGTTCAAGTGTTGGAAACTACACCCAAATCGAAAGCCCTCTAAGTGCGGCGGAAGTTGGGGCCGTTCTTCAAGCTGGTGACGGGATTTCAGTCAACGCAGCCAACGCCACAATAAGCGCCAACATTGAAGCGGGAACAGGACTTTCCAAAAGTGTGAACGGTGGGCAAATCACCTTTGCAGTGGATGCGAATAGCGATGAAATTAGCGAAGGAAGTTCCAATCTTTACTATACTGATAGCCGTTCACGAAGCGCGGTTTCCCTCGAAAGTGTAGCGGGACCCGATGCCAACCTTATGCAATACAACAGTTCCACCGGTGAATTCAAAGTTCTTCTTAGTGATGTAACTGGTGAATTCACAGCGGGAACAGGATTGGCATATTCAAATGGTGAATACTCACTATCAGCAACATCCGACCAAATCACAGAAGGAAGTTCCAATCTTTTCTATTCTGATGCACGTTCACGCGCCGCCCTTTCTGGTGGAACTGGTATTTCTTACACAGTCGGAACCGGTGCAATTGCTCTTGACATCCAAGGCGGAACCGCTATTGGAATCAGTGGAAACACCATTTCATTCAATGGGGATTCCGACGATGTGAGCGAAGGAACTTCCAATCTTTTCTTCTCCCAAAGCCGCGCACGTGGAAGCGTACAAGCTGACCCCGCCGCCGGAAACCTTCTTTCCTATACAAGCGGAACCGGTGATTTGTTGGTATCCACTGCTAACGTTCGCGGTGCATTTTCAGCGGGAACCGCTATTGGACTTTCCAATGGTGTTATCTCTTTCAATGGCTCCACTTCGGACGTGTCAGAAGGAACCAATTTATATTATACTGATGGAAGAGTTCGCGCAGCGGTCAACGCGGAAAGTGTAGCGGGTCCAGATGGAAATCTTCTACAATACAATTCTTCCACGGGTGGTTTCAAGGTTCTTATTTCTGATGTAACTGGTGAGTTTACAGCAGGAACCGGCCTATCTTATGATGGTGTTGGGGAATACTCTTTGGACGCTGACACAGACGATATCAGCGAAGGAACTTCCAACCTATACTATACTGATGGAAGAGTTCGCGGGGCTATCTCAGCGGGAAGCCAAGCGGATGAATTGATTAATTACGATGCCAACAATGGTTCTTTCTCTTTGCGCATGCAAGATTTACGCCATGAACAAAGTGTGACATTGTCAGCGAATACACCAGCGACAATTACCCACAACCTTGGAAAACAACTTGTTCACGTATCCGCTATGGATGCAAGTGGAAACAAGATTGAACTTGATGTTGTGTATTCTTCTACTTCTGCGCTAACGGTGGAAAGTGCGATTGGTGTAACTGTTACCGTCGCAATTTCTGTATAATCCTCCATAGTTATCTTCATGGGGTGGGGTGTATTCCTCACCCCTTCTTTATTTTTACAGGTGAACAAATGATAGAAACGATTGGACTTTTGATTGGTGGAATGATTGTGGGTGGTTCTCTCACTTTTGGACTAATGCAAGGAACCAAAGAAGCACCGGTTCCCATCGTGGTGGAGTCGGACCCCGTCGCCAAAGAACTGGGAAAATTGGATGTGGTTCTTCCCATATGCCATCCAGACTTCATAGAAAAGAAAGGGGATGAATTATGTCGTGAACTGATGTGTATGACCCAAACCAATAGTGCCACGGGTGAAGTAAGTGGAACGACATGTGATAACATCACGAATCTAAGAAACAAGAAGTCTATTATTTCGTTTTGTGGTTCCCAACATTCCACACCGGAAGATATAGCAAAGTGTATTGACTTGTTCCAACGCCGTGGAATATAGTTATACACAAGTTATACACAGCCTATGAATAACTTTTTATTCACAAGTTATCCACAGGTCAACATGCTTTCCAGCTCTGTAGAACGCAGATTGAAAAAAGTTATCCACAAGTTATACACAGGTTATGAAAAAAAGTTATACACAGGTTATACACAGGATACAAAAAACCTTGTATAATAGATTTTGTGTGGTTAGGGTCGTACCCGTAACAACGAAGGAGCCACGATAACCCAAAAATACCATATAGGAATATAAAATGGCTACTATTGATTTTTCAGCATTGAACACAGGTGGATTGCGCCTTGATGCTATGATAGAAAACGAAGTTCGCGCACTCTTGCATGATGCCGCTTCAATCCGTAATTCTGGCGCTCTACTCTTCGGTGGAGACATCGCGGGCGTTGGTTCAGATACACTAACTCTTCGTTATGCGGGCTTGGATGGCTATGAAGCCATGAATACCGTTAGTGATGGTTCAGAAATCACATCTTCAAACCTTACAATGGAAACAGCTCCAATTGCTGTTGGGCGTATCGGACTTCGTTATGATTTGACCGACCTCGCCGCGCTCACAAAATTGGGCAACGATATAGACGTTTTCCGCCTCAGTGAATCAATGGCCGGTGCTTTTGAAGCCCGATTCATGGAAATGATTTGTGCTACATTTACAGGCTTCTCTTCATCCGCTGGAACCTCCGGCGTAGATATGTCAGTGGACGATTTTATGGACGCGCTGTATCTTTTAGAAATCGCTGATAATCCATCTCAGCTTTTCGCAGTCCTCCACCCACGGCAAATTGCAGATTTGCAATCGTCAATTCGCAACGAAACCGCCAATGCAATCGCTTTTAACCCAGCTCACCACGAACTTTTGAAAAGTCTTGGACAGGGATTTGTAGGTGATTTTATGGGTGTTCAAGTTCATAAATCTTCATACTGTCCAATCAATGGGGCAGACCGTGAAGGTGCTATGTTCTCAGCCGGTGCTATTGCTTATGCTCTTGGAACTCCCGTCCCATTGGCGGCTCCAAGCGGAGAAATTCGCCCCGCTGGAACTCCCGTACTCGTGGAGGTCGAACGTGACAGTGCGTTTTCCTTAACTAAAGTAGTTGGAACGGCGTACACTGGAGCTGCAATTGTAGAGCAGGCACGCGGCGTTCTCATAAGCACAGACGCATAGAAAATAAAGTGGGTGGCTTGGGGGCTTTTTCATGGTTCCTAGTCCCCATCCTTTGGGGGGAGCAATCCCCCACCATATCTTTTTTAGAAACCATGAACCTAGGAAAAAAACCATGACAAACCAACCTTGGACGGGTGGCGACGTATCAAAAAATAACGCCCTTCCCATTAAACCCAATCATCCCTTTTGGTATATGCACCACCCCAACACATGTTGGGAATTTATCCAACATCGTGAAAAGTGGATGTTCGTTCCATCTTTTCGCCGTCTCTTTGAATTGGCCGGCGTGAATGGTGTTCGTATGGTTCCCCGTGGTGGAACAGATAGCCAGATGGCACGTGTACGAATGATGGATGATGGCTTTGAAGTCTTGGAATGGGATTTGGGTTATCAAACCCGTCACCGCACAAGGAACGGCGGATGGTATTATTCAAACGTTTGGGAACTTCCAAAAGTTATTGGAAATCGTGTTGTGTGGAAACGAGACATGGACACATATAACGATTGGAGAGTAGAACTTATGGAACAGGGTGTAATAGATTTCCCAGACATGGATATACTTTCCTTCTTCGTAGACATGCAAGAAAAGCGATGTCAACGAAATGAAGGGAAGAACATGACACCACGAATCAGAAAGCTATATGATGCCGATTGTGTGAAGCTGGAAATGATGAAGAAATACATCGAACTAGAAGGCCCCGTAACAATCGAAGGGAAGAAGCCCAAAGCCAAGAAGGTAAAACGAGATGTCTAGAGAAACTTTTGAAAAAATGACGAAAAGAATAATCGAGCATAACAAGAAAACTGGTGGTAATATGTCAGAGAGACAAGCGCGAAAAATAGCCGCGGATGTCGCAATACGCCACGACCGCAAAAATAGCGGGAAATAACCCATAAAAATAGGATTTCGAAATGGCCGAATATAACGGAAAACAAGCGTTCACAATACCCAGACACATCAGATTAAAAGATGGTGTGAACATCCAACAAATCAGTGTAAACAAAACATTGACATACAAAGATTCAATGCTTCAAAGATTGGATGCCCAAACTACTTCTTTGGATGTGATTCTTCCCATCGAAAAGAACGGCGGTGTTTTTGTCATCAATTGCCAAGGACAAGCCATAACCGTCAAAGATGGGGCCGGCGTAACAGTCAAGGCGTTATCAGTTGGTGAAGGTGCTTTGTTCGCTTGTGATGGAACAGAATGGAAACAATTCATCTAGTTTTCCATAGGATTGAATGATGGCACTTCTTGATACATACTATGCGCCACGTATACGGGTTCCCCAAATGATTCAACGCGGGAAAACCCAAATCGTGGAGATTATCATATATCGGAATGGTGGGGAGATAACCCCCACCGCCGCCACATATCAGCTATTGAACGAAGATGGAAGTGAAATCATTTCCACCACCACGGCCAATATAGTTGGAAACAAAATCCAATACACAATTAACTCTTCCGATGTTCCCACCACTTCATCTTTGACTGATGGATTGTTCGAACTTTGGGAAGTAGAAATTGAAGGTGTGGATTATACTTTTCAACGTCCAGCTTATTTATGCCGCCGGCCATTGTATCCATGTATTTCAGACATAGATTTGGAATCCAGTTATTCAGACTTAGCCAATCTTCTCCCAGATAGCTACACTGATGGATGGCAAAGATACATAGATGAAGCGTGGGTTCGTATCATCGAGAGATTACGCCAACTTGGAAATCTTCCGTACTTGATAACGGAACCCCAAGCCCTTCGTTCTTCCCATCTTGAATTGGCGTTGGCTTTGATATGGAGAAATATGCACTCTTCACTTGGACAATCCAATGGAAGATACCTTGATTTATACAAGGAGCATATCAAGACATATGAATATCAGTTCAAACAAATATCGTTTCGATACGATATGGATGAAGATGGAATGGCGGATGATGTGGACAAACGGAAAGCCGGCTTCCCCATGATTTCCACCACCAATCCCCCATCACGGTATCATCGAATCAAGTATAGGCGTTATTGATGGCTACCATCCAACTATCCACTATTCGTTCCCGTGTTGCTATTGCTTTGGAAGGTATAGCCGGCGCGGGATTGAACCAATCCCCACTACCCTTTGAAGCATTTGGAAGAACACCCAATTCCATAGCCCACAAAGGTTTTTCCGTGGGAATAGGTGGTTCCAATGCAATGGATGATAGACAACGCCCCACAGAAGGGGCCATGTTACAAACTGACTTGGATATAACCTTTGCTTTTCGATTGCGTCCACTAGACCAAATCACCGATGTGGATAACCAACTCAATCTTGAAAATGTTATCATTACGGCATTATTGGATAGAAGCAATGCAACACTATATCCAAATCTACACATTAAATTTATTTCATCAACAAGGTTATTAACTGATAGTGGGGAATACATTCTTTCCACGTTATCTTTTGAAGCCCTTCATTTTATACCCCTTTCATAATCCAATAATCCAATAATCCAATAGGAGAATCCAATGGCTGAATCCACAGTTGTAGCCGTCCCACGCGACGGAACCATAAGCATCACCAACGGCGATGCTACCACATATACCGTAAGTTACGAGAATGGCGACATGTCTATGAACCTAGACAAAGCAGAGAGAATTGTCATATATGACAGAGCCACAATTGTGGGACTGCGCGCCGGAAATGACCCCGTACCGTCAATATCTTTTTCTGTTCATCTTCGTGAATTCACCAATGCAACAGCGGACACACTTCTAGATTTCGTATACAAAACAGGAAATTCCAGTGCAGCCACTTCCACCGGTGGAACAGGTTTTGAACAATTTCTTTGTACAGTAGAATTCCAAGCGAACATGTCTACAATTAGCGGTTCCAACACAAAGATAACCTTTGAAAAGGTTCTTCTTACTGCTTCAATCTCAGAAGGAAATCCAGATACTATTTCCATGACTGGAGAAGTATACGGAACCATTACACGCGCAGCGGTATAAACCAATGGAACGAACCATGAAAAAATCCATTGGTAATATAGAATGTGTTTTTGGGCTTCCCAAATCCATGTCCACCGTTTGGGATGTGTTCTACATGATTTCCACCAACCCGAACCGCGCCCAGCTCGGACGTTTGTTTGCTGGTTTGGTGGGTGTCACCATCCAAAACCATCCATCATGCCCAAAGTACAGTCTTTCAGATTGTGATTTGATGGCGTATGGTGGAAGAGTTCAAGAATGGTTAGCTTCCCAAAAAGTGAACCCCATTCAAGTTCTTCAAGTAGGAACAGAACTCTTTCAGATGATGACGGAACACATAGCTACAGATTCGGAGGTGGAAGCCGCGGAAAATTTTACTTCACACCCGCCGGCGGAATAGTTCGGACGGGTTTTGTCCTATCAAGGTATTGGAACCAAGAACCAACATGGTTTTTTAGTCTTCCAAAAAATCTACAAGCTGAACTAATCGCAGATTATAGATTGGCAAATACCAAACCGGAGGACACGAAGAAGAAGAAGAAGCGGTTCCAACTCCAAAATCTCAAAAGACAACATGCAAGATTTCAGAGAAGGGGAACCCAAGATGGCACGAAGAATTAGATATGGGAAGGGGAAAGCATCCATCGAGATAACCGGCCCACAAAGAGAACTCTTTGAACAAGCCCTTCGAGAAGTCGCGGGTTCCACCATGAAAGTGTTGGAAGATGAGATTGACAAGCGTGTAGAATTTGCAAAGAAAAATTGGATTGTGAGATACGGAAAACCCATCACAACGAAAAGCGGGAAAACCTTCATAAGAAAAGAAGAATCCGAACGTTCCGTGGATAAGTTTTCCAATGGGATAAGAATCGTCAATGGTGGAAAAGCGATTGAAGGGTTTTTTCGTAATGATGCCAAATACGCTTATGCCATCAAACCCGCTTCATATTCCAAAAGAGAGAATGGAAGCCGTTCAACCGTCGCAGAAGGGAAAAGCCTAGCAGATGAAACAATGTGGAAGCCGGCCAAAAAAGACGTGAATAAGCTGGTGAAAAAAATGGCTGATGCTTTTATAGCCGACCAAAAGAAGAAGGGATAATCCAATGAGTGATATAAATAAAACGATTAGTATAAGTTACCGCGCGGAAGTTCAGAATCTTGTCAATGGGTTGAAAAAAGTCGGTCAAGTTAGCGAGAAAGAAGCCAAAAAACTTGTGAATGACTTGGATAAGGCGTACACCAAAGCCGCCAAAGAAGCGAAAAAGAGCGGTGAAAAACAAGAACGTGCTTTGAAGAAAGTCAGTGCCCAAGCCAAAAAAACCGGAAAAGGAATAAAGGCTTCATTTTC
>Ga0208793_1001626_pt1 | contig 12653 bp, 11 predicted proteins | sample 17_taG_FD_184092 | JGI IMG/M metagenome (GOLD analysis project Ga0208793, IMG submission 184092) | Marine viral communities from the Subarctic Pacific Ocean - 17_ETSP_OMZ_AT15314 metaG (SPAdes) (version 2) | ecosystem: Environmental > Aquatic > Marine > Oceanic | place: Pacific Ocean | collected...
TAAAACTAGGGCATTAGAGGCACGCTGGGCAAACTGGGCAAACTGGGCAAACTGAATACCAAAGGAGATTAAATGACAGACTCATCACACCGCTGGTTAGTAGACAGCAAAGACAAAGCTAACTTCTTTATTAACTTTATCCTCGATCAGTGGCAGGAAGGCAAAACGATCCTGTACTACATCAAAGACACTACGCGCAGTGATCGACAGAACAATGCAATGCATCTATGGTTTAGGCAGATAGCACAAGAGCTTAATGATGCAGGGTGCTGGGTGCGACATCCATTTAGCGACAAACTAGAAATACCTTTTACCGAGGTGCTAGTTAAAGAGACCCTGTACAAGCCCGTTATAAAAGCCATGCACGGCAAGTCGTCAACAGCTAAGCTAACCCCCATCCAACTCTCGGAGGCCGCTGAGGTGCTAATTAGGTGGCTCTCAGAGCATAAGCAGGTGTATGTACCATTCCCTCAACAACTAAAGGATCAATTGCAATGAAGTTAAAAAGAACAGCGGCAGATCATTGGTTTAGTAGGTGCATTCGCATACGCAATGAGTTCAAATGCCAAGGCTGTGGCACGCAATACGAATCAAACAGCACGGGACTGCACTGCTCTCATTATTTTAGCCGCGCTAAAAAGGGCATTCGGTACGACAAGATGAATGCATTTGCTCACTGCTATGGATGCCACCAAAGATTTGGTAGTAGCCCAGATTACTTTGTGCGTCATTATATTGACACTTACGGCGAAGGTGCCCTTGAGTTAATTAGAGAAAAGGCAGAGGACGTCGACCTAGCTAAGCGAGCACACAAGGAAGTCAAAGAGATAGCCAAGCATTACAAGGCAGAAGCCGCCCGTATGGAGAATGACAGGGCGGCAGGGGTAAGAGGTTGGTTAGAGTTTATTAGTTGGGATTAGGATTGCGCTTCCTGAGAGCCTCTTCAAGAAGGCCCTTAGTTGTTGTAGCGCCAACTGCTTCAGCCCCTCTTTCAGCAAGCCTTGCTGTTTGAGTAAATAATGGAAGCTCTTGAGCGATTGCCTGTGGTGGTCGCTCTTTATCTAGCACTTCAACAACTGTCTTTCCAATATCCAAAGGACGATCAATAGCTATCGGCATCATGCCTTGAGCAAAAGTATAAAGTAGCCCGTTCTGTTTGATTTGACCGTATTGATAGTCGTTAAGACCAAGCGTGTTAGCTGTAAGCAAACTTGCCCAGGCATCGCCGTATCCCCGAACCAATCCATTAAATGAAGCCTCGCCATCACCAAAGATAAACTGCCGACCTTCATTGATTACCGCATAGCCACCTGCGCCATACGCCGCGTAACGGCCAAGAAACTGAGCCGCCTTTTCTGGCTTGCCAGCCTTGATGTTGCCCATTACTTCTCGCAACGCAAGAGCCTGCTGTTTAACTACAAAGCCACGCAATGCCCACAATGGTCGAAGGTTAGGGTTTCTAGCCCATGCCGCAGGACGACCAGCCGCACTAATTAACTGTTGTTGCCCTAACCCAGAAAACAAAAGCTCCTCTACAAGCTTTGCCCCATCGCCTGTGTACTTAGACCAGTCCATGCCGTGCTTGTTTAATTGATCTGCAATCAAGTCAAGTTCGGCCTTGTTAAAGTAAAAGCCCCAGTTTTCAGATAGGTTTCCTATCTTGGCATCATCAACTGCGCTACGAAGCACACCACGCATAACGCCTTTTTTTCCTACCTGATCCATAGCCGCAAAGCCTGAGCCTTTCATAAGAAAGTCCGCGCCTTTACGCATCTGATGTGCAGTGCCAGCCATAAATCCTTGGTTGTTTGATGCAAGTTCGTTTGTTTTATTAACGAATTCACCAAAGGTTTGGTTGCTCAAGCCCATCTTTTTAAGATCTGGACTAGGGATTTTCTTAAAAGGATTAAGAACCTTTAAACCTTCAAGCGCCGCACGACCACCATACTTTGCCCCTAACAGTGGAATATCAGCAAGGTTAAGAATTGCAGACATGGGGCCAGCAAGCGTAGTTGCGTAAGCTAAAGAGTTAGCCGCCTGTATTGCTGGGTGAGGCGACTTTGCTTGGCCCATAATAGTGTCAGTTATTTTGTTTACGGCATATTGAGCGCCATCATTGCTAATGCCTTTCTGCGTTAAGGTATAAAACAAAGAATCCAAAAACTCTTGTGGAGTTAAAGCAACTAGCGCGCGATCTGGAAGCGCAGATCTTTTAGCCGATAGTACGTCGTCAATCTTTACGCCAAACTTATCCTGCACCTGAGCAAGTCGCTCCATCTTAAAGATTCGTTGCATATCCGAAATAACTGGATTGTCGTAATCTTCTGGGCGCGGGGCATTGGAGTCTTTACTAAGATAAGAGCCACGAGTACGCCGCTCCATACCCGGATCTTCAAACATCTTTTCGATTTCGGCATCAGACATGCCTTCATCTTTTAGCTTTTTGTATCTAGAGATGTTGCGTGTATGTAGATAAGTAAGCTCGTCTGGAAATGCGGCACCAAATACTTTTTTGTTTAGTTGAGCGTTTTTCTTATAACTATAGTTAAGGTATGCCTCAAGCACGTTCATATGTTCTGTGTTGAGATCATCGCCTAGCTCTTTACGTAATTTAACAAGAGAGTCTTTGCGTGTTTTGCCTAGCCTGCCTGCGGCATAATCAAGCATTACACCCTTAGCTCTTTCACTATCGTTAATAATCTTAACAACAGGAACAAGGCGCTCTGAAAGCCCATCAAGTTCTTTGTTTGTTGTGGCAAGAGCCGCTTCATCAGCACGCTGGAATCTAGCGCCTACTTGCGGGCTAACAACACGCATTAACTCATCTGATACGCCAGTTACCTTGTCGTTGTAAAAGTTCTTAACAGCGCCAGTTAAGCCAGACCAAAGCTCACCAGCGGTCTTTGCTTCTGATAAAGGCTTCTGAGTGTATTGAGGGTTATCTACTTCATCAAAAACCTCATTGGCTCTTGCCGCTTCAATGTCTTTATTTGTTAGCTGAGGCTCAATCTTTAATGAGTTATCGGCAAGATCATGCCCTTCAGTTCTTAAACCCCCTGCGGACGATGGCGATGTCGCTACGTCAATAAGCTTTCCTAACGCTAAGCCGCTTAAGCCACCAACAACAGCGCCAGCGGCTCGCTCTTCAAAGTTTTCTCCAGAGCCAGTGCCATAGGCCGCACCCTCTAAAGCGCCTTGTTTAGCCGCAGACGTAACGCCTAAACGACTAAGGCCAGCCGCACCTGCAACAGCAGTAGGAATACTGCCTGCTAATTCAAACCCAATCGCAGAAACAGGGTTCATTTCTTTATACCTTTGTTGTTCTTCCCGTATTTTTGCAAGAGCAATTTCATACTCTTCATCAGAAGCCGCCGCTTCAAGCTCATCGGCAAAGCCAAAGGTAAGGCCCTGAGCCGCCGCCCTAACATTTCCGACATTTTTAGCTATTCGCTTTTGCTCTATATAACTAAAGTAGTCATCAACGGCAGAGCCAGTTTTAGGCTCAGATAACTCTGGCGCTTCTTCTTCAGAAAGTAGCTTGAGATACTCTTCAACAGAACTCATTTAGTTAACCTCTAGGAGATGGCCCATATTTTCTTTCTTTAGCCGCCGCTCTAACGGCCTTTATTCCAGCTGTTGTTACCTGTTGTTTATTTTGCCGTATTTGCTCTCCCTGTCTGTTAAGCTCTGTTTCTGCCTCTATTCTATCCATGCCTTTACCCATCAACTCTTGGATTGCGGCTTCTCTTTTTTCTTCTAGTTTTGTTCTTTCTGCTCTGCGCTTCTCTGCAAGCTCTGCTCCAGGCGTTTCTATTTGCATTTGCTCTAATGCTTGTCGTGCCGCTTGCTCAGGATTAGCTGATGGATTCTTGCGATACTCAAGCTCTAGTTTTCTCTTGAAATCAACTAGGTCATCACCTTCTAGGCTTTGAACAATCCTTGGTAGATCTTCACTTTCAAAGAAATACACTTCGCTTTCCATGCTTTGAAGATATCGAAGGGCATCACCTGCACGATCTTTTGCGTAGGTGTCAGAGTTATACAAAGCTCTAGTGCGTTTATCTTCCGCATCAACTAAGGCCCGCAAAGCAAAAGCCGCACGTTTTTTGTCTCCAATATTTTGGGGATTGTTATATAGCCGAAGTTGCTCTTGAGCTTCCGCGCTATCTACAAGCTTTGGGTTGTTTTGCAGCGCATCAATGTATTCTTGAGGTAATGTTTTTTCTGTAGCAATTAAGCCTGCGGCCTCTTTTGATTTCTGTATTGCAACAGCTTCTTGCCGAATTCTTTCTTTTAAAGAGTCAGAAATTTCAGGTGGTAGTTGAGCTATATACCCATTAATGTCGCCGCTATTTACAGCAGACAAAGATGCGCCATCAACAAGTTTATTGTTGTTATCTTCTTCTAAGGTTTTGCCTCTAGTGTACGCCTCCCACTTTGCATCAGCCTCTGCTTTTTTAGCTTTAGCTTTAGTTTGTGCCGCCTCAGCTCTCATTCCTTGAACCTTGAGGATTTCTTGCGGCGTTTTAGCTTTTGACTCAAGAAAATCAAATTGTTGCTCAGGAGTCATCATTTGAAATTGACGAGTCTCAGCAAGTTGCTGTTGTTTCTTCGCTTCTTCTTCGCGCATCTGACGCATTTGTGTAGGCAACTGCCCTGCTTGCTGTGCGGCAGTAAACAACCCTTGCTGATAAGAAGGCTGTAACAGGCCCTGTAAAAATGCTTGTGAAAACTTAGCCATTACTAATCCCCTTAATTAAATAAGCCGCCAAACTGTCTTACCATATCGCCTACAAGCGATTCGGTTGGCGATGTTTGCTGTGGTGTAAAGGCACCGCTTAACAAACCCGTACCCATTTGGCCCAGCAAGTTTGCTCTTGCTTGCTCTGCAATAAGCTGTGATTCCAAGCCAGACATAGAAGCCTCTCCAAACAATCCAGCACCTTGCAACTGCGCCTGCTGTTGTAGCGCCGCCAATTGCTGTGAAGGTTGAGTAGCCGCAAGTAGTTGTTGCTGTGGTACGTAGCCCATTCCCAAAAACTGACCGCCTAACTGAGATTGTTGGACTTGCTCTTGACGTGCCTGCTGTGCCGCACCAAGCCTTGCTTGAGCCATAGCCTGCTGTTGCGCTCGCTCCATAGCTAACTGCTCAGGTGTGCCGCCAAATTGCGCTGTACGCACTCCGAGCCTGCCTTGAGCCGCTAGACGCTCTTCCAAGCCAAGACGCTCCATGCGCTCATCAGCTTCGGTAGCCGCCCTAATTTGCCCGTACAGCTCTTGCTCACGAATAGCGGGGTCTTGCATGGCGCCTGTAAAGAATCCACCAGCGCCACCTAAGAGCTGTGACTGCATTGCTTGTTCTTGTGGAGATAGGCCCATGGTTGTTTTGACTTCGCCAGTGATAGGGTCAACACGGGTGCCAAAGCCAGCGCCAGTAGCAGTGGTTACAGTAAACGGCCTAAACTGCGTTTGCTGTAGTTGCTGTTCGGCTAATGCTTCTGCGCCTGTTCGTGCTTGTTTTCCTATGTCGCTTAACCGCCCATAAGCTTCGCCCGTAAGCAGGCCGCCAAGAATGCCTGGGAGTAAAACGCCGGGCTGGGTTGCATAATCAGCAAGACCTCCTAGGAAATCAAAGAAACCGTTGCCGCCTCCTGATAAAGCATTGCTAGCATCCATGATAGGATTACTTCCCGTAGCTCCCGCCCCAAGAACATCAGATGGTGTGCCAATGTTGTATTCGTCGTCCATTGTGTACTCCCGTTAAAGTAGCTTTCCTATCAAAGCCATTACGTTAATTTCTTGTAGTGATAGCTGAGAGCCATCAATATCCGCTTCTAAACCGACAACAACGCTAGTGCCGTAGCCCGTTGCATTAAGACTTCTTTGGTTAGTTAGTGCGCCACCAGTGAACTCAACCGCAGTAAATTCACTCTCGCCAAAGAATCCTGTTATCTGATCGCCTACCGTAAACTCAGCCGTTGAGTACGTGCCTTTAAAGTCATACGCCCACTTCAAAAACACCGTGGCATTGTTTGCGCCTACTAGTGTTGGTTTGAGTTTTTTAAGGATCTTAATTCGTGAGCTATCGCCAAACGTTAGGCTTGGGCTGTAGTATTTAAAGCGGTATGGCGTAGCATTATCGGTGTACCCGGTGTACTCGCTTATACCGTTAGATGTGCCAATCAGTAAATCGCCATTTTCTTTTCTGACATACGAAGTAAAGCCTGTAGATACCCAGCGGGTTACACGATACGAGCCATTCTCTGTTGTGCCTCGAACGTCAAAGCAATACGTAATATCCTGACCAACAAATGTCAGAAGATAGAAGCCTTCTTCTGGGCTATACACCGATCTGAAGAAGCTACTCTCTGTTTGTAACGAGCCAATAATGTCCTTGGTAATGTTTCCTGACAGGCTACTAATCGGCAAAGACTTTTCTTGAATTGTTCGCCCGAAGCTTTTGAGGCCAGTATGTGATAGAAACAAGACATCAGTACCTGTGTACTGCACGGTATCTCTATCCACACAGCCCACACCTGCAACAGTATCTGCTAGGGTCATGCTTGCTGGGGCTTCAGCGCCTTGATAGGCCACAATACTGTGCTTACCAAAGATGATAAGAAGACTGTTATGTGCGGCTAACGCAACAATCTCGTCATAGCCGTCAGGCCATACTTTGGAGATATCAATAGAGCCGCTGGTACCGCCCGTCCAGTTTTGACCGATTAATAGGTCAGACCAGAAAACAGTAGATTTGTTGTTGCTTATGTCAGCACACCAAAGGCGACCGTATGCCGCTAACACTTCGTTTGATTTGGGTATGTCAGAAGCGCCGGAAGCGCCTGCAACTGTGCTTAACTTAACTACTGAACTGCTCGCATTGTCATAGACAAGAGGCTCATAAGTTCCTTGGAAGAAATAAATCTTGTCGTTAAACGTAACCATCTTCCAGTTATCAGCGGTGATTGTGTAACTGCCGGGAGTCTCGTCAACTAACGTAGTCGTACCACTGATAATCTTGTTGTTGCCAACAGAAAATATCTTAGTGTTGCCGCCGTCATCACGGAACTCTTTAATAGACCGAATGGAATCACTGCCAAGTACAGTCTTATTAGTTGTAGTAACGCTGTGGCCCTTACGTGCGGCAATACGTCCTCGTTTGTCGATTACGGCATTATCCGCAACTTCAGCAAAAGATGGATCCTGCGCAAGCGGAGAGTCCTCAGTGTTAACACCCTTAAAAGCAGGTGCTACAAGATTAATACTTTGCAGTTGTTGAGCCATATCAAACCGTCCTAAATATCATCTCTTCTGGATGCTTAGCCGCGTCTATAGCGATAGCGTCAGATAAGAACCTGTCAGCAACAGCGAAGTATTCAGCGGCAGAAGTACCGCCTGTCTCGCCACGCTCACGCGCAAGCAATGCTACCGTCAAATGAACAACAGGCATTGCAGGAACTAAAAGGGTGTCAGTGTTGCTAGACAGATCGGCTTGTCTTTTGACTACATCGAATCGAAGCGTATAGACGCCATCTGGTGTAGGGCCAACTAACACTTGAGTATCGCCGCTTCCATCAACGCTGTTATAGGTAAAGTATTTAGGCGCACCCTCTACAGCATTAGCAATGTACAGCGCATCGTTAAACCAATCTTTAGTCTGATACTCCATAAAACAGTTTTGAGTATCATTGATTACTGACATTACTTTGACGTTGTTGCCAGCACCTGTAAGCGAGTAGGTATTGTCAGATGCGGCTGTTGTTACAATGATTGTTTCTCGAAGAGCAGACCAGTCTGTAGCTTCTTCAACCATTTTCTTTGCGTCATTAATGTAGTCGCTAACCATCTTCGAGTAAGTGGTAGCAGTAACGCTTGTTACTTCTTCCTCACGCAAACGGCGAAGAACACTATTCATTAAGTTGAGGTATGTCATACAAGCATTCCCTGTTTTCTGCCACCCATTCCCATAGTTAAAAGCCTATCGACTTCTTTGTTGTAGTCTACCTGTTGTTGCGGCTTTAAAGCTTCAACCATACCCGGCGCATAATCTAACTTTTCCATATAAGGTCTATATGGTTCCGGCCTAGGTCTAGCAGGCGCGCCACCACCAAGACCACCTGCGCCAATTGCCGCAAGTAACCCAGTGCTAGACATAATAATGTCTTCTAACCTTTGGCTTTCTTCACCAACGCCTGTCAGTATGTCTTGTTGACCACCAAACAAACCTTCTTGCCCTGTAAGAATTTCTTCTTGACCTGCCTCAAGCCCGCTTAAGTTTGTGGTTAGATTGGTAGTTAGTGTTGCAAAAGCTTCATCTACATTTTCTTGCGTTGAAACACCGCTTAACGAAGTAGTTAACAAGTCTTGTACTTGCGTTTGAGTTAAGTTGTCAGGAAGCAATCCAGAGATTTGATTGAGCTGGCTTTCAGTAAAGTTAAATGCAGTAAGAGCGTCTTGGACATCTTGAGCTGTTGCAAAATTAAGACCCCCAATAGCGTCTGTAATCGTGGTTGTTGCCGCGTCCAAATCAGTGCCTAGCGCAAGACCTGAAACTGCGCCAGTAAGAGCATCATTTAATTGATTAAGTGTTAAGCCTTCTGGAATAACACCTGCAATTTGATTTAACTGGTCTTCACTAAAGCCAAAGTTAGCAAGTGCGTTAGCAACATCATCTGCCGTTGCGAAGTTTAATCCGCCAATAGCATCAGTGATTGTCGTTGTTGCTGTCTCTAAATCAGAACCAAGAGCAATACCTGACAGGGCACTGCCTAATGCGTCGTTAAGGTCAGAAATGCTTAGACCTTCAGGGATGACGCCTGCTATCTGGTTTAGCTGATCTTCTGTAAACCCAAACTGAGTAAGCGCATTAGCAACATCTTCTGGTGTAGCAAAAGCTAATCCACTAATGGCGTCAGTAATAGTGTTAGTAGCTGAATCAATATCAGTTCCTAACGCAATACCTGACATTGCCGTTTCTAGTGCGCCGGTTACATCTGAAAGAGACAAGCCTTCTGGTAATGCACCAACAATTTGCTGTAGCTGTGCATCAGTAAACCCATAGTTAGAAAGGATGTTCCTAATGTCATCCGGGCTTGCTATATCTAAACCACCAATTGCATCAGTAATTGTTGTGACAGCGGCAGTTAAGTCGTCGCCTACAACTACATCGCTAAGAGCAGTAGCTAAGTCATCTGTACTTAACCCTTCCGGCAAAGCATTAATGATTTGGTTTAGCTGGTCTTCAGTAAAATTAAACTCAGCAAGTGCATCCCTGACATCTTGAGCTGAAGCAATATCTAAGCCGCCAATAGCGTCCGTAATTGTTGTAACCGCAGTGTCTAGATCTGCTCCTACAACTACACCCTCTAAAGCATTTTCTAGATCTGTTGTGCTTAAACCTTCTGGTAAAGCATTAACAATCTGCTCTAACTGCGCATCGGTAAATCCAAACTCTGATAAAGCCGTCCTTACGTCTTCCGCTGTGGCAAAACCTAAACCGCCAATAGCATCTGTAATTGTTGTGGTGGCAGTATCAAGATCTGTGCCTGTAGCAATGCCAGCTAACGCATCGCTTAATGCGGTGTTTAATTGGTCAAGTGTTAAACCTTCAGGCAATGCGCCTGCAATTTGTTGCAACTGGGCATCGGTAAACCCAAAGGCTTCTAAAGCGTCTGCTACGTCTTGTGGCGTTGCCAGACCTGCGGCAGAGATAGCGTCGATAACATCCTGCGGTGTTGCCAATCCTGCGGCATCAAACGCATCAGCAATGTCCTGCGGTGTAGCTAGACCTGCATTTGTTAAGGCGGTAGCAATATCCTCTGGCGTAGCAAACCCAGCGCTAGACAAGGCCGTTACTAAGTCTTCTGGTGTTGCGTATCCTGCATTGGAAAGTGCTGTAGCTAAGTCTTCAGGAGTGGCAAACCCAGCCGCTGACAAAGCATCTGCAATATCTTGCGGTGTAGCAAACCCAGCGTCAGCTAGTGCAGTGCCGATATCCTCAGGGGTAGCGAAACCAGCGTTAGCCAGGGTAGTTGCTAGGCTCTCTGCTGTTAATAACCCGGCTTCGCTAATTGCATCAACTACATCTTGCGGAGTTGCATAACCAGCATCTGCAATAGCCTGAAGAATGTTGGCCTCTGTCTGACCAATAATGTCTGAGAATAAATCTTCTACAATAGACTCATCAGGATCTAAAGGAGCCTGCTTTATTGGATCTCCTTTTACTGGCCCAGTTTCTGGCTCAGGCTCGGGTTCTGGTTCTGGTTCTTCAGGAAATTTAATATCTGCTTTTATGGTGTCGTCAATATACGTAGTGTCGTCTTCATTGATATCTACTTCTTCCTCTTCTTCGGTAAAAGGAAGCGTAATGCCCATGTCAGATAACACTTGTTGAACCGTGGAAATTACGGGACTACCGGGCGTAAAGACGGTTGTTAAAACTCCCGGCAACCAGTTAGGAAGGCTTGTTCCAAGAACGGAAGTAGCTACACCGCTAATAATCGTGCCTATTGTTGAGCTATCAGCAGTGCCTTCTAATACACCATTAATTACATCAAAAATACTACCAACTGCGCTTTGAAGAATGCCTTCTTCTTCTTCTGTTGTAGCCTCTTCATTATAAACAACAGCGTCAAATACCTCGCCAATGACACCACCTATAGCATCAAGCACGCCCTGAACATCTTCCTCGCCCTCAAGAACACCGCTTACAGAATCAATGACTCCGCCTATTGCTTCATCAACTTGACGTATCTTGTCCTGAAGTTCAGGAATGAAAATAACCCCAGCACTAGGTAGCCAGCTAGGAAGACTAATGCCAGGGATGTAGCCTTTTAGTTTCTCAAATATTGCTTCAAGGTTTATATCGCTAATTGACCCAAGCTCTTCAAAGTCAATTGTTACGCCAGCGCCTCCGGGAAGCACAATACCTTGAGGTGTTGTTGATACAGGAGATGCTCCGGGGGGGCCAAGAAAACCAAGAGCACTAGACTCTAAAATGCTAGTAACTAAAGCCCCCGGATCTTCCATGTCAGAAAGAGCGCTTGGATCTTCAAAGAGAGTATCAGCAATATCTTGAGCTTCAGTAGTAGCGTTTTCTAAAGCTCCAATTATTTGACCTAACACATTTGCATTAACACCTGAAGCATACTCAATATCAAACGGAGCTTCAGGATTCATTCTTACAGTATTGGCATCCAGAATCTCCTGCATGGTAGGATCAGCCCAGATAGCTCCTAACTCAGACTGACCAATACCACCAAGCAAAGCAAGAAGACGGCCCATAAGACCTTCTCTGTCTTCAATCTCTTCATATGGAGGAATGTTTGGAATGCTTGTACTTCCGTCTGTAAGCATGCCTTTTGTAGGGGGTAATTTTTTAGCCATGATAATTCCTTACTTAGATCCAGACTTGCTAGCGCCAAAGTAAAAGCTAACTACAGAAGACACGATACCACCGAGGTATCCGAGAACAAGATTGACTACATTCAAGTCATTATCATCGGCAGGTTGAAGCGTTACGAGAAACACATACCCACCGAACAGCAGTATGGACAGGATAGCGATAGATCTTGCTGTCCAATCCTCTGAGAATGATTCCCTAGCATGTTGTATATCCTTCGTTTCTAACGCGAATACATCAACTTCAAGCTCTTTCATCCTGACTTCAAAGTCAAGTTCAGCTTTTTTGATTTCTGCTAGTTGTTCTGGAGTAGCCTGTGAGAGCGCCTTATTTAGCTTCTGAGGCGTTGGATCGCAACCCAGTACGTCAGCAAGCATACTAGCCGCCGCACCGCCTACAGGGCCTCCTAGGGCCGCTCCAAGGGTAGGAGCAAGCTCACCTACCAATCCTTTGATCTTATCGAAGTTCACGAGAGATACTCCATGCCTTTGAGGAAGCCAACAATTAATAAGCTATTCCCAAAAATTAATCGTTCAACACGAGTAAACCGGTCACCGCCATCATCAAGCCGCTTTTCAATACGATCTAAGCGGTCATCAATAGACTTACGAAGAATCTCGCACTCTGCCTGATGAACTTCTATTCGCTTTAAGGCTTCTTCAGCGGTACCCATTAGTTTCCTCCTAGTGGATTAGTGGCGTCTATAGCTGTCCAAAGATCATCCATATCACGCTCGAATCTTTTAAGTCTGGCATCTAGCGTGCTAAGGCTTTCTAGTTTTGTGGCCACTTTTAACTCTGACTCACTCGATGTTTTTTCTACACTGGCTATTCGATCACGTATATCTAACAGTTCTTTCTGTGCATCCATGATCTGCATAAGGTTGGCCCCCAGCTCTGATAACTTACCTTGCAGATTCTCTACATCTGCCGCTGTCATAGCCTGTTCCATGTTGGATAACTTCTTATCCATGTCCTGTAAGCGAATAGAGTTAGATTCGCGCAGGTCATCAAAGCGTGTTGCCAGTGCTTCAGCTTGGGCAGTAGCGGCAATAACAGCTTCGCTTTGTTCATTAAGTTGAGAAAAGAACTGAGACGCCGCCCAGATACCGCCACCGATTGTTGAGCCAAACGTAAACACAATAGCAATCCAAACGCCCTTGATAGACGTTCCGCCGACGTTTACTTCTAAGTCTTCAAGAGCCATACAAACATGTCTCCCGTTCTGTTGTATCTTGGATAAACCAACAACC
>Ga0208793_1001627_pt1 | contig 12653 bp, 5 predicted proteins | sample 17_taG_FD_184092 | JGI IMG/M metagenome (GOLD analysis project Ga0208793, IMG submission 184092) | Marine viral communities from the Subarctic Pacific Ocean - 17_ETSP_OMZ_AT15314 metaG (SPAdes) (version 2) | ecosystem: Environmental > Aquatic > Marine > Oceanic | place: Pacific Ocean | collected...
CACCAAGGAGTTGTTCGCCAAGGAGGAAGCCAACGAGGTGAGCATCCGCATCGCGGAGCTTACTGATAGACAAGACATCCTCGGGGCTGAAGATCCCATTGCAGCCTTTAACGAGGCTGTGCAGGAGATCCATACTGAAGTCCTCGGGGACAACTCGGATCCTTACTTCCGGCAGGCGTTTAGTCGCCACTCGGCACCTATGATCGCCCGAGGTGCCAACCAGTTCGCTCAGGGTCTTCGACGGTTTAACGTCGAGGAGGCCGAACGAGCGTTCCAATCCAACCTGGGCACCGAGCTAGAAAAGGTGTTTGGTGAACTAGAGACAGGCGATGTGCTCACGCAAGAGGGCCTATCGCAGAGTATATCTGATGCCCTCGGGTCCCTGAGGGAATCCAACCTAATCCCCGCACATCGCATAAATGAGATGGCTGCCGGGGCTCTCCTAGCTAAGGCTGAGGAATACTCCACAACTGATGGCCTCGCGGCTGAGAGTGTTCTAAAGGCTCTGGAGAGTATGAAGAACAAGGACGGAGCCTACATCTCTAATATCCCTCAGATCAGCCTGAGGATCGCAAAGCTCCGAGATAAGATTGATACAGAGAGGGAGCGAAGAGACGATAAGGACTATACAGCAAGGAAGCGGGCTCAAGACGAGGCGTTAGACGTTGCTGTAGGTTTTGTCGCTGAGTTAGATAGGACCCTGACGGGACCTGAGGTCCGGGAGATCCTAGAGAAAGAGCACCCAGGTATTACCAACAGGGCTGTCGAAGCTCTGGTCAAGGATCATGTATCCGGACAGAGGGCTGACAAGGCCTACGGGGATGCTTCCTTAGGGAAAGCCGTAGACTTAGAGATCAACGATCTTTTCGATCTCTACGACACCGCCGTCACCCCTGAGGAGCGGCAACTTCGGTTGACTCAGATATTGGACTTCAAGAACGAGACCGATCTCAGTGTGTCGCAGCACCGACGCATGTCAGACTTCATCTACGTCACAACCAACGCTGAGGCTAAAAAAGCCGGTAGGACCTTGGCCCCGTTTGTGGCCTTTGAGTCCGCCGCAGTCCTCCAGGCTTATAAGGTGAGGAGTGAAACGGAGCTTGGTAAGTTTGATCTCACACCTGACGGCCAAGTCATTGAGTCGATGATCGACGTCTATGCGACCAACGCCCTGGCAGAGCGTATGCGTGACAAAGAGCTAGGCCCTCCGACTCAGGAGGAACTCCAAGAGATTGCACGCAACTCTGTGGCACAGGCTGAAGAGTTTGTTAAGGCTCAGAAGGAGTCCGGAGGACTGGGACTCTCCCCAGAAGTCGAGGAGATCCCTGTCTCACCTTTTGAGGTCGGACGACAGGAAGGCACCGACAAAGCATCCGAGACATATCGAAACATCCAGAAGTTAGAACAGGACAAGGCGTCGGCTACCACTCTGGCTGAACGTGAGAGGATCCAGAAGAACATAGACAGTCAGACCCGCTTAGAGGAGAAACAAGTCCGGGACATGCAGATAGCGGTGGCCCGGCATCTCCAAGTGGGGTTCAAATCTGGCTGGGATGGCACGGCAGTTGGAGGCTTTGTGTCCATGGGATCCAGAGAGGAAGCCCAGAAGAACCTGGTGATTGTCTCGACGACCCGTGACGGGGGTCCCCAATTTGCACGCCGCATTCTCTCTGAATACCACGAGGTCTCTCAGAAGCATCCAGACCTCTACCCTCCGAATGGAGTGGTGGACCCGCTGGTTGTTCAGTTGGTGGAGAGTCCAGGGACGTGGGCTCACATTGTAGGAGAGTTCCAGGAGATCCTAAAGGATCCGGAGTCCATCACCCGTACTCAGGGTAGATACAACACGCCTGAGCGGGACCCCAACAACATCCTTTGGTTACTCCACCAGGCGAACCCTGGATGGGGCTTAGGGGCATTTGATGCGGACGGTAAGTCCACTTCGGAGATGTTCAAGTCCATTGAAGTTGCACAGGTTCGATTAGCTACCCGGGCTCCCCAGCCCGTGAATAAGGAAAATAAATGACCTATCAAATCCCCGAGGAGCAGTTAGCCGCTGCGTCAAATCCTCTACCACAGGGGACTCCTCGGTATCAACCAGCGGATGTAGACCACGGGCTACTCGACTACGCCAAGGACTTCGGTCGGGGCGTTCTCCGGGGCGGCGTGGGCTTCGGAGAGTCTCTAGTAGAACTAGGGGACTCCACTGCCGAGCTCTTCGGAGGCGACCTCTTCGAGGGTAACGACCTCACTTGGAAGGAAGACCTTCTGGGCGAGAACGAGACCTGGGTGGGGACCCTCTCTGAGGGGATTACCCAGTTCGCTATCGGGTTTATCCCTGTGGCGGGCGTGACCTCGAAGATTGGTAAGGCTGCTCAGTTTGGCAAGGCAGGCCAGTACATTACCACGGCTCTCGGTGCCGGTGCTGTTGCTGACTTCGTGGCCTTCAACGGTCACGAGGGACGGTTGTCGGACTTAATCGAACAGTACCCCTCCCTACAGAACCCCATCTCCGGTTGGCTCGCTTCTAAAGAAGATGACTCCGAGTGGGAAGGGCGGTTCAAGAACGCCTTGGAAGGCCTCGCCTTAGGTCCTATCGCTGACGTAGCTCTTGGGGGAGTTAAGCTCCTCGTGGGGGCTAAGAAGGCCCAGGCCAAAGGCGGGGACAAGGCTGGCGAGGACTACATCAAGAAGCACGCCCCAGCCTTACTCGGAGCCATCGAGGACCCCCTGACCTTCAAAGAAGCTCGGGGGCAACTTCTAGGATTAGGAATGCCTAAGAAGGAAGTTGACGCTTCGATGGCAATCATCCAGGAGACTGCTAAGAGCCTCGGACTTAAGCCTGACGAGTATGTCGGGATCACGATGAAACGTATCGAACGAGGCGTGGTCAAAGACCCCGACGCTCTCCAGCAGATGGCTGTAGAAGCATTCGAGGGTGAGGTCCCTGTATCGGTGGGGCCTAAAGAGAACATCTTCGACTTCGCCAAGAATCTGAATGACCACCTCATCTCTACCTACGGGACCCGGGACATCAAGCCCGGTACAGCTCAGTGGGAAGAGGCTAAAGGATGGGCTGCGGATGAAGTCCGTAAGCAGCTCCAGTCAGGACGAGACGGCACCGAATGGTACCAGAAGTCCATCGATAACCAGTTTCATTATTTATCCTACAAACATCCAGAGCTGGCCGAGAATGGGCCTGACCGTGTGCTATTTAGTACCTTCCTGTCTCTCACTTCCCCTGGTCGTATGCCTGACGCGAATATGAAGACGGCAGAGGCTTGGTATCGGATCTACAAAGAGACGGGGTCGATCCCAGAGAAGAACCCCTACACAGGGAACAACTGGGACACTGTCGGACCTACAGGGCGAGTCGAAGCTGGTAACGAGTTTCTCAGGGTCTTTAATTCCTTCGGGAATCCTGAAGATGCTCAGAAGTTCCTCTTCACTCCCCTGCCTTACGAGACTATGCTCAAGGAATGGGCGTTCCGGTCTGGTAAGGATGTAGCTAAACTACATGGCAAACGTGGATCTGAGATTGCCCACTACCTCGAGGGCCTCGAAAAGATCACTGACGGATCCAACGTGAGCCGTAAGAACGTGAGACACAGCGACGAGGTTCCTCCTATCTTGATGATCGGTCCTAAGGTAGGACCCTTCAATCTGAACCAAGCGGGATTCCACCAGTACCTGACAGCAGATAAGTGGTACTCCCGCTCTTTCCGTCGCTACTTCGGGAAGCTGTTTGATGAGCGTCCGAACGCCCAGATCGCTAAAGATGCTTCCGTCCGTCTATCCCGGCTGATCTCAGCAGGGAAGATTGGCAAGGAAGATCTCTCCGCGACTCTGTCAGCCCTCGGCGTCAAACGAGGCAATAAGCTAACTAAGGCCGCTGAGAAGGAACTTAAGAAGCAGTACGAGGAGTACTTGGAAAACGGAGCCTCAGGGAATGATAGTCTCGATAAAGTGTTCAACAAGGTCAAGGCGACCTTCACTGACATCGAGACGCCTTCCTCCAACCTCGAGCGAGGCTATATGGCCCGCTTCGCAGCGGAGGTTTCCGAAGAACTTGGGATGACCGTTAGTGCATTCCAAGCAAACTTATGGTACTTTGAACAAACATTATGGGCCAAGGCCGGTACAGGTCGAGGCGTAACAGGAGACTTTGAAGATGCAGCAAGAAGCCTCATCGAAGCAGGCGGATACAGGCCAGATGTCCCAGGAACAGCTTCTAGCGAAGGTGTCAGAAATGATGCTGGAGGGAACCCTCAAGTCTCCCGAGGAGATGGAAGCGGCACTCAACAAGGTGGCTCGGCGGCTGCGGATGGAGGAGCAGGGACCGGACGAGGGCGAGGATCTGACCAACGAGGATCAACTCATCCTGGCTCGGAATCTGGCTCGGTCACGAAGGCAGCAGACCGGCTCGCAACCCGAGCAGCAAGGGTCAACCGAATCGGGGACGAAGCCCTCGAGTATGCCCAGCAATCTGGAATAGAGCCCCTGCCTCTCACCCGCTATGCGGATGTAGACCAGGAACGTGCGGAGCGAATCGCTGAGGCCTATGAGAACATGAAGCACGCCCCGGAAGACCCGGAGGTTAAAGCTGCTTATGATGCTCTGGCTAGAGAGACCATCGCTCAGTATGAGTTCTTGAAATCTAAGGGTTATAAGTTCGAGTGGACTACAGAGCCCTCGACGTACGCTGACCATAAGATTCTCTTGGACGAGCTAGATAAAGGAAAGCCCATGAGGGTGTTCCTTTCCGAGGGAGGCTTTGGAGAGGACGCTGGGAAGTATCCCGGCCACCCTCTACTGGCACCTAGTGGCATTGTAGAGGATGGTAAGGAGCTCCTGGTCAATGACCTGTTCCGTGCTGTTCACGATTACTTCGGCCACGGTAAGCCTGGGTCCTCCTTTGGAGCCCGGGGCGAAGAGAACGCCTGGCGTGCTCATAGTGTCATGTTCTCCCCAGAAGCCCGGAAAGCCTTGACAACCGAGACACGGGGCCAGAACTCGTGGGTCAACTACGGGCCTAAGGCACAAGATAACCAAGCGGCTATTAAAGCTGGGAGGGTTAGCGAGGACTTCACCTTCGCAGATCAGAAAGCTGGTCTACTCCCCGATGAGTTCCGCCAGCTTGACGAGGAAGTCAACCCTGACCTCCTTAAACAGGCCGACGGTGAAGTCACCCAAGGGGAGATCAAGTTTGAAGAGGATGGCCGAGCGGTCATCCGTATATTCAAAGAAGGCAACGTGTCTACTGTTGTGCACGAGTTTGCTCACCTGTACAGACGCAACCTCGAACGGCTGTCACCTGGGACACTCTCGGAGGCCAACAAGGTCTTCGGAGTCGTTGATGGTAACTGGACGCGAGCAGACGACGAGAAGTTCGCCCGTGCCTTTGAACAATACCTGGCAGACGGTAAGGCCCCTACTGAGGGTATGAAGAGTCTGTTCAGTAAGTTCAAGGAGTGGATGGGTAAGATCTATGATGGGGCAGCTAAGAGTGCCCTCGGTGATGACATCTCTCCCGAGATGCGTGACTTCTTCGACCGGATGCTCGGTAAACCAACCCGTGAACAGCGGGTCGTCAAGACCACTGCCAAGATCCGATCTAAGATTGCTGCTCGCATCTCCGACGAGCTTGCTAAGCAGCCTGTGGACCGTGGGGACTTCAGTGATCCCGCAGCCCTCATGATGGATGCTGTGGACGGTATTGACTTCAACCTGGACAAGGTCCTCACGGACATGGAGTCCAAGGATGTCTTCAACATCTTCTCCGAAGAGCTCGAGAAGCAATTCAAGAAACTCAACGGCGGGGTGGAGTCTCTCCAGAGGACCACTGAAAAGGCCTACAAGGTTCTGTCCGAGGACCTAGGGGTTCCTGAGAATGAACTCAAGAACAGCTACCGAGACCTTAGCAACAACATGGACAACCTTGCGGCTCGTCTCCTTGCAGGGAAGATGATCCTCAAGACCCAGGCCGAGGCCGTGGCTGAGATGGGCCTGAAGATTGACCTCGGTGATGCCGGTCCACGCCAGCTCGCTGAGTTCAACCTGATGATTGAAGAGATGGCAGAGATGCAGGGTCTCCTCAAGAACATTCAGACCCAAGCAGCCCGGGCTACCTCGGCGGGTCGTATCGAGGTTACCTCCTCCCTGACCCGACAACAACTCGAAGAGTGGGTTGATAAGGCAGGCGGCTCCAAGCGTATCCATGACGTAGCGAAACAAGTCACCCTCGCTGGTGACGACTTCCGTAAGATCCGTCAGATCACTGAGAGTCGATGGGATAAGAGAGCCCGTAGGTGGTTTAACATCCACAACGAGGGCTGGATCAACGCGATCCTATCGGGTCCTGTCACCCATGTGGTGAACATGCTGTCTACAGCAGCTCACGGGGTCGTCAGGCCTCTAGAGAAGACCATCGGTGGGGCGGCTACCCTCAACGGTAAGGTTGCACGGGAAGGGGTCGATGAGATCATTGGCCTCGCCTACAACCTTACCCAGACCTTGGGCGTCTACCGTATGACTCTCAAGGCGGCTAAGGAAGGGAACACCATCCTTGACCCAGGTAATACTACCTATGACGCGGTCCAAGGAGCCATCGCCAACAAGCACTCCACCCACGACTTCAATGAAGCGTTCTTCAAGCAACCCCTTGGGGCCTTGAAGGGGGAGGTCAGCTTCGGCCAGGCTGCGTTGGACTTCGTAGGTAATGGTGTGCGTCTCCCTGGTCGTCTCCTGACGGCGGGTGACGAGTTCAACAAGCAGTTGTTCTATCGCTCCAACCTGTTCGCCAAGGGCCTAGCAGAAGCTCGGTCCCGGGGCCTCAGCTCCGCAACAGAAAGGGCCAACTATGCCATTAAATACATTGACTCTCGCATCAGCGAGGGCGGTCGGGCCACTGACATGGACTCTCTGTACTACAGTCAAGAGAGCACGTTCACTAACCCCTTGGATTATGGGCTAGGTAAGACTCTACAAGGGGCCGCGAACAGGCACCCCTACCTGCGTCCTATCCTGCCCTTTGTCCGCACCCCCACTAACATTGTGCGTCAGCTCTGGCGACACACCCCGGGACTAGGCTTCATCCAGAAGCAGCTCCGGGAGGACCTGAAGAGTGGGGACCCTCGGCGGAAGTCTCTGGCTATCGGGCAGCAGGTGGTAGGTTCCACTCTCTTCCTTACGGGATTCATGGCAGCAGCAAGCGGTAAGATCACTGGTGGGGGTCCCTCGGACTCCAAGCGACGTGCTCTACTCCGTCAGACTGGCTGGCAACCCTACTCCATCGTCACCACCGACGAGAACGGTAAGAAGGTCTACACCTCCTACCAGCGTATGGACCCCTGGGCCTCGGCCCTCGGACTCATGGCGGACGTCCATGACGTCAGTCGCAACGCAGATCCTGGGGACGCCAGTGACCTTGTCCAGGGTACTATGGTTGCCTTGGCTAAGAACGTGACCAACAAGACCTACCTCCGAGGTGTGTCTGAAGCTCTCGGGGCCATAATGGACCCTGAACGTAACATGAAGCACTGGTGGCGTCAGCAGATTGGAAGCTACGTGCCGAACTTCGCTAATCAATTCAATCCAGATGACACTCTACGTGAAGTGCGTAGCGTGCTGGATGCAGTGAAGAAGCGTACCCCTTGGTTCTCGGAGACCTTGGACCCTAAGAGGAACACCTTCGGGGAGCCCATCCTTTATGGAGGTGCTCTCGGAGAGGAGCTAGGGGTTGGAGCCTTGTCTCCCTTCTACCGCTCTAAGGGTCTAGACTCCCCCATCCGACAGGAGATGGTGGACCTGAACATGCCAATGTCCTTCCGGAAGTCGATGGTCCAGCCGGGCCTCGACCTGGCTCAGTTCCGGCTGTCCCCTAACCAGTCTGCCCATGACCGCTGGCAGGAAATGGTCGGGGAGATCGAGGTGAACGGTAAGGGCCTGGAAGAGGTTCTGAACGGTATGATTAAGAGCGAGGCCTATCAGCGTCTGCCTATGGTTCCTATGGACGACTCGGGTATCAAGTCCCCTCGTGCATCAGCAATCAAGAAGGTGATAAACTCCTACAGAGAAGCTGCTCTAGTTCGCCTTCTCCGGGAGAACCCGGAGCTGAAGGAAATGTACCATGCAGCAGCTATAAATGCTAGACGAGTGAAGGTACTCGGGGCTCAAGCAGCCCAGTAAGACAATCTAAACAATCCAAAGGACAGCCCCGTCGAAAGGCGGGGTTGTTTCATTATGAACGAAGAACAACTCGAGCGTCTCTTCACCAAGCTAGGGGAGATGCACAGTGATATTCAATCCTTAAAAACCAAACAGACCGAGGGTCATGACGAGCGAGCCAAGCTCCGTGACGACCTCGACACCCTCCAACGAACTGTGTCCCGGGCGATAGGCCTGGGGCTAGGTGCGTGGGCCGTAGCAGTGGCCTGCATCTCACTCTTCACCTGACAAGGAACCCAATGGCACTTAAAGAACTCTACAACAAAGCAGCAGCAGTCGAGGCGGGTACTTCGGTGTCCCTTCCCTCTATCCAAGGAAACCCTACGGGCCTCTTCCAGGTCAAGAATGCTGGCACAGCCACCGTGGTCCTTCAGGGCCGCCTGGTTGACGATGACGCCTTGGCTGACTGGGTGGACATCCACACCTTCACCGATGAATCCGGTGCTCAGCAGGTTGCTCTGTTCCCCTTTATGCGGGTGAACATTACAGCCCAGACTAGCACCCCGACTGTCTCTGCGTATGTCCATGCCTGATACATCACTAACCCCCGGTCAACAACTCGACGCTAACACCGACGCCATCGCCTTATTAAGGGCTAAGGTGCAGTCGTTGGCCGAGCAGGTGGCAGCGGACGGGGCAGCGATTGCGTCGAATACGGCGAGAATCGACGCACTGGAAGCGGGGAATGTGCCGGTCGAGCCGCCCGTCGTTGAACCCACGCCACCACCCGGCGAGGGCTTCACCGACCTAGGCACGCCCGACTACCTGCTGCCTCCAGCGTCAACCATTGGCACGCTACAAGCAGCCCTTGACCAGTATCATCACGTCGCCATCCCAGCGGGCGATACGTTCACCGGGTCGCTCACGATCCAATCCGACCAGACCATCAGCGTCTACGGCGAGGGCGACCGGCCAGTGCTGAATGTCCCCGAAGGATCGCACGGCATTACGATCACCGCCAAGTTCGCCGACGTTGACATCCAAGGCATCGCCATCCTCGGCCCAGCCTTACCCCACCTTGGCTCGGACCGCCACGGCATCCACCACAAGATCGGCAGCACCCGTGAGGGCGGCTTGAGCCTCCTGATCGAGGACTGTGAGATCGCCCGCTTCCGCGACCTGATCTATCTAGTCGATGATCGAAGCCGCACACAGGCTGTGCCTGGCCTTGAGGGGCGAATCACCGCCTCGATCCTCCGGAACATCCTGCATGACGCCTTCGACCGCAGCAACCATAGTGCGGGCATCTACACCGAGGGTGTTAGACTAGCAGTTGCCAAGGGCAATGTCACCCAACACATCGGCTACACCGACGACGGAGCCGACCCCCGCGAGAAGCGTAGCCACGGCTGGTACGCCCAGCAATACGGCGGGTGGATTACTTCCTTGGATAATTGGTGGATTGACTGCTCGGCTAACTCGATCCAGGCTCGGCTAGGTGGCGAGGTACGGGGCGACGTGGCTGTTCGTTGCAGTGTCGGGTTCGTGAACGGCAGTGCGGGCAGCGACTCAACCTACGTCGGCAACCTCGTTATAGATCAAGTGGACATCTCTCCCGACGAACCACGGGGAGACGCCTTCCCAGTCAGCGGCAGCTGCCACATCATCAAAGACAACCTCGCTGTGCGCAAGCTCGGCAGCGCAACCAACCGCACGGCATACAGAGACTATTGGGATGCTGCCGAGTTCAGTAACAACGGCTCAGTGGGCTGGGTTCTTGGCGGCGACGACTCGGCCAACTGGTCGATGGAAGAAGTGCCGGACGACTTCCCTGACTTCACCGACGATCTACAGACAATGCTCCTGGCACGACCTCGCGGCGTGTGGGGCGAGCAATACGAAACCGCGACATTTATCAAGGCGGCTCGATCCGCAGTAGGAACACAACCATGAAACCCGATTCCATTCTCTCAGGCCAAGCCCGTATCGACGTCCTCAACCGCATCAAGGAAGTGGAAGCCCTCCGCGACCGGACGATCACCGAGGTGCAGCAGAAGGTCGGTGCGACCCTGCAAGGCGTTGCCGACATCACTGCTCTTGCTGCGGCTGCACCGGCTGGCACGTTCTCGGCTGAGGAAGTTGCTTACGCGACGGCGATCCTCGACGACCTCGACGCCTCTGTCGATTCGCTGTCTGCCACACTGAAAGCCTCTATCGCCGCTGCCAAGGGAGCGTAAATGCCGACCGAAGCCCTCACAACTAAAGCCATCGAGTTCGGTGCGATCCACGCCTATCAGTTTGATGAGGCGAGCGGTGATCTACTGGACTTCGTTGGCAGCAACGACGGGACGATTAGCGGCACGCCCGACCGCGAGTTGTCTGACGGCTACGGCAACGGGGCAAGTGCGTATGGCTTTGATGGGTCCACGGACTACATCGCGTTGGGGAGTAATATCCTTAACGGTGCGAGTGCGTACACGATTGAGTTCGTGTTCGTACACACAGCGGCCAGCTTCGACATTTTGTTGTATGAAATTGACGCTGGCGGCGACGGTGTTGGAGTTTATGTCGGGTCCGGTGGTAATTTAGTTCTGCTGCACAACGCAGGGTCGGTTCAATCGGCGTCGTCTGCTATCGACGAAAACCGGACGTATCACGTTGTCGCGTCTTGGGACGGGGCAACAATTCGACTGTACATTGATGGCGTCGAGGTCGATTCGGATTCCGTAGCGACACCTATTTCGACTTCGGCCTTGGCTCACATCGGTCGGTCTAGTATTTCGGCGGCGTCCTATTGGCAGGGTAACATCGCCCACCTCGCCATCTACGACTCGGCTTTGTCTCAGGCACAGATCAACGAACTGGTCCTGACGGCTCGCCCGCCCGTCCTCCGCTACCAACTCGACCTCTCCGCCTCTGCCGCTGACTCTGCCCTGACCGACTACGCAACCCGCGTCGGTACGGCGTCGATCTCCACGGCTCAGAACACGGCGATCATGTCCACCGACACCGGCAACGGTGCGGACGTTTGGTTCAGTAGCGACGAGGCTGGCACGCTGCCCATCGACGCGAAGCTGGTCTATTGGGACGACGCATCGAGCAAGTTCGCGTTTGATGTCGAGATCACCAGTATCTCGGCGGTGACGGGTGCGACGATCTACCTGCAAGTCGGTAGTAAGCCGGGCGGGTATGGGACCGATCCGTATAAGGCGGCGGCAACGGCCCGGCTACCGATGGCGACAGACTTCGATGACCTGACATCCAACGGATATGACGGTACGGGTTCTGGTGGGATTACGGCAGGCGGCGTAACGGGTCCAGACGGAAGCACTCCGGCTACGTCGGGAGACGGTGCGGACGTAATAGACATTGCAGAGGGAGGCACGCTTCTGATGCCGACCGCCGAAGACGCTACCGTCTCTGGCTGGTTCTACGACGCTGCGACTGAGTCGAACATCGAAGTGCTAACGGAGACGGGGGGATCAACGCAAGGCGTAGCTGTTGAAATCCACGACGGAACACTTTACGCGATCCACACAGTCAACGGCACGGCGGTCGTTGCCTCATCGTCCTACACGGCGGGGCAATGGAACCACTTTGCGGTGGTGTATGAGCATGAGACAGAGATCGGGCTCTACTTGAATGGCGTGTTGGTGGACACAACCGCCGACACCACTAGCAAGACTAGCTTTGGATCGGACCCCACCGGCGTGTTCTCTGATAACGGCAACGTGCGACACTACGACGGGACGACAACCTCTAACTTGTTCTTTGAAGGCTATATTGCAAACCTCGGGTATAACGACGAGTCCTTCTCCCCCGCCGAGATCAACGCCGACTACCTCCTCCAAGGCCCGACCGCATCCTCCTACTGGACCGTCACCGACGTGACGCCGGGGCTACCCGAAGCGACGTTCGACCTACGCTCCGACCGCGAGGTGGTGCTGTCCGGCTCCGATGTCACTTCGTGGGGCAACGCGAGCGGCGGGACGAGTCCGACGTACAGCGATGATCCTGCTGATAAGGTGTTGGGGTTCCCGGCGATTCAGTTTGCGTCGGCGAGTGCGCAGTACCTTGAGTGGGATGAGATCGCTTCGATGTTCTCAGGTGATGAGCCTGACTTCACAGCGGCGATCTTGTGCCGTGTTACGGATGTCGCAGCACTAGCAATAATGTTGTCGGCGGGAAATAGCTCTAATGGTGAGTTCAGGGCGGGCGTAACAGGCTCGTCGTTCTTCGGCAGTATTCGTGATGACTCCAATAACAATGACTCTGGCGGCGGCGTGCCCCTTGACTTTGACGCTCCCCTTCTAATTCTCTTTTCATGTAAGGATGGAGAGCTACAAACACTCGTCCGCAACGTCTCAACCGGGGCAGAAAACACACTCGCTAACACTGTTGACGTAGATAGCCGAACTTTGGTCTACGGGGCAATCGGGACGCAAATCAGAGGCGGAACTCCCTCCGCTTATTGCGAAGGCTCCATC
>Ga0208793_1001631_pt1 | contig 12644 bp, 19 predicted proteins | sample 17_taG_FD_184092 | JGI IMG/M metagenome (GOLD analysis project Ga0208793, IMG submission 184092) | Marine viral communities from the Subarctic Pacific Ocean - 17_ETSP_OMZ_AT15314 metaG (SPAdes) (version 2) | ecosystem: Environmental > Aquatic > Marine > Oceanic | place: Pacific Ocean | collected...
GAATTTAGTCATTGTTTCAATTGCATCAGTTTCAATAATTTCATCCCAATGCAATACGTTAATGGAAGAAAGCACACACGTAAATGTTTCTTCGTGGCTAGAAGGCAATGCAATTTCAGCGCACATATTAGAAGCATATACTCTCATATCCTTATCTTTGTAAACTTGCGGTCTTCCGTCGTTTACGTTATCGGAATATAGGATATAAGGAAACCCGACTTCAGAACGACGCTGTAGAACTTTTGCCCACAATCGGCGTTTTTCAGGATCACCGGCTTTCATTTCTTCAATGAATTTATCACTAACAGTAATGCCAGTTGTTAAACCTTGAATAGGATTACCTTCTGTGCCAATGTCCAAAAACTCGTCGGCATCAGGATGTTCAATATCTTGATATGCAGCAAAGAAACCACGGCGAACAGAACCTTGTGATACAACAGACGCAAGTGTATCATACATTTGCATAAAGTGTACTGAGCCTGAGGACTCGCCTGAGTCTCGAATAGGAGCACCACGATGGCGAATAGCTCCAAAGTAACCTGACGTACCACCACCGTTTTTCATTAGCATACCGTTTTCAGCATGACCAAACAAGATAGCTTGCATGCTATCATCAATGTATGAACCAAAGCAAGATACAGGTAAACCTCGTTCTTTACCGTAATTAGCCCAAACAGGAGATGCTAACGAATAAAAGCCACGAGCCATATACTCATAAAACTTGTCCGCAAATCCTGGCTCGTTTAAATATTCTTCTGCTTTGTTTGCAATATCACGGATACGGCTTTCAGGAGTTTCACCTTCGCTAAGATAGCCGCGCGACAAAAATGTACGAGAGTCCTCGTTTAACCAATAAAAATCTTTCATGTTTTTTCCTTATTAAAATAGATCGTCTTCGGTGAATGCTTTGGTCTTTTTAGAATATGCTGTACTACGTTTAACAAAGAAGTCAACATTCTTTGTACTCAAAATTTCTTCAACGAACCAGTCGGTACTTTTTACCGCCTCTTGATCTACCTCATATAAAGGCTTCATATCTATAGCTGTTAATGATTGATTGAAACGATGTTTTAGGAATTCTTTAACAGTTGCTTTCGGCAAAAAGTCTAGGTCAGAATCACCATAGATCCAATCGACGATAGCAGACTCAGCCTTAAAGGCATCGCGGCAAAGTCTATTCACTTCGTTAATACTTTCTTTATCAAACCACTCTGGGTTTTCTTCACGGATAATGTTTACAAGCTCAAATCCGAAACGAGCATGGATATCTTCTTCTTTTGATGTTGCCTCTACGGCGTTAGAAATACCTTTTAATACATTCTTGTGTTTATTAAATGCCATCATAATTAGGAACTGACTAAACAGCGATACGTTTTCAACAAACATAGAGAATAGAATAATTTTATGGAAATAATCTTTATCATCAACTGGTGCAGCAATTGACTGCTCAAGATAAGCAATACGCTTTTTCATGGCAGGTACTTCTACAATCTTTGCAAACTCTTCGTTAAGTCCCATAATCTCAATAAGATTTGAATAAGCGTCGGCGTGACGTACTTCAGACTCGCCAAAGGTTACACCAACTGCCTGTACTTCTGGCTTTGGAAACTTATCACCAATTTTTGACCAAAACGTTTTAACCGCAACTTCAATTTGAGAAATAGCCAACATTGCTTTCTTTACAATATCAACTTCCTCAGGTGTCATACGTACTTTCATATCTTGAATATCTGAGGAATAATTGAACTCAGTATGTACCCAATACGAATGGCGAATAGCGTCAGTAAATTCAACTACCTGCGGGTACTCATACGGTTTCAAACTTGTTCTTTTACGAAAAATGTTTGGTTGGTTATTATAACGGAATAAAATGTATTCACGAGCAAGATCGTGTAATCCCATATCCATAATTACATTTTCTACCTTTTGGTGGACGGCATCAACATCAACTTGAATATCCGCTTCATCATCTCGGTTCAACAAATCTGTAACTTCTAATGCAACTTCACCAGGAAGCATTTTACTGCGCATACCAACAGTTTTCATAGCTTTAGATACAGCAGTACTAATTTTATTCTCATCATAAGTTTCAGTAGTACCATCACGTTTAGTAACGTAATTAACGCGTCTTAAAATTTCTGGTGGAGTTGATTGTAACATCATCGGACCTCTTTCTTATGTGTTTGTGATGAAGCGACAGATATACCTACCGACTTAATCGGATCAATATATTGTGGCTAAGGGATATTCTTTAACTATAGATGTCAAATTGTAGGGATATTTATTCATTTAGGTTTCCGTTTTTGGGTGATATTTGAACTTTTTTATTTTTATTTTTGAACATAAGTATCAATTAATGGAAATATTTTGGATATGGCTTTTGCACATTCAGACGCAATATCCATGTGTTCTTGTTGTGTTCCATTTGCAGCACGCAGCTCAATATAATGGATCCAAGATCGGATAGAGCCTTGCATATACAAACGGCTAATAGTATTACCTTCAGGCAAAACCGCACGAGCTTGTTCCTTTGCAATACCATTTTCAATAGCCCATTTGTATGCATCTTCAGCTGCACGAATAACTTCACCTTGTTTTGAGTCCCACATCATTTGCAAACGTTCGTCAGAGTTGGCAATACTATTTTGACGGTTTTTAGTATCTTGCAGACGTGCTTCGCGTGTTACAAACTGATTGCCCATGAGCGCAGGGTCAGCATATCGTTGACTAAACTCCTGAAAAGCAAAGGAGCGATGGCGTAACATTTGGCGAGCAATATCACGAGTAGTTTCAATTTCCATTGTTGCATTAGCCATTTCAAATGGTGACCAATGAGCATGTTTTGCTAAGTAACTTAATAGCTTAGGTGCTGTCTCTTGGTTCAATTGATTAGTAGGATTTGACACTCTTGCGCAATATGCAATCATATCTTGCACATCGTCGAGCCCAATAATTTCTCCTTCAGCTGGTTGAGTATAACCAATTAATCTAACTTGCATTTTGTATCCTTATGATTTGCGCCATGCGCTGAGTTTCAATTCTGCTTGTAATCCCTGATAAGTATTATCTTCAATTAACTTTTCAGGATCAAGTCCTGCCAAATAGATTTCGTTAATATCTTTACCTGGGACGTCGGATGGCCATATACAAACCTTGTAGCCTGCTTTAATAACCTTTTCCATTCTTTTGTGTATTTCTTTGTTTCTTGGCTCAGCATCAAAGACATATATTGCATTATCTCCTGCAGCGTTGCCGTTGCCTTCAGCACCATTCATTGCAATAGCGTTTTCAATAAAGAAACTATCAATAGCGCCTTCGACAATATAATATGGTTGTGAAAAGTCAACTTTATCAAGGCCAAATATTTTTGGTCTTTCTTCAAACATTATAGTTATATATCTAATTCCTTTAGGATCAAACCCACGAGCAGATACGCCGAAGCAATTGCCGTTTTGATCTAAGAAAGGTATTACCAACCGCGGTTCATCTTTACCTATGTTTTCAAATTTATTAGGAATAATTTCATTAATCCAAGTCTTAAACTTTTTTGCAAAGTATAAACGGTAATGATGCTTAGTTGGTATTTTACGTTTTTCAATATATCTTTTAATAGGATGGTCAGATTTAAGTTGACTTATCTTCTTAATTTTTAATAACGGATTCTTCTTATTAAAGACTGGAGCTTTTGTCTTAAATTGATTCTCATCAGGTTCCGAGTCTTTTACAGCAGTATTAGCCATAAACTTTTCCGCCACATAATCATTATACAATAATTGGTCTATGCTCTTTAAAAAGAACGAGAAGCCTTGGCTAGCTCCACAGTTGTGGCAGTAATAATGGAACACGTTCTTTGACTCTAGGAGCCAACCACGGCTTTTAGACCGTGACTTTTGGGAGTCCCCACAAACTGGGCACCGAAAGTTAATTTTGTAAGGATTTGTGTTACGTATTCTAAAGTTCTCCAAACGCCCAGATAGCATTTGCGCATACTTTAGTTCTGTAAAATCTACCATAATAAAAAGCTCAATCTGATTCTGTATATATTAGATTATAATTGGATCAGGCCCAAATGTCAACTAAATAATGTTGGCCAATTAACTTCTGCTACAACTATTGCTAACACTAGGCCCATACCCATAAAATACCAACGCCAATTTTCTAAGACGTTTACCTTTTTCGTTACTTCATTCATTCTCGTATGTAATGATGTTTCCATTACTTGTAATTTTTCAAGTACTTCTTTATTACTTGTAGCACGTTTTTCAGCATTATGTTGTGCAAGTCTTTCGTGGTCATTTCTAGATGATCTTCTATATTCTTCAAGACGATCACTTAGAACATTCATACGTAATTCATCAGTACGTTTTGTTTCTTCACACAGCTTTTCAACGTCGTCGAGTTTTTCTTTAGTAAACTCCAAGACTTCATTTTGTACTGCAACGTTTTTGGACAGATCAACCATCACGTCCATTGAGTCTTCAACTTTATTGAAGAACTTTTGTATCTGTTTGATATCTGATTTTATTAGGGCGATATCCGTTTCCCAGTTTGACTTTGTATTTGCCAATTTATTTTCCTTTTACCCTTTTGATAACGAAGGCTTGTGGGGAACTCCGTAATTAAGTTTAAAAAAAGGGTATCATAATATGCATGTACCCCTTATTCTATCACCGATAATTAATTATGTCAATACTATTTATTCATTGAGCGCATCTTCATAGTAGCCAATTATAGCTTGTTGCTCTTTTATATATCGTCTAAGATCACCAATTCCAATTGCAAGATTTTCATAACCTTTAGCGGATATAGCAAAAAATACTACATTACCAGTAGATGTTTTTAATTCTTCAATTTTTTGGTCAAGATTTTCCTCAGTCACAACATACCATTCTACTGGTGGAAATTCCACCTTTTTAGGCCGTTCCTGTGTTGGAATATTTTGACTTACGTATTCAGTCTGTGTTACTACCGTCGGTTCCGGTGTCCTCCCCAGACACGCTGTCAGCATCGTCAGCGGTACTAGGATTAGGATCAGTTTCTTCGGCAATTCTTCCAATAAGTTTTGCAACTGCATTGTTTACCCTTTCCTCCAAATCTTGCGCGTCAGTTAGCGCTTCCATAGTCAAATCTATTTTAGCAAATACACCACGTAATTTGTCAAGATGTTCTTGAGATTGTTGTAGTTGCTTAGTTAGGTTATTATTCAATTCTTCATTTCGTGCTGCATCCGCAACCATTTGGTCAACAGTGTTTTGCAAAGTTTCCGCAGCATCTTGAAGTTTCACATTATTAGTACGTAAAGTGGTGATAGTTTCCTGCGACCAATCAAAGTACGATTTTGCCGCGAAACCACCACCACCTAAAATACTTAATATAATGATTATAAGATAGAGTCTAGCCAATCTTAGTCCTCTTCTTTATCCTCATCTTCGTCATCTTCTTCGTCGTCTTGATCTTCGTCATCTTCGTCCTCGTCTTCATCAGCAGCTGCTTCCATCATGCTAGCTGTTGCTTTTTCTTCGAGTGCGGCAAGAATACGTTTTTCCATTTCTGCTTCAAACGCTTCTTTCAAACCAAGTGGACGTGCCTCGACGGCTTCCTGGACAATCTTTTCTAAAGACATGTTGTTCTCCTTGTTATGTTAACTGTGTATTATTTATTATTTAAACATTTTGGCTTGTGTTGCTGGGCCTACAATGCCATCTGCAACTAAACCGTTAAGTTTTTGCCATTTTTTAACTGATGTTTGAGTTCCAAACCCAAAATCTCCATCAGCAGTAATACCTAAAGCTTTTTGCATTTTAGCAACGTCATCACCTTTCATACCTTTACGTAAAGTACGAGATTTTGTTGATGCAGATTTCTTTGCCGCTTTTGGCGCTGGAACCTTGCCACCAAGAATAGCTAATGCTTCTTCCCAACGACGTGTACGATCTTCTAAACCAATTGTACCACCATTTATCTTTTTTGTCAATCCTTTAATGTCGCCTTTATCGGCCCATTTGTCTAGCTTGTTTGTTGCCCAGAACCAGCAGGCTGACTCGAGAGCTCCTCGTTCGGTTGCAACGTAGTCTGCTGCTTCTTCTGCTGACATTCCGACTGATTTTCCAAACGCTGTATAATTGTTTCGACCTGTAAGTTGCTTAATGCCACGGCCCCGAAATCTCCACCCATCACCGGCAGTGGTGTTGCCCATAGCGCCTCGTTTGCTGCGGTATTCATCTTGGTAAACATAGTTCGCAATTTTTTCAGGATTTCTCGCGTATTCTTTAGCATCTCGTTTGCCCTTTCCGAAATAACGACCAAACACTCCGTTTAACGCTTTTTCGCTGTAGTTTAAATTTTCTTCAAGTCTCGTAAAGTCTAAAGACTCATGAGCGCATTGAGCCATGAAACCTGCTAATCGGTTTGTTGTATTAATTTCGTATTTTTCAAACATAGGAACTGCTGATTCATACCAAGACTCAGAGTCCTTATTCTTTGGGATCATTGCGCTAAATTGTTCTAATGTAATCATAAGGTATCTCCATTAATAATATTTCTCAGTGTTTTACGCTTTTTAGTTTTATTCTTGGATGTCCATTTCTTTTGAGCTGCTTTTGACATTGCAGTTCCATCCATTCCTGCAATATTTCCATCGCCAACGTTATTAACTGGCGTGTCTTCTTTTAATCTATCCATAATCCAATCTTTAGCGTTGGCTTTACCATACTCGGTGGTTTCCCACTCCCAACTATCTCTACGTTTATCCCAAACCATAACTTTCCATTCGCCTTTATGGCGTTCGTTACTATCTAAGGATTTTTCGATTTGATATTTCTTACCACCAATGGTAGCTTGTATTTCGCCATTAGGTCCAGCTCTTTTCCAACGCGGAGTAGCGGCTTCTTCTAATGATTCATCAACCGCCAACTTGGCAGCAATTGCCATTTGACGTCGTTTTTCTTTTGACTTGCCTTTAAACTGTGGTGCGTCTGATTTGTAGAAATCGTCAATCCAATCTCCCATATCATCAGATGCTTTTAGCTTTTCTAAAAAAAGTTCAGCCTTTTCATTTAAACCATTGACATCTTCTGCAAGTGTGGTATAATGAGTATATCTACTATAAAATAATTGTATTGATTCATCTAATTGTTTATCAGACAATTCTTCTGTAAGAGTAGATTCATCAGTAAAATGTTTGTATTCTTTAATGAGAAATAACGCAGCAGCATATGATGCAAATCGAGAACTGCCGCCAGGAACTTTAGCTAATAACTTTTTAAGGTTGGCGACCATTCTATCAAAGACACCCCACGCTTTACGCTGAGCTGCCTTAGTAAAATCTTTTGATTTAATTAAGACCTTACCTTTTTCATCAATGATGCCGAGTTTATATGCTTCCCATTTATTAAATGGAGTAGCAAGACGACGAATGAATTGGTATACTAAAAATAAATCAACGATCATAAGATCATATTCCTTTAAGTTTTTCTTCTATAACTGGATCAGCTATAATATTGTCTTTACCTATTATACGATCTTCATATATTATTTCTATAGGCATATAGTTTAAGTATTCAACAAACGGCTTAATGTATTCATGATATTCTTCGAGTTTCATGAATAGCATATGTGTTGCTTCAGGCCCAAACATGTTATAGATAATTATCAAGTGGTTTAGAATCAACCTTTCTTTTAATTCATTATCTTGTCTGTATCTTCCAAATAATTTGCGCAAATATTGAAACCTTTTTAGGTCTTCCTCAAATTCTGATACGTCGGAACATTGAGGATTGTCATAATATTTAGATGCAAATAACAGAAAGGTTGATTCTGTCAATTTCATATTATATTTTCTTTGCTTTTATGAGTCAGCTGCGATTGCGTCTTCAACTGCTGTATCACCGGTAACACCTAAGTCGCCAGCATCGGCCGCGGATACCTTCATTGGTACTAAGCATTCTGCGTAGTGACGTCCACCAGCAGTATGATACAACCACCAACCTGGTCCTTTTAAACCTTTTGCGCGGTTTGCGGCAATACCTGCCTCTGTAACGTCAACGAATACCGCGTTATCGCGATCGTTTGATTTGTTTGTATTTGCTGCGGCATCTTCCAACCATTTTGGTACGGATGCTAATGCGTCAGTTTTTCCCCAAAGTGCCATTTTTTTATATCTCCTTATTTGGGTTTCTTGATTTATTTATCTTCTGATAAGCGAGCTTCTTGCTCTTCTTTCATAGCCTTTTTAATAGCTTTACGGCGTTTGTGAAGATACTCGTCTGAACTGTCAACGTCTCCGTCGTTATCAATATCATCGTCGGCTTGACCAACCGGATCCATTTTCTTTTCTTCAAGATCTTCTAACGCGTCCAATAGCTTTGATTTAAATGATGATGCAAAATCCATTTTTTTATTCCTTTATTGCAAATTAAGGGTTAGTTTGTTGTCTAGCTTTTCTGAAATCTTTGCGAGCAGTTCTTAAACTAGCTCTAGCAGTTTGAAGCTTTTGACGAGTCTTTGTGGCTCGTTTCAATTCTTTTTTCTTTTTCTCAATAGAATCAATTTTTGCTTGTCTTGCATCGTTACGGCCGGCACGCGAAACTCTAAGGTTTCCTTGTTTATTAACAAGACCTCGGCGTATACCTTTGGCCGCGAGCTTTGCAGCACCGCCAAGTACCTTACCAATGATTTCATTTAACTCTTCTTCAGTCAAATCATCGGGGTTGATATTTTCTTCATGCATATGCTCCCATACGAGTGCAAGGTGCATCTCGTGCTCAGTCATATGTGATTTAAACGTTTTCATTTATTATTATCCTTAATTTGCTTTTTCCAGGTATTATCCTGTGATAAACCATTTTAGGTATTTCTATCGTATCACGTTTATTTATAACAGTAGGCAGTTCATCATCAAATTGTATTTTCCAACCATCACCATCTAATACTGTAAATATTCTATCGTTTTTATCCCTATGCCAAACATAATCATCGGCGGCGGTATTATAAGGGTTAAATATTCTTATCCATTGGTTATCTGTCAAATGTTCATCATAATATGGTTTTACCAAAAGAACGAACCTCCATTTTTTAATCCTAATTCATTTGCATATCGAGGTAAACGGCAAGACCAATACCCGGCTTTAGTCTTATCGTTTTTTAAATGACATTGGTGGCGAGCTGCGAAAGACTTGCGTGCCTCTTTATCATCAAAGTTTACGGCCAATCCGGACGTATCCCCGAAGGTTACTTTTTTGACTTTATCCCCATCTTTCACATACACATAGAACTTTTTGGGACCACCTCTTTGTGGCTTGTTGAGCTCAACGTCCTTTTCATCCTCCATCATGGGAATGTCAAGTGGAACTCGCCGTTCTTCGTAAATATCGTGTTCACCTATATCTGTTTCTAATAGGTCTCTATCGAAATAATTAGATGGGTTTATGATTCCTTCTTTGAATAACTTACGCGCTTCAATAAAAAATTCGTAAAACGATTTGCTGTGTGGTCTATATACACACTCTGCTAACGGAATGTCGTTCTCTAAATGATACGCAATACCTTCGTGTAAGTTATGCTTTGCAAAGGTTTTCATACTCTGTCTTCCTTACTATCTAAAAATCTTGTTCTAAATAACGCTGCATCTCGAGCTGTTTGGAAATATATGGAATGTTCATGCAAATCAGTCCACTTTTTAAATTTCCATCTGTAATCTTCAAGATGATATTCTAACCATTTAATAGCACCATGTTTTCTGCTGCTATGAATTGTAACTTGTTCTCGATCTTCAGATTTCATCCATTCGGCAATAACTGCTAAATGTTGTTCTGACTTTGGTCCCTTATTCATCAGTTATCCTCCAAACTCGTGACCTGCGACTCTGCGCATTTGTTTATTAAATTCTGCCTGTGATGGCTTTTCTTTATATAGTTTAATTGAAATCTCAGGTCTATCTTTACCTTTAATTCTCCAATTTTTTCCGTCGTCTTTATGCTCAGGTTTAGTAGTTTTAACAACACGGCGCTTATAACCTGCTTCCCATGTTTCTGAACCTTCGCAAAACTGTTTAAAACTTTTCATGTTATCCTACCTTTGGAACGCAATTAGGAACCATCTTGTTCCCTTTCTTTTTCATACCAACTTGCTTATGAGTATCCCAACAAGCTTCTTGCTGACTGTCTTCTTTACCGTCTTGAGACTTCATATAATCTCTCGCAGTGTCAATATAATCAGTGGCTTTAGTAATTTTTGATTGAACCCACTCTGGCATGTTTTCATCGTCAGATAACATATCATGCAATTGTTGTGCTGCATCAATCATGGTTTTCAATTGGCCTTTAGCCATTCCACCTTCGTTATCATATTCGTCTTTATGCTCTATAAACGTTTTAAAATTTTTCATTTCATTAACTTCTTTATTGCTGCCAAGGCTTTCTTGCCGTGTGGGTGGTTTGGATTAATGCCTACAGGCTCTCCATTTACAAGTTCAGATACATTAACCGATTTACGTAAAGCTGCAATTGCTTTGTGTAAAGGATCTTTTGGGTCAAACTTAGTTTCAAAGTTAGATTTGCCACGCACTTCAACCCAAGACTTTTCCTTAGAATCTTGTATCTTTAATACGTCTTCGGTCTTACCCCTAATGAGTTTAAGTTTAAGACCTTCAGAAATATATTGCTTAAAGGGTATCACTTTTTAGCTTTCTTTTTAGCTACAATCTTTTTAGCCATTCTATATGCGCCTTTAGCTGCAGCCTTTGCTCCTTGAGCAACCATAGGAGCGGCTAATGCTGCGCCTACGACTTCAGGTGGAATACTTTCCATTGGAGTATCTTTTTTGTATTTTTTAGTAAGCTCATTAGTACCTTGCTCACCGGCTCCACACGACGCTTCATCAACCTCTTTGCGTTTGACTTTGTCTTTATATTTTGGTTTTGGATTATCATCCATTTCGCCTGCTTCTTTTTTACGTGCCATTGCAGCTGCCGCGTATTTAGCTAGGTTTTCTTTTTCGTCTTCGTCAATAGTTGGTTTAGTATCAACAGATTTTTTTGAGCTTTCTCCGTAACCGTAACCAGCTTTAAGACCACCCATCATACCACCATATGTTTTCTTTGTGGCAGATTTAGCGTTCATTGAAGGACGTTGTTTGCCGCTTGCTTTACGCTCACGTTCTTTATCCTTTTTGATTTCTTCAGGTGTTGCTGGTTTATACTTTTCTAAAAACACTGCAGCTTGCTCATCAAGATTTGATTCTACGTAACCTTTATCACCAGGCTTTTTACCGTGGTTCATAACCTTTTTGCCTAATGGAGTAAGGTTACCTTTCTTATCATACATTTGATTAACAAGTTTCTTTTCCGCCGCGGTTAATTCGTCAAGCTGTTCTACTTCTTCACGGATTTTAACTTTAAACATTTTTTCAACTGTTTGTTTACCCATAGTTTTAGCAAGATTAGTAATTAACCATTCGCGTGGATCTGTATCAAGATCGTCTACAAACTTAATGAATTTTGTACCAGCATTACCAGATGATAGCATCTTTGCTGCTTTCATAAAGTCTGCTTTATCAATACCACCATGCTTTTTTGCATATGCTTCAATACTTGCCGCTGCCTGTTTCATTTGAGGTGTAGCTGCTTCATTCATTTCTTCTATTCCTTCTTTGCGAACTTTATCAGCAAGGTCTTTATCTGCCTTGCCCCATGTACCTGATGATTTTGTAATAAATGAATTTACTCGAGCATGTCCCCATTGCTCAGGAGTTGTACCTGGGCGGTGACCTGTACGCCATGCCGCTACGCCACGGTTATAAACCTTACGTAAAATACCGGCAGGCATACCTGATTTTGCTGCTTTATCTTTTAAAGATTTTCCAGCTTTATCTTCAGACATATAACCTTCGGTCGCTTCGTATAGTTCTGCAATGTCTTCAATGTCAAACTCATTTGACTCTTTAACATCTTTTGGTCTATACATTTTAAAGCGTTTATCAAATTTTACTTTTCCGTTTGCAGCATATAGCATATGCGGTCTTTTTGAAATTCGCTGTCCCCACAAACCTTCGTCGAGACCTTCAACTAATTCTTCCCAAACTAAATCTTCTGTAAATCCCATAGCTCTTGCTTTTTTAGTAAACTTCGACTCTTTAGTCTTTGCTTCTTTATCACCAGGAGCTGGTTTGTATGCCGCAGGGTTATCGTCAGACATCTTTGCACCTTTTTCAAAATGAGCAGCGCGAGCATCTTTCTTATCTTTATCTACACCTTTATAATAACCTTTTGGTTGAGAACCTGGGCGATCTGCCACGTCACTATCTTGTGGCTTTGTCATTTTTTCCATGAACATTGTAAACTGTTCGTCGAGATCAACTTCTTCTGATTTTGACCGCGCAGACTTAAGTCTTTCCTGTTCTTTCTTTTTAACCATCGGTATCATTTTACGTGCAAGTCTATCAATCCTTGCTGGTGGAATTTTTTCCATGCGTTTATCAATACGTTCTTTTTCGGCATATGATAAGCTTGCATACTTTTTAGGTTTTGCAAGTCTATCTTTAATCATATTCCTTGCAGACTTTTGCGCTCTTTGTTTAATCTTTTTCATATCAGCCTTTTTACGCTTAGCGCGTTCTTGGCCACGTTTGATTTTAGCACGAGCCTTTCT
>Ga0208793_1001633_pt1 | contig 12623 bp, 15 predicted proteins | sample 17_taG_FD_184092 | JGI IMG/M metagenome (GOLD analysis project Ga0208793, IMG submission 184092) | Marine viral communities from the Subarctic Pacific Ocean - 17_ETSP_OMZ_AT15314 metaG (SPAdes) (version 2) | ecosystem: Environmental > Aquatic > Marine > Oceanic | place: Pacific Ocean | collected...
AAGGTGCTTTTAATTCTTGGTGTGTTTCGCAAGGCATATAGTAAACTACACCCTCTACTTCGTGTTCGTGATAACCACCACAACCCATTTCTTCAGCTACCTTTATTGCTTCTTCTTTGGTTTCGTATGCTTGTTTACCATCAATTTGCTTTAGGCTAAATTTTCTTTTTTCAACACCAGTTTCTTCCTCAATAGTTTCATCATCTTGTACTGACTTATCTACATCTGTAAATTCTAAAGGTTGTAACGTTGTAAAGTATAGGTTTAAGCTAATTTCATTGTATGCTAATATTTGATCAAAGCAATCAATTAAAAGTTCTTGAAATGGTCTTATAACTGTATTATCCATAAGTAAGGATGCAGTCTTTATTTCTTCTGCATTATTACCTAAACCAGAACCATCTTTAATACCTAATAGCATAGGTGATACAATACGATGTGCTACCATTATTTTTTGTGTACTTTCCTCACTTAAAAATTGGTATTGGTTATGTGCATCACTTAATTGTACTGGTGTTATTTCTGCTTGTGATTCTTTGTTATCATTAAAGGCTAAAATAAACTTACCTGCGTTTGATGTACCACTAAACTTTTGAGCAATTTTATTTTCTATTAATTTGCGTTCTTGTTGGTTAGGTGTACCATTGTTAAAGTTAATAAGCATTGATGGTGCTAACCCATTCATTATGTTGTTTAAATGGTAATTAGATACTTCTTCTTCTAATTCTGCATATTGTAACCCACCTTGATAATCTACTGGTGAATAGTAGTAAAACCCACTTTTATATGGTTTTATGTAGTAAATTTCTATACCCTCTTTAGACATTCCAAAAGCTGGTATTCTTAAAGGTTCATCAGTACGTTTTATGTTTGCCCAATCATCAAAATAATAATAAGCTGGTATTTCACCATTTTCATCACATTTTTCAGCACGTAATGTTTCAATAGGCATATGCTCTAACTGAACAATTTTACTTCTATCTTTAGAATAAATTACTTGTATTGCAGCATTACCCATTAATTTTAAATCGTAACATACTTTTCTAACTACATCCTTTTTAAACAATGCAATCATTTGTGCGTACTCATTAGGTTTTCGGTTGCTATCAGTAGCGTTTAGTCCTTTTCCATATATAGCTTGACTAATGCCATTAATAGCAGCATTATTAGTAGGTGAACCATTGTATCTATCTATTAAGTATTGAAAATAATTGTTATCTGCACCATATTCTATCCAATCTTCACCATTAACTTCTTTAATTTCTGGACTTGTGTAAGTACTTAAATTAACAAAACCAAATTCTGAAACCTTTGATGCTTTTGTAAATTGTCCTTTACTATTTCTTTGTCTTTTCATATTACTATATAAGTATTATTATAACTATTGTAGGTTGTATATTGCCCTTTATTTAAGTTATAATAGTCATTACTATTTTGGTCTATATCTTGATCTGTACAGAAAATTCTATCTTTATAAATAACTCCATCACTTGCATCATCTACATTCCAAAACGTTGTATCGTTTTCCCATAACTTAACATTTGTATTCCAAAAACTATTTGCAGTTTCTAATGTTACATCATAAAAATGATTTTCTACTAATATAGGGTTAAATATATTTGTAAATGTTAAATAATTACCTACTTGTGTAGCACCATTAATTTCATATGTTTTTACTACGTTTGTACTATCATCACGAATAGACATAATAAAATCACTAATGTAATCTCTTGGTATTACTGATAACGATTGTGCAGTTGCACTTGTGGTTAATATAATCATCAACTATATAACGTAAATAATTACCTAATTTGTAGAAATTATGTTGTAAAAAAAAAGCACCCTATAAAGGATGCTTAATTTATTAACTAAAATTAAAACTATGCAGTTGGATCAATTTGTGTTGCATCCCCAGTTACAGGTGCATCTAAAAAGTATGGTGCAGTTTCTTCCATACCCTCAAAAGTAAGTGTAAAACCACTTAAATCACCAGCTGCTGCACCAGTTACTACTGTACCACCAGTACATTCCATTCCATTTTCAAACCCACACAAGAAACTATTACCGTAATAATCTTCAACTACAACTTGTGGTCTTGCTACTGCAAGTATTTGTAGTTCTGCTTGTGTTTTTGCATCTAAATAAGTTAGTGTTAAGTTTAAAGTTTGTGTGTAAAATGTAGTTCCATTTTCTCTACTACTTGTTACAGTAGTTTCTAAAGATGAATTACCCTTTACATCAAATTCAAACCACGTTGGACTACCAGATAATGTAGCTTCTTTAGTTGTACTATCTACTGTTACAGATGTTACCCCCCCATAATCAGCAAAATATACTCTTTTAATACCCCCAAACGCTGATTTGCAAGGTATCTTTCTTCCAGTTGTTAATAAACAAGACATATATATATTTTTTTTAAAAAAAAAGGGCAAGTAGATGACCTACCTACCCTAATTTATTGGTTAATTAATTTTAAGCGTATTCTACTAAATCTTCAGCAATTCCAAATTGTACTGCTGATGTAAAACGCATTACCATTCTTACATTGTTTGAAGCATCTAAATCTGCCATATCCAATACTTTAATAGAATTTGTATCGTTTAACAATCCAGTTCCAAAGTATAGGTTACTTCTTTGTGCTGCATACATTTTGTTGTCTGACATTCCAGGACATACAAAAATCTTAACACCATTTACAGTTAGTGATCCGTTATTCCACCATTGAGTACCTTGTGCATTTACACCATTTGCACCCAATCCATTCGCTGCAAAACCACCTAATGCTTGTACATAGTGTTTAGCTGCTTTTGAACCAATGTATAAAAATAAATCTTCTTTTCCGTAAAGTGAAGCTGGTATTGCATCTACTACTTTAGATAATTCTGCAATAATATTTGTTGCATCTAAACCACCTGCTACTGCTGCTACTTGTTGTGCTGCTGGGATATCCCCTGCTGCTGCTGATGCTGCAATTAGTTTTTCAAACCCATCAAATGAATTGTTAGTACCTGCTGCTGTATCACCTTGCCAAATACAAAATTCTGTATTCTGTGCTACTTCTGCTGCTACGTGTGCAATCATAAAATCAGAAAATTTAGGTGGTAATGACTGACCTAAACCATACCCCATTTGTTGTGCTTCCCAATCGTTCACAAAATCATACTTACATAATTGTAGGTTAACTTGTAATTCTACTGGTTGTATAATTCTTTCTGTTAATGTTACAGATGAATTAGGTGTAAAATCACAACTTGCTGGACTTACTAATGAACCAGTTGCTAATTTTTTTAATACTTCTTTGTAAGCAATATTTGCTTTTACTGTAATACCACCATCATCAATAGTTGATGCAGATAGTAAAGCTGCTGCAATATACTCACCAGCAAATTCACCAGCATAAGTTGTAGTGATATTAACTGTAGTTGCAAGATTTGTTTTTCTTAAATTTGCCATTTTTATTTTATTTATTTAATTTATTTAATACTCTATCTAAAGTTGTTGCGAATTTTCCACTTCCAAACTCTACTTTAGTTTTGTTAGATTTTGGTGCTGAATTTCTTGTAATTGGTTTTCTTGCAGCAGATAAATCTTCTTTTTTCTTATCTTCTACTTTTTCTTCTTCTTTTTCATCCATTAAAGAAGAATATTGTTTTTTAAGTTCTTCAATTTCAGATTTTACTTCTTCAATAACTGGTGCAATAACCTCAACTACTGCTTCAACTATTGCTTCAACTTCTGATGCTACTTCTTCTGGTACTTCAGTTTCAATAGTTTCTTCTAAATCTTCAGTTTCTTCTTTAGCTGGTACATCATCAGATACATCCCTTACATCTGCAATAATACCCTCTTCTTCTACGATCAATAGCTTACCATCTTCAAGGATATATTCCCCTACTGGCATTGCTACTTTTTCATCATCTGTTACAATGAATACTTCGTTGCCTTTTTCTAATGATTCAGTTGTGATAACTGTACCATTTTCCAGCTTCATTTCTTCAAGTTTTACCTCGATGTTTAGAAGCGTTTTTATGTCATTTAACATTTTGGTTGCTTTCATAATACTTATATAACGATTTTTAATTTATTTTTTGCGTTTTCAGTCTGTTCTTGTTATTACTCCAATACCTTGTGCGTGTATAGAACCATCACAACATTCAATAGAATACTTGTTAGTATCCCAACATAAACAAGCACGTGATGAACCAGTAGGTGGTGATGTTCTACTTGGTATAAAGGTTTTATTTTTGTTGTTTCTTTGCATTAAGACCAATCTCTAAATTCCATTTCATTTTTTTGATATTCGCTATCTGCTTCACGCATATCTTCAAGTCTTTGCATATGCTCATCAAATCTATCATAAACATCATTTACATCAACACCTAATTCTTCTGCTCTTGTTCTAATTTCATTTAAAGTATCAATATCACTTGAAACATCATCAAACCTTAAAACTGTACTTCCGTTGTGTGTATATTCATCGTTTAATGTCATCCACGCTTGTCTGTATTCTTCAAATTTTTCTTGATGCCATTCGTAAGCTAAATAAGATAATAAACTCCCTTGATCTTCTATTTCATCATAGCTATAACCTAACTGGTCTATCAACCCTAAAGCTACTTTATGTGCTTTTAAATCTACCTTTTTATTAGGCATTTTATCTAATACTTTTTCTAATCTACTTTTCATTTTTTTATTTATTTATGATCTTAAATCTATTTTATTTATTGCATCTGTTACATTAAGATATTCTTGGTAAACTTGCTCAACATAATTAATAACCATTGTTGCATTTATATTTGCATCTGTTGTATTACCACCAACACCAATTTCATCTAAAGCATCTTGTAATTGTTCAGATTTTATTATTAAATCATTAGCATCATTTGCAAGATTATTATATAAAATATCTAAACTTCCAACTTCTAACATTAAATCAGCTATTACATTAATCATTCTTGCAACTTCATTATCTAATTCTTTAGCTTGTTCTTCAACTTTTGTATTAAGTTCTTCAATATCTCCAATTAAACTTAAATCTACTTTATGATTTTTAAGGTTTACTTTTTTAGGTAGTTTACCATATACCTTTTCAATGTTATTTTTCATTGGTCAATATATTTATGATTTTATTTAATATCTCTTGATTACTTTTATCTTTTGAATACTCATCTTTAATCTTGTCATTAGGTGCTTCCATTTTGTCTGCAAAGTACCCCTCAATAGAAAAACCTTTAACTTTATTTGTCTTAACATACTCTTGCCATATTTCATCGTTATTAACTTTTACTGCACCCATCCAAGTTCCTACTGGTACATTTAATCCATATTTTCTTGACTTGTCTTGTACCTCATCCTCTACGATCCAACTTTCAACAAGTGTTAAACCACTTAAAGTTTCTTTATGTTCCAATGTACTGTTATGCTGGTAGCCATTCTTTAGATACATTTGTGATGCTTTTTGTACTGTATCTTTTGAAAAGTAAATGTAATATTCACCCTCTGCACCATTTCTGTAAATAGGTTTATTAGGTATTAACAAAGCACCCATTAAGATTTTCTTATCACCATCTACTTTAGCCAATTTTATTTCTTGGTCTTTTAAAGCAATAAAATCTGATTCAATAGCTGGACTTTCTACAATAGATATTGCTTCAACTCCAGTTTCCTCTTGTTCCTCATCTAAAATAAGTTCTATTATTTTCATAATTATATAACGTTTTTAATTTTAAATTTTGCGTTTATCCTATACTTGCACCCTCAATTATATTTCTGTCTAACTCTTGAGCAGTAGATACATCACTTGCAACAACGTATGCTTGTACTGGTTGTTGTGTTTGTCCACCTATTGCATCTGCTAATTGATTTGTACCACTTGCACCCACTATATTAAATGCTGGTGGTACGCTTTCAGTTGTTGGTGCTGAAACTCCAGTTGATGGGTTTGTACCACCCCTTGCATTACTTGGTGTTGTTTTTAATATATCTTTTACAGATTTAAAACCAATAGCAGCAGTTGTAGCTATGTTTGCTACTTTTAAGCCAAATTCAAAAGGTGTAACAGTCTTTGTAGCAAGTTCAGCAGTAATTCCTTGATAGGTGTTTATTAATGCAGCAGCAGCAGCAGTTGCCTTACCAGCTGCACTTTGTTTATCAAATAAAGATGACATATTATTAAGTGTTTGTTTTGCCATCTCTAATGTAGCAGCAGTCTTTATTTTTTGATCTTTTTCTTCTTGACTTGTATATTTTTCTTTTACACCGTTCTTTAATGCTTCATAATGTTCAACAATAGCTAATTTTTCATCTTCAGTTGCTTTTAAAAGTTCTAATTCTGCTATTGTATCTGCTTGTTCTTTTTCAAGTTTTGCAATTTCACGTTCTTCATCAGTTAAAACCTTAAATTCATCTTGAATATCTTTTATACCTTGTAAACGTTCTAATTCTTTTTGTTCTGCTTGTAATCTATAAGTTTCATTTATAGCATCTTCTTCTGCTATTCTTTGTGCTTCAAGTTCAGCAGTATCAAGACCAAATTGTTTTGCTTTTTCTATTAAACCAAAATATTTATCACTTACTGCATTTAGTTCTTGCGTTTGTTTATCAAGTTGTTTTTGAAAATAAGAATCTTCAAGTTTAGCAATTTCTTCTATTGTTTTTGCCTTTTCTTCAATAGCTGGATCAACTTCAACTTTTTCTTTTAATTTTTCTTTTTTCTTTTCTAATGGTGGATTAAGTAATAAATCAACATCTAATTCTTCACCTTTTAGTTTAACAAGTTTAGCTTGTAAATCATTTATTTTTTGTTGTTCTTCAACTGTTGCTTTATCAGCTTTAGCTAACATTTCTTTTTGCTTACTATAACCAAGAAAAAAACCAGTAAGACCAGCATTAAATCGTTCCGTTAAAGTAATTTCTTTTGCTGCTGCCTTTTCTTGCTCTATTTGTGTTTCAAGTATTTTAATTGATGTTTTTAGTATCGCATCTTTTGCTATTAATATTTGTTTTTGTTTTTCAAGATTTTCTGCATTATCTATACCTCTTTGTTCGTTGTATTTTTGCTCTTTTTGTAAAAGTGATAATTTTGTTTCAACTGTGTTTTTATTTTGTTCAAGTAGTTCTTGTTGTTTTTCTAAATCTTTATTTATAAAACCTAATGCTTCACCTATTTCATCCCAATATTCAACAACCAAACCTAAAGCAACAACTAAAGCACCAATACCAGTTGATATTAATGCAGTTTTCATTGCCTTACCACTTAACTTTGCAGCCTTGCCTACTGCAACTAATTTAGATGCTAAACCACCAGTATATCTATCTAATTTTCTAACTACTTCATTTCCTAATTGTAAACCAACATCTAATTTTTTACCAGTTCTTTCTGCTTCCTTACCTAAATCTTTTACTTCTTCTGTTAATTTTTTAACACGCTTTTCTGCTTCTTTTGTGTTTGCTGCTAATTCTACTGCTACTTTTTCCATCTAACTTGTTTTATTAGTTTATAACCATTCTTTACTGATGTAGGTAAAGCGTATTTGCCTTGTGCAATACGTATGTTTTCCGTTTCCCCTTTTACTTCTTGTAGTAAGTCTAATATATTTTTTATCATAAATCACAATTTAATAATTCAAATTCTGTTTTTCCAGTTGTTAGATTTGTGGTCATTGAATTAATTTTGTAATATTTTTGCCCTATTTCTATTCTATCATATAATTGTAAACTACTAAATATTTTATATGGTAGGTATGCAGTTACTTTTGTTAATCTTCTTGTTGGACTAAACACCTCATTTATATAATTACTATATTGTGTTTGAAATAAACTATCAGTAAAAGCAGTAGCATTAGCATTACTATTTGCATTATATTCGTTAATATATCCATCAAAATGTATATTTACCTTACTTGTACTTGAATTAATATCTTTACTATTCATAGGTATATAGTAGTTATTAATACTTGTTTTATTATTAGCTAAATCTCTAATCGCAATATTAGTTCCACTTGCTATTCTGTATTTGTAAAATATTAAAGGCTCACCAATATATGATTCTTTGTTATCATCTACAAAATAGCCATATTGAATATCAGTATTTGAACCATCTCTTTGGTTAACTAATCTTTCATACATCATATGTTCAAAAGGTATTTCAATTTTATATTCGGTGCTTGGTGTATCGTAAATATCACCATCTAATGAATAACTACTTGAACCCCAAACTTTATTGTTTAATTGATTAAATTGTTGTGCTAAAAATGTTTTAACACCTTTGTAAGTGAAATTAATTTTAGAAAAAGGTAATGCAATATCTACTGAAGATTTTGTAGTATCTAAATACTTATCAATATTTACGGGTACAACTTGACCTTGTAATGTTGGTGCTTTACTGTAAAAATCATCTAATGGTTGTACTACAATAATATCGTTTTCTACGTATGCAGTTAAATTAAACATTTGAAATAAACCAGTTAGAAAATCTATAATTTTCATTTTAGGTATTTGCTCTAATATATTAAATTGTATAGTTAAATTTGTAGTAAATGCACTTGCATTACTGTATCGATATATAGATGTTATTTGTTGTACTGGATTAAATTCAACTTCTACGGATCTAACATACCATTCTATTTTACCAATAGCAAATTCAATAGTTGATTTACACGCTATTTGCACAACATACAAACCCATATTATCTAAATCATTATCAAAATCTATTGTTTGATTGCCTTGTTGGTTAACAAAACCTCCTACTTCAACACTACCCGATGCTAAATTAAATACCCTAACACTATAATCTACTGTTTGTTGTGTTGGTACAAATGATAAAGTTACTGATGTAAAACCATTATTTTGATTAGGTGTTTCTGATGGATAGTTTAATTGTAATCTTAAAGAACCCGATTGAATAATAGAATTTCTTGGGTTGCCATTATTAGATGTTTCTTGAAAATCAGAAGATGTATTATAAACCCTTTGCACTTGTTCAGTTGGCTCTACATCCCCTTTTTTTCGATGTAACCACATATACAAATTATAAAAATCTGTATTGGATGTATCATTAAAAAAATCATCTGAAAATGTAATATCTGGGTACTGTAATTCTATTGCTGATATTATAGCTTGTAATCTTAAAGCGTATTTGAATTGTGTAAAATTAAGACCATTATCAGCAAATGCACCATTACTACTATAAAACAAATTACCATAATCTACTTCGTGAATACTTGAATTGTAAGTTGCTCTATCTGTATGCGTAATTAATGGCACAATTAAATTACCTAAATATTCATTTTGCATAGCTGCTAAAACTGTACTATAATTATAATCAGTATCTAATATACTTAATTCAGTTAAATTACTTAATTGGTCATCACCTAAAATATCTTTTAAGTTAACTGTATCACCATAAAAAGTAACCTTGTATGTGTGTGGTACATTGTTTTTTAAATCAACACCAGTCAATGCTATTTTACCAGTCTTATATGGTATATTATTTAGTTCTAATGCAGCATTTACTTTAACCCTTGCATCAAAACCATCAGCTATATCATAATTGTAATAATGTTTAAAAATTGTATTGTTCTTTTTAGAAGCTGGTAATGAAAATGTTTTAGTAAATTCAGTAAAGATTTTCTTTATGTCTTTTACGTTTTGTATGGTTTGTGTAAAAGATACTGATTCATCTTTAAATTGATCTACTCTTTCTGCATCAGTATAAACAGTTACATTACCTATATATAAAACTAATTTTTGTTGCATTATCTAATATTGTTTATGTAATCAAATGCTTCTTCAAAATCAATAGTGTATTCTATTAGTTTATCGTTAACAGATGTTTTAAATGCTATTGATGATTTTTTAACTTTTACTGGTATAACTTCATCAGCACCACTAACTTTATTTATTCGCTCATACCAAACGTATTCACTTAATAAAAGTTCTTCAAAGAAATTATTAGCACCTTGTGGATAGTAACCACTACTTAAAGTAAATGTTTGTTTAGCAGTTGTATTAAACGTTTTATTAGGTGCATTAGAAATAGAATAGGTAGCTGGATTATTTGTGCTTGGGTATGTTAGTGTATTTGTTTTGTAACCCTCATTTTTTCTTGCAAGTGTTTTAGTTTCTTTTAAGAAAAACCATAAGTCTTGTTGAACACCATAGCGATTAATAAATATAATTTTTTTACCACTACCATATTTAGTACATTCTATTCTTTTTATAGTTGATGGGTATGTGCCACCTATTTCAGTTGAACCTTGTGCAAAACTAATTACTGGTATTACACTACCAAGAGTTTGTGGTACTTTACCAGTAAAAGCAGAAACACCAGCAATACTTTTAGGATAGTATAATTGTACTTCGTTTGTATCTGGATTTTTAGAAATTAAATACGCAGCAGTTGGTAATGTTGGGTTTGTGTTTTCTTCAAAATATCCATAGGCTTCAAAACCTACATCTGTAAAAGTAGTTGCTGAACCTACAACTGAACCAGTAGCATCAAATCCACTATAATTTGTTAGCGTAGTAGATATTGCTATTGTTTGTGGTATGTAATTACTGGCATAAGTTATATCTAAATAATCTCTTGCAAGTTCTGATATATCAAAATTTACTGTTATACTCTTTCTTACGTTTTTAATTAATGTATATCTTAAAGTTCCATCAATAGTAATTTGACATAAAGTAGAAGCAACACCACTTACTGGTATTTCCTTATACTTAAATTGTGGACTGCGTAAAGCTATTCTTGCCATATCTTATTTCTTTTGTGCTAATGTTATTGCGTACTCTACATCTAATATAAATGCTTCTTGCAATTCTTGTGGTAACCTTTCAAAACCCATTTCAAATGATTTGGTAAAAAACATTGTTGCCTTAATTCCTTTTTTCTTTATACTATCAGCTAATATATAACCCATAGATTTGTAAGTTATAAACCTACCAGTTTTTTTACTTCTTGGTATTTTATTTAATTTAGCTTTTGCCCACTTTGAAAATATACCAGTATTATATTCTAACCCTCTTAAATTACTGCTTGGCTTATAACTAAATGGACTGTTTTTATTTTCTATGTAATTACTATTAACACCCTTTACACCCCTATCTTGATATTCCCCATATTCTTCCATTTTAAAATCAAGAATAAAACCATCATCTGCTTTTTCAAAATCACACTTTAAAGAATCATATAATTCCCTTGTATAGTTTCTCTTTTTTTTAGTTAGTCTTGTTCTTGACTGTTGGATCACATATTTAGAAAATGATTCTAATGCTTTTTGTGTATTGGTTAAATCCATTAGCAGATAGTTATATCATTGTAAATTAATATTTCTATACCACAAGTCCAACCAGCTAACATATTTTCAAACCTATCATAAAAAGGTTCACAAGTTGGGTTACCCTCTAACTGGTACATATCTGTATGTAAATTTCCTTTACGTAAGTTTTGAATCAGTTTGTTTAAAACACTTAACTGTGTGTTAAGTATATCTTGTTCATTATCATTTCCAGTAAACCTATCAAGTGTTAATTCTTTTGATTGATCTACAATATCACAAGCAATTACTGTAATGTTAAATCTTAATACTTGTTCCTCTGCTACTACATTGTTTACTATTAAATGACCTAAAGGAAATATATCTTGTTTGTTTAAATTCAATTTTGAAACATCACCAGTTGAAACAGTATTGATGTTTACATCTGCAAGTAGTTGTTCTTTTATAGTTTCGGTTAATTGATAAAAACCTCTTATTCCTTGATTGCTCATCTTTTGAATTTACTTTTAATTTGTTTTGATTCTATTTCGTTTTTTTCCTTTACAAATGATAACATCATAAAACATTTATGTACTTCTAATTTGGTGATATTTTCAAGTCTTGTAATATCTCCATTAGCGAGTGTGTATATTGACTGATACCATCCCCATTTTCTGCTAAAATTTGCTGATGCGTTAAGTTCATTTCCTCCCCCATTTCCGAATAGTTCAGAATAGTTTTCGACAAGTCTATCCCTAAATTCCACAAAAAAAAAATTGATGACAAAACTGCATCCATTGGCATATCCAATAAATTTTCGCTTGTATCAACATTGTATTCTTTTATTGAGTACCTATCTTTTAATTTGTTTTCTATTGGTCTGTATAGAACATTCATTGTCTTTTCCATATTTTCCCAATCTGCAATGTAAGTATCTACATCAATATATTCACCTAATGTTAATTCATCTAACTGTGGATGAAACCCATACTCAACACTATCAATTTTAAACCTTTGTACCAGCTTTGGTTTTTGTTCAAACAATGAATTGATCTTGCTTGTAATTTTATCAAAGTCTGCCATCTTTAAACGCATAACGTTTTTCAGTTCAATATCACAAAATATTTCAATAGCTTTAGCATTTAAAAAATGTGATTCCTCTGTTTGCTTTTGTATATTTAGAAACCTTTTGTATTGACCTAAAGTAATATCAGATAACTTTGTGGGTATTTCAATATTTATATTCATATCTATATAACGTATTTATTTAACTATTTTATAGTAGTAAATATAATAAAAAAAAAGCAGCCATTTCTGACTGCCCTTTCCTTTCATAAAAAAAACTACTAACCTAAATCATACTTGCTT
>Ga0208793_1001635_pt1 | contig 12617 bp, 15 predicted proteins | sample 17_taG_FD_184092 | JGI IMG/M metagenome (GOLD analysis project Ga0208793, IMG submission 184092) | Marine viral communities from the Subarctic Pacific Ocean - 17_ETSP_OMZ_AT15314 metaG (SPAdes) (version 2) | ecosystem: Environmental > Aquatic > Marine > Oceanic | place: Pacific Ocean | collected...
CCCAACACCAGTTTCTTGCTCTACCAGGACCATCACCGTGGTTACTGAATGGCAATACTAATAATGTAACATAGGGTCTAATATTGAATTCGTCTAATGCTTTATCGTAATTATCATAGTCTTGTGGTTCGATTGCGATATAATGATTAATTCGCATACGTGCCAAAGACCTTGACGTGAACATTGATTCATGTCTTGTTTTAGAAATTATATAAACTGGATATTTTGGTGCGGTTCTCATTTTTCTCCTTTACGATTATACATTGCTTCATAAGTTAACGGTATCATCTTCTTAAGAGATTGGCCTCTCATTTCATCTAGTGCATCTGTCGTTTTTAGATAATATTTTAAATCATCTGGCTTTTTGTTATCATTATCAAAGAATTTTATATAGGCTTCTGTCATTTCAATTATATGTTCTACTCCAGCAATATCACTATTATTTAATTCTTCTATGTATTCTGATGCTTTCGTTTTTAATTTTTCTTTTGTTTCACTTGGCAATAAACTCATTTGATAAATTGATGGACCATATATGAAATTTGTCTTAACTAAATTCCAATCTGCGCCATCTTTTGTATCTCTTAAAATTTCTTCTGTCAGTCCTAGCCACCAATTGCATGTTTCTACATAATAACTTGCGTTCATTAATGACCACGTCGGCGCCCACGAAATCTGAACCTTAGGCATATCAGCCGACCATTCCATCCATTTTCTTACAGATTTTTCTGTTACATCCCATTTAGCATTATGCCTCATATATTCTTGGACATCTCCAGTACCATCTACACTAAGAAATACTTGAAGATATTTAAAGTCCTTCAACATATCGAATATTCTTTTCTTTGGTACCCAACTCGCATTTGAAAATATAAAGCAGTAAACATTTGCTTGTTCTAACTGTGCCATGAACTTAGGAAAGTCAGGATGTAACATTGGCTCACCGCCAGTTATTTTTATATATTGTAAATCTTTAAAGTCGTCTTTGTGCCATTCTTTTTCAATGTTTATTCTTGTTGCTTCAGTAGTATCAGTTACTGTTACTCTTATCTCAGTATCAATAGTATGATTTGGTAAACCATTAGAAGTTACATTTTGCCCATCTATTGATACGATTTCACAATCTATCCACTTTCCTGCATCATTTTTCATTTCAAATTTAGTAACTTTCCATCTACCATCAAGATTCTGGTAGATTTCAACTACAACTGGTACACCTGCAGGAGTTTGACTTTCAAATGTTTCGTGGATTGTTGCCATAAGACCACGTCTTGTAAGTTCTGCTTCGTCATCTATCCAACTATGACTAAGGTCACTATGGCATGTTCTACATGCTAAATTACAATAGTTACCAAATGTCATTTCCATGAATTCTAGTTTTGGATTTTCTAAATCTGGTGGAGAGAAGTCACGGAAAGTTTCAACATGCCAAGTTTGAATTTCTTTCTCTCGCATACTTTGATAGCCATGCTCTTCAGCATAATAACAAGTAGCACATCCATCTACTCTCTCCCCATTTAACATCTTTTGTTGTATGTCTTTTATAAATGGATGATTAAGATGGTCACCTAAGTTCTTGTACTCTTTGATGTTAGGCAGTCCGCCTTCTCTTTCTTCACCCTTACGAAACGCACAACATACACTTGCCATGTTAGTGGGATGTACGTATAAGTGATTAAAAGGAAGTGGACAGTATGTCTTAGATACGATTTCTTTCATGCTGATATTTATTCAACCTTCGTTGTTTTCGTCTTCGTCATCATACCCTACGTCTTCGTCTCCGTCGTCATCTTCTATCCAACGTAGTAACGCATTTTTAGTAATCTCTAATTTCGGATACCAAGCACTTTTTGTTTTCTTAGATAAATTATTTCCAGTCAACTTCGCAAACGCATTAAAATCTTCTTCATTTCGAAAATGCATTTTGATTGTTTTCCATGGACCATTATCTTCTTGTTTGAACTCTGGCATTCCTTTCCAGTGTTGCGTCCAATGGTCTGGGTCAATTTCAACTTCTTCCACTTCAAACAGACTTCCGAATGCATCGGGATTTTCTTCTTTATCTTTTTTGTTCTGTTCGTTGAGTTCCATTAGGTTCTCATATTCGCCTGATTCAGCAACTAATGGTTTTGGTGTTTCGGGAGTATCAGTCATATTCTACCTATTATATTGTTAATTACATCTATTATACCACAAACTATTACTCAATGTCAATAGTTTTTATCAAACATTTTATATTCTTTCCATATCTAATTCTCGTGCTTCGAACAAGTCACTATCTATTATATCTTTTATAAGTTTAAACATATTTTCGTTCTGCTCTTTCGAAAAATGATTACTATGAGGTATCATAGGATTGTGAAGTTCTGCAAACTCATATAGAGGTTTTGTGCCATATGGTCCGCTTGTAATTCGATAGTCTTCTTGTAGTATGTTGCCTGGCTTTTCTAGTCTGTCACTTGATATTGAATTATAGAAACAAGGAAACCATATACATTTTTTCTTCTTTTCTAATAACAATTGGTCCATCTGTGTTATAATTCCTCGTTGTGCTACTCTATGAAATTCGTAGTTCATAAGATTCTTATAATACATTAGGGATGAGGCTGTGACTTCTTTGTTGATGAAATAACGAGATTCTGGGTCTTCAGCGACATTAATAGTCATCGGAAGTTTACTAGAGTTTGCTAATCTGTATGGTTCAGTTACACAGATTATTACATAGTCAGCATCATCTATGACTTCAAGTAATTTCTGACATGCGTGAAATAAACAATCTCCTCTGATGCCTTTTTGAATAGCAGAGGCATTGTATTCCTCTAAGAGCATTGTAGTCCATGCGGGATAGTCAGAAATCATATCTGATTTCCTAGAAGTCCAGAATTCTAACTCTGGAAATTCTGAACAAAAACTATCGCCTACAAAGGCAATCTTATAGCCCAAGTCGTGCAACTTCTCCACTCTCCCACAAGATTTCTCTATTTACTAAGTGTGCCGCTTCGACATCTGATTTTGCTTGACCTTCATAAGGAACTGCGTGATGCGTTTCTACCATTACTTCAGTATATAATCTGCCATCTTGCATCACAAAGTCGCCCATAGTTCTGCCATATTTTCCTGCTTTGTCTCTACGAGTTCTAATTATACATTCTGAACCTTCTGGAACTAATTCATGTGCTTTGGCAGTGGCTGCCAATCCAAATACTTTTTCAACTTTATCTCTAGTTCTCTTTTCAGGTGTATCAATACCCGCTATACGAACTCTTTCTTTGCGTAACCAAATACCAAATCCTAGGTCAATATCAACATCAATTGTATCTCCGTCAACTATACGTTGAATGATACACTTATATAAAAACGGGTCTTGAATATGTTGCTGTTCTGCCATTTATTTCTCCTATATCAATTTCTTTTCTTTTAATTGTTCTTCTAATATTTCTGCTAATCGTTCATGACCTTTTTGATTCATGTGAGCGGCATCATCATCGAATACGTGCTTATCGAAGTCGCCTGTTATGTGTATCTCGCCATTTTCATTAAAAAGATGTTTAAAAATAGCACCATAGCCTTTAAGGTCACCAGCACCCACAACATAGACAACCTTAATACCTTTACTCATCATAGCATTATGAAACAGATAATGATTATATTTGAATCTTTCTTCCTCAAATTCAACTGATGTAAAGTATTCATCTTTAAGTTTAAAAAACTTTCTTAAAGTCACATCAACACCGTTCGACCACGAGCCACTTAGAGAGTGTATATCAGTCTTCCATCTTACTATATCACCGCCGTATTTCGGTTCTCTAACTTTTTGCTTATTAATACCCACGTAGATATGAGAATCACGAGTTTCATGCTTTGCATGCCAAAATTCATCTCTAGTTACTTCTGTGTATTGCATTATTACCAAATCATCGCAAGTGATTTTGCCATCCATTACAAGATTTGTTACCGTTCTCCACATTCTGTAATTACTTCCTGCACCAGCACCATTGTGTATGTATTCTGATTTAAGACTTTTTGCTAGTATTTCTCCATAGACTCTACTTACACCTACGCCTGTGTAGTCACTTAAACTACATCCAGCGACTACAATTTTATTTTTTCTTACCGAATTCACCGAGAACACCTTCATCGTTGATATGCTGTAATCTGTCTTTCCATAAAACTTCTTGACCTTTCTTAGTACTTGAACACATTTTCATATTTTCAATGTAACTAGTCATAAAGTGGTCTGGTAGTTCTTTACCTATTTCATAGAAAGAGAAACTTTCTCTTGCCGCAAATAACCAGAAACTATTGACACCGAAGTTCAAACTATCTGGTTCCTGTAGATGACAGAATTTGCCATCGTCTAATAATTTAATTAATGTTCCAGTATGAGCATATCTGTGTCTGTGTGTGCCCGTTGGTGGTACTAAAGGAACAACATCAGTTTCGTTAACAACTCGTGTCAATTTAATCTTATCACGCATTGTTCTATTACCATGAGAGTCTGTAACTTTTGGTTGACCAAATGTAATACATTCTCCGACATTGAAATTCGCATAGTCTAAGTACCATGAAACAACAACAGCCGCGGCGCCACCAAGACTATGTCCTGTAACACATACTTTATAATCTTCTTTAAGTCTGGATAATAAGTCATCAGCAATCATTTCTGCTGTTCTATGAAATCCTGTATGAATTTGAATGCCTAATCTCTTACTCTTATCTTTAAAGAAGTTGATATCTTGCATTGCGTTATGAGAGTTTGATGTGCCTCTTACAGACACATAATGTGCTTTTGTAGAATCATCAGTCAGGACTACATATCTAATTTCATTTATTTCGTTAATGTAAACTGTGAAATCTTTTTCATATGTCGAATAAATCTTGTCTTTATCTTTATAAACATTTGCGGCTAAGTCAGCATACCATCGTATATCTGCCCATCTAATCTTTTTGTCTGATTTAGTTTGTTTGAAATTTGCTTCGAGGTTGTATTTCTTAATTAACCACTTGCGTACTACTATTGCTAATTTGGCTAGAATCCAGCCTTTGAGTAGCCATCTAAGTGTAAAACCGATAATGAATGCCATTTTGTATTCCTTACGTATATTATATTATATACGTATTTATACAAATTAGTACTTCATAGGTTCATCGATTGGCATTTCACTAGGGAAATCTGAGTATACTAAGTTATAAAGAGTTGCTACGCCAAAACCAACTGCACCAACTGGACAAGTATCTTTGTTTTCACGGTTCCATGCCATACCAGCGATGTCTAAGTGTGCCCAAGGTGTTTCTTGGTCAACAAATCTATATAAGAACTCAGCGGCAGTAGTTGAACCACCATATGGACCACCGATATTCTGCATATCCGCAATCTTACTGTCAGTCATCTTATTCCAATTTTGTCCCATTGGCATACGGAAGAAACCTTCGCCACCTTCTTTACCAGCATCCGTTATCACATCTCCCCACATAGTAGAGTTTGTAAATAATCCTGCCATCTCGTGTCCTAGTGTTTGTACAATAGCACCTGTTAATGTTGCTAAATCAACTATACAGCGTGGACTGTACTCGTTTTGTACGTAAGTTAGAATATCTGCTAATACCAAGCGGCCTTCTGCGTCTGTGTTAAGGTTTTCAACAGTTAATCCACTAAGTGAAGTAACTACATCACCTGGTTTAATTGCTGTACCATCTGGCATATTCTCAACAAGTCCTACAATACCAATGACATTCTGCTTCAACTTATGATTTGCTATGGCATGCATTGCCCCAACTACTGCGGCACTACCACCCATATCATATTTCATATCACCCATATTACGACCTGGCTTTAAACTAATACCGCCAGTATCAAATGTAACACCCTTACCAACTAAGGCTATTGGACTGTCTCCGTTTTTGCCATTCATATGTTCCATGACAACAACATAACTGTCTCTTGCTGAACCTTGTCCAACACTTAATAATAGACTTAAGCCCATTTCTTCTAATTGTGCTTGATGATAGATTTTTACATTGACACCTAGTGGCGATAATGTGTCGTTAATTCGTTTGGCATATTCTGCTGGATATAAAACATTTCCAGGCTCTGATACCAAGTCACGTGAGAAATATACACTTTCGTATAGAGTTTCTATTGTATCTGAATCATCAACGTGAATAGTTGCGTAAGTTGGTGTATCTTTAGTTTTATATTTTGAAAATGAATATCTTGCCATCATTGCACCATCGTATACTTCTTTGGGCATTTCATCATCAAAGTAAACGTGTTCTACTTGTTCTTTATATCTGTTATAATATTTACCACCAACATTTCTCCAATCGTTATCAGAGTCTTTGTCAGTTTTAATTACACAAATTGCTTGTGTATTGACTTTAGAAGGATATGTCATCTCAGTTTCTAAAGTGTCTTTACTGTCGATACCATTTGATTGGCACATGATATCGAGTTGACCATTTAGTTTTTTATCTAAGGTCTTGTACTCGGATGAACCGTAAAGAATAATTATTGCTGATTTTGATTCGTATGATTTGTTCATTCTAACTCTCCCTCATCATTCCATAAATGTTTGTGAACTTCTCTATAACGGTCTCTGTGTTCAGGATGAAATCCATAATACTCTGACCCTCTATGCCCTTTGTGTGCTAATCTGACACTACCTGGAAAACCTTCTACATCTCCCTTGTGTCTTGGTAGAAAATGAACATGCGGCCACATCACTGATTGTCCTGCTGGTTCTCCGATATTCATACCAAAATGATATCCATCTATCTTGCCTGTTTTTACCAAATTATCTCCATAAGCAATCGCTTCACCGACTGTTTTTGTTATATATTCTGGTGTATTTAGTTTAGGAACGAATAATAGATGTCCTTCACACGCTGGCCATAAGTCTGGATATACTCTAAAAAACTCACCATCTATTGTGACTTCTTGGTTATTTTGCTCAAAAGGCGTATCTTTAAACTCTTCTATCATTTCCAAGCATCCAATACAGAAAGAACTTTTTTTACTGTTTTAGCGGCTTTTGTACTCGCATCATCAATAAACTCTTCAAATTGTAAGTGTGATTCTGCCCCAGCCAAGTCACTTAATACTCTTACAATAACAAATGGGACATGCCACGCACAACATACTTGAGCAATAGCGGCGCCTTCCATCTCAACCGCATCTGCTCCAAACTGTCCACGAAACATCCTTCTCGTGTTTTCACATGCTAAGTAAGTATCACCAGTCAAAATTCTACCAAATCTAACATCGTTATCTACTACATTAGTTATCGAATTTTTTAATCTTTCTGGCATAACATATGCTATAGCATCATCTGTATCTTCTAACGATGGAAAACTACCAGGAATAGAACTAATTAACTGGCCATTCACAATTGCACCATAGTCGTGTTGAATAAGTTCGTCTGCAATAAGTATATCTCCTGGTGAACATTCTTTGTGTAATCCACCTGCTACACCGCTAAATGCAATACTTTCACAACCAAAATGACCTAATAACAAACCAGTAGTTAATGCGGCATTTACTTTACCTATTCCACACTCTGCCGCAATGACATCAATGTCATTCATTCTTCCAAACTTAAAGATTTTATTTACGATTATTTCTGTTCTTGGTTCACTATCCCATTCTAATTTCGTGTATTCTTCTGGTATTGCTGAAATTATTCCTACTGCCATGTGATTTCCTTCTTTCAATATAAACACTTATTATAACACATCGAATACGAATAGTAAAGAGTTTCTAGGTATATTTAGTCTATTTTTAAAACAATTCTGCGAAAATAAAGTAGTCTAATACAAAGGTTATTTCTGCACCGATAAACACTGCTATCCAGTAATTGCCAATCTTATCCCATATCTTCTTAATTAACCACCATGCGGCTAATACTCTGAGTGTGTACATTATATCAGATTTGATAACTTCTATTAGACTTGGCAATTCTTCTACACTCCAAAAGATAGCAAACAAACCACCATCATACGCAAAACTAAGTTGCGCCATTATTAGAACTGCTACATAATAGGGAACATATTTGTTAACGAATTTTACAATATGTGCTGATACAAGTAATCGGTATGCTACATATGTGATGTTTATGAGTAATAAACTCATAGAGCGCCTTTATAACTACTTGCTAGTTTTATTGTTTTGTCTAGGTCAGACTTTGTTTGTGATATATACTTGCTGTTTGAGTTTTTAACTAATATCTTTGATAGACTATTATCATTTGATGTCAGTTCTGTTTGTAGCAAACCTATTTCTCTTTCTAACCAATTTAAATAATGTATCTTATACAAATATAACAATTCTTGGCTTGCGAAAATTGTTCGATAATTAAATATTATATTATCTAGTTCTTTTATAAAAATAGGAGTTGTGTGTTTGCCCCTTACACGTTCTTGTTGTAGTGTTATTATGTTATCGTCTCTGCCTATAATAAGAAATTGTACATCAGCAAATTCTGTAACATGTTCAACGAACTCATTATAATGTGGTACAGTCTCAACTCCATCATCAAAATATGGACAACTGATGCTTGTGACAAACTGATTACTTTGTGTCCAATCAAACTCATTTAGTTTCGATGGGCTTTTCCAGTATTCAGCAAAAGGTTCTAAATCGTGACCTTCCCAATACTTTTCTTGTAGACTAGGCCAGACAAATATATTCTTATTTTGTCCTAACGCTTTGCTGAACAAGTGATTACCTGAACCTTGCGGTCCAGTCATAATCGTTAAAGTCGGTTTCATTTTTTGCCCCACTTAATGAGATTCCATAATCTCTCGTGGAAATAGAATATAATAGTATTAAAGGTTAGTTGAATTAAAGCAATTGCACTACTTGTAGCGATATCACCAAGTATAGCCCAACTGATTAAGAATGTACAAAGTGTTCCCGTTAGTCTCCAACTAATAGTCTTAACGACACTTCTTACTCTACTTTCCACTTATATTTTCCAGACAACATCTCTGGAACCGTTTGCAATAAACTCTCTTGTCAAATCAGATTTCAACCCTGTAATCTGTAATGTAGGTCTTGGATAATTACTCGCATTTGCAGTTGCGTGTGGTATGTTAGCCCAATCAAATATATGGGCTTCTCCTGCTTTCCATCCTTCATAGATGTAGTTGCCATACATATAAAATTGTCCTGGTCTCCAATCTTCTAAGAAAACTGTGATACGACATATCTGTTCTGGGTCTTCTTCACATATATCCCATAGTTTGTCAATATGCCAGTTAAACATTTGACCAGGTAACTGAACATGACTACGAAATTTAAAATTAACGCCTACTTCTCCTAATACTCCAAAATGGTCTTTTATCTTAGTAAGCATAGGATAGTCTGCTAAATCGTCAGTCATATTAGTTAACATAAGATTCTTGGGGTCGCCACCGCCTTGAGCGATGTCATACTCTTCTTGTTCTAACATAGGTGATACTTCGTTCTTATAAGAATATTTACGAGTTTCCCAATTAATCGCTTTTTTCGATTCGTTAATTAGTCTCTCGCTTTCTTCTTTAAAATCACATTCGAATTTACCTAGAATTTTAAACCATTCACCTTCTTGGTCTTTAATGTTGTCATCGAAGTGATATTCACTGTGTGCTACTGTCCAATCCCAATTCGATTTGAAGTTAGATGGGTCTTGAAAAGTCTTTTGCCAATTTGTTTTATGTATCATGTGTAATCCAATCCTTTATCTTTTCTTATAATACTATTTAGGAATATACCCACAGCAATGATAATACATACAAGGAATATAGGATGATTATAAATGTTGAATAAATCAAACCATCTAAAATCTGCCATAGAACTAAATCCTGGTTTCCATTGTTTGTAACCATATAACTGTAGTGTGCCCCAAAAGTATTCATCAATTTTGAATGCTACAACATACGCAACTAGAATTGCTGGTCTACTAATATTATATGTTTTACATACAACACCGATAGCACTTAAGATAGCCAGTAAGGCTAAGTCTTCCCAACCACCTGTGTATTGCATATTAGCATAAACAATTACTGCTAGAATAAATGTAGCATAAATCCAAAAAGGAACTTCTAATATTTTAAGAATATATTTGTATAAAACTATACTCAACAATGCTACACCAACTGTACCAAAGATATAACCAAATGCTAGAGAATTTGTAAATTGCAAATCTTGTAGCAGACTAGGTGTGCCAATCTCCATACCGAAGTACATACAGATTGCCATAACCATAGCCGCAAATGGTGCCGCTGGAATACCGAACAAACAAGCAGGTATCATACTAGATACTTTCTGTGCGTTGTTGGCACCTTCACAACCCAGTAACCCAACAGGATTACCTTCACCAAATGGAACTTCTTGGTCTTTATCTTTATGTGCGGCTTTCGTGGCACCGTATGCCAAGAAGTCGCCTACTGCTCCGCCTACACCTGGCAATAAACCAGTAACGAAGCCAATCAGTCCACCACGTATCATATCTTTCCAGTTTTTACGAACATCACCAAAACCTTGTTTCAGTCCTGTCCAATAATTTCCTTCTAACGGTGGTGCCGCTGATTTTAATTTCTTTCTGAATCCGTCTAACAATTCAGGAACTCCGAATAAGCCTGATAGTAGAACTACCATGCCAATTCCATTTTGTAAATATTCCCAACCGAATGTCAGTCTAGGATTACTTACAACGTCTTCTCCTACCATACCTACTGCTAATCCGAATATGATTGCACAGATACTTAAGAAAACATTTTTACTTGCAACAAAGCCTACACAGGCTAGTGCCATTGTCATAAAGCCCAGAAACTCTGGACGTCCAAATAATACGATAATCTTCCCATAATAAGGAAGTAAAAAGAAAGTTAGTGCCGCAAATACAACACCATTAAATGTCGAGTCTGCGATAGCAATTCCCATTGCTCTAGCGGCTTGACCTTTCTTTGCCATAGGATAACCGTCAATAACACATGCCGCAGTAGTACTTGCGCCAGGAATACCAGTAAGAATACTTGTATAACTATCTGCACTCGCACAACTTGCCACGATTGCAGTTAAAAAGACCAACCCCAAATAGGGGTCGGCCATAAAGTATGCTCCCATGGTAAAGACAGTTATCAGAGCGGTAGTTACACCTGCGATAGGTATAATACCAACTAGCATTCCATAACAAGTGCCAATTAACGCCCAGATAACATATTCCATAGTGCTTTCCTTAGTCTAAAAGTTCAGGTTTGTAAATTGATGGGAAGCCATATGCTTCTTGGTTCCACTTAACCGCATCTCTTAGTGCTTTCTCTGTAATCAAAGATTTAAGAGCCGCTAATAGACTATCACCATCTTGAATCCAAGGATAAACACCTGTCTTAGCATAAATTTCTGCACTTGCAACTGGGTCGTTAATCATCTCAGTTACAGCCGCTTTTACTTTTGCCGCATTTGGGTTACCTTTGTTCATCCAAAGTGATTTTTGGATTGCGTCACGCCAGTTACGAGTAAGTTTATATGCTTGGTATAAATCTCCTGCTGGTGCTTCGCCCCATAATCTTTCATACACATCTTCAAATTGTGTATTCGGGAAGTTAGGGTCATCCATTTGTATGTTGTTTTCTAAGTCTAGGATACCGTGAGTGAACCATAGTTCATTACCGTCGATATCTGTATAGAAACGCTTCCATGCCGCCGGTGATTCACGTGCGATATCAAATTCACCATTTTGGAAACCTAGACGCTTTTCACCGCCTGATACACCGTTCACCCATACAACACGTTCTCTCCAACATGCCAAGTAGGCATCGATTGAGCCGTTTTCTTGTGGACCGCAAATTAACATTGCCGCCGCAGCCGCATCTGGTTCAAAACCTGAACCACCTGCAATTGTCCAAGTGCCTGATTTTTCATCTTTACCTTCTTGTTTACCAAGAACGATATCATTATTCATTGAACCAATTAGTTCATAATCAAAATAATTGTATCTAACTTTGTCTAATAGAAACGATACACCGTTGCCACCGTGTGCAACCATGATTGTTTTATCATCAAAACGTAGGCTGTCGTGGAACTTGTTAAATCCAGGAATATCACGTGCGCCTGGAATGTGACGAACTACTACTGGTTCACCTAGAAACTTTTCTAAGTTCTTAGCAATGATTTCACTCCAAACTGAAGTGCCCTTACCAGGTGCCTGTGGCACGATTAGGGTATAATCGGCCATGGCCGATGTTGCAATACCTAAAGAAAGTACTGCTGAGATTAATAGTTTTTTAAACATTATTTACTCCGTTGTTGACCACATTAATAAAAACCTAAGTAAGCGTGGATTATCACTTAAGCGATTTAAAGAATAGGACGTGAGGGAGTATATTACAATTATGAGAGAGTAATGACTCACGCCTTATTCTATAAATTTAAATATAAGATTATAAGACATGTGATTACAACTCTGTAATACATGTGAAGTGCAGTTCTGCACTAGTTTTATTTATCTTTTTATACGATTATAATATCACAATTGACAAGGGATGTCAACTTTTTTTTAATTATTTTTTGCGTAATACAAAATAAAATCTGTTATTATCGTCTTGTCGTAATGTTAAGACATCACAGTTAAGATATT
>Ga0208793_1001636_pt1 | contig 12608 bp, 21 predicted proteins | sample 17_taG_FD_184092 | JGI IMG/M metagenome (GOLD analysis project Ga0208793, IMG submission 184092) | Marine viral communities from the Subarctic Pacific Ocean - 17_ETSP_OMZ_AT15314 metaG (SPAdes) (version 2) | ecosystem: Environmental > Aquatic > Marine > Oceanic | place: Pacific Ocean | collected...
GAATTCAAGGATTACCACAAGGTGCATGATTATTTTAAAAACTATATAAACCTATGAAAATAGACGTAAAGAAACTTGCACGTCAAAGACGTGTAGTTGACGTTTGGAAGCAGTCAGGTTACAAAGGAACTCTCGAAGCCGTAACAGGCTTTGGGAAGACCTATGTAGCGTGTCTTATTATACAAGACATGAACAAGAAGTTGCCTGATAATACAACACTAGTTGTAGTTCCAACCAGATACTTATTTGAACAGTGGAAAGAGGTAATTACAAACCTTGAACTAAAGAACGTAAAGATCCAAGTAATCAATACCGGTGTTAAAGGTATGAGCTCTGTAGATCTGCTAGTTCTTGACGAGGTGCATAATTATGCCTCTGATGTGTTCAAGACTATATTTTCTAACGTTCACTATCATTACATACTAGGGCTTACAGCTACGTTAGAGCGTAGTGACAAGAAGCATTATATTATAGAACAATACTGTCCTGTTATAGACACGATCAGTATGAAAGAAGCGCTTGATATGGGGTATGTATCTAATTTCAAGGTATATAATCTAGCTCTAGAGCTTAATGACAAAGACAGGTATGCATACGAAAAACTACACGACGGATTTAATAAGTATTTCAAGTGGTTTGATTTTAATTTCCAAGCTGCTATGAAATGTTTAAAGTCTCAAGAATATAGAGATCACTATGCGGCTAAGACAGGGTATGATGTAAATGGTATCATGACAGCTGCAGTTCAGTGGTCTAAAAATATGCGTAATCGTAAGACATTTTTGTACAATCACCCTTCTAAGTTTTTGGCTGCGAAGGAATTAATTGATACCTTTGATGTCCCTACGATCACATTTTCAGAGACCGTAAAATTTGCTAACGAGCTTACAAAAACGTTGCAACCCTGGGCAGTTTCTTATCATTCTAAGATGAAACCCTATGCTAAACAAATGGCAATAGAGAATTTCAAGGATCCAAGAAGCGACATCAAGGTAATATCAACAGCTCGAGCCTTAGACGAAGGTTTTGACATACAAGGAGTATCCATGGCAATAGTATGCAGTGGTACATCTACATCAAGACAAGATCTTCAGCGTACAGGTAGAGCTATTCGTTGGGCACCAGGTAAGACTGGTTTAATGATAAACTTGTACATAGCAGATACACAGGACGAGAAGTGGTTACGACAGCGTCAGAAGAAAACGATTAATGCGACTCACGTTAATTCAGTTAAAGAAATCAAAGAGGCTTTGAGTCAAGCTTCTCTAGAATATTTAAACGTAATATAGTATGTTATTAAACACTCCGAAGCAATACGTAGACTATTTGTGCAAACACAATATAAGTCCTACACAATTTCTATTCTTATATATTATTTATGAAAACGACTATGCATCCTTGTATAAGTACGTACATGAGAATGGTGGTTTTGAATTGAAAGATTTAGAAGACTTAGCTGATCGTGGGTATTTAATTAACGAGGGAAGTAGCAATACTTCTTGGGCGGATAATTATCGTGTTACTAACAAGTTCATAAAAGAACTATACAACACTGATATATCTACAGCATATGACGAATTCTTTGAGGCTTATCCACTACAGATCTACATTAATGGTAAGAAATTACCTGGTAGAAATGCTACAATGAAAACCAGAACTTTTTACAAGAAAAACATTGCACCTAAACGTGCTTTGCATACTAAAGTAATGGAATGTTTAGAATGGGCAAAGAACAATGCTCAAATACACATGGGCATGGAAAAGTGGATAGAAACAGAACAATGGAAAACAGTAGAACAATTAATGAAAACAGATATAGATGGATTTGAATCTCCAAACGACAAAGTTTACTAGTTTACAAATAAAGACAGCAGAACAAGCTATTAAAGAAGCCGACAAGTTTCTCTACGAAGGAGCAACAGGTCAGCGTCCCTTCTTAGCTACACGCTGGCAGAAAGTAAACACTATGCTACTCGGGGGTTTTCATTTCGGTCAAACCTATTTCATTGCAGGAGCATCAGGTCATGGTAAATCATTCTTTACCAACATGTTGCACACTGACTTTACATCTAATTATTTAGGTAATCAAGATGTGAAGGTTTTACATTTTTCCTTCGAGATGCATGCAAAGGACGAGATGATTCGTAAGATGAGTCAACTAGGTAAAGTAGACTATCGCAAATTAGTTTCATCCGACAATCCTTTGACAGAACAAGAACTTGAAGAACTTAGAAATGAGTACTCCAGGATGAAAAATGAAAACGTTTATTATGTAGAAACCCCTTCTAATAGGGATAGAATCTATGCAACTATCAATGATTTTTGCAAAGAGTTTAAAGACTCTAAGGTTGTTATCTCATTAGACCACACCTTGTTAGTTAACCCTAACCCCGGTGAAAACGAAATACAATCTCTTGCTGAGTTGGGTAAAATGTTTATCCAGGTAAGAAAAGAATTTCAAACATGTAACATTCTTATTGGTCAGATGAATGACAAGATGGAGAGTAAGGAGCGGAGAGATCCAACTAACCCTTCATTGCATTATCCAACTAAGACAGATATACATGGTTCAAAACAAATTTATCACGCAGCTGATGTAGTGATGGTATTACACCAGCCGATATTATTAAACATAGAGCACTATGGTAAGAAGAGATTTCCTACCACTGATCTTGTTGCCTTACACTGTTTGAAGAACAGAACAGGTACAGCAGGTCTAGTACGCCTTAAGAATAATCTATCACACGGTAGGTTTGAAGATTACAGTTCAACTTTATTTTAAAATTAATTATATGGAATTACCAAAAACAGTAGTAAAATCAAAAACAATTAACCCTAGCCTCTTGACTATATTTGGTCAATCAAAGGCAGGTAAGACAACAATGTTGTCAAAACTCGAAGGGTGTCTAATTATAGATACCGAACGAGGTAGTAAATACCTTGACGCTTTAAAAGTAGAGGTAACATCAACATCAGATTTAAAAAAACTAGTAGGTGCACTTAAAGCAGAGCCTAATAGATATAAATATATTGCGCTTGACACAATTGACAATGTAGTATCATGGATAGAGAAAGATATTGCAAGAGAAAACAATTTAGATTCTTTTGCTAAACTTCCTTTTGGTGATGGTTACAATCAAGTGCGTACAAGAGTTATGGGTTTAATTGACGCCCTATTAACTTGTAGTGAACATATCATTCTTGTAGGGCATAGAAAGAAGACAATCATAGGAACGGACTCAGTAGAAGTTAACGTAAGCAGTTTAGATCTTTCAGGTAAACTTAAGAATTATGTCATGGCTAAGTCAGATGCAATTGGTTTTGTATATAGAAACGAAGAAAATGTGTTGAGCATTTCTTTTGAAGCTTCCAACGAAATAGAAGCAGGTACACGTTTACCTCATCTAGCAGGTAAGATTTTACCCTTCGATTGGAAGAAAATATATAAAACAAGTATAAAATAACAGAAGATTCTGCTGTTTATTTTGTATATTAGTAGTCAATATAACAATAAAACAAAATTTTAATTTTTAAAAAGCAATTATGTATCAATTACAAGAAACACAAACAAGCGCTCCTAGTTATAAACTAATGAGCCCGGGTATCAACGAGAACGTTCAACTAGTAGATGTCACTTTTGACACTCTTAGACAAGACGGAACAGGTGGTAACGTTGTTAGATTCTACTTCCAAGATGAAGAAGGAGCTAAATTTACACATACACAAATGGAAGTTACAAGTTTAGAAAGACTACAAGAGTCTTCTAAGAATGCAGCTGCGGCAGGAAGAAGCTGGTCTTCTACACCTGAGCAGTTACATGCTGACTTAATTAGGAACACAGGTGAGGTATTACACCACATTTTATCTGCATTCATTCCTAAAGAACGTGTAACAATTAGTGGATCGACATGGCTAAACCTTGGTAAAAATATCATAGAGTTAGTTGGTAACTCTTATGAGGGACACAAGTTTAAAATCAAGTGTGTATATGACAAGCAAGGTAAATATTTACAGTTTCCTTCTCGTCCTGTACAACCGTTTTGTTTACCTCAAGACTCTCCGCAACAGCTTGTTGTAGGGTACAGAGATAACATTACACCTGCTCAACCAACAAACGAAGCAGAGATTAGTTCAAATACTAGTACTTCTACTGCAGGAGATACTTGGTAATTCATTCAACTAGACATTATAGAGGAGGCTACGTGCCTCCTTTTTTGTCTCTAAACCATAGTAAATGTATAATTTAAACCCAGTAATAACTAAAGAGTATATTCTAGCAAGACTAGATCAAACTCAGATATTAGAATATTATTTAGGGATTAAAGTTGACGTTAATGCAAAAGTAAAATCCCCATTACGTAAAGATAATAATCCTTCTTGTTCATTTAAAATGATCAATGGGACTATTTACTTTAAAGATTGGGCGCAAGGGTTTTCAGGCGATTGGATTAAGATCATACAATATAAGTATGGTATTACCTACGCTAAAGCTCTTGAGAAATGTGCTGTAGACTTTGGTCTAACAAACGGCAGTGTCAACGCAACAGTAGTTAAAAGAGAATACGAACCAGCAAAACTAGAACCAAAAGAGTCTAAGATAGAAATCAAAATTAGACCTTGGGATCAATACGATAGAGATTTCTGGTCTAAGTATGGAATTAACAAAGCTGTATTAACCCTTTATAATGTATACCCCTGTGAAATAGTATTTTACAACACAAAGGTAGTATACACAAGACGTAAAAATGATTTAGCATATGCTTATAGATTTGGTCCAGGACAGTATAAAATTTATATGCCTCAGCGTAATGCATTTAGATGGTTATCTAATTACACCAGCTGGCAGGGTCTAGAACAATTACCAGAATATGGTGATCATATTGTGATTACAAAGTCTATGAAAGATGTTATGGCGCTAAGACAATTAGGAATTGTTGCAGCCGCTCCTGCTTCTGAAGCAGTAATACCAAATGATAGTATCATGACACAGATCTCTAGACGCTTTACAAACATATTTTCTTTTATGGATTTTGACTTAACCGGTGTTAAGATGGCTAATACTCTATTAAAGAGATATAATGTACAGCCTCTATTCTTAACTGACGGTAGGTTTGGTACTAAAGATTATGGAGCTAAAGACATATCAGATTACATTGAGATCAACGGAACAACAGAAGCATTAAAAATTATAAACCAGTGTAAGGAAACTTATGCACATATAGAACAAATATGATTGAAGCAATCGGTTGGCTAACTATAGCCGCAGTAGTAATGATAGTTGGTAAAGCAATAGCTAAAAAACTATTTCCTGAAGACTGGAAAGATGAAGAGTACTAATCTTAAAATAAAATATATTTAATATGGCACCTAAATACAAATCAAAAGGATTCTTATTTAAACATGATAATTGGTTCGACATACGAATTGATAAAGGTTTAAACAAATCAATAGATTTAGAAAAGGCTAAAGAAAGGTATAGTAAACTTTGGGATAAATTAAAAAAATAAAAGTATGACAACATCAATAGAGATACCACAGTTTATCAAAAAAGTGATGGTATCTAAATCACGTAGGATTAAATATTACAAAGAAGGAGGTAAAATCCCTAAAAAGTATGCTAACAACGGATTTGACAAGAAAGGTAGAATGATAGATAGTGAAGGTAACCACGTAGTGGCTAACCCAAGGACTATAGGAACAGCAAAATACCTAACAATCAATGGTCAGCAGCTTTATAATGCTCGTATGAGTCCACACATGAGGAGTAAGATAGTAAATGCTGTAAAAGATAGTTACTTACCTTATGTCAAAAATGTAAAACCTATCAAAAAACTACCTGTATCTATATCTCTTGACTTTTATGACACAGTCAGACAAGCTAATTGGGATTTAGATAATCAGTGGTTATATGGTAAGTGTTTTCAAGATCTAGTAGTCAAATTAGGTATACTACCTGATGATGATATCAAATATATAACTAAAGCGGGTGCTCCTAGATTCTTTCCTGTAGACACGGAAGAAGAAAGAAAACTGGTATTTCATATATCAACAGAGACCCGTGATGAAATTTTAAAACATAAATTCTATGATACACTTTACGGGGAAAGTCAGTAACGGACGAATCGTTCCTGATGATCCTATTATGGTTAATGATGATCTTAATAAACTACACGAGAAAGATGTAGAAATTACGATAAGAAAAACCAAGACACGGAGTAATCCACAAAACAGATATTACTGGGGAGTTATAGTTTATCTCATTAAAGAAAGATTTAAAGAGTTAGGCTATACACGTACAGATATTCAACAAGACAATGTAAGCAGTCCTATAACTAGAGATGATGTACATAATTTTCTTAGAGAAAACTTTTTAAGAGACGATTGGATTGTACGAGATACAGGTGTAGTAATTGGTACTGTAGCAAGATCAACTAGAGAATTATCTACAGACGAATTTGTCACATATTTAGAAAACGTGCGTAACTGGGCAGCAGTGACATTAGAAATAGATATACCGGACCCTGACACGCCAATAGATAAAAAGATAGAAATCAAATTAAATCAATAATCATGGGAAGAATGAAAGAATATTATCTCAATAACATAGACTGGGAACAAGAGCACATAAATCGACCACCAATAGAGGAGCCTCTATTTTGTAGCGATCAAAGTCCAGTAATTCCATGTCCTAACTGTTTTAAAGGACAAGTAGAAATGAACTACGCTAAGAAAGAAGGTGCATGTAAGAGTTGTGGACAGGAGTTTATTTCAATAGACAGTAAAACAATGAGATTCAAATAAAACAATAAAGTATGAAATTAGTTAGTAACTCTGACATTCAACATGTCGGCACTATATCTGAGTCTATAGACTTTGGTATAGACAGTAGTAATATTGGAATACTATTCAGGGGTTTCTCTGATACTTTATATTCTAATAAGATAGGGTCAATCGTAAGAGAAGTGACCTCAAACTGTTTCGATTCACACAGAGAGGCAGAAATTAAAGATGATGTAGTTATATTATTATCAAAAGCGGACCCGCTTACAGGTAAATCAGGTAAAATCTGTTTTAAAGATGTAGGTGTAGGTCTAAGTCCAGATAGAATCAAAAACATTTATTCTAAATACTTTTCTTCTACAAAGAGAGGTACTAACAACGAAATAGGTGGTTTTGGTATAGGCGCAAAGAGTCCTTTAGCTTATACAGACGCTTTTGAAGTTAAAACTATACACGATGGGATTGCATACCACTACCTAGTACATAGAGGTGAGCAAGTTCCTAGAATTGAGCTGTTGACTAGTAACACAACAGACACTAGAAATGGTACAGAAGTTATATTACCTGTGAGATCAGGAGACGAGGATAAGTTTATTACAGAATGTAAAAGACAACTGCGTTTCTTTGATAACATTTCTTACAAAGGTATGGGTATAAACAACAACTACAAAGTTATGTCTGGTAACAGCTGGATAGCAACTGGTAGTACTGGTTATACAGACTTCAGGCTTTCTATTTGTTTAGGAGGTGTAAGCTATCCGCTAGACGCAGATCAAGTAGGTCTTAGTAGATATGGAGACGATATTGATTATCTAGACACGTACTCACAAACCACAGTAGCACTTAAGTTTGATGTTGGTGATATAGATGTCACTATGTCTAGAGAATCTATAGAATACAACGATAGAACTGTAGCTGCTATTAAACAAAAGTATAGAGAGGCTAGAGAAGAGCTAAGAGAACTTTATTATAAATCATGGAAAGAGGAAACTAACTTTAAACGTTACATAGATATATGTGAAGAAAATAGAGGAACTCCTACTATACCGGTTACAAAAGAAGAAAGCATTAGCATTGACTTTTGTTTAAATCGTTCAGATAGACCAGAGTTTGCTCCGTGGGGCATGTCTGTTACACCCTCTGACATTGATTTTATATTTAAAGGTTATTCTGTTGTTGATGGTAAACGTAATACTAAAAAATATGGTAACAGTGCTTCTCATCATTTTACTAAAAAACCTATCACATCTTTCTTTAGAAAGAGAGGTAAGTTGAGTAGTATTAAAAATGAGTATATAGAGCAAGCTTTAGTAGGAACTAACAGTTTTGTTTGTTTAGAGTTGTTAGATGATGATACATGGAAAACTAGTCTGCAACAAAGTAAAGTAGCAATGCTAGAAAAGTTAAAGCCTTTGTTATTGCGCTATATTATAAACAATACACAAAGCTATGATGATCTTGTAGTCCCTGATACGTTTAAACCTTCTGTTAAAGCAGTAGCTAAAGCTAAACCTCCTAGAGATTTGGTATGTGCTAGACAACTGCGATGGTACAACGACTATGACAGAACCCTTGAGTACGTTAAATTTTATAAAACAGAAGCATATTATAAAGATCTAACTAAACTAGTTAACCAGGGTATTAGTATTGTCTACGCATCTTCAGAAGAAGAAGAACAGCTTAAGCGATTAGGTCTTGTTTTGTATAACAGTAAGTTTAATGCAGGCAAGAACACATTAGGTAGAGATACTTATGGACCTCTTTACAATATTTCTAGAATACAAGTGCATAAAATTGCTAAGTCTCACTTAAAGTGGTACAAGCAGATAGGTGCTCTTACTATTAAAGAATTCTTAGTAAAGAAATATAACTATTTTATGTGCACTAAGTCCATAGAATATTTAAATGGTCTTGTAGAAAAGTATCCTGTTCTATTAGGAGAGGGATCTAACGTATCTCCTATTCCTAGAAAGTATCGTACTGATTTTGCAACCATTATTACGGATGTGAGATCTCAAAACAGATTGGAGCAACGTATAGAAAATATAACAATACTGTATAATCATTACAATATAGTAATGAGTGATTCTAATGCTACTGCTTATGGTAAGCAAGGTGGTTATTACATGGAAGGCATGCTAGAGTTTCTTAAGAAACAAGCAGACAAGTTAGTATTCTTAGAGAAATATTTCTTAACAGAGAATACAACTAGAGACGACAAAGCGGAAGATATTATCAAAAATATTATTCCTCAATTTTATTCAAAAAACAATTTTAAAATTAAAAACTATTTCAATGAATCAAGTATTTGCAATTAGAAGTAACAAGGATGTTACTGCACTAATAAACGGTAGCAGTTTTTACAAAACAGAAGCTACAAAAGATGAAGCACAGACTTTATACGAGCAGGTAAAAACAGTAGCACTTAACCCTAAAGACAATTTAGTCAAAGAGTTAATTGAGAAGTTTGATCCTGTATCTAGAGTCTATAATAGTCAGGATCTTGTTAGAGATAGTCTTGGTAACTGGTATTTAAAGGGGTTCAGTGAGCCCCTACCTACCAAGCTATTAAATAAGATGAAACAATTCTTAGATGAAGGACATCCAATAACTCCATTAGTAAATTTCTGGAAGCTGTTGATGTTAAATCCTGCAGAGCACGTTAAACGTGATTTGTACTCTTTTATGGACCAGTATGAGTTTCCAATTACAGACTCAGGTTATTTTATTGCCTATAAGTCTGTTAAGAAAACTGATAAGACGTACAAAGCTGTAAATATGTGGGTACCTAAAGAGTACATACAAATTAAAGCTTCTGGTGAAGATCCTAAAGACTACACAGTTATGGACATTGACGGTAAGTTTTCTATTGTGAAAACAGAAGTTGTAGCAGATAGCAATGGTAATTTTATTGCACCTCAGCACGTTGCGGGTAATCTAGATGAAATGTTTAATAGCATGAATGATCTAGGAGGTGATGTAGATGCACCAGAGTTTACTGACTGGCATGGTGGTAGTACACAGATTCGATTAGGATCTCCTGTATCTATGCCTAGAAGTTCTTGTGATGGTAATCCAAACAATACATGTTCTAGTGGTCTGCACGTAGGTGCTCCTGGATATGTCAAGAAATTTGGAGGTGGAGGTGATACTGTTTTCCTAGCCACTTTAGTAAATCCTATGAATATTGTAGCAGTACCTTCAGATTATTCTTACATGAAAATGAGATGCTGTGAGTATTATGCATATGGTATTGTAGATTTAACTAATGATGTAACAATCACAACTCCATATTTTGAGCATGACTATAAAACTTGGGAAACTGAGTCGCTAGAAGAACAACTAGCAGAAATAGGTCAGTATAGTAGTTCGGCACAGTTAGCTGAAAAAGCAAATATCGTACAAGAAAGACTTGTGATGGTAGCATAATTTAAAGAGAGGGGTCAAGCATAGAAAATTTTAAATTTTTTAGTTCTATGTACAGGGTTACCGAGTCCCAACCCCTCTTTTTATTAAAATTAAATTATATGACAATAAAAGATGAACACATCAGACTTATATGTAAAGCACTAAACAGGTCCGCGGGACACAGACAAGAAGCATCAAAACTATTAGGAATATCATATAGAACATTATATAGGTATTTAAAAGTATATCCTATAATTAAAATAAATGGTAAATATTGTAGAAAAGAGTATAATAATAACTTAAAAACTTAGAAACTATGGGATACAGAAGCGAGGTACATATAGCAATACCAAAAAAAGATGAGGCAGAGTTAGATGCTATCTTAAATGAGCACGACTTAATGGAAGGGGATGACCCTGCATTCACAAAAGAATATTACAAATTTTTAGATATAGAGTACTCTATCTATCATGGAAGCTACCTCAAGTGGCACCAGGGATACAAGGATGTACAAGCAGTAAATTCTTTCATATCAGATAAGCCTTACGGTTATTGTGAGGATGCTGAAGAGGGTAGAATGATGATATGTGTTGGAGAGGATAACAACATACATGGAGATATAGGAGATTACTATGAGGTATTTAATATATCCATGTATGTAGAACTACACTAAACACCTAGAAATTATGAAAGAAAATAAACTAATTGCGGAATTTATGGGATGGGAAGAAATCTATAAGGATGCATCTCAACTAGATTATAAATTTGCTAAACCCAATGAAATAATCTATAGAAGAAATATTGATGATTTGGAATACCACATCTCATGGGACTGGCTTATGTCAGTAGTGGATAAACTAGAAGGGATAGAAACAGATAATGGTTATTATGAGTTCAGAATACAACTTGCAGAGACTAAGATAGTTGATGATCACTTTGAAACATGGATTGAGATTAATGAAGGAGATCGTTTTGAGAACACCTATCTAGCAGTAGTAGAATTTATCAAAGAGTATAATAATAACCAAAAAACTTAGAAACTATGGCACGATTTATTTTAGATGTAGCTAACATAAGTGAGGACACTTGCAACGCAGTAATGAACGCTATAATAGGTGAAGTTCCTATTGTAGCTGAGGGTATTAGCACTCTTCACTGTATAGATAAGACAAATAACAATCAATTCTATGATGACCCAAATAGGAATAAATTAAGTCAGAGTCAAATTGATAACTACAATTTGCAATTAAAACAAGAAGGATAGCAGTAGTAGAATTTATTAAAGGGTATAACGAAGAAAACAAATAGGATTATGAAAAATAAAATATTAAAGGCTTTAGGCAAGTGTAAAGAGATTGATTATTCAGACTTCAACCAAAAATTTGAAGGGTGTAGGCACTCCTCAGATACTACTAAGTTTGAGGTTGAAGAGTTTGGGATGACCATAGAAGTAGAACTAACAGAGCACGTTATGTGGGATAACCACGAGTGGAATGAGTTTGACTTTTATGAGGTCGAGGCTCTTACAGTATGGGACATCAACGGAGATGAAGTTGATACCGATAATATCACAGAAGAAGAAATACTTAACTCACTAAAATTATAATATTGTGAAAGAATCAAAAGATAAAGCAAAGGAATTAGCAGATGTGTATTGGGAAAAACTATATTTTTTACAAAGTAGAGTTATTCCTGATGAATTACTTGAACAATCTAAGCAATGTGCATTAATTTGTATAGATAAGCAGTTGGAATTACTCAGATATTTAGGAAAGAAAACACCAGAAGAATTATACCAAGATTTAATAAAGCAAAAGGTGGCTTTAAAATGAATATTAGCAAGAAGTTAAACAAGAATTAAATAAATTATAATATTATGAAAGCATACAAATTAGTTAGAAAAATGAAAGATGGTAGCCTAGCACCACTATTTATAAATCAAAGGTTTAGGTTTCCTATGAACGAGTGGATGGAGGCTGAGTCTCATCCCACAAAAGGTTTTGCCTTTCGTAAGGGGTGGCACTGTTGCTTAAAGCCAGTTGCTCCTCATCTAAAGGAGAACCCTAAGAACCAAACACCTAGAGTATGGGTTGAGGTGGAGGTAACTGACTACGAGTTGTACAACAGACCAGAATCTCAAGGAGGTACTTGGGTATTGGCTGATAAGATGAAAGTAATAGGGGAGGTTAGTAATAACTTAAATAAATAAACATGGATATTAAATTAAAAATCACAAGAGGCAAAGACCAAGAACTTCATTTAACTGCTAAGACTATGAATGAATTAGTGGACAAAATAATAGAATGGCAGTTATGGGAAAACCAATCTTTAGATTATTATAAGAAGAAGGGTACTCTAGAAAAGGAAAAGGCAAGTGGGTTTTATTACTTTGATAATAAATAATTTAGCAATTCACTATC
>Ga0208793_1001638_pt1 | contig 12600 bp, 12 predicted proteins | sample 17_taG_FD_184092 | JGI IMG/M metagenome (GOLD analysis project Ga0208793, IMG submission 184092) | Marine viral communities from the Subarctic Pacific Ocean - 17_ETSP_OMZ_AT15314 metaG (SPAdes) (version 2) | ecosystem: Environmental > Aquatic > Marine > Oceanic | place: Pacific Ocean | collected...
CAGATACACCGCTGAAATATGACGGTACAGCAACAATTGGTTCAGCAAACCAAATTGCTACAAAAGCATATGTTGACGGCGTAGCTATAGCAGGTGGAGCAGACGCAAGCACAACAGTTAAGGGTATCTCAAAGATGAGTGTAGCACCAGTAAGTGCTACAGAGCCTATTGCGGTAGGGGATAACGATAACCGTGTACCAACCGTAGATACATCTAGTGTAACATCAGGAATGGTGGATGCCTTGGCAGGTAGTGCAGGAACACCAAGTTCAAGTAATACTTTTGTAACAGAAGATGATACAGCTACGGCTAGTACAGCGAATGCGGTAGTAAGGGCAGATGGTAGCGGAAAGATTGCCGATGATTGGCTTTCGAGCAAAATACTATCAACAATTTCTCTGAACGCCGGTGAAACAATCAGCGGGGCAACACTGCCTGTACCTGTATACCAAGATACTTCAGACAATGAGGTATACGCATGTGATGCCAATGATCTGAATACCCTTCGATTTATCGGTTTTGCAACTACAGACTCTACAGACGGAAACCCAATTACAGTACAAGTGTCTAATATTGTTGCTGGGTTCACAGGGTTGTCAGAAGGTGAATACTACTATGTACAAGATGCTGTAGGTACTATCGGGACAACAGTTGGGACTGAAGCTGTACTAGTTGGGGTTGCAGTAAGCGAAACACAATTACTAGTAGCGTCAACGAACGACATGGCATCAAGCAAGTATGTAACCATACCATTTGACGGAAACATAGTTGATGAAGCCAACACTACAGATTCTGTATCAGGTTCCACTTACACTAAATATAAAGAAATCCAATACAACGAGGTGGCAGGAACAGTACATACAACTTTTCAAATGAGAGATTCCTCTGGTGGTGCGAATAGTCGTGACGGACGGATTTATATTAACGGCGTGGCTGTAGGTACTGAACGTACCACCACTTCGGGTACATTCCAAACCTACACAGAAGATATCTCAGTGGAAACAGGTGATCTGGTTCAGCTGTACTCTCGGACGAATGGAACAGGTGGTGGTGAAGTACGCAACTTCCAACTCGGATATATTAAAATTCCAAGTATTACCCCAGGTACAGTAAATGACTCATAAAGTAAAACTATGTCCATCAAGCTTTATACATTTAATATCTCTCAGCCAATAGCTGGAAGTCCATACGCTAGCAACGCATTAAACCAATAATCATAATATGGCAAAAGCATCAACATTCAAAACAACCGGAAAGATAACAGACCCGGAAAGACTCAGATGGATTGCAGAGCATAACGTTGCTCAAGGTATCGGGTCTATTTCCTCCGTTAACGGGCAAGATAGGTTTGTTAGCGACACACAACAGTTCAATTTAGGTGAATCCGCAAGAACCCAAGCAGCACAAGAGGACGCCGCAGGAGGGATGCCTTCTTTTGTGGACCCTAATTCTGCAAGCCAAGAAGAAATTGGACGTACAGAAGGACAAGAACCAACTGTCGGGGAGCTGTTTAGTGGGTTTGTTCCACAGGCAGACGAAGGAATCGCCAGTGCTGAACAAAACCTTGCAAACATCCTAAAAAAACAACAAGAAGAACCAGACGAAGCAAAAATCAGGGAAAATACGATGGACCGTTTCCAAGCTGAAATTGATGCCCTAAATAGGGTGTACGCAGAAAAGAAAGCAGCAGAAAACATTCGAGGACGTGGACGTATTGGAAGTAGTACAGCAATCCAAAGCCGACGTGGTCTAGTCGGTTCAGACTTCGGGGCATCGCAAACAGAAGCAGTACATGGCATGAATAAAGCAGTTATGGACGCAATCCAAGCAGAACAAAGGGCAGAGCTACAAGCTATTATGTCGCAAGTAAGAAACTCAGTAGCAGCAGAACTAGCCGCTAAAACAGCAGCACAAAAACAAGGAGCAGAAGAATATGTAACTTTCTTGACAGGGCAAAGAGAGCGTAAAGCCTTGCGTGTATCAGACGCTATCGAAAATGCGTTTTATAGCGGTGTAGAGATAGGTGATGATACGTTTTCTCAAATGGCAGAAGAACTAGGTGTAGACGTAGACATATTGAAAGGACAATACAACAAATTCAAAGAGAAAAACACTGAAACGACAGAAGCTGCTAAGTCATTCACAGTAGCACCAGGAGCGAGTGTGTATGACCCAACCACAGGCGAATTTGTTACAGCACCAGCAAAACCGTCAGACCCTACAAAACCAGAGACAAGAACAGCCGAAGATGGGGCAATCTGGCAGTGGGACCCTACAAAAAAAGAATGGGAAATGGTAATCCCAGGGGGGGGTGACGGCGAAGCGTCAGGGCTAACCGTAGGAGGAGAAAACGAAGATGCTAGCAAGTTGTCAGCACAGGCAGAAACACTAACAGAGAAAATCAACCTGATCGACTCAATCACATCATCCCCTGGTTTTAAGTCAGCCGTTGGTCCGAACTCAGCAGCAAGATTCTCACTAGGGGAAGACTTAAACGCTAAAAGAACCAATGCAATAGCACTAATAGATCAGCTGTTAAGCCAAGAAACACTAGACACCCTAACAGAGTTGAAATCAAGGGGTGGAACACTTGGGGCGTTAAGTGAAAAAGAACTTGCTATCTTACAAGGGGCTGCGAGTGCTTTGTCAAACTTAAAAATCACAGACCTTGGGGAAGGTAGAAGCAAAGTAAACCCAGGCTTTAAGACAACTGAGAAGTTCTTTAACGAACAATTGGAATTAATCAAGGACTCAGCAGAAAGACTCAAAGCAGGAATTGAAACAGAAATAGGTAGTCTAGGGACAACAAGTACACCTGTGATAGACCAAGACGCAGTAGATCAACTAATGCAAGAAATGGGGATTACCCGGCAAGAGGCAGAGCAGGCACTAGGGGCGGGAACATCACGTTTTAACTCAGTTGGTAGCGACACAGAACAAGCTACAACAGGCTCATTATCACTAGGGAACATCACAGCTTATGGGAGCTTCAGAGAGGATGGCAGCCCAATTTGGGCACACGGATTGGACATTGACTTGAAGATAGGTGATCCGATAAAAAGCGATGTAGATGGAGTAGTGGAATTTGTAGGGACAAACGGAGGTTTCGGGAACCAAGTTAGAGTTACGGACACAAATGGAAACAGCGTTTGGTATAGTCATTTAGACGGTATGGATGTACAACCAGGTCAACAAATAAAAAGAGGGCAACTACTAGGGACAGGTGGTAACACAGGGACAACAGTCCCAGGTAAGGGTGGAGACGGAAGCCATTTAGACCTTACAGTGAAAAGACCAGACGGCACATACATGTCACCAAGAGAAATTGAACAAAGACTAATAGCACTAGCGTAAAAATATGCCAACACCTCAAGAAATAAAAAAAAGGTATGAAGAAATACTTGCAGAAAGGCAAGCGGCTTCTACTGTTACAAACACACAAAAACCAAAGGCTACTCCCGAACAAATAAGAGCTAGATACGAGGAGATTGTCGCCGAACGTACACAAAAGCGTGTCATTCCGAAACGAAAAGACTTTAGCGGCAGAGCAAAAGATAGATTTGAGGGGGCAGCAGAACGTATTACCCCAAAGATAGTGAAAGCAGCAGGTTCACTAGAGCAAGGAAAAGCGGGGAAAGTGAAAACTGCATACAGGCTTGCCGGGAATTTACTTAGCGGGGGGGCTGAGGTGGTGTTCGGAACACTTGCAGATGCAGCCGTTCCAGATCAAATTTCAGAACCTATAAAAAAGAAAGCAAAAGAGCTAATTGAAACACCTGTAGGGCGGAAAGGTTTAGAGATGATTAAAGAATACGCAGACGGTGTAAGCGATAGATACGAGCAATACAAAGTTGAAAACCCAGAAAAATCACAAGACCTAGAAGCACTACTTGGGTTTATAGAGCTGTACCCTGGGGCAAAAGTTACAGGAGAAGTGGCAGGAGCAGCACAACAAGCTACAAAACAAACACTCCGAAAAGTGGGTAGTGGAATTGAGTCGGTAAAAGGACCAACAATAGAAGCCGCTAAGAAATCAACAGAAGCAGTAAAAGCATTTCCACAATCAACACCTGTACAAGGCTTGGTGCAGAAATCAACAGACCTAGCAGAAAGAATACCGCGGGCAGCAGAACGAGCAGTAGAAAGTACCAGAGAGTCAGCGGAACGAGCAGCACGAATAAAAGCAGCAACACCAGAAGTGGCACAAGCGATTAAATCTAATTTAGATGATCGTGTTATTCAGGCTGTAAATACAGCAGACGAAGCAACCAGAACAGCACAAAAACAAATGATAGAGCTTGCTGATTCCACAAAAAAAACACTCGGCATAGCAAAACGCCCAGAGTATGTAGCTGGTGAAGCTGCGGCAAGTCAATATAAAATTTTAGAAAAGCAACGGCGTGCAGTAGGAAAGGAAATAGAGGAAGCTACACGAGCAATGTCAAAAACAGGCTCTTTGGACATAACAGAAGAAATTGCCAAGATGCAAGAGGTGTTGTCTGGAGAGGGTATTCAGTTTAAGAAAACAGGGATTGACTTTAGAGGCTCAAACCTTACAAGATCACAAAGAACAGCAGTAAAAGAACTATACGAACTAGCAACCGAAGCAGGAGACACATTGACACCATTCCAAGTATACAAAAAAGACCAGTTATTTTCGCAACTTTCAAGGGAGGCACGTTTTGAAAAAATAGGTAACGTGTTTGTAAGTACCCCAGAAGGTCCAAGGAGCATCTATTCTGTTTTTAGAGACATTTTCAACACTAAACTAGACACGGTATCAGATGAGATCAGAGAAATAAACGGGCGGTATGGAGAAATAAAAAGACTTACAGACGACATAGAAAAAACTATTGCAAAAACAGGAAAGCTAGACGCCACAAAAAACATTGATCTGGCAGAGGTGGCACAAACAAGACTGCGAAGACTATCAAGCGATGCACAAAGTGCGGCAGAATATAGAGAGATTGTAAAACAAATGGACGCTGCGGCAAGAAAGTATGGGTACGAGGGAGCAAATCCAGCCGCTTTAAGTGACTTCGCCATTGCATTACGTGATATTTACCCAACAGCAGTGCCTAAAACAAGTGCCACAGCAATACTAGGAAGACCATCACTAGTAAGCCTACTAGAAAAAGCAATGTCAGCAGGAGCACCAGATGTACGAGACCAACAAAAAGCACTCAAAGCATTGCTAGGCATTCATGAGTAAAAGACCGAAGAAGATAGCGTATACAATCCACAGAAACGGAAGGGCTACAGCTAGAGCGATAACTCCGAAAATGAAAATGAAGAATCCAATGTAATACATAAGTATAGTGTTAAATAATTATATTATATACACAAACCATATAATCTGTCAAGTATGCAAGAAGAATTAGAAGCATTAATCATCCAACAAAAACAAACCTCAGACGAGACCCACGCACTTCTTGAGGCTCTTGTATTACAAGGCAGTAAGAAGGAAGAACCAAACACAAACGACTTGATCGAGGTGCTAAAAGAGCAAAACGACAAGCTCCAAACGGTAAACATGAAAAAAGGGGATGTAGGAGAAAAAGGTGATACAGGAGATAAGGGCGAAAAAGGTGATACAGGAAAACAAGGCGACAAAGGAGAGCAAGGAGAAAAAGGTGAACAAGGCGACAAAGGAGATAAGGGTGACAAAGGAGAGCCTGGAAAGAGTGGTGTTACACCTATTGCTGGTATAGACTATGACTTTCCAGAAAACGGTGAGAAGGGCGAAAAAGGGGATAGAGGAGAAGACGGAAGCCCAGACACACCAGTCGAAATAGTAGAAAAGCTTACAGGACTAGAAGGCGATGAACGCCTATCATTTGATGTACTAAAAGACACTCCAAACTGGAACACAATGGCAAGTAAAAGCTATTCTTTCCTAGAACTCACTGATACGCCTACAGCGTACAGCAACGGTAAATACTTACAGTCCACAGCAACTGGTATTGAAATGGTTGAGTTGACAGGTTTAGTATCAATCTCAAGTGCTACTCGTACGATCTACGTCACCAAAACCGGAGACGATGCAACCGGTGACGGGCGTACAGTTGGTACAGCATTTTTAACTAGACAAAAAGCTCTTGACGTTGCTGCAATCCAAAGATCTGTTGATGAAACGGTTATTCAATACGGGGCTGGTACGTGGGACGGAGGGGCTGTAATCGGGACAGTTGCGTTCGGTACTATCCGTGAAAAAGGAAACAACACCCTTGATCCAACGGAGACTAAATTTGAGGGTGGTCTTGACTCGTTTCAATTTACTTGGGGGATAAGAAACGAAAACACAGGGGTTTACTATATTGCCGAAGGTGTTGAATTTAGTAATCACTTCTATGCGATGCAGGCTGAAAACACTCGTATCGACATTGTAGGGTGTACATTTACTCAATGTTCTTATGGTTTCAGAGATTTAGGTGGGTCCACCCTTCAGATATTGAAAGGAGACGTGAGCAATAACTATGTTGGGTGGTCAGCAGGGACAAACTTCGCTTTTTCTGGGGGGCTGAACGGGAAGATCATCTTAGCTGACGACATCGTCGCCACTGGCATGGACCGATTCATTGCCCTACAGGACGGGGGTTCTCTTACCAAATCTAGTGGTTTTATCCCAGACGTTACATTTAAGACAAACGCAACCCAAGGACCTTTTGGTGTGTTCGCAGACGGTAAAACACGCATTTCAATCCAAGGTGACTGGGTATTAGATGGGAACGATGCTACGCCGAACGCAGAAGCTGCGTTCATCTTTGCCAGTAGTGGGTCCCCATGTGCAGTTACCATCATTGGTGGTGCGACAATCACCCTAACCGACTTTGCATATAGGTTCAACTCGTCTGACGATGGGATTTTCCAAATGAATGATGGTGGCTCTGTTACATGGACGGAAACAAACGTAGCCTCTACTTATAATGTAAATATTGGTTCAACCGCATCTTCTACCACCTCAACCATAGCAACCGCTGGTGGTACATGGACAGAAGCTGTTTTTGATTCTAAATCAGTAATTTTACCCTTAGATTTAGTTATTAAAACAGCAGACCTTACCCTTGAGATCACCGACACACGGACTCAGTACGACACCTCCGGGGGAGCTATCACAGTGGATTTACCTGCCGCTCCTATTACCAAAGAAACTCACACCGTTATTGTTGAAACAGGAGGGAATAACCTCACTGTAGACGGTAATGGAAACAATATCCATGGGTCAGCTACTTATGTTATTTCATCCGTAGGGGCTACTTCGTTTATATATAATGGAACCCAGTGGGTACTGACATAATAATATGAATAAATTTTATACTGAGCTATCTGAATTCAAATCTCTCACACTAGAGGAGCAGAACCAAAAACTGTTTCAATCTTTGTTTCTCATTAATGAGGTTATGGAGATTGGGGAAGGTGAAGTTGGGGGCGACAGCCTCCTCCGGACTTCTTTTGGGGACCGTGCAGGTAGCCCACTACTTGGGCTAGGTAGTTTTAGTATGGGGTGGAGAACCGCTGAGTTTGCCACAGGTTATGGCTTCTACATGGGGGCGATGACTTGTCATTCTGGCCACAGTGAGGGAGATCTACTTATCGGAGATTTTATTGCTGACGATCCTGCGTATATAGGTAACCAGAACACCATTGTTGGTCCGGGAGCAGCAGGGAAAATACAAGACGGTTACAATAACTCTCTATTTGGGAACGGTATTACTCAGTACGCTACAGAGATCAAGCGTGTTGTAGGGATGGGGCTGGGTGCTGGTAGCGGACTAACCACCCTGTCTATCCTTAATTCGGTATTATTAGGTGAAGATGCCGCAGGTAGTGCCATAGGAAACATTAAAGACCACGTAAGTCTTGGGTGGGAAGCCACCAAGGGTGGAAACCCTGTTGGGGGGGTTCATTTAGGGAACCAAGCTGGTTTTGGCGAGTCTGAACCATATAGGCTACACATCGCCAACAATAAGACTGAATCACTTATTTACGGAAAGTTTGACAAGAGAGAGGTGAAAATCAACGGGAGTATTGAAATGGAAGCGGTTGTAATCGGTGGGATTAAATACACAATGACAGTTGCCGGAGACGCTATTAAACTATCTCCACTGTAGTATGGAACATCTGTCGCCACTTAATTACACAATTCAAATCTGTCACGTGACACCAGTCAAAGCAATGGTTTCGTTCTGTATCACAGGCTTCTTCCTGTTGTTTGGTACAGACCACACTGCAATTACGATAGCATTAATTATGCTCGGGGTAGACACCATAACAGGAGGAACAGCTGCACTCATGCACAGCAAGTTTACTAGCTCTGGTTTTTGGAGAGTTATCCCAAAGTTTATTGCCATCGTTTCAGCATTTATTGTAGGGAACCTGTTGGTTATATTTCAGCCTGAGATAGGTCAAATTCTTGAATATGGGATTGCTTCAGTTATTATAATCGCTGAGGCGACCTCCATCCTAGAGAACGTGGCCAAGATACACCCCGATTTTAGCATGAAGAAGATTATTCAGAGACTCAAAGCCATTAAATAATATGTGGAGAATGACTTTCGAGGCGGTTTTGTTCATATCTGTTCTCGCCACACTAAGTATACTTAGCTCTTCTCTACAAAGAATCGCGAGCTTTAACTATCGCGGTGTCAGACGTTTTGGAAATATTAACAAACAAATAATATGCCAAAAAAAATCAAATTAAGATCACCAATAGACCCACGATACGCACTTAACAGAAAGAGGGTCATTATTAACCAGCTGTTCGACGAGAGCCTTATATGGAAGTTTTACAAAGGGAAACCCCACGGAGGCTTGGACATAAAGACAAAAACAACATATAGGTGGGTGAGGGATAAAATCAAACCCTTGAAAATAAGACGCACCAAAGCAGAGCAAGAAGGTACTATCCCTATTACAGCGTCACATGACGGCTACCTAACTGTAGAATACAATGATACAGAAAATGGTATCTACATGAAAGTAAAAGACGGGGACTGGGAAACGCTATACTTCCACCTATCAAGTGTACGAGTATGGAAGGGTGATGATAAAATGACATCATACGAAAAAAAGCATGGTGAAAACTTCGTAAAGGCTGGTACTATTATCGGGTACGGGGGGAATACCGGTAGATTTACTACGGGTGCTCATTTGCATTTTGAACTGCGGTATAAAGGAAAAAAGATTGACCCTATCCCGTATTTTAAAGATGATTTGGTTTACCAACGGTACAGATTAAGCGGTAGTACGTACTTTTACAAAGGAAAAGAGATTACTCAACAACAAGCACAAAACATATGAAAAAACTAATTACAGCATTCAACGGTAAAAAAACATACGTGATCGGGGTACTTTTAATCGCCCTCGGACTACTACAAGGAGAGAATCAACTAGTACTAGAAGGGCTAGGATTCATTACTTTGCGAGCAGGTATTGCGTCTTCTTCAAAATAATTGTATACTAACAATACTAGTGTCCACGTTGCCGACCACCCGCCAATGGGCGGAAATCCATCTTTGGGGTGCGAGGTCTTACGAGACAACTTTGGTATAGCCCTGTATGGTTTAGGCTTCGCTGGAAGCTACCCCATAATAGGCAAATAAAACCGTAGAACGTGATTCAGGTCACACACTGCGGTTTTGTTGTCTTGACAAAAACTAGTAAATCAGGTATAATCCCACGACTCCCAAAAAGGGAGGACAAACGACAAGCGAAAGGCAGCCCCTTAATTGGGGTTGTTTTTTTATATAAAAAGTTATCCACATTATCATTCTTGACGTGGTAAGCATGCTATGTTATTATACCATTGTAAGCGACTGGTCAGGCAGGAAAAAAGGAACAACGAACAGCACACACGCTGGGCAAAAGTTCTTACTACCTCCTCCCGACTGGTTGCTACAATCTATTTAATAACGCCACACTATGTCATTAGTAACAGAGTCTATAATCTGGGGAGGGCTTGAAAACATCCCCCTCGGATCACTTACCCCAAAAGAACAACAAGAACGCAGAGCACTACTAGGTGTTCAGTTCATGGAAAAACAAAAATATGAAGTATCAAATAGGGTGGAAACATCTGCAACAGCCAAACATGGAGTCAGAGAGCCTGCCACAATCACTACTAGGATGCCTATTAGTGATAATAACAGTAATAATATATTCGGCGATGATTCACACTATGATCGCCCAGTAACACATTAATATGAATTGTGAACACTGCCGGGAACACGTACAAGTATGTCACTGCCCTGACGGGTTAGACCCTGTAACATGTTGGCTATGTAAACAGGCATACGTAGACGACGTACCTACAAAAACCGCATGGGGAGAAGTATATAAATGCACTAACAAGGATTGTGTTGGTGTGGTAAAAGAATTAAAATAATATGGACAAACAACTAAAGGATAAAGCAGTAAACATTAAAGGAAAGGCATACGTTCAAGTGTCAGACAGAGTATTGTACTTTAATGATACATATCCAAACGGTCACATCATTACAAACTTAGTGTCAGAGCCGCAAGATGCACGTGTAGTAATAAAAGCTACCGTCGTACCAGATGCAAAAAACAGCGACAGGTTTTTCACTGGATACGGTCAAGAATTGGTAGGTGATGGGTTCATCAACAAGACCTCAGCCCTTGAAAACTGTGAAACCTCAGCGGTAGGGCGTGCACTCGCCATGATGGGTATTGGAGTAATAGAAAGTATCGCAAGTGTAGACGAAATAAACAAAGCAAAAACAAGCCCACAACTAGGTGAACCAATCAAAGAGTCTAACATGCCCTTCTAAATATGTTTGTAACAAAAAAGAAGTTCAGCCAACAAGTAAAGCGTATAGATGCTTTATATAAATTACTAGAAAAAGATACCAAAAAGAAACCCAAAACTACTGAGCATAAATGCTCGTGGTGTAAGGTAACAGTAAGAAAGAAGTTTAAGAACGGGAAGTACTACAAAAGTTGTACTGCTTGCAGAAATAAGTATACAAAATAATATGGCTAAACGATCCAAATGGAGACAACAAATAGATGCATTGGAGATTGACGAGTCAGTAAAAGTAACTGTGGACATGTTGGACAAAACATTCAGAGTATACACGTACGGTACAATAGCAAAAGCAAACAGTGCAAAGTACAGTATTCACAAAATAAAAGTAAACACTTATTTAGTAACTAGAATAAAATAATATGTCGGATATCCTAAAAAAGACAGACACTATCGCAGCAGTAGAATTTTCAAAAACAACCACGGGCAAAGAGAAACTAAGTGTAAAGGTCGGACCATTGTACTACTCTATCTACAGACTGAAAAATGACGGTACAGAAACAAACGCATGGCAACAGGCCAAAGATATCGGATCAGCCAACATGGTCGGGCAACGGTTCAATATCAGCTATACTGAATACACACCAGAAGGGCGAGACCACCCATACAGAACAATTGTAGGGCTATACAGTCCAGACGCCAACACATCACCACAAGCCACAGGAGACGTTCTAAGCCAATTAAAGTCACTAGAGCTACGAGTTGCTGTACTGGAAGGAAAAGTGTCAAATAGCACCGTAGCAAATGTACCAACAGAAAGCGGATACGCTGCAAAGGTACAGGCAGACTTTGCAAATCAAGCACCAATGCCAGAAGAATCACAAGGGGTGGTAGGCACAGGAGAGAACGGAGAAGTCAGAGTTGAGGATATTCCTTTTTAAAGCATATAAGAACGAATAGTATAAAACCCCGGGCTTCTACAGCCCTCCCATAAACTATTAAAGTAAGTTATCCACAGTCTCTATCTCTAAGGAGGGGGTAGGGATAGTTGACACAGAGAAATAGAACACGTATAATTTAAGTACTCAGAAATATCTATACAAAAAAGAAGTTCAAGAAGATTGTATGGTATCCGCCCCTCGGGGCATAGCTGAGAAGCTACTGAGTGATACCATTCAATCTTTTTTTATACCTAGTTAGTTTATAAAGAGTAGAGAGTTATCTTCATTACTTCGGTAGTGGTTGCGGGTTTTCTCTCTACTCCCTATGAGCTTATTAGCTTAGTCGACCCCCTACCTGCTTGAGGTTCCAGATAGACTATAAATATTCTGGGTAGATAGCACTGGGTTGCCACAGCTCTAAACCGTGGCCTTATACTAATAACACTACTTTGAGTAGGACAAGACTCCTGCCGTAGTACTACACTAGCAATACTAAACATATACTAGTTATTAGGTAAGCTGTAGGAGATGGGAGGTAGTAGTAATATGCAACATATATATGCAACATTAACTAAAGGACTATGGGAATGAGACAATCAAGGCCAAGAGAAGAGTTAGCACAGATGTGGACTACCGTAGAGATAAAGAAGTTCCTGAAGGCAGAGAAGTACAAGCAAGGTAAGTCTATGCTGCAATTACAGGAAGACATGCTACAAGTTTATATTAAATCATTAGATAATTCTTAACCAGTAAAACACACGAAACTATCCACAAGTATGTGTATACAACTCTTGACATTTAGAAATTAATCACTGTATACTATGATTAGAAGAAAGTACGGATTCCTACCAACTTCCGAGAAAGGCTTGTCGGCTGAGAACTTTGTAGGAATCA
>Ga0208793_1001646_pt1 | contig 12556 bp, 10 predicted proteins | sample 17_taG_FD_184092 | JGI IMG/M metagenome (GOLD analysis project Ga0208793, IMG submission 184092) | Marine viral communities from the Subarctic Pacific Ocean - 17_ETSP_OMZ_AT15314 metaG (SPAdes) (version 2) | ecosystem: Environmental > Aquatic > Marine > Oceanic | place: Pacific Ocean | collected...
CGGTTACCACCTGGGGAAACTGATTGGACTAATCCCGAAGAAGATTTAATATCAACAGCAGATGGTGTATTAAAGTTTGGCACAAAAAAAGAAACTAATCGTGCTGACAATAAGTTATACACTGATTGGCATGAAGGAACAGAATATGTTCAAGAACTCAAAGACAAACTAGAAAAACTTAGCGGGTTAAACATAGGGCGAGTTAGAATAGCTTGGTTGCCTGTTGGATTTGCATATCCTATGCACATTGACTTTGAAGCTATACGCTTTCATGTTCCTATTGTTACTAACGACTATTCCTACTTTATAAACGGAAATAATCTAACTAGAATGCCTAAAGGTAGTGCATATCACATTATTACAGACGAAATACACACAGCAATGAACTATGGAGGTCTTCCGAGACTGCATTTAGTATATTCAACATACACAACACCAGAAATAGACCAAGTAATTGATCAAGCAGTTACTGAACTTACTGAAGATCAGACATTTATCAATCATGTTGACTTAACAAAAGAACAACTGTTGAAGTTAATTAAAATTAGTTATAAACAAAATAGAGCAGATAGCGAAACTTTTTTGAAACTAATGAAGATAAATACTTACAATGGAAAAACAAGAAATTGATTTAAAATTTGAAGTTCATTGTGAACAATCACAAGATGATGTTTATAGAACTTACTTAGGTAAACACTTACTGAGTGAACGTCATTGGAAATGGGAAAAAGACACATACTATCTCTTAGAGGTAGCACCAGTAAGATTAAAACCTGGTGAATATGATCTTCGAGTTGAAACTGTTAAACCAGGTAAAGGCATTTTTAAAATTAAAAATGTACAAGCTAAGGATGCAACGGTACAAAATAAAACAAGGATAGTAGTATCATGAAAGCAAATGAATTTGTAAACGAAGAACATTTAGACCATGAAGTTAAAATGGCTAAATCAGAGTTAATGACACTAGCACAAGATTCAGTGCAGTTAGTTAAACTACTTAATAAGTATGCTTCAGAAGAACGAGGAATACCGGCTTGGGTAGCTAGTAAAATTACTAAAGCACAAGACTACATTAATTCAGTTCACAAAACATTAACATATGATGCTGTTGAAGACGGAGAAATATCAGAAGATGCTACAGCAGGTGCAACAGCCGCAGGTAACATTGCTTCAGTTGCTAACCCACACGTAACTAACCCATATCGCAAAGGCAGTAAGAAACATAAAAAACCTGTCTCTGTAAGTGCATTGGACTCTAAGAACACAAGTATCTTTGGCGGTCCATTAAAGAGACAATAAAGGAAAATAACAATGATAGTAACAGATCTATTTACAGAATCACGATACGGGGCGGCCGCTGGCGTCGAAACTATTCGTCAACTAATACACGCAGTCAAAGATAGTAAAGACATAGAGCTTAAAGTTGGACCTGAGATGTTTCCTGTGTCATACGGTGATGCTCGTTATTTACTACAATACTTTAAAGCAAACAGAGAAGGTGGTGATGCTACTGCTGAATATTTTGGTGATGCTAATTGGATTGACAGCATGTTAACTAAACGTGATCTTGCAATGAGTTCAGATAGATTAAAAGATATAGACAGCGAACGTTTTGCAGAAGGTAAATGTCCTGTTACAGGCGAAGATGAATGTCACTGTGGTGATCCTAAAAAAGTAGATGAAGCTGAGTTTGAAATAACATATAAAGATCCACAGTTCACTGGTACTAGAACACATACAGTTAAAGCAGTAAATGCTAAAGGTGCAGAACAAAAATTTTTAAGTTTTGGCAATCCACACAAAGTATTAGATGTCAAGAAAAAAGAAAAAGTAGACGAAGCTGACATGCCTTTACCAAAAGATTTTGTACCAGAACCTGTAGTAGCACAAACGATAAAAGATCTAGGACCAGGATTAGATCCAATGGCCAATGGCTTTTATGACCTAGCATACGGAAAACTGCTTAGTAATTATCTAGCACAGAAAACTCCAGAAATTAAGAAAAGGTTTAATGTGAGCTGGAATTTAGCTTGGGCAAGTCAAATGAGAGAGCTGTACAGTAGAGAGTACGGTGGATACATGAAGACACCAGCAAAAGAATCAGTTAAAGAATATAAACTTGAGCCTAGAGACAAAGAAGACAAACTAGAGAAACTTAAAACTCTAAATGCACTACTAGTTGATCCTAATACATCAAAGGATCCTGAGCTTAAAAAAGCAATACAAAAAAGAATAACACAACTAAAAGAAGACCCAACTCCTAAACGTAGAATAATGGACTTTGATAGCCATGCACGTTATTGGAGTGGTAATGGTCAGTATCAAGATGAATATAATCAGCTACAAGACAAGCTAGTACCAAACATGGGTAAAGCGGACACTGTTGAAGGTGAACTATTAAGAGCTGTAGGTAAAATTATTTACAGACACGGTAATGACGGTGATAACTTTAGTAATAGTTCATATGAGTGGATTGAAAAACATGTAGGTAAGTTTGATCATTTAGACGATATGGCAGATAAAGTTATACAGTATGTACTAAGCAAGAAAGGTGATTACACTCCAAATAACTTTGATTGGTTAACAGTAGCAGACTACGGTCCAGGTGAATATGAAAAAGATTGGGAACAGGTAGGTTGTCAAAACTGTGGTGGTACTGGTGAAATAGAATATGAGAACGATGACGGTGAAGAAGACTACGAAGAGTGCGATAGCTGTGATGGTAACGGTTGGATAGAACAAACAACTGAAAGCATTAACGAAGCAGAAAAAGAGAAAAAGAAAAAGTCAGTAAGAATCCAGCCAGACGATATAGATTTGTCTAGAGGAGAGCCAGATGTTGTTAAGTTAGTAAACAAAGCAAGACTTGAAAGACCCGCCGCACAAAGTGATGCAGAAGCATTAGCTTACCAAATGGTGAAAACTAATCAAGAACTTGACAAAGCAGAAGAGGAATTAGATAAAGCATCAGCATTAAATGACAAACAAGAAAAAGAGTTAGATAAATTAGCAGATAAAATTGAAAAGATATCAACCAAAGAAGTTCCAGGAGTTGAAGAACCAAAAACTAAAGCTCCAAAAGCACAAGCAAAAGCAAAGGCAGATGCACCATCAATAAATGTTGTACAGCTACCAAAAGCGGACACTGAAGTGCCAGCAAAAGCACAAGCAAAAGTACAAACTGACCCAAGAGCAGTAGTACAAACAGAGCCAGAAGTAACAAAACAGAAAGTTACTACAATTCCTACAAAGAAAACTAAAAAAGTTGAACCTAAACCAGAACCAGCATATGACTCAGGAGCCGCTGACTTTATAAGTAAAGAAAAAGAGAAAGCGAAAGCGAGAGCTACTAAACAATCGACACCCGACTTCCTGGACCAAATTGGTATTGATGATACGGCCAATGATAAACAATTTTCTTTAGCCGCCGAAAGCAAAGAACTCAACGAACAATTGAAAGAAAGAGATCCTAAACTGGCTGAATTTAATTATAGAAAATTAATAAAGGCTTTTAGATCAGGAGTACAACGAATTTCTTTATCTCTTCCAACACCATATGTTCTATATGACTATCAAGCATATGCAATATTATTCATGTTCTCTACAATTAAAAACACAAAAGCAAGACAACAAAAAATTGAGGAATTAATGGCTTCAAAAGATGCGATTGTTAATTATTTGCAGTCAGAGATAGCAAGAAAATATATACAAGAATTTCCAAACTATGTAAAGAAAATTCCAGCATATAAGAAACGTACACGCGATATCGACAGAGATAAATTTGAACTAGAACCAGGTCCGGGTGATTGGCAAGTAGGAGAAATAGAAAAATCACTCAAACAACAAACACAAGAAAACTTAGGGAATAATACCATGCAAGATAATACTAAAAGCAACGGAATATTAGAAGGAGTTCGTCGAGTCGAAGAAGGCACCGAACTTAAAAATAAGACTGATTTTGACGATAATGCAAAAACAGGCGACTATTATATTACGTCAAAGGGACATAAAGTCACAAAAACCAAGAGTGGTATTAAGCATGATAGAAAATACAAAGATGAAAAGGAAAAAGATGACATGGACGAAAGTGTTCAGTTCAGTGACACCATTGAAAATTCTAAAGCAGAGTTAGAGGTAGTAAAAGAATCAAGTGATGTACGTAATCATCCTATTTACACCAACGAAGAAGCCTGGGATCATTACCAAAAAGAAGTAACAGAACAAGAAAACGAAGAAGTCGTTGATGTCAATGATGAGTTAAATGAGATTGCTAGGTTAGCAGGACTTAATAACGAAGAAGTTACTGTTGGTGGCAATGAAGTTAAAGGACTATGGTCTGATTGGACAGAAAAAGACAAAGAAGATGACATGGAAGAAGCATGTGGCATGTCTAAGAAAATGAAAGAAGGATTTGACCCTGAAGAATTTGATGGTGAAGTTACTGTAGATGACGGTGAACAAGTTTATTATCATGCTAAAGTAGACAACGAACAAAATAAAGTACACGTAACTAAATGCTCAGATGAAGCATATAGAGATGAATGTCAAGCAGATGCTGAAGAACAGTGGGCTGATAGAGATGTTGATGTTCCAATGGACGAAGAAGTTGTTGCAGAAGGTCCTACTAGAAAAGACTTCCAAATGGTAGCTGACTTACTTAAAGATAATCCAAACATGGCTGATCGTAAAGCTAAGGCACAAGACTACTGTGATAAATTTAAAGCAATGAATCCACGTTTTGACAAAGAAAAATTTATGAAAGCGTGTGGAGTTGAAGAGTCAATCGAAGAAGACACTGTAGAAGAAGGCAATGAGTTCACTAAAGCAAGACTAGATGCTATCAAAGCAGGAAAAGATTCATTTACTGTTGACGGTAAAACATACAAAGTATCTGGTGACACATCACAGGAAAAAATGAACGAAGATATACATGTCCAAGTAACTGTTGATAATGAACAAGATGCACTTAATTTACTTCGTAAGTTATCTGGTATGCCTGAAGAAACAGAAACAGAAACAGAAGATATGAGTCCAGTAGGTAGTAATGATCCTTGCAGTGCATGTGATCCTGACCCATGTGGTTGTGACGAAGCTGTAGAAGAAGAAAGAGATATCGAACTTGCTAATACACCAAATGAAAAAGTTGCACCAGTAAGTGCTGTAACAACCGATGCCGGCGCTGGCTTAAATGGTCCTAAAAAACAGTATCCATTAGCGGCTAATCCTAGTGATAATCCAATAGAAGAAGATCTATGGACAGCATACGAAACTATGGTCGACGAAGTTAAAAAAGCAACGAATGAAGATTAAAGACATCATAGCAGAGAGGAAGGGCCAACTTCCTCCTAGTCAGAAATCTACTCTCAATAGATCAAATAATTTTGCTACGTCAAATGACAGATACTATGATCTAAATAGAGTTATGATGGCTACTGCTGGTAGCGATGGCGTTAACATTCCTGAATTGGACACTGAAAGTTTTGTAGGCAGAAGTAACTTTGCTATGCCTTATACCAAACAAGAAGACGAAATGGTCAAACAGGCCTGTAAAAAAGTTGGAACTAACATTACAAATATAGTTAACAACCCGAGTTGCGAGCCAGATGACACTAACAAAAATAGCCCAATAGCACAGCGTAAAAGGAAAAATAAATATGGAGTCTAAACAATACGTAGTACGTACACAAGACTACACAAACGAAGGTATTGATGACGCATTTATAGACGAAAACGACCCGATTCATGAGATAAAACGTCTTGCTGGGTTAAGTAACAACAACATAGGAACACTACAAGAGTATACAGGTCCCGACAGTGTTAGTACAGAAGGTAGTAATCCTAGCAAAACTGCTAACAAAAATATAGAGTATCAAAATAAGCATAACATTGAACCAGGAACACCAGAATGGTTTAAGTTGTGGTTTTCAAAGCCATATCTAACTGGCGAAAAACCCTGGTAAAATAGTTTTAATAACCATCTAAATTCAGATAAGTACTAGCATGGCAACAGCTAAAGGTACAGATTCAGTTCTAGTAAAGAAACCTCATACAAGAGAATCCTTTACAGAAAAACAATTAAAAGAGTTCGCTAAATGTGCTGACCCTAAAACAGGTCCTGAGTACTTTATGAGCAACTACTTTTATATTCAGCATCCTACAAAAGGAAGGATGTTATATAAGCCATTTGAATATCAAAAACGACTTATAAATTCATACCATAATTATAGATTCTCAATAAGTCTAATGCCTAGACAAACAGGCAAATCAACCTCAGCCGCTGGATACTTATTATGGTACGCTATGTTTGTACCAGATAGTACTATTCTTATAGCCGCACACAAATATACAGGTTCACAGGAGATTATGCAACGTATACGTTATACTTACGAATCTGTGCCTGACTTTATACGTGCCGGTGCTGTTAGTTACAATAAAGGTAGTATAGACTTTGACAACGGTAGTCGTATAGTAAGTGCCACAACAACTGAAAATACTGGACGAGGTATGAGTATATCATTACTATATGCAGACGAGTTCGCTTTTGTTCGCCCTACTATAGGTCGAGAATTTTGGACTTCAATATCACCTACGCTAGCAACTGGTGGTAAATGCATAATTACGTCAACACCAAACTCAGATGAAGACCAATTTGCTACATTATGGAAAGGAGCAAACAAGTGTTTTGACGAACAAGGTAATCAAACAGAATTAGGAATAAATGGTTTTAAAGCATTCCGTAGTTATTGGAATGAACATCCAGATAGAGATGATAAGTGGGCTGTAGAAACAAAAGCACAGTTAGGTGATGAACGGTTTAGACGAGAAATGGATTGCGAATTTATTATCTGGGATGAAACGTTAATTAATCCTAGTTATCTAGTTGAAATGACCGGAAATGAACCTATAGAGAGACAAGGACAAGTACGTTGGTATAAAAAGCCAGATCCTAAACAAACATATATGGTAGCATTGGATCCAAGTCTTGGTACAGGCGGAGACCCGTCAGCTATACAAGTATTTGAAATACCTAATTTTACCCAAGTAGCAGAATGGCGAGATAACAAAACACCAGTACAAAAGCAGATAGGCATATTAAGCGGAATAACAAAATATCTGTCAGAGACAGTTCCAGACACTAGCATTTACTACAGCTTAGAGAACAATACATTGGGCGAAGCCGCGATTGTTAGTGTAGCAGAGATTGGAGAGGAAAATATAAAAGGAACATTTCTTAGTGAGCCAGCTAGAGCCGGGAATAGTCGCAGATATAGAAAAGGTTTCAATACGACCAATAAGGTTAAAATTACTGCTTGTAGTAAACTTAAAAACTTGGTAGAAGGAAAGCGTATGACTGTAAACAGTAAGCCGTTGATATCAGAGCTTAAAAGTTTTGTAGCAAGTGGGAATAGCTTTGCGGCCAAACCAGGGGAAACAGACGATTTAGTAATGAGTTTGGTATTAATAGTACGTATGGCTATGCTGTTACAATCCTTTGATTCAGATCTAGATAATGCTATGAAAGACGGCGTCGACGACTTTGTTGAACCGATGCCATTTATATTGTTGTAGATAAATACATTACTATGAGAGAAATTAATAAAATTGCAGAAGGTTTATTTGAAAAGATCCGTGATAGATTTGAAGAAGTCAGTCTCGGAGATCAAAATGCCAAAGCAACACAAGATCCAGAAAAAGCACGGTTTTTTAACTTTGATTATACTGTAGATGGGCATAATCATGGCAACATCACAATGAGTCTTATTGATGAAACTAGCCTAAAAATATATTTCAGTAAAAATATCAGTGATAAACTCGACGACGAGCATAAAAAGGATTGGTATACTTTCCTTAGAGAGCTACGCGAGTTTGCACGTAGAAATTTATTAAGTTTTGAACCAAGAGATATCACAAGAAGCACACTAAAACATAGAGATGTGCAACAACAAAGTAAAACTGATGATACATACTCAGCTGATGATGTAGTATCTGAGGGCAAGATGTACGGTACAAAGAAACGTAGTTATGAGAGTTTTGGCCCAGTACGCATTAAACTAAAACATAACAAAGCTGTTGTTGATGAAGTACACGGATCTCGCTCAAGAAACATAGAATCAGTGTTTATTGAAAACGCAGACCTAGAAAGATTTAAACTTCCGTTTAACAATCTAACAGGTGCACGTGCAATGGCACGCCACGTTTCAGCTGGCGGAATACCTACAGATGATATAGGACAACATATCACTGAGATGGTTAAAGAGATGACGACATTGCGTCCTTTTGTAAGAGGAATGGCACGTAGGACATTTGAAGACTCCCTCACTAAAGACATGGTAGAATCAGCATTTGAGTATCATGGATTACTTAAAAATACCTTAAAGAAGTTAAAAGGTAAACGTGGATATACTGCATTTAAAGAAAACTTTACACCTAGCGAAACACAACAAGAAGTAGACGTAAGTGATTTGAAGGATTTATTTGTTAAAAAAACACTTGATGAACGCATTGAACAAGCACTACCACTAGTACATAAGGCACATAATATAATGAAAGAAAATAACAATCCATTTTCTCAACAGTTTGAAAGTTGGGCTCAAAGAATATCCGAAGGAACTTGGCAAGTACCTGAATCAGAAAACGATATAAAAGGACTTGCAGACTTACTTAAAGACCCTCTTAATGTTGGTGTTGACGCAATGGATGCTCAGAGTGCGTTGAGACCATTCATTGGTGATGATCAGTTGTTTAACGAGCTAGAAACACTAGCAGAGGAAGATCCAAATGCTGATGCTAGAGCAATAATAGTATATTGGTTAGATAATAATATGCCAGACATATTAACACAAATTAAAGCTATGAGTACAGAAGAAGCGCCAATGGAAACCAAACAAGAAGCAAACGAAGCCGACGATGACTATGATGCAAAAGCAGATCAGGATGCTATGGACTACGAAGCTGATATTAACTTGGGAGATAATGATGATGCAGATGAATCAGCAGATGCAGTACATGATGCTATACATCGTAGATTCATAAACAATTTAGATTTGGTCATAAAGATAGGCGGACCAAAAGAAACAATGGATGCAATTGAAGACTACGTTAGTGGACAGGACTGGAGTGACCTACAAGAGATAGGCACCAGTGATGTAAGTGCTTGGGTCAACGACATTGTTAAAACATACTCAAAAGATAAAGAGTTATCAGAAGTTAGAAAACTAAGTGGTATGAAAGGAAACAGTGCCATATTAGAAAGTAAAATGAAAGATCTAGCAATGGATTTAGATGAATTAACAAACGATGACTTTGAAAAGAAATATAAGATGAAAAAGTCAGACTGGGAAGAAGTTAAAACACCAGGGCTGAGACAAGATCCAAGCAAACCAGCATACATCAGTAAAATGAAGAAACATTCTGAAAACATAAGACCAAGTGACTGGGCACAGGCTATGATGGCCGATGACAAACAAATGATGTCAGAAGCACAGTTTGACGAAGCGGCTGGAGAAAAAGATGCTTGCTATCACAAAGTAAAATCAAAATATAAAGTATGGCCTAGTGCTTATGCATCAGGTGCATTAGTACAGTGTCGTAAAAAAGGTGCTAAGAATTGGGGCAATAGCAAAAAGAAATGAGAGCTAGTGACTTCATTACAGAATTAAACTGTCAGTATGGTGAATACTATTGCTCTACTGAGAAAAAAATTAAATGTCGTAAAACACCTAAAAAATCAAGAACTGACGAAAAATGTTGGAAAGGTTACAAGAAGAAGGGCATGAAAACAATGTTCGGAAAACGTGTACCCAACTGTGTAAAGAACGAAGCAGTAACACTTGACCAAGACGGAAATTTAGTGTTTGAAGATAGTGTAAGTGAAGATCTTAAAAAATGGTTCAAAGAAAAGTGGGTAAGATTTGGACCTGACGGTAAGATTAGAGGAGACTGTGCAAGAGGTAGTAGTAAAGAAGGAAAGCCTAAATGTTTACCAAAAAAGAAAGCACAAGCATTAGGTAAAAAGGGGAGAAAATCTGCGGCAACTAGAAAACGTAGAAAAGATCCAAAGAAAAACAGAAAAGGCAAGGCAATAAATGTTGCCACTAAAAAAAAGTAAAATATTATGAATAACTTAGAAAACATACTAGCAAAATTTAATGATTTAGGCATTGTAAACGAAGGCCTAACAACTGATGTACCGCAAAAAGATCAGCTTAAAGACTTTGAAGAAGAAAAAGCTGATGTAAAAATTGACGAAGCTGAGTTTGAAATAACATATAAAGACCCACAGTTCACTGGCACTAAAACACACACAGTTAAAGCAGTAAATGCTAAAGGTGCAGAACAAAAATTTTTAAGTTTTGGTAATCCACACAAAGTATTAGATGTCAAGAAAAAAGAAAAAGTAGACGAAGCTGACAGGCCTTTACCACAAGACTTTGTACCAGAACCTGTAGTAGCACAAACAATAAAAGATCTAGGACCTGGATTAGATCCAATGGCCAATGGCTTTTATGACCTAGCATACGGAAAACTGCTTAGTAATTATCTAGCACAGAACACTCCAGCAATTAAGAAAAAATTTAATATGAGCTGGAATTTAGGTTGGGCAAGTCAAATGAGAGAGCTGTACAGTAGAGAGTACGGTGGGTACATGAAGACACCAGTTAAAGAAGCAAAATATCAAGGACACACACTAGAGCAATTGGACAATGTGCTGGACACAGTAGAGGAACTTCTGCGTGAACTACCGCTAGACAAAAAAGAAGAAGCACGATTAATTAATATGCTCTACGACATGTACGAGACTGCTGAAGGAGCCAGTGAAGCATCAGCCGAGGTTGATAAAAAACAACCTATGTATGAAGCACACGAAAAACTAGAAAAACTAGTTGGACAGAAAGTGTATGTTAAAAACAAAGGACAAACAGGCACAGTATCTATGGTCAGTCCTACACACAGCAATGCACTAGTAGTTGATATGGACAACGGACAAACAACTGTATCACACTTTGCAGATTTGACCAGCGAAGGAGACAAACCAACAGCAGTTAAAAGATATATTGATATGTTAAAAGATATCGTTGATATACATGATCGTGGAGCAGTACCAAAAGGTGGGTACCCAGCAAAAGATCATTACACCAATGAAGCAAAAGAAGTATTTACAGACGAAGAAGTACAAAAAGCTATTAGAATAGCAATGCACATGAAAGGTGATATGACAGACGCAACAGATGCCATTGATGCTATACACCCAGGATTATCTCAACATACAGACGTAGCAGACGCACTTAAAAAAGCCAACGAAAGTCTAAATGAAAGCACAAACAATGTTGGTGCTATGATGAAGATATTATCAGGAATTAACTAAAGCGTAGTTAGTATTATAGGAAGGTACTTTTTTAGGTACCTTTCTTTTTGACTAAAATAAATCCTTAACAGCACTAGCCCAATCAACTGTTAAGAAATGATTACGATTGTGTTCTAGTATAGAGTCAAGTTCAGTGAGTACTGTTTCGGGATCTTGCTCACATAACCACTCAACCTGTTTAACGGCCAATTGATGACGTAGTTGATGTTCGGCAACACTATCGTACCCTTCATCCAATACTGTACTAAACGTTTTAAAGCCCAAACTCCGCAGATTTTTCATATAGTGTTGCCCAGCAAACGCTACAAATGGACGTAAGGCTAACATAGGCTTAGCTACCTTTTCAGTATAATGATTGTAACTGTTAACATATGCTGTGGTTTCGCAAACTACAGAATAATAACTTTTATTATAAATCTCAACTGGTATGATAGCACTGGGTCTGGCATCTTCTCCATTGATCTTAAACAGCTCACTGGTTATTTGATGTTGAGTGGTATCGATATTACCGTCCCACATCACACCCTTTGACATTGAATCTTTGAAGTAACTGTATATAGACTGTTCCTTGGCTCGACTATTTTCAAATAAACTATCTATATAATCTCTGTCTCCTCTCTGTTGTCCTAGTAGTATATCAAACTTATATGGTTTATCGTAGTGATATTCAAGTTTTATTAGTAGATTCTTTGCCCATTTGTACTCACTATAATAATTTAATGGGTCAATGAACCAATTGACCATTGGCGTATAATTGTGTTGTGTAAAGTTTAGCACACAGTCAGAATAAAAATGTATGTTGGGTTTATTGAATTCTTCTAAAAAAGCAACCATTGGAGTTTGACACCCTATCCTAAATTCAGTATTACTGAATAATTCAGTAGGCTCACCTAGGTATACATGAACACTGCCAGATACTTTAACAAGATGTCTAACGGTGTCACTACATTTACTAATGTCATTGTGCATTATGTCTAAGGCTACACTGTCGCACTCAGTTATAGTTTCTAGTTCACTGTATTCAATTTGAGTGGCATTGGGATAAAATCTTTTGAAGAATGGAGTTACGTAAATCATTGAACTCCTAACTTGTTAACTACCAATGGGAAATGCTTGAAGTAGGCATTATCGTTTTTAGTAGGGCACATTTTACATAGTTCCATATGTGGCTTACCGTGATTGTCAACCCAA
>Ga0208793_1001649_pt1 | contig 12539 bp, 17 predicted proteins | sample 17_taG_FD_184092 | JGI IMG/M metagenome (GOLD analysis project Ga0208793, IMG submission 184092) | Marine viral communities from the Subarctic Pacific Ocean - 17_ETSP_OMZ_AT15314 metaG (SPAdes) (version 2) | ecosystem: Environmental > Aquatic > Marine > Oceanic | place: Pacific Ocean | collected...
ATTGACGCCTTAAACCTAAGTGATCGGGAGCTATTAGCAAGAACGCTAATGGCAGAGGCCGGTAATGGGAGCATTAATGACATGCTTCCTGTTGGCAATGTGATTATGAATAGGGCAAGGCAAGGCGGTACGTTGCAAGACGTTATCTTAGCTCCTGCACAGTTTTCTCCTTGGAACACGACTAAAATGCCAGATGGCTCTTTGCTCTACGCTGCTGGTAAGGGTCAGGGCAGAGACATGGGTGGCATAAAGCCTTCCAACAGCGCTTATGAAGTGGCTGATTTGCTTCTGTCGGGCGAGGCTGCTGATGTAACTGAGGGTGCAACACACTTCTTTAATCCAAGTATTTCTAAGCCAAGCTGGGCAAAAGGAATGGCTGGCAGAAAGATAGGTAGTCATTTATTTGGCAGTGCCGGTGGTTTTAGAACGGGTGCGCCTAAAATTCAAACGCAACAACCGTTAAGTGCTACTTCTGGAATTGGTGGCGGCTCACTGTTATCGAAGGAACCTGAAATGAGTATGAACCCAAACACGCCACCCCGTTCTGGACTTCTAGGCTTCATGGACATTATGCGCCAGCAAGATCCAGAAACAGGTATGACAGCAATGGAGCGCTTTGGGGCGGCACTAGATCCTCTAGTAAGACCTAATGAGCGCATGGGTGAGCAGTTTAGGGCATCTGGTGCTAGACGCTTAAAGACGCAATCAAAGAATAAAACACTTGAATGGTTGAAATCTCAAGAAGGTGGCGAAACATTTTCACAAGCTATTGAGATGGGTGTGCCTATTGGTGACGTTTATAGCGCATATCTGAAGTCGCAAGCTGGTGACTATGTTGTTGTTGGCAACACTCTTGTAGATCGAAAAACAGGTAAACCAATCTTTACTGCACCAAAGGCAGCACAAAGTGAAGGTACAATTACATTAGCAGATGGCACAGTCATTTCTTTAGGTAAGCAAACACAGGATCAATCTGGGGCTATGAGCTATGGTTCGCGTATGGAACTTTCTAACAAGATACTATCCGCTACAGAAAATGTGGGAACAGAGCTTTTTCAACAAATAGCTCAGAAAATACCAATTTTTGGGCAAGCGCTTACAAGCACTGAGTTTAAATCATATGACCAAGCTAGGACAAATTTTGTAAATGCTGTGTTGCGCCGTGAAAGTGGTGCTTCAATTGCTGAGAGTGAATTTGAAAGTGCAAATAAACAATACTTCCCGCAACCGTTTGATCCACCTGAAATTATAGCACAAAAACGTGCAACCCGCGAACTTGTTACAACTATGATGCTGGCATCGTCTGGCCCCAATGCTACACAGTACGCAAAAGACCAAGCAGCACAATTTGCGAAAGATTTAAACCCGCTATACGGCACACCGGCATATGATGAACAGCGAAAAGAATTAGAAAAAAACCAAAATAACAGCACAACAACGCCTGCTGGAAACGAAAGACTAAAATTTTAAGGAACGGAAATGGCTGAAAAAGATACCTTCTACGGCAAAAAGAAAAAGCGTCCGTTCTATTTTCGCTTGCAAGGAAGCGACAAAATTGTTCGGGTAACGGCTAACTCACAGGATGCGGCAGATAAACTTGCTGATAAGATTAATCCTGAGACTGCCGCCGTTGTTGCCACAGATATGCAGGGTAATCCATTGGCGCGAGGCAATGATGCAGTTTTGCAGCGTCCAGATGGAACGCAATATATAGTTGGGGAAGGATATTCTTCAACAGATCCAGAGCGCATTAAGGCGTTTGCAGAGGGTATGTCCACAGGGGAAATGATTACAGACGTTCAGCAAAAAGCGTTGTTGCAAGAAAACCCTAATTTGGCGAGAGGTGTAGTTGGTCAGCAAGCTATGATGTTTGGCGCTGGTTCATTTGCTGATGAAATTGTGCAGGGAATGTTTGGCGGCGATTATAAAAAATATAGCGATGCTTTGCGAAAGGCACAATCTGCACAAAAGCCATTGGAAACATTTTTGATACAAGCGGGCGTAGGTACTTATGACGCTTCACGCGCATTAAAAGCGTTTCCACAACTAGCAACAATATTTGGCCGTGATCCTAGCCTTACTCGCGGGCCTAACGTATTGCGAGCAGCGGCTGCTGGTTCAATTGGCGCTGGCATTCCTGCGGGTATTCAGGCGGCGGGAGAAGCAGAAAGTGGTGAGCGCTTAGAAGAAGGTTTATTTACCGGCGGGCTTGCGGCAGCAACTGGCGCTACGATTGCCTCAGGTTTACCATTTGTGGCAGAGGGTGCGGGTAGATTAGGAGAGTTTATTAAAGCCTCTGAATTGAAAGCAATCCAGAGTGCGTTAGGTATTAGTAGATCGGCTGCAAGGGTTATTAAAAGCGCGTTTGCCCAAGGTGGTGACATAAATGTAGCAATTGAAAACATCCAACGCGCTGGTGATACTGGTATGCTTGCTGATGCTGGGGTTGCCGCAAGAGCGTTAGCAGATGCAGCAAGCCAAGCGGGGCCAGAGCCTGCGCAAACTGTTGCAACTAACATCGGTCGGCGGGCAGAAGAAGTAAAAGGCCAGCTAGAAAAAACTTTAGTTGAAACATTAGGTGATCCATTGATCGGTGCTGAAAGGGCTGTTGCGGCAATTCGTAATCGAACTAAAGACTTGCGTAATGATGCATATTCTCGCGCTTATAATACGCCTATTGATTACTCTACTGGCTCCGCTGGTGAGCGTATTATGTCTGTTATTAATCGCATAGATAAAAAAACCTTGACTGCTGCGATTGAAGAAGCCAACGCAGATATGCTTGCTGATAATGTGCAAAACATGCAAATTCGTGTGCAGTTAGACGAGGCAGGAAATGTTGTAAACATCAGTGAAGATATGAATGTTCAACAGCTTGATTATGTAAAACGTGCGCTGCAAACATTGGCTGAAAATAATCGTGACCCGCAAACATATAAATTTTCTCCGCAAGGCCGCAGATATTCACGTTTAGCTAGTGACTTACGCAGAGAGTTAGGCGCTGGTATTGTTGACCCCAAAAGTGGTGCGCGTGTGTACGATGAAGCAGTGACATTAGGGGGGAATACCATTGCAGAAGAAAACGCATTTAGAATGGGTCAGGATATTTTAAAGAAACAAACAAAAATTGAAGATGTTTTAGAAACATTAGGGGATGATCCATCTCAGGCGCAGCTAGAGGCGTTGAGAATGGGAATGTCACAATATGTTCGGAATATTCTTCAAGATGTTAAGGCAGTTCCAAGCGATCCAGACCTAGAGGCCAGACAATTAGATGCATTTTACCGGCTTACATCATCAGGAAGTGCAAGAGAAAAAATTACAGCGGTAATGGGTGAACAGACAGATGATTTCTTGCGTCAAATTGATCAAGTAGGTCAGGCAGCAATTACTCGCGCTGGTCTATCACGCAACAGTGCTACAGCTATTCGCCAATCAACGCAAAAAGGCATAGAGGAAATGACTTCAGCAGGGCCAGCTACGTCATTGCTGCGCGGTCAACCACTAGAGGCTACGAGAAAGATTGTAAGTGAGTTGACGGGTTTTACTGATGAGTTCACAGAAAACCAACGCATGAGCATCTATAACGATATTGCAAGAGCGTTGACTGAGGTGGGAACAGATGATGCTGTTCGCGCTTTAAACGTAATGCGTCAGGTACAGATGGGTCGGAAAGTTTCTCAAGAAGCTAGAGATTATGCATATAATCGTGCAATGTATTATCTTGGTGTTGGGGCGCAAAAGCCCACAGAGCAACAAGCAATGGAAGCGACAGGTTTGAAGCCTGAAAGTGGCTTGCCCATGATGGGCGTAGGCTTGTTGACGCAGTAGGAGACAATAAATGCGTTTAGAACCACTAGATCAAACACAGATTGAAAGCATTGTTTCCAAAGCAATTACAGACGCGGTGGATTTCATTGATAGCGAAATTGCGCCACAGAGGATCAAATCACAGCGTTACTTTGATGGCGAAGTAAACATAGGGCATGAAGAAGGTCGCAGCAAGGTTGTGGCAACTAAGTGTCGGGAAGTTGTGCGCGGTATAAAACCAAGCATTCAGCGCATATTCTTAACAAGCGAAAAGCCTGTTGAGTTTGTGCCGCGTGGCCCAGAAGATGTTGCGGCTGCGGAACAAGCAACCAGCTTTGTTTCTTACAAGTTCCAGCAGCACGATGGTTATCGTGTTTTAAACGATGTTTTCCAAGATGCTATGGTTAAGAAAGTTGGCATTGGATACGTTTACTATAAAGAAGAAACAGACACAGAAATACACACCTTCACAAACCTTACAGACGAAGAATTTGGTTTGGTTGTAGAGGATGATGATATTGAGGTTCTTGAGCATGAAATGCGGATCAATGCTTCTCTGGATGAGCAGGGTTTAGACATAGAGGTTCCAGAGCATGACGTTAAGGTTTCTAGGTCTATTCCAAAGGGTGACATTTGCATAGAAAGCATCCCACCAGAAGATTTCTTTGTAGATAGAAATTCGCGTGGCATTGACGATTATTACATCTGTGGACACAGCACAGAAATGCGCGTTGCTGATTTGATTGCAATGGGGTTTAGCCCAGATGATTTATCTGGCTTGGATAGTAGCGAATACAGCGTAACTGATGATGAGGCTGAGTTTGAGCGCCGTGGTTATTCTGTAGATGAAAGCGAAGATGAAAACATCTCAGGCGCTTCTAAGAAGATTACGGTAACGAATGCCTATATGGAACTGGATATAGAAGGCACAGGTGTTCCTGTCTTGTATCAGTTTCTGTGTGCTGGCTCTACATATAAGATACTTAACTTCTATGAAGCTGATTATGCGCCATATGCGATCTTTGAGTGCGATCCAGAGCCACACGCTTTCTTTGGCACTTCTCTTGTAGATTTGGTTATGAATGACCAAGACGCGGCCACATCTATGCTACGCGGTGTTTTGGACAACGTGGCATTGACGAATAACCCCGCATTGCAGATTGTAGATGGTCAGGTGGCCGTAGACGATTTGTTAAATAACGAGATTGGGCGCATCGTTAGGGTTAAGGCTCCAAACAGTGTTATGGAAATGACTGTGCCGTTTACAGCGGGTCAGACACTTCCAGCGCTGCAATACTTTGACCAAGCGGTTGATAACAAGACAGGCGTTTCAAAGATGGCGCAGGGTCTTGATCCAGATGTTTTGAAATCTTCTACAGCAACGGCAATTGCCGCATCTCAGGAAGGTCAAACAGGTCAGGCAGAAGTAATAGCCAGAAACTTTGCAGAAGGCGGTATGCGTCAGATGTTTCGCATGATGCTGGATCTGATGGTTAAGCATTCTGACAATGAAGAAATTATGCGCCTTAATGGTCAGTTTGTTCCCGTTGATCCCAGAGCGTGGGATGCAGACATGGACTTGATGGTAAATGTAGGTATCGGCACAGGGCGCGAGAATGAACGCGCAGCGGCGCTACAGCAGGCCCTACAGATCCAACAACAGGTATTCCAAGCCTATGGCCCACAAAATGGAATTGTGTCTCTGACGCAGATTAGAAACACTCTTGCTGACTTGTTAGCAATTGGTGGTCTACGCAATGCAGATCGTTACTTTATGCCTATGTCTCCAGAGATTGAGCAGCAGATGATGCAGCAACAGCAGCAGGCGGCACAAGAGCAGCAAATGATGGCGGGCCAGCAAGCTGATCCGAATGCAGCATTCTTGCAGGCAGAGCAAATGAAAGCCCAAACCAGAGCGCAAGTAGACATGACTAAGGCGCAGATGGATTATCAGTATAAGATGCAGAAATTAGCTGCTGATGATGACTTGGCGCGTGATGATATGATCCAAGACCTTGCGGTTAAGGTAGCTGAGATATTAGGTAAGTATGGAACATCAGTAGATGTTGCTCAGATTAAAGCGGAGCAGCAGGCAAACAATATAGTAGGAATGCAGGGTGGATATTGAGCAAAGAGCTAAACGCTCAAGATCACTGTTAGAGAATGAATGGTTTGTAGAAACCATAAAAGATTTGCGAGACACCCAAATGAGGACTTTCGCAAATAGCAGCGCCCAAGAGGTGGAAAAACGTGAGGATGCTCACGCCATGTTGAGGGCATTAATGTCAATAGAGCGCCATTTACAGGCAGATGTAGACGCCTTGGCTCTCATAAAACGGAAGGGAAAGCACCGTGGAAACGACTAACCCAATCAATGGTAACGACTTGCAGGCGGTTACTGACAATTTGATTTTAGAAACGCCTGCTAATTCTGATGATGCATCAGAGGGATCTGTAGAGGCAACTGAGGACACTCAACCCGAAACAGTAAATTCTGAAGCACAAGACCAGAATGATGACGTATCATATGGCGACACAGATACATATGATGAGGATGTTGAGGATGAGCATCAGGCGGCTCAAGAGGAGCCTGCTTTATACACTGTCAAAGTAGATGGTGAAACTAAGCAGGTAGACCTAGATGAGCTTACCCGTGGATACTCTGGGCAAAAGTACATCCAAAAGGGTATGAGCGAAGTAGCAGAGCAAAGAAAGCAATTTGACGCGCTACAACAGCAAGTAGACCAAGAGCGCCAAGTTTTGTATCAAATGGTACAGCAAGTTCAGACGCAAGGCGTTCCGATAGTACCTGAGTATCCATCTGAGGAACTGCGTGATAGTGACCCTCTAGGTTTTCAGGAGCAAGCGGAAGCATATCGTCGCGGCATGGAAATGCGTCAGCAATGGGAGCAAAAAGCTTCTTATCTGGCGCAGCAAGAGCAAGCGCGTAACCAGCAGTTAAATAATCAATTCCTTGAGCAACAGGCAATGCGCCTAGCTGAATGGATGCCTGATTTTAACAATGCTGAAAAGCGCAGTGCATTTATCCAAGATGTAACAACCAAAGCCAAAAAGCATTACCAGCTTACTGATGAGCAAATTGGTACTGTTAAAACGGCAGAGGAAGTTATGATCTTAAATGATGCTCTAAAATGGCGAGAACTTCAGGCCAACAAACCCGCTGCCCAACAAAAGGCAGAGGGTGCGCGGCCAGTAGTCAAGCCAGCAGCCAAGCGAGCGGCAAGCGCTGGAAAAGCAACCAAAGCGAAAAAAGCAACGGCGGCAATGAAGCGGTCAGGTGGCATAGATGATGTTGCCGCGTGGCTAACCTCTTAACTTTTGTCTAAAGGAATAAGACAATGGCTGTAACAGCTAACACAAACGAGACATATGATGTGTCTACAATTCGTGAGGACTTAGCGGAAGCGATGACCTCAATTTCGCCAACAGAGACTATCTTTATGTCTACTATTGGCACACGCAATGTTGACAACACTTACTTTGAGTGGAGTGAAGTTGATCTTGCTGCAACTGGTGCAAACCGTCAGATTGAGGGTGACGTAGGCATTGCCAACACTGCACCAACTAATGCGGTTCGCAAGGGCGGATATACGCAAATCAGTGCCAAGGTGGTTGAGGTGAGTTCAACGAATCAAGCAGTGAATGGTGTTGCCAATGCTCAGACTGTAGCGAAGCAAGTTGCTTACAAACTGTCTGAACTGAAGCGTGACATGGAAGCAATGCTTCTGGATAACGTTGCAGCGTCAGCCGGTGCATCAGGCACAGCGCGTCAAGCGGCGGGTCTGCCAGCCTTCTTAACCTCAAACACTTCGCGTGGTTCAGGTGGTGCTAATGGTACAACATCTGGTACGGGTGAAGCTGGTTTTGTAAACGCAGCAGCTACTGATGGAACTTTGCGTCCATTGACAGAAGCACTCCTTAAAGATGTGATTGCTGATTGCTGGAATGCAGGCGCACAGCCAACTATTGTTATGTGTGGATCTGCTCAAAAGCAAAAAATGTCTACCTTCACAGGTAACGCAACACGTTACAAAGAAGCTGAAGATAGCAAGCTGAACGCTGCAATTGACGTTTATGTTTCTGATTTTGGTGAACTTCAGATCGTGCCTAACCGTCATATGCGTGTCAGAACAGTGTCTAGCGTAGCTTATACACCAGACGTTTTTGTTCTTGATCCAAACTATGCGGAAGTTGCTTATCTGCAAACAGCCAAGCAAGAGCCACTTGCAAAAACTGGTTTGTCAGAGCGCCGTTTGATTTCTTGCGAATATGGCCTTCAGGTCACTTCACAGAAAGCCCACGGTATTGTTGCAGACGTAAACGCAACATAATAAAGTTAGGGGGGCAGAAATGCCCCTCTATTCTATTTGTGGAGGTGTTTATGAAAATAAAGATAACAACAGATCGAAAGCCATTCTTTGCTGGAAGGCAATTAGGAAAAGGTGATGTGATAGAGGCAACACCAGACGAAGCAGCAACATTCATTGCTAACGGGTTTGGTGAGGAAATCAAAGCATCTGCGCCGAAACGTGCGCGTACTGCAAAAGGTAAACTAAAAGCTGATGACCCTTCTACGCCAAATATAAATGAAGCGTGGGAAGGCGGGAAAGCACCAAAGAAACGCGGAAGGCCAAAGAAGAATGTCTGACACAATTCTAAATACTGAATGGCATACAGAAGATGACAAGGTTGTTGTAAAGCGTTCTCAAGATATTCAGCGCATTTTGGACTTTAATAAAGAGCGCAATATTGACGGTCACAACAGCAAATCTGACATGCGTTTAGCTGGATCTATACCATTTGTTGTTGCTGAAATGTGGGCGCGGGAATGCGGATCTAAAATTGGGTCGCAAGAGTTCGGAGAATATGTTAAAAAGAAATTGATGAGTGGTGACTTCAGCAAGCTGATCGCAAATGGTTATTAGGGCTAAGGCGTTGAAATTTGTGCAAGATTACATGGGTTTTGTGATTGCTGTTGCGGGGGCTGTTGCTGCTTCTGGATGGTGGATTATTAATAATCTTTTGACTAGCAAGTCTCAAATCAAGCTTCTTGAGCAAAAAACAGATATGATGCATGAGTTGTTGAAAGAAATGCGTGACGATCAAAAAGAGATGCGGCGCGACATTCAGAATTTAGCTGTCAAGTAAAATGTGATATAATTGGGCCATGATTTGCGCCCTAACATCTATTGCCTTTGGAATGTTCCCAAATGGGATCATGTACAAGGCTTGCCGGTATCGCTGCCCGCGCCCGTCATTTTATTACCATTATCCAAAAACATACAGAATACATCCTGATGCTAAATGCTTGGGATATATCATTGTGGGAAAAGACACATGATAGATCCATTTACGGCGTTTGCAGCCGTGAAATCTGCTGTCTCTGCGGGCAAGGAACTTGTCAACGTAACTAAGCAAATTGGTGAATTTTTTGATGGTGTGGATGATCTGCGCAACGCCCATGAGAAAAAAAAGAACAGTCTTTTCTCTGGCTCTGATGAAAACGCTATGGAAACCTTTGTTAATTTGCAGCGGGCAAAGGACGCAGAAGAAGAACTGCGCCAGATCGTCATTGCCACCAGAGGGTTTTCTGCTTGGGGCGAACTGCAAGCTATAAGGGTTCAGGCAAGGAAAGATCGTAAGGCTAAGGCAGAAGCAGAGAGGAAGCGTAAGGCAAAGATTGTTGAGCGCATTATTATTTACGGCGGCTCCACAGTCATTGTTACAATTATGCTTGGAATAACCATTGTTATAATTTTAGCGAAGCAGGGGCGCATCTGATGGCTGACGGTGTTTCAGGAGTGGGCAACGCGCCGTTTAATGTGGGAAGCGACATACACGCCCAAACCAGAGTGCGTGAGCGCATAGAAACGCATCTTGTGGAGCAGAGGGTGGAAAAAGAGCATAGGGCTAACCACACGCACCTAGAGGCGCTCAGAGAACAAAAGTTGGACTTAGGCAAAGCTTATGATAGGTTTGGGGCCAAGACTACAGCAGATCGGCCTACGGGTACGAAAATCAACATAGAGGTCTAACATGGAAAAGCTTTTAGAATATAAAATCATGCCACGTTTGATGATGTTAGTAATGACTGTGATGTATATACGCTGCATTGAGTGGGCGTTAGGCCAGCCAGATTTATCAACGCAACAAGCGGGCTTAATATCAGTTGTAACAGGAGCCATGAGCGGAGCTTTTGCCGTGTGGCTTGGGAGTGAGAAGAAATGATTGACAAGCTAATCACGCCGGTCACTGGCCTCTTAGATAAATTTATTCCTGATGCCGACGAGAAAGCAAAGCTCGCGCACGAGATTGCCACAATGTCGGATCGACACGCGCAAGAGTTGGCCCTTGCTCAAATATCGGTCAACCAAGCAGAAGCAGCAAGTGGAAGTATTTTTAAAGGTGGCTGGCGTCCTTTCATTGGCTGGGTCTGTGGGTTTGCTTTTGGTTGGCATTTTATTGGTCAGCCTGTTGCCCTTTTTGTTGTAGCTATGACAGGAACAGAAATCCCGCCCTTGCCAGAGTTTGACATGGGAACGCTTTTGACTGTTCTGGGCGGCATGTTAGGAATTGGCGGTCTGAGGACATATGAAAAGCAGAAAGGCTTAACCAAATGAGAAAGATTGATGAAATTATAATTCACTGCACGGCTACAAATCCAAGCTGGTATGCTGATCGGTCTGTTGATGATGTAGTGAAAGAAATCAAACGGTGGCACGTTGAAGAACGCAACTGGTCTGATATTGGCTACCATGCAATCATTCACCGTGATGGGTCTGTGGGCTATGGTAGGCCCGTAGAGCGCTCAGGGGCGCATTGTAGGGGCAGAAACAAGTCATCTATAGGGGTGAGCCTAGTAGGTGGCCGTGGCGGCTGTGCTGATGATGCTTTCCTAGATAACTTTACGCCAGAACAGGAGACAGCTTTGCGTGATTTGATTAAGGATTACAGCGCCAAGTTTCCTAGCATTAAGGAAATATCTGGGCATAATTCCTACGCAAGAAAAGCTTGCCCTTGCTTTGCTGTAATGGATTGGTCATAAGCGTAAGTCGGGGCTGGCTCATAGGAAACTGTGATAGGGTTGTGATGAACTTGCTGGCCCCACGAAAAAACCCCGCCACTAAAATGGAGTAAATAGTGACGGGGGAGAAGGTTTTACCCTTCATCTACGCCGCGTGGGAGTTCGCGGCATTCTGTGCCAAGCGCCGTTTTCTTCTATATTGATTTACGATGTTACGGCTACAATTCAATTCTGCCACAATTTCATCTGTGGTCATACCTTTTTCTAAACGTTCATTGATCTTGGTCTTAAAACCATTTGGCCTGCCCATGCGCCCGCCTTGTTTTTGTTTTTTTTCGTATTCCTCAACCCTGCCCCAACTTGGGTTGTTTCCCCAGCTTTCCTTGCTTTTGACGTAATTCATATCTGCTTTTGCCATCTCTTTCATTCTGGCGGCTAACGCGGTTTCATCCATGAATGCTCTTTCCTTCTTTTTGCAGTGATAAAACAAATGATTTTAATTCTGATCTGGCGCGGGCCAAATCTTGTTTGACGTTGGGGTGCGGATCTAGCCTAAAGTTTTCATCTAGCAAGCGATCTACTTGCCCCCGCAGAAACCGCAAATGTGCGTGATCGGCTGGTGTAAGGTTCTGCATCCATGTATCCCCCTTTTTGGCTGCGTTTAAAATTGATCTGCCAATAGTGGCAAAATCTAACAAGGCTCCTAGCATCCCATTTCAGAATATCTGACGCCTCTGCATAAGTGTAATCATCGGCAAGTGATTTGACCAAAGAAATTTTTTCTTGCTGGTGACGGTTGCGGATTTCTGCCCAAGTTTCCAATTTATTTATTCTCCTGTCGGGTCGTTCGGCCAGTTGCCAGCAACACCCTGCTCTTTTGCCCTTTTTAAATGGTCTGAATACCTTGACATTTCTTCTGGCGTTAAGCTTTGGCCTTGTTGTAATTTTTTACCCATTTCTTTTAAACGAGATATTTGGGCAGGAGTGAGTTTTGTATTGCTACCTCTGCCGCCACGAAATGCTATTTGCTCAATAGGCCCAGTTGGGCCTCTGCGATCACGAAATAGAGACTGAGGGTTTTCTACGGATACATACTTGGACAAATTAAACTCATCGTCCATTTTGCCAGCCGCTAAACGCGCTGCGAATAGATCCATATGAAGTTTAAGCTGGCTTTCTAATTCTCCAAACATTTTGTAATTTTCTTGGTCAACATTAAAGTCGAATGAAATAACGCCACGAAATTGCTTCTTTGCCATTGGTTTTTCCTTTTGATATACATTTAGCACTAGCTCTTGTATTCTTAATTCGCACTAACGTCAATATTAGGTTTTGCTTTTGGCTTTAGGTTTGGGATGGGGCGGCGGTAATCTGCTTCACCGCCCATTTCTACGCACTGAGGCAGAAAGATCCGCTCAAGATCATAATACTCAGAAAACGCTTTGCATTCATCTGGAGATGAAAAGATGACAAACGCCATAAAAACTGGTTCAGCGATATTCATCACATCCACCCCATGCTAACGCCAAAGATCCAGCCCAACACCACCGCAGCAATCGCCGCAGTGATGATGATGTCTTGCACCCAATTAGTCATTGATAACTCCATAGCTGCGCCATAGCTGGTTGCGCGTTGGCGTGTGCTTGATACCCTGCACGATCTTGATGATATCATCTAACGTGCC
>Ga0208793_1001658_pt1 | contig 12473 bp, 14 predicted proteins | sample 17_taG_FD_184092 | JGI IMG/M metagenome (GOLD analysis project Ga0208793, IMG submission 184092) | Marine viral communities from the Subarctic Pacific Ocean - 17_ETSP_OMZ_AT15314 metaG (SPAdes) (version 2) | ecosystem: Environmental > Aquatic > Marine > Oceanic | place: Pacific Ocean | collected...
CATATTGTTTAAATATTAAATCCATTACGCCACCCCCCTTAAGAGTATTTCCACCATTTAATAATTCTACCAATGATATACACTGGCATTGCAAACACCACAATGATCATTGCTGTGTCAAATGTTGTGCCTTCACCACCTGTGCTGAATGCAGTGATCAAGCCACCCCAAAACATCACCTTACTTGCTAACAATAGCAGTTTAGCATCTTTGCCAGTTTGTTGAATTGTTGTTACGTTACTCATATATTACTCCTTAATTAAAATATATGCACATAGTATAGCATAAATTGTTACAGTGTCAACCGAAATAAAAAAGCCCTGTAAAATTATGAGAAAAAACAGGGCTCAGTTGTGGCTAAACAAAACAACACGCCCGAGTTGGGCTGGATTATAACTATACTGTATATTGTGTTATAATCTGCGTTTATAGTTGAGTCACCACAGGCAAACAACCTTGTTTACCATCTCAACAGACACTATTATACACGATATATCATTTATGTCAACCGAATTTACTAAATGTGATAAATAACATTGCGTTGATGTCTTAGGCATTAACATTATCGATAATAATAAATATGCAGGAGATCACTTGGACTATATAGATTATATCACAGGTAATCACAGTCTATACGATCGCTACTACGATGATTGGAAGTTGTGTATCAACTCATGGTATGGCGGCACTGAATACAAGGACGCAAGATATCTTCGTGCGTATCAAGTAGACTTCAATACCCCAAACGAAACAGTTAACACATACGAAACCAATTCCGATGGTTCTGTGGTTAATAAAATAAAAGTTCCAGTAACACATGGCCTCAACCAAAATGACGTGAACCGAGGCTCGGACACAATGGATGGTAGTTTTTATGGTGAAAAGTTAAACAACACACCATTATACAACTATGTGAAATTGATTGTTGCTGAATACAATGCATTACTATACAGAAATGCTCCACAACGTATACTACCAGAAATACCAGAAACAACACAATTTGTTAACGATGTTGACAAAGAAGGCTCATCACTGAATGAGTTTATGAGTTTGGTAGACATGATGACAACCATATATGGTGTTGTGCATGTAGGATGTTATAAGCCATTGGGCAGTGACATTCCTAAATGGCAAATACACACACCACTTGATGTGACCAATTGGAGTTACAAATATGCGTTGGACGGCAGTTTAATGATGGATTCGATTGTGATCAAAATAGAAGATAGTGATCACCATGACATATACAGACATATAACTCCAACTATAATGGAGACAATATTTGTGGGTAAATCAGAAGATGAAGATTATTATCCACCAGTCGACATGGACCTTGTAGAAGAAGTAGACGATGGCGTTTACAAACTTGTGCAAGAGAATGAGCTCGGCTATATCCCTGTTAAAACAATATACCAATCAACAAAAGTATACAACAACATTGGCACAACTGTTATACAAGACGTTGCACAAATACAACGTAGTATATACGGCGACATGGCTGAAATATATGCAGGCTTAACATATAGTTCACATCCAACACTTGTTGTAGATGAAACCACTGAACAAATGAATGACGGACAAATAGGATCTGAACCAGGTTCTGTTATACGTGTTCAAAGCAGTTTAACTGGTGACCAAACACATGTTTATCAATTTGTTTCACCACAACTTGACAACATCAAAAACATCAAAGAACTTGTTGACAGTAAAGTAGAAAAATTAAGTCAAATTGCTATGTTGCGATCAGAAGACATGATCAAGAGTAGCAGTTCAGGTTATCAAATGGAAGTGTATGATGACAAGTTAGCCAGCCTTATCAGACGTAAAGCAACTAACTTGGAGAATGCAGAAGCAAACCTTTGGGAAATATGGGCTGATTGGATGAACGTTCAATTGCCAGAAGACTTCTCAATATCATACAGTAAGCAATACAACAGAAAAGCATTAGAACATGAAATCAAAGAACTAACAGATATCATGGGTGCATACAACCAATACAACACTTTGTTCGGTGGAGAGGTAACAGCAGAGGAGTTTGCTACTCAACAAGAAGCAGAACAAAGAGCACAACAGTTAGGTGGGAGGGGTTTTCATTCTCATACAAAAGAAGATGGCACTGTGATATACATGGCTTTCGAAACGCATGAAGAATTAGAATCAAAAACCAACCAGAGTTCAAATGAACTCAAAGAAGATTTGCGTGACAAAATACGCCAGAGAATGATTGAACTTGTAGATTCTACAAGCACCTCAAACAGCCTCTAATATTTTGACAAACGTTTACTTCTACGATAAAAGGAGATGAATATGAGTGATGATATCACTATGGATACGTCAGTTGCAGACGATAATGTGCAAACAGCGAATACAGATGCTGAAGCGGAGACAAAGGTCGAAGCAAAATCTGAAACTAAGGCCTCTACAGGTGTAGAAGTTAGAGATGGCAAGATGTATGTGGCGGGTGTAAGAGTTTACACCAGAGATGACACAAACAGAATCGCGGCAAATGCCAAGAAGGACGCTGAAAGCAGAATTCTTAGTGATTTAGAAGTTGAAAGTTTTGACAAAGTCAAATCAGTTGTTTCACAATTGCGTGATGCACCAGAAGGCGAAAGTCTAAATGTTCAAAGTCTAAAAGATGCTGTTAAGAAACGTGAGCAAACAGTGGAAGAGTTACGTGCAGAATTACAATCGGTTAAAACTGATTATGCACTTAAAAGCCACATAGGTTCATTGAAAGATTCAATGCCAACTGCATGGAACAGTGATCAAAAGTCAGCAGTAGTTGATTTAATGAAAGCAAGGAACATGCTACACTTGGAAGGAGATGTTTTTGCCATTAAGAGTGGTGAAGATTATCTCACAGTAGATGGAGAAACTCCAGACTATGCCTCAGCAGTTAAAGTTGTTGGGCAAACATTGGGTTTACCATTTGCTAAAAAAGGCAATAGTGTAATCGATGTAGATAAAACACCAGCAGGTGAAAGTAGTAATAAAGCACTTGACATGACAAAAGTCAACAGTGATAGTGCATACAGAGCCGCTTATGTTAGTATACGTCAACAGAACGCCACTTTACCACGTGATCAAATCACAAATAAAATGGTGCTCGACCAAATAAAACGAACAGGTAGAGGATAGGTTTCCAATACCAAATTAAATAAATTATATAGGAGATACCATCATGGCATCAACAACAAGCGTAACAGCACTATATGAAGACATCGTTGCAGACTTAATTCCGTTTTATGACAATTTTGTCCTATTACCGAATCAGCAATTAATCGTCAACTCATATAACATAGAAGGCGGAACTGGAAATTCAATGAAAATTCCAACTGTCAATTCATGGACAACAGGTTCAGTAGTAAACCCAGGTGCGGCAATCGTCGATATCGGCGGAACCGACCAATCAACACCAGTAAATGACTTCGATCCAGATCCAGTTTCTTTAGGCGTAAGCAAAAGAGCTTCTGGAACACTCGTAAACATGGAAGACTTCGAAGACGGCGGAATCGACACAGTTCGTAACGCAGTAGTAACAAGACTTGCAAGAGCAATTGCTCAAAGCACAGACAAAGCAGGTTTCAACGTATTAGGCGCTGGATCAGAAACTGTAATGACTGACCTTTCAGACGTAACAACAATTGGAATGGACGGTTTAGCATCAGGCGACAACAAAGGCGATTGCGAATTAGCATACGTTATGTCACCAGAAGCACTTGCATACGCAGTTAAGCGTTCACCAGAAGTTAAATTCTTTGAAAACGTAAACCACGACAGAGCTGAATATACTTCAACTGTGAGAAACGGTTTTGCAAGAATCAGACCTGAGTTCATCAGAGGTATTGCTACTAAAGAAGGAATTGGCGGCGCTACAGACGGAGCATCACTTGACTTCTTCGCTACTTCAGTTGCTAACTTAAGAGCAGTAAACGCACCAACAGATGGCGCAGGTTTCTATGCCGCAGTTATTACACCAGCACAAGAATTAGCACTTGCTAAACAACTTAATGGTGCAGGTGCAGTTAGCAGTGGTTCAATTGGTTCAGTTGCACAAGACATGGCTAATGACGCATTACTAAGAAGTTTGATCACTCAAGCACTTGGTTGTTCATTCATCCGTTCTAACAACTTACCATCTGGCTTAGCATCAGCGTAATTTAACAATAGGAGATTTGATATGGCATTTATAGTAGCAGGCGGTAGTGTAGTAAGTTATGCTGAAGCACTTGACGTAAGAGATAAAGATCAAAGGGTTTTTGAAGCCAATGAGATCAACTTCACTGACGTGCCTGACGCACCTGCAAATCTCGACGAATACATTGAGGATCTCGCTACCAAGGCAACTGATCGTATCAACACAAAGATACGTTTAAGCCGACAGTGGCGAGAATACTTAGGTAAGACTGGCAGTGGTTCAACATCACTAAATGACTTGCCTGATTTCAATCCAAATTATATTGTGACCCACAAGGCAATGTTCACAGACATGTGTGCATATTATGTGCTCAAAGAGTTTTTATTGCCTAAGGTTGCAGACTTTGGAGACCCAGAATCACCAGACGTTCAGAAAATACAGTATTATGAAAATAAGTTTAACGACTATTTTACTGAACTGATGAGTGATTTCATTTACTATGATGCAGACGGTGATGGCACCGTGCAAGATGGTGAAAAACAGGTCACATTCAATATCCTCAGACGTGGACGTGGACGCAGGAACGTGGTGAGGGTTAGATAATGAGTATCAGAGATACGTTATTAGCCAACGTTACAACAAGTTTAAGCGGTAGTAGTGTTAGTGTAAGCAGTGAGTTGCCATGGAATAGTGGACAACGACCATTGTATGAAAAAAACATGAAACACTTTTATCTCAGTGAAGCATCACTGGATATAACGCAAAACCAAATAACGTTGGATAGAAATGACGTATTTCAAACTGAAACTCAATTGACAGCCTTTGTCTCAGTAGACGCCAAAAATCAACCAACAGATATTAGCACTGTGATTTCTGCAGTGCTAAATTCGAAGAACTCTGTTTCGGACCAGTATATCATGGAATGTAACGGAACAACAGAAATAGTTGAAGATCGAATCACTTATCAATTTGATTACCGATTTGTTAAAATTAATTAATAGGAGAAACCCATGGGTTATATAGCAGTAAACGAAGAAGCAGAATTTGTTAAATTGCAAATAGTCGCAAATGGTAATGCCTACGCAAACGCTAATGTGGCGATGGCTGTCACAACCGACGTTATGGTGGTGCCTGCAATGCAGGAAATAACACTAAACATGACGCCAGGCACATTCCGTTGGAAACAACTGGATGAGTTAAGCGAACAAGTAGTAACTACCTCAAGCACAAACAGTCTTGAAGCAACGATTGTCTTAGATGACGAATCATTCTTCACAGGCAAAGGTGCAACGACTGGCATATTCAATGTCACAAATAACAAAACTGAAGCATACTTTAGAATGTATTGGCAAGGCGACAGCACTGGCGATAGATATGTTGAAGGAACAGGATACTTAACAGGTGTAGCACCTACAGTATCACCAGACTCACCAGTTTGGACATCACCTTTAACAATTGAAATCTCAGGTGACTTAGTTCCTGGCGTAGTATAAACATAAAGTAATTGTTATTAGATTATATAGGGAGATTTATTTCTCCCTGTATTTTTACAAGGAGCAGATATGAAACATCATCCGAAACACAGACGCATTGTAGAACAATGCATCAAAGATGGAAAACAAGAAGTGATACTAAGTGGCCAATTACACAATGTCAACGACATAGCAGTGGAAATGGGCATAGAATCTCACAATGCAGATAAATATAGGAAAGAACATGCAGATATGGAAACAGAAGACCACAGCAGAGATATTGAAGACTCTGGAGATGGAATTAGCGAAAGCGAAGAATGAATTAAAGTGCTTGACACAAGATGCAGGCAAAGTAAGTAACAGAGTGAACTTTTTATTAACGGCAGTTCACGCACTACAAGATAAGGATTTGAAGATATGAAATTACAAGAATTAGCAGTTAAACCCGTTTTAATCACAGTCACAATCGATGACGAAGACATCATAGAACAATATGGAGAGCCACTCGAATTTTACGTGTGGGACAGACAACCATTGGAAAAATTTATGATGTTTGCAGGTAAAAAACTGGAAGCAGAAGATTTACCTATGATGCTGGACTTTTGTCGTGAGATGATTCTCGATGACAAAGGCAAGCCAGTGTTAACAAATGAAAAAGTTCTACCAACTCAGGTGATGACAAAGTGTGTCACTAAAGTTATGGAACAATTGGGAAAGTAACAGGAAGTAGTTTCTCTCCCAACGATCCAGTGTTAAGCAGTGCTATAATGCTGGATCAAATGGCTAATCGATATGGTATGTTGCCCAGTCAAGTATTAGAGATAGCCACAACGCAAGATCTGTTTGTGTATGATGCTTATATAACATATACCAATCATGAAGCAGAGAAACGTAATCGCAAAAATGGAGGCCCGCCAAAGGCCCAAAGTATTACTTCCGATAATTTACAAGAACGTTTGGCTAAATTTAGAGAACAATAAATGAAAATGGATCGTAAACAATTTGACAAACTGATGACACAACTTGAAGATGTGCCACCAGCAGTGATGCGTGAAGCATTACCACGTATGCAAAAGTTTACACCAAGAGCATCAGGTAATGCTCGTAGTAAAACTCAGAAACGAGATGAAACAACCATAATAGCCGATTATGCTTATGCAGATAGATTGGACAATGGTTGGAGTAAACAAGCACCAAAAGGTTTTACAGATCCCACAATAGATTTCATAGAGCAACAAATCATGCGTGACATTGGGAGGATGTAAGTGTGGCTAAAAGTATAAAAATTGCATTAGAATTAGATACCAGTCAATTTGACAAAGGCATAAAAAGTGCCAAACGTGATTTAAGTGGTTTAAATTCTGAATTAGGCAATGGCAAAAGCAAAGGTGATGGTTATAAGGTCAGCATGATTGGAGTTGCTGGTGCCGTAGCCGCAGTAGGCACAGCCGCAATGGGACTGAAGAGTGCCCTGGATGCCGCTCAAAGTGTTGAGAACCTCAATGTAACATTGACCACATTGTATGGTGATGCAGGACTTGCCGCAGAGGCAATGGCCACTGTTAAAGAACAAGCCGCAGGACTAACATTTGCACTCAGTGATATTCAAAGTGGTGTTCCTTCACTGGCATTGGTAGAAGAAAAGTTTGGTGGATTGGATAACGCAATTCAATTTACATCTGGTGTTGCAAGTGCATTTGGAATGACGTTCCAAGAAGCCGCAACCAACGTTCAGAGATCCATGACTGCTGGTATTGGTGCCGCAGACTTATTCAGAGACAAAGGTGTTAAAGCATTCCTTGGATTCCAAGAGGGTGTAAAATACACTGCTGATGAAACACAGGCCATGATGTTAGCATCATTTGAAAAAGTAACAGATGCAAACGAGGCTGCCGCTGACACACTAACAGGTCAGTTCTCTATGATGGAAGATGCCGCTTTCCAATTAAGTGAAGCAGTAGGCACAGCATTTGGTGCCACACTGAAAGCAGAATTATCAGAACTAAACACTGCATTCGCAGAAAACAAAGAACAAATTTTAGCAGTTGCAAGAACAATTGGTGAAACACTGGGTAGAGCATTAACACTGGCAGTGAACAATGCAGATATCTTGCTTGGTGTGATGAGTGGTATATTTGCCGCGGCCGCAGTAGGTCGTGTTGTTGCAGTTGTAACAGCAGTTATGAACTTCACAAAGGCAATGCAAGCCGCCGCAGTAGCAGGAACCATATTGCAAGGTGTTACTGGTGTAGGTTTACTCAAAGTAGGTGCTGGGTTAACAGCCGCGGCAGCCAGTATAGCAGTGATGAATGGCATGTTCGAAGAACAAGAAGATGTTGTGAATGATGTTCTTATTGCAGATGACGACCTTGAATCCAGCAGAGCAGAAAATGATGCCGCAGAGAAGAAACGTGCAGAAGAACGTGATGCAAGACAACGTGCCGAAGAAGCAAGACTACAAGCAATAGCGGCCGCAGAAGTAGACAAAGCCGCTAAAGTAGAAGAAGCCGCACAAAAGAAAGCAGAAAAAGATGCAGAACGTGCCGCTAAGGAAGAAGAACGCAGAGCAGAGAAAGAACAACGTGCCGCGGAACGTCATCAGAAAGAATTGTTAAGAGCTCAAGAAGTAATGGAGCAGGCAAATAACAAATTTGAAGCAGATTTACGTGATATAAACAGCACAACAGAAAAAATAGGCTTAACAGAAACACAAATTCAGCAATTAGATGCCGTGAATGCATTAAACGCCGAAAGAGAAGTCAAATTAGCAGAGATTGCCAAGTATAATATATCAGATGCAGAAAAGAACCAGTTACAAGAAGAATTAAACGCACTGTATGACGCTCAAATACCCAAGATCAGAGACGCAATAGAGGCTGTAGACACGCAACAACGTAAATTCTCAACAGGTTGGACCAAAGCATGGACACAATACAAAGATGATGCTGAAAACAATGCCAAAACAGCAGAGCAAATGTTCACCGCTGTTACTGGCACAATGGAAAGTGCATTTGTAGACTTTGTTGCCACAGGTAAAGGCAGTTTTAAAGATCTTGTTGATGACATGATTAACCAATTGAAACGTATCATTGCTAAAAAGATATTTGTTACCATACTTGAGTTTCTTGTGCCAGGATTGGGCAATATATTTTCTTTTCTTGATTCAGGTGGAACTATTGGCCCCGGCAAATTAGGTATTGTGGGTGAGAAAGGTCCAGAGATTGTGAGAGGACCAGCACAAATCATCGGCAGACAACAAAGTGCAAGTATGTTAGGTGGTGGTGCAGGTGGCCAAGTCACATACAACATCAATGCAGTTGATGCCAGTTCATTCAAAACACTGGTTGCACAAGATCCTGAGTTCATATACAACGTTACTGTAGCAGGCAGTAGGAGAATACCACGATGAGTTTACAAACAATAATTGACAATGCCACCAGCATAAACATAGGCAGAACAAAATTAGCCAGTAGCACAATAAGTCGCAGTGGCAGAATCAAAACAGGCATACAAGCAGGTAACCAACCATTCTTCTTTAACGTTGCAATGAATCCTGCAAGTTTATATGTTAACTTCAGAGACATACTGGAAGAGATAGACAGATTGGATGCCATATTCAGTGCTAACATCAACATAGGTTCTTCCAATGCAGGACTAAGTTGGATAACACAATATCAAGGTGATTTAAGTTCCGCACAACTTGGTCAAATAACAGCCACAACAACATTTGCAGGCAACACCATTGAATTAGGTGTAAGTGGTGTATCAGGTGGTAACAGCACAGATCTCGTTTTCAAAGCAGGTGATTATTTCACATTTGATTCAGGATACAAATATCCATACACTGTGGTCAGTGATGTCACATTGGGAACAGGTAGCACCATAAGTGTAACACTGAACAGACCAATTATAACACAAACAGGTTATACCATAGACAGTGGCAAAGGCATATTGGTAGGCACTGATGTAACATGGCAAGTTAAAATGTTAACCAAACCCACTTACACAATAACACCAGATAGATTTGTTGAATTCAACGGAGAGTTCGAATTAGTAGAAGTTGTGGAGGACTAAATGTCAACATCCATTCCAGCAGTAGGGGCCAATCAAGTAAACAGTGCAACATTCATTGATTTGCAACTTGGTGGCACAACATACTATATCACAGATGCATACAAGCCAATGACCATAAACAGTAACAGTTATACTCAATTGGGCATATTGCTTGATGTCAGTGAAATCACATACGATTACAAAACCACATCAGGCACAATGACGTTTGCCATATCAGGTGTGCCTAACACACCAGACTTTTTACAGTTGATTGAGAACACAGAAATCAAAGGTGGTGACGTAGAAATAAGACGTGCATTCTTTGATCCTGTAGACAGTGATGTGATTGCTGGAGAAGATTATTTACGTTTCAAAGGCATAGTGTCAAACTATGGCATTGAAGAAGAAACAAACATCATAGAAGGCAGAGCCACTAACACAATCATATTTGAATGTGCATCTACATTTGCCATATTAGAAAAGAAAATAGCAGGACAAAGAACAAACGGATCAGATAGACGTAGATTTTATCCTGGTTCCATAGACTTTGATCGTATTAAGTTTATACAAGATGATAATTTACCGGAGTTTGATCGATGAGTTTAAAAAGTTTACTTGAAGCGGTAAGTCAAAACGCCACCATTGTCACAGAAAGCGAAAGTGTTAGAGCCGCTATAGGCACACAATTGTTACCAGGCAGTTTGGGTGTGAGTGGATTACCTTCTGATGTGGTCAGCCAAAGTATAAGAATATCCAGCAGTGCAGACACCAACATTCAAGGTGGTAGTTCACAAGCAGACAGAGCTCAAGTAAATCCAAATACCTTAAACAAAGTTCCAAGAGTATATGGTAGGATTGTTTCAGGTGGTGTTATCACAGATGCACACAAAAACAATGCTAACAGTTTGGTGTATTGCATGACGTTAAGTGACATCAACACAGATGGCAATGATTATGTAGACAATGGCAGTGGACAAAGACCAGGATGGCAGTTCAATGATGTATTCAGAGACAAAGACAAATTGGTGTTCAGTGCTGTAAGTGGTTCAGAACACAAAGTTATCACATTGAACAACATAGAAGACAATTCAAATGCAGACTTAACAGGCACAGATGCCATAAGTGTTTATGCATGGAGCGGCAATGCTCATGCTAATGCACAGATATTTCCTGCATACAGTAAAAGCAGTATATACAGACAAAATGCATATGACATAATGCCCAATTGGACCAGTGCTAACACCATGGAAGATCTTGTGTTTGCCATTGTGGAAGTAAATGTGTTGGAAAATGTAAATGCCAACATAACACAATTTGGCACATTCTTATTTGATGAACAAAGTTTGGGTTTTGTTAATTCAGGACTACAAGCAGACCACAGACCATTAGATAATCCTGCTTATGCATTGTGGGACTATTTAACAGACAGCAGATATGGTGGTGGATTGAGCAATGTAGACCTCGATGTCAATGCCATAGAATCATGGGCTGATTACTGTAAAGAAACTGTTCAATTTGTCACAGGCACTTATGCTTCACCTGTTGGTCCATTCAGCAGAGATAGATTTCAATCAAACATATACGTGAATCCACATAACACTGTGATGACAAACGTAAATGAATTGTGCAAAGCAGGACAAGCCACATTCGCATATGATGGCAAGCAAGGCAAGTTCACAGTGTTCACAAACAGAGCAATAACAGCCTCAGAAAAGTCAAACGCATTCCTATTTGATGACGACAACATAGTGAGCAGAATAAATGTAAACAGCACTGACTTATTCAGTTTGTTTAATTTTGCAGAAGTAACATTTCCAAACATATTAGAAAATGATGTCACAGACACAATGTTTGTGGAAACACCTACTGCTGACAAGTTGAGCAATGAACCAACCAGTGGTATGACAATATCATTCCAAGGTGCTAATCAACGCAGTCAAACAGCCGCAATTGCAAACACCACATTGAAACAAAGTCGTGTAACAGATGTTGTTTCATTCACAGCAGACCACAGCACCATGGTTGTTGATGTAGGTGACTTTGTGAAAGTTACCAATGCAGAGAAAGGCTATGATGAAAAGTTATTCCGTGTGGTGAGAACAGTAGAACAAAACATCATGGGTGCATTGACAGTGAAGTTCACACTTGCTGAATATTCTGATGTGCCATTTGAAGATATCATATACTTGGATACCACTGATGAACCATTTGCCACAGGCGTAGGCACATTGGAAAATTACAGAGACAACGGCAGTTTCTCATTTGTTGACAAGTGGACAACATTCCAACCAAACCCAGAAACATCAGGCATATATCAAGGTTGTTACATTGTGAACAATCCTCAAAGTGGTAATGGTAGCATAGTTGATTTGTCAACAGGCAATGTCACAGGCACAGAAACAATCACAAACATAAATGCATTGACCATAGTGGGTGGTTCATTTGATCCCACAGAAGAAAGTTGGATGATTGTGAGAGGGGGACTTGATGGCACAGTGGATCCTGCATACAATGATATAACAGTGACACTTGAGAATCAAAACACAGGCCAATCCATACAAAGCAGTAGTGCTAAAATGGGTGCAAGTGGACAAATATACACTTACAGTTTATTCAAATTGAACAAGATAACACCTGGCACATACAAAGTGAAAACACAATATGATTACACTGGATTTGCACCTAAGAAACAAAGTTTGACATACACCAGTGCAAGTATCACAATGGATGATTACAGCATAACAGGCAATGCACTTGTTGACACATATGGATATAAAACAGCAGTAACACAAAATCCTGTGCAAGTG
>Ga0208793_1001659_pt1 | contig 12460 bp, 22 predicted proteins | sample 17_taG_FD_184092 | JGI IMG/M metagenome (GOLD analysis project Ga0208793, IMG submission 184092) | Marine viral communities from the Subarctic Pacific Ocean - 17_ETSP_OMZ_AT15314 metaG (SPAdes) (version 2) | ecosystem: Environmental > Aquatic > Marine > Oceanic | place: Pacific Ocean | collected...
ATTTACATCAAAAACGCCAGACCTGCTAATTATTTTCTTTTGCCCATTGTTGTGCAGCGTAGTCACCATCGTTGAGTTGTCTACATTAACGCCGTTAACTCGAGGCCAAAAATAGAACGTAACTGTACTGCCGGAACTTGAAGTAATCTCAGCGCTAAAATTTAATCGATATGTGCCAGACTTAGCAAATACAATCTTGCTCGCATCGGTGCCGTCAATAGACACATTATGCGACGATGCGCTTGTATTGTAAGTTATTGCTGTGGCGGTATTGGCTCCAGAGGCGGTCTGGTTAGTAAAATCTACAAAGTATCCATATGAGTTCTCACCGTATGGAATGGGCTGAAAAGCGCCATTTGTTGAGACAACCATATGATTTATAGATGCGTCCCAAAGCATAATGCCATCGTCAGATGCAGAATCGCCATCCAATCGAAAATTTAATTTATTTTTTGTTCTGGCTAAAAAATTGTTAAGGCGCTCCGCCCATTCTCTCCAGCTGCCACCTAATGGTGGAGGCCCGGTCAACGCTTGCCTCCGGGCTTGGCCTCAATTCGCATCGTACCAACTCTCCAATCATTATTTACTTCTGTTTCAACTCTCATTCTAACTTGTCTGCCGCTGAATCTTACACTGGTTGGATTGGCCATTGCAAATGATCCAAACTCACTTTCTGTGCCGTTAGGATAAAACCGAGTCTTAAACTTGGCTGTTACATCCCCCTGAGTTAATTCATCTGGAATCAGGTTAGTAACGTGCATAATTTGATCTCCAGCACCAAGGCTTATTGGGCCAGATTCAACAAACTGCGTTGCTCCATCATGATTAAATCCATATTCTTGAAAATATAAATCTCCATCTGGGCCAGCCCACAATGGATATCTTAAAATTCCAGTATCAATTGCAGCCGTTCGAGACAGTTCGCCAATCATCCATATGTTGTCTTTGTAATCATACGATACATATCGATCATTTTCTAAAGATCCCTCACTAGGATAAAACCACCAAACCTCCGAAAAACGACTATTATGCGTCGCGTATACTTTACTAATTTGGTTTGTGTTTATATCTCGGAATACATGATCGCTAACCTCGCAGTTAAGCTCTTTGACGATAGAGCCGTCAAACAAGAAAAATCCTTTTTGGCCCATCCAAAATGCGGCCTGATCAACAGTAACTAATGATTTTGGCGAATCTGTACCGCAGGCAGAACCAATTCGTTCAAATCCGTATACATACGGCGGCCCCTGATAAGTCGCAATATGTGCATCAACATCTGTAAGAATTAATGTGCGACCTCTAATTCTAACTGCTGAACGAATGGTTCCAGAGGTTTGCAACTCAATGTCGCCAGCCTCATTAGTTGCCGCAGGAGTCCATGATGTTATATTTTCTTTATCGCACCATTGTATTTTACGAGGATTGCCGCCAGCGCCAAGTGCAAATAAAAACCGTTCCTCAGTAACAATTAATGATTCATTATTTATGGGCGCATTAGTTACTGGTGCTGCTGGCGTCCCTGATCCATTACTGATATCCCAAATATGCAGCTTTCTATCATCGGTAGAACATCCAACCAAATCCTCACCAAAGTTATCAAGCGCCCAAGTTGTTGCAGTCAACCAAATAGCGCCGGGAGTTCTTGGCGTACTGTATGATCCTGTGTTGTAGTAACTGCCGCCGTATCCAGTGTTTTGCGTAGAATCTTCTCGCCCTGCGGTAAACGATGTTGGCGTAATATCAGCCACAGTGCCTGATGCATTAATATAAAAAAGTTTGTTGTAGGTTCCTACCACAATATTGTTTGCACCGCCTAAGTCACGCCAACCATGCATGCCTCTAGGGGCAGCATCTATACCAGATGTAACAAAATCAGACCATCCGCCAACTGGACGCATACTGCCTTCAGCCCAGCGTACTAAACTTGCATCACGCCACCTGTTTGATTGCTCGAACTCTGTGCCGTTTTTATACACGCCCGGCGGTAACTTTATTGGAAGTAACGCCATTTACAGTTCCTCAGCTTTCCATTTTTTCATTGGACATTCTGCATTTTTTATTCTAGCTTTTAGATAAATAACGCACCCGCATTTGTTACAAACATTAACGCCTAACGCTGTTGTTTTATGTTTGCAAGAATTGCACAAATTAATTCTATTTTCTACGAATTCTCCCATTTTCCCTCTGGGCAAAATTGATCAATAATTCTGGCTTTCATAAAAGTAACGCATCCGCAGGCATTGCAAAAATCTTGAGCCGGATCTTTTGATGGGCAAGTCTTACAAACTGTTAATCTAGCGTCTTGTATTTCTTGTGAAGCTAAATATTCTTCTTCTAAAGACATTATCTAATCCTTATGGCTATTTTTGAGTTACCTGTATAGTATGGGCTGTTGCTTTGATTTGATCCTGATCCTTGATATGTTGTGCTTCCAGCACCAGCAGCAGATCCAACAAATCCAGATCCACCTCCTGATCCAGCGCTAGAACATGGCGGATTAGTTGAGCTTCCTCCGGGATAGTATCCGCCACCGCCAGTTGAGTAAGTGCAGGTTTCAAAACCTGACGCAATCCAAGATCCAATCAATCTACTTGGGCAAGTTCTAAATACAGCTCCAGATATCCCAGAGCATGAACTGTAACAAGCGTTATTAATGTTAGGCAAATAAAAACTTCCATGATTGGATTGGCTTGCAGGACGATTGCCTCCGCCAGAGGTTCCGCCGCCAACATATCCTTGTGATGACATTCCGCCAGCTATGCCCCAAATGTTTGAGTCAGCAGTAATTTTAGACGCATCTCGGTAACTGGTTGTATTGCTATATGGATGAGCAGAAAACAATCCACTCCAACCATTGGTTACTTGGTCTTGGCTTGCGCATCCAAATCTATCCCATTGGAACCTACAAACTCCAGAAAAACCGTTATTCCAAACGCCTTGTGATGCGACTACGTAATAAACAGTTCCAGTAGTTGTCCCCATGTTGATATAAGTGTAACCACCTCGACCAGAACTTCCTCCGCCCCAGACTTCCGCAGAAACTGATGTTGGAGCAATTGTTCCAAATTGATCTGGAATGGCTGTTGGAATAACATAAGATCCAGTTAATCCGGTGTAACTTGCCTCAAATGCAAACTCCCCGACGTAGTTAGATCTAACTTGAGGATTTGATACATTTTCTATACTAGCAAACATTTTAGATCCAGCGACCCACGCCTTAGTAGATGCTTGGCCTTGATAAGTTACTGCGCCGCTAATATTTATACTGTACCAATGCGCATTCGCGCCAAGATTAGATGTGTAAACAGCAGTTGATTGATACTCAGTGCCAGACGATAAAGTGACTGTGATGCCAGCGTAAAATTGATCCCAATTGCCACTGTTTTTTACATATCCAGCCTTGACGGTTTGCCAATCGCCACTGTCTTTAGCATACAAAACATTGACCAACTCCCATTGACCGTCTTTTTTAACATATGTTCTAGCCATTATATTTGATACCAAATATCTCCGTCAGATCCTCCAGATGGGGCGCTTGTACTTATTGTTCTCGCACCAAATCCATTTGATCCTGTAGTGTCTGTAATATTTGTTAGCGTTGCTTGCTTTGCATCTAACTGAGTCTGTACCGCAGACGTTACTCCGTCAACAAAATTTAATTCTGCGGCTGAGGCTGTTACGCCAGATAATATATTTAGTTCTGCCACCGTTGATGCAATCCCATCAAGCGCGTTTAACTCAGTTGCCGTCGATGTGATCGCAGTTCCGTTAATAGACAGTGCGCTAAAATTACCAGTTGATGCGGTAGTGGCTCCAATTGGTGCTCCGTCAATCGTGCCAGAGTTAATATCAATACCTGTAACCGCATCTGTACCATCAAGCAAATTATCAATGTCATCCAAGTTATCATTGATTTTTTGCCCCCAAGTGTTTTCAGACGCGCCAATCTCTGGCTTAACCAGTGCATACGTCGTCGTTGTTGTATCTGCCATCTATATCTCCTGTTAATTAATCTGCTGGATCTGGTGTGTTGCCCTCAGCCAGCCACACTAAGTATTCTTGATAGTCTGTGTTGGCTTCGTCAAATGGTATGTAAGCGTTGTCGGCTAAGCGTATAACACTATTTGACGGTTGATTAGTTATATTGTTATTTCCTAAAAGTTTATACATTTTATAACTCTGCTGTTAATTTAAGTACAGAAACATAAGTGCTAGCCGTAGTAAATTGATAAGATACAGAATCAGTAGAGATGTAAGTTGCATTTGGTGTCCCTGTACCGCTTTTTACAATTGTAGGATTGGCTCTCATTTCTGTTCGATACTGAACTGTTGACCACCAATTACCAGAGTTGTACTGTGCTGAAACCCATAAGTTGTTTGAAGTTTTACCAACTTCTTGATAATACCTTTCACACAACTGCAACTCAGTCGTATACGGTCTATGCTCAAACTCAGTAGCTGATGATCCAACCTCTAGCTGGACTCCTGTAAGATTTAATGTGTTTGATGTAGAATCTGCAAGTGCTAGAGTGACACCAGCAGCACGGTCTGTAGATCCTTCTGCTTCCCAAGATGTAGGAACAGCACCGCCTGTAAAGTTTGATCCTGCTTCAACAAAAATCTGCAAAGCCATGCTTTCAGCATTATCGTTATCTAATGTCCCTGTAGTATCACCATCAAAAGTAAGTGATTTCTTTTCCCAAGTGTTTGCAGCGTTAATTGTTACGGTCTGCCCTATTAACCTAGTATTGTCTTTATCTTTTAAGTTGACCTGTATGTTTCCAGTTTTGCTACATTTAATCCAAAAAGACACAGTAACTTTTTTAGCTGATGACGTACCTTTTGCTAATTGCTGTAAAAACTGTCCTTCAATTCTATGTTGAATTTGTATATAAGTGGTAGCACTAGGGCTTGCGTTTGCAGTCGTGCAATCAAGTTTCATAGAACTTCCAAACCCATCTGGAGAATCTGTATCTTGAGTAAGTGTCCAAGTTCCAGCAGAAGACATCATAAGTCTCCATCTATCACAAGCATAATTACTACCAGAAGTAATGCCTGTCACACTCGTACCACGTTGTGCAATCTGCATCGCACCGTTAATAAGTATGTTCTTACCTACTACGTTATTAGCATTAGGCGTGACTCCATTGATGCTTGTTGTGTTGCCAGAATTGGCATCTGTAATTGCATTGACTGCGATTGTACTCATGTCTTAGGATACCTTTCTTTAACTGCTTGAATCTGTGCAGCCATGTCATCAGGAAACACACCAGCATGATACAGTGCGTCTAGTTGATCGCCTATTGCTGGATACTCAGATGCTCTACTAAACTTGTATGCGTCTGGATCAACCCATGCGTTAACTGCATCCATATCAACAGTAACTGAGTTACCATTAGCGTCTTTAGCACCTGCACCATCGTCAACAGATACAACATTAGGATATAGTGCGTAAATAGCTTTATGGTTCATCCGGCAATCTCCATAGCAATAAGTGAACTAGCTGCTCTAGCTTCATAATTAGCAGTGTCTCTGTCTGATGCTGATCTGTTTACATAATGAACAGTAACTGGATCACCGCCTCGCATTTGAATTTTATAAGTAATAGCACTTGTTGTAGACGGTGCGTCTAAATACATAATAGGCGATCCTATAACACTATATTGTGAAGTAGTTGATGAATAAGGAAATTGACCAGATATCTGCGGTCTATTGCTTGCTGCGTCTCCTATATTAATAGCAGTGCTGTCTCTAAGTAATCTTATGTAAGTAAAATCTACGCTTCCTCCTAACATTATTTGACCAGTAATAAGTATTTTGCTACTAGTAGATGAAGGAGTAATTGAAACGCTTAGGCTAGGTACAGTGTAAAAAGTAGTTCCGTAATAACTAGTTGTATCTGATTTATGTACAGACACTACCTGCAACACATTACCAGCACGATCAAGACGATCTAAAGTCCCACCAGCATCAGGTAACGTCAGAGTTCTATCAGTGTCGCTATTAGGGGCAGCAATGGTAAAGTCACCTGTCCCACTAGCGTGTCCCTGAATAACAACTTTACTCATTACATATTCTCCACAACATTAAGCAACTCTGTTTCATTGATAGCAGCATCGATATCAGTCTGAACTGATTCGTACTTAGTCCTGATAGTAGCTCTAGCAGTCTCAGCAGCGTCTGCATCAGCACCAGGGATCTGCTTGGCTATGATGTCATCATGTGGCTTAAACTCTTCCTCACGACTCGCTCTACGCATCTCATGTGCAATAGTCTTAGCTTTAGTTAAGTTAGTTGTGATCGGCATTATGAATACTCCCAAGCATTTCTAAAAGTTCTATCACCAGGAATGTCAATTACATCTACAATCTGATACGCTACACCAGTAGGTACATCCTTATCTGCGATCTGTTCTATTGTTAATCCACAGTTAGGAGCAGGTACTATGACTGCAACTCCTCCGTCATCTGTGGGATATATAATTCTCTTATCCATGATTGCTCCTTGTTAAGTTACCTGTGAATCACTGCGAAAATTCTTTCAAAGTCATCAGAATTAGAACTAATTGTATTTCCAGTTGTAAGTTTAAATACCGTTGTTGTAGGCGTAAAATCTGGAGCAGGTTGACAATTCATTTGATTGTTGTAACTGCTACCATCATCAGATACACCTGCAGTAATTACATAATTAGCGTCTGTTATAGCGTTTGTTAAATTAACAGTATATTTTCCAATAGCAGTATCTACAACACTACTTACATTAAACGATTCTCTAATAGCTACAGTACCTGTGCCATTAAAGTTTACCCAAGCCTTTGCAGATCCGTTAATCACATTAGTGACCGCAGTAGACTCTGTGTCTAACTCGTCAGCTATTGTTGTTGTCTTTACTTTTCCTGTTTTAAGTGTACTCATTTGGTTTACCTATTAACGGAAGACGGAAACACAAACCAAAGGAGAGTCAACTTCGCCTCCACTCTCGTTTCTTGTTTCAACACGCACTCTATTTGTTTCTTGGTTAAATAAAATATCCCATCCTCTATAGCTTGCCGACCCATAGTCACCATGATTTAAACTAGCTGCATAATTAACATCAGACATTGATGCAGTGAAGTTTACATAGTAGTTACCTGTGCTATTGTCAGTAATACTTGATACATTTCCAGATGCTCTAATCATATTACCTGCTGTTTGTGTGCCATCAAAGTTAACCCACGCCTTGCAGGTATAGACTTCTACGTTGCCAGTGGTCTTGATTGTGTCTACCTTAATTGTGTCTGTTTTAACTGTACTCATGGCTTAGGATTCTCCGTCTTAACAGCAGCAATAGCATCCTTCCAAGTAGTCGTACCATTCACACTATCCCAGTACTGCATATCGAGTTGTTCTTGCATTGATGGATAAGCAGTTGCTCTGTCTATTTTATATTGCTCTGGATTAACCCATGCGTTAACTGCATCCATGTCTATTGTGACTGAGTTACCGTTAGCATCTTTAGCTCCTTCATCATCGTCAACAGATACAACATTAGGATACAGTGCATAAACAGCTTCATGATTCATTGCGCGATCTCCATAACTGTAATTGTAGATGATGGTCTACCTATATAGTTTTGATTTGTACTATCATTTGGTGAGCGGTTTATGTAAAAAGTACCGTTATAGGATGCACCTAATGTTCCTTTCAGTTTATAAGTCACTGCAGAAGTTGTGCTTGGTGCGTCTAAAAATAAATTTGACACACAACCTATATCTAACCCATACGGAGAAGATGCAGGTCTAAAAATTGCTGAATCTCCTAAACGATTACTTGAAGCTAGACCATTTCCAATGCCTGTGGAATCCCTATACAAACGAACATGAACTGTTGCATTAGTGCTATTGGATACATGAGCCGAATAAGTTACTAAAATTTTACTTGATGCTGACGTTGGCGTGATTGTTACTGACATCCCAGGAATATCTACATAATTGTTTGTAGAAGCTGATGCAAAACTTCCAATGGTTGTTTTAGTAGTGCTAACAACCTGCAACACTCTGTTGTTAGTAACACCAGCAGTAGTTGCAATCGTGTCAACCTTTAGCGTACTCATAAGATCACCCAGTTCCCACCAGTTGTCACAGTCACTGTAACGCCAGTGCTAATCTCTATGTCACCAATGCTTGCAGCGTTCTTAGTTGCAGCAATCGTGTAGTCAGCGTCTATGCTTTGTTCGTTCTCTATAAAGTTAGGAAACTGTATTCCTGTAGTTCCATTAATTACAACTGCCATATATTCACCTATGCGGCTAATTTAGTCCAAGTCTCGGAGTTTGTAGATTGCTTTGACCATGTCTCTGCATTTGCAGATTGTTTAGTCCAAGACTCTACATTGATTACTGAATCTTCCCATTTCTTTCTTGCTGATGCGGTAATTGCAGATGCCCCATTAATTGAGGCTGATCCAAACTTTATTGCATTACCATTTGCGCTAACAGTAGAAACAACGTTAATTGTTGCACTTGCAGCAACTATAGTAACCGCGTTAGCATTTATATTTGATACAGCAGAAACAAGAGCAATCCCAGATTGGACTCTGTTTGCTGTAGCGGTAACAGTAGACGTTGCAGCAATTGTTGCCGTGTTATCACGATCTCGGATGTATACAATCGATGTAACCGAGGCCCCGGCAGATAACGAATCAGACTCGCGAACTCTTGTGCCGCTCGATGTTACTGTCGCCGTACTTGCAATGGCAGATGCCGCGTCAATAACGATTCCTGCGCTTGCGGTGACGCTCGAGGCAGCAGTTACCGTTGCTGCGGCGTCAACAAAGTTAATTGCTCCTTCAGCAGAAAACGGTTGTTCACTAAATGCGTTTATGCCAAACAATTAAACAACTTTCCAGCTAGATCCTGACGGCACAGTGACGCTAACGCCAGAATTAACGGTTAATGGGCCAGCGGATATTGCGTTGTTTCCACTGGTGATCGCGTAGTTTGATGCAATCGTGTGCGTATGCTCAAATATGGCGCCAGAGATAATGCCACCAACAGACGTTAAGTCTGCCGGAACGTTTACATCATCATTTGAGTCGGCATATATTGATTTTTCGGCAGGATAAGTAACAAATACATCCTTAGCCCCAGCTCCAAGATTTAACGCACTGCCAGAGTTTGACGACTCTAGTATCGTTGTGCGACTTAACGTTGTCCCGGAGGCTGTATAAGTACCTAATCCAACCTCGTAATCATTGCCAGACACAATCGCATAGTACGTCGTGTTACCGTCGCCTACAGCGGCAAAAGATTGAAAGCCGTCTGCGGCCCCAGCAAGAGTTAACGTGCCTGTCCCAGTCGTTGTACTTGTTTCCTTGACTCGATCCTTTACAACTAGAGCCATATCAGTCCTTAATCAAGCGTTATGTCTAAGTCTCCGGCTGGAACACGAAATACGTCGCCAGATTCAATTGCTTTTGATGCAGATAAAGTTGCATAACAAAGTAAATTGCCAGAGCTTGATGCATCAAACACACCAACATGACTCACTGTGCCGTAACTGCCAGTAGCAGTTGGAAACTCAATGGAGCCAGAGTTTGTCGCTGTGTTTCCAGATACCGTAAACGCAGCAGTTTGCCTTGCGTAAGCTGATCCAGATACCTCTGTGCCGCCGCCAGCTTCACCGGGCGCACCAGTAAACAGCGCCAAATAAAGCGTCGACGGTGCAGTGTAAGCGCTGTTTGTAAAGACGTGATCTAACAGCTCAGTCTCTAAATAGTTTGAAAAGCTCATCCTAATCCTCTCACTTTAAGTTTTAATCCAGATCCAGACATTCTGGATCGATCTGATGATTCGTTTAATCTTGCAACTGCTGCCGCATACAACTGCGCCCAAACTGTGATCCGTGCATCTTCCTGCAAGTATGGCGCAGAATGCATTAGCGATCCATATAAATATACATCGGGCGAATCATCTAGCAACCAGTTATCGCTATTTGACGCTAAATCAGGCACTTTGGCAAAATACAACAACTCAAGCGTGTAGTCTGCGTCTGGCGTCGGATAGAAGTTAAACTGCCCATCTGCGTGAGTGTAATACTCAGGCCGACCAGACACATCCTCGGCGCCAGCACGTTTATCTGCCATAGCATCTCTAGATATTAAATTAACAACGGTTGTGCCGGTGCCTTGTATGCTAACTCGAATCGTCTCCATCCAATCGGCTGGCACTTGCGAGTATTGATCGCCAGCGTCTATCGTTGCCGTTGATCGAGTCTCCATCTTATAGTGCCGAATATCTCGATTGATTTGCGACTCTGCCAACTGAATAAACGTTGGTATGACTGCCGTTAGATCACTTCTATTGAGGTAATCGGCGACTGTCGATTGCAGTGTGCTGTAGTTTGTTATTGTCATAGCCCTATTCCCGGTTTGCGGTCAAATAATGGTACTGGCGGCGCCTTATAGTTATCTTTAAACAAATTATAAATATCTTTTCTTAGATCTTGATTTAAGTAATTAAACTCATACATTAAAAATTTTGCTGGATTATCAAGGCCGTTTTGCCCAAAATAATTAGTTAAATAGTCAACCATCTCTGGAGACATATTTTCTCTAGTAAAAGCATCTTGAGGCCTTATTGACGGATCATTTCCATATCCATGTGATTGATTTATTATTCCGCGACTATACCTTGGGTCTCCATAATAAAGAAAATCATCTTTTTCTTGTTGTTTCCGTCTAGATTCTTCAGCTCGCTTATCAGTAAATTCTAAAAATTGATTACCAAGTCCTTTTGCACCTTGGATAATTTGATCTAACAATCCTAATTTTTTATCTGCCATAGTTATCCTTAAATCTTTCGAGTAAGCCTATTTTTTTATCTGGCATTAAAACGTCACCGCTCTTCCAATTTTTTCAACAGCATCTTTTTCTTTTTTATTCATATATTTTGTTTGAAAGTTAGGAACAGTAATGCGCTTATTACCTGATGGCAACATAGCAGATTCTGGAACCATGCCGTCAGCAATCATTTGGATTGAATCCAGCAGTCCAACTCCCATTCCCCTTAACATTGCCAATGCCGTCTCAAATGTCTGTCCGCCAAACTCAGGCAGTGATCGACTTTTCGTGTCGATCCCATCCATTGATACGCTCAATGCATCTTGGTTAGATGCTTTTTGCTGTGGGCTTTCGGTCGATAGCAATCCAGCAGTTGGCGCGGCAGCTCCGCTGTAAAATCCTTTTTTAGACAATTTTTTAAGTTTTTTGTCGTCAAGAATTGTTCCATATGGCTTCATCTGAAATGGTCGGTACGGGCTTCCCGTTCCTTTATAATCAGCTAAAGTCCTAACTTCTTGTTTTCCTAAACCTTTAATTGGATTGTTATTTGCATCAGTAATCAACATTGCTGGTGGCTCCATATCAAAGACAGTTATGTTTCTTTGATTTGGTTTTAGTGTTCCTACTCCTTGACCAAGGACGCCGGAACCATATGTTGTGTTACCAGTGTTACCAACTAAATTCCTGTTTGTAGTAATAAGTCCAAGATTTTGCAATCCTCCCTCAACAGCATTTAATTGACTTGGATCTGACACTGCGGCTCTTGCCTGACCAGCCCTAAGGACGTCCATGCCCTCCAAAGGTTTATTCCTTCCAACAGCGCCGCCCATCAACTCAATCATTCGTTTTCTGGCTTTGGAAGTAGAATTATTGTAATAATCCATTGCTTTTGGGCTATCTACTCCGGGCCAGTCTGGAAACAATAATTTATTTCCTTGCTTTTTAGTAGATCGCATTGATTTTATAAAAGAATCAAATTTCTTTTTATCAGACTTACCTAATGCGGCTTGAGCATATGACAACAATGTTTGCCCAGTTGCATGAGCGTGATCGCCACCAGTAGGCGCCATTCTCCAAGGCAATAAGATAGGCTGTTTGCCAGTCTCCCTGTATAAATAATTTGACAGATCAATTATTTGTTGTGCTGGCCCTTCCTCAGAAGCCCACACTTTGTCAGGATTATTTAACATATATCCTTGACCGCCCGGTACATCAACTTTCTTTTTAAAATTTATGTCGTTAATTCCAGTAATGCCTCTAGCAGTATCTAGCCTGTCTGATTGAGTAAATATAGCTGGATGCCCTTCGTAATCAAAAATTGATACCTCTGGCCCAATGCTACTGCCGGTGACATCAGATCTGACTCGCATATCTTTAATTGCTTTTTGACCTATCTTAGTCTTATCGTATCTGGGATCAATCTGTTCATCGATAAAATCCAATATACTTTTGATAACTTTACGTCTTGCCACTACGCTATCCCTCGCAAGTTACGCCTGATTGGCTCGCCCCAGCTCGATGCCTGATTCTGGTATCCAACTGCCAAGTAACGCATTGCATCTGCGCCATGTGATGTCCAGTCATGCCGAGGCCTGCCTCGCCACGTTCTGCCCTTTTCGTCAAAGTCTCGTTGGTATTGCCGC
>Ga0208793_1001664_pt1 | contig 12431 bp, 22 predicted proteins | sample 17_taG_FD_184092 | JGI IMG/M metagenome (GOLD analysis project Ga0208793, IMG submission 184092) | Marine viral communities from the Subarctic Pacific Ocean - 17_ETSP_OMZ_AT15314 metaG (SPAdes) (version 2) | ecosystem: Environmental > Aquatic > Marine > Oceanic | place: Pacific Ocean | collected...
CAAGCACATGACCCTGTAGAAAGGTAAGGTACACACTCCCCTCAATTTCCTCCGGTGTGTACCCTTTCACAGCATACCACTGTGCCCTTTCACAACGACCAATGCTAGACATTCTTAAGTCGCTCTTCTGTTCGTATGGCTCAAAGGCATTCTTCATTGCCTCTTCAACCTCACGACCACACTTCATAGCTATTTCCTCCAGGTCCCCAGAATAATCTTTGGACTTCAAAGTCTCATACACATCTGGTATTAATGTGTGAATACTTTTACTAGGGTTTAGCATCGAACTCTTAGATATTTTCATTATCTTCCTCCCTCTTATTATAATCCCTTATCAATCGGTCCAGGTACCACTTAGCTTTTTCTAGGTCCTCTAGTCCGTTTTTCATTCTATATCTAGTAACATATTTTACCACATTACCCTCTAAAAAATTCATATTTTTTGAAGTAATATAGTCAATACATTCTATACCTTGTGTGTAGTGCTCTGGATTTATTTTATCCTTAGTGTGTTTCAAAGGCTTGTTGCGTTCCGTATCATAGTATTCCTTAGTGTGTTTCATTCCAACTCCTCCCTATTTTATATGTACCTGTCATTGGACAGTTAAGTTTATAATATTCTGTTGTACATTTCATAGCATCTATAATTAACATACCAATATAATCTGCATCATTTGGATTACATTCAATCTGAATCTCATCGTGTATAACACCAATCTGTTTATACTTTAGGCCCTCATATTGTGCACTACCATGAAAAATATCCCAAGCCCTTTTGGCTATAATAGCACCAGCACTCTGGAGTAGGAAGTTAAGTGATGCGTGTTCACTCCTAACCCTAACTTTCCTACCATCCAGTGCCTTTAGGTATCCCTTTTCGGATGCCCTGCCTACTCTCTCTCGTAGTTTCTTTAATGCTGGTGTATTATTTAAGAAGTTCTCTTTAAGTTTCTTACCCTCTGCAATACCACCACCTGCTATACTTCCTATCTTCTTATCGCCTGCACCATAAAGGAATGCATATATAAATGTCTTAGCCTTATCCCTACTATCCAGGCCAGCTGACATTTGATTAGCTGTATGTATATCACCACTAAGTACCTCATTGGTATATCCATCATCATTCATATAGTGGGCGAGGCATCTAAGTTCCAGGCCCGATAGGTCAGCACCAACCAGTACCTTATCCTCTGGAACTGTGAATAATGCTCGCATCTCTGGACCATATTCTTTACTACCTGCAGTTACCTGCTGTAAGTTTGGATTACTACTACTCATTCTGTGAGTTACAGTGCCCATAGTGTGTACCCTGCTATGTATTCTTCCAGTGTTATCATCTAGTGCATCGAGCCATCCATTAATCTGGCCCTTTCTTTTCTGTAACATTAAATATCTACCTATAATTTTGGCCTCTGGAATATCTACACCCTTGAGTGTGGACTCATCAACTTTTGGTCTGCCAGTTTCAGTAAAAATCTCTGGCTCCCAACCATAATGCATAAGATGTCTACCTACCTGTTGCCTACTACCTAGATTTAATTCTGGGTAGGTCCAGTATCCATAGTCCCCATCATCATTAGTATGACATTCCAAATCAATCTCATGCTGATAGGCCTGTGTCCTGGTAAAGTCTTTCTTAAATTTATTTTTTACTGGTGTCTTACTCTGCCATACTGGTAGTGGTGGAAAGTTATTATGTACTTCCTCTTCTGCTTTCCTTAAGTCTTCATTAATCTGCTGTAAGATTTCTATTGCACCTCTCTCATCAAATAGCCATCCATTCTTCTCTTGTAATGTACATTGTTTTTTAGTTTGATACTCTAATTCTATAGCATCTCTACTCAATCCTTTCTGCCTTAAAATTCTATAGACTTTAGCTGTTATATCCACATCCCTTAAGCAGTAAGTAATCATCTCATCACTTAGTTTTGACCAGTCATCATGGTCCCCTTTAGTACATCCTAAGTATTCACCCCATCTAGCAAGTGAGTGTCCATTTTCTCTTCTTGGATTATCTAGTTGACTAAGTATTAATGTATCCTCTATAGCAATATTACTAAAGTCTGAGCCCCAGAGTTCCTCCAGTATAGGTACATCAAAAGCTATACCATTATGGAATACCAGAGTCTGGTCTTCTAACCATGCATTAAAGTTATCTGCCTCATAGAACATCTTTGTTTCATTGGTGTACACATCCTGCACACCTACGCACCAGATTTTGGTAGCATCTATACCATTAGTTTCTATGTCGCAACTAAAAGTCTGCATCGTCTTTGCTACCTCCCATGTCTGGGTTAATACCTTTCTCAAGCCTGGCTGTTTCTGGATTAAAATAAGACCATCCAGCCTCACCAGTTTGACCTGTTCTTCTTAGCTTAGGTACCCTTATTCTAGTTGAGTTCTTTGTATACTCATCCTCAGCTAGCTTATCCCTAGAGAATAATATATTTGTATGGCAGGCCTGTGGTATTGCTCCACTACCTTTGACATCATACTCACTAATTTTGTGTGGATGAGAGCCATCATCTGGTTTCCTGGTATGTGTACTTAGTATTACTGCTACCTTTGTTTCTTTACATAGCTTAATAAATCTATCCATGACCTCCTCAATATTTTCATTGGAAAGATTTTTAATAGCAGTATGTAATGGGTCCACCAGTATTACAGTACAATTCAATCCCTTAACAAAATATCTTATCTTAGAAAACATCTCATCAATATCAATACTTCCTCCACCATCATGGTGTAGTTGTACCTTTGAGCCAAAGCCAATTTCCATAGCATTTTCCATAATGACATCAACATTAAGTTCTGTTGGCTTAACTAGTTGTAAGTTTTCTGATGTATGTACACTCACTACCTTTCTAATGGTTTCATCTATATTATCCTCTACCATGAAACATCCAATCCTTTCCTTAGTTTCTGTGGCAAAATGATATATCAATTCATTCAGAATAGTTGTCTTACCTATGCTAGTGTGTGCAATAATACTTACTAACTCACCTCTAGCTACACCACCACGCATCATATAGTTTAAATCACCAAATGCATCTGGTAGTGGTATGAGTTCTGTATTCTTATAATCCAGGAGGGCCTCTCTCATCTGCTCAACAGTAGCTACACCACTAACTATATAATCTTTAGCATCATTCCACCATTCATCATAGAATGCTTTGCTTTCACCTTTAGCTAGATAATCGCTGGCATCTTTATGTTTTGCTAATGTCAGTATCTTGCATTTATTAGGTCCCAGTATTGGTGCTACTTTCTTGGCAGACTCTCGACCTGCCTCATCATTATCAAAACAGATAACAACAGTTTCAAATGAGTCTATCCATTCTAAATTATTTTTTATATTTGATACAGAGTTTACACCATTGTTAATAGAAACAACAGGCCATCTACTACCAAACATTTCATAGGCCGAACAGCAATCCAACTCACCCTCTACTATGGTAAGAAATTTTCCTCCAGCTTTAAATAAATTCTGACCAAATAACATATTAGTGTTACTGGTATCACCCTTTCCATAGAAAGATTTGTTTGATACTACTCTAGTTTTCATACCAACCATCATTCCTTTCTGGTCGTAGTATGGGTAGTGGTGTTTAATTATATTTCCTTTACCATCCTTTTCACATTTAACTTTAAATTTTTCTAAAGTTTCGGCCCTAAGTTTTCTATCTGGTATTGAATAAAAATCACCTCTATACTCTGTCATCCATCCAGTATCTTTTATTTGAATTGGTTTACTTGTATGTGTAGTGTGGCCATGTGTACCACAAGCATAACAATGGGTTTGTCCATCATCATATACAGCCAGGTTATCTTTCTTTGTATCTTTGCCCATCCTGGCACAGTCTGGGCATTGTTCTTTCCTTACTAATTTATTGTCCATTTTAACTCCCTTACTCTAAAATTTAATAGGGCTACCATTGCAGTAGCCCTGTGATTATAACCTCAAAATTTAATTATACTATTAAAATTCGCTTTGGTCGTAATCCGCTACACCCTCAGCCTTTTCATCCACTCGGACTCTTTCCAGGTAAGTATATGCATCATAAGGTGCTTTACCTTTCTTGACTAGCATAGTAACCTTATCCCCAAACAAAGAAAGGTGAGTAGCCTCTACCTCTTCCTTATCAGAATTGTAAATCTTAGGCTGGCCAAAGTCTACCTTACGCTTAGAGGTAATCTGGGTTTTTCCCTCATACTCTTTAGTAGCAAGACCATTCTTTTCTGCTAGTTTTTTGCCATCTTTATCTAATGCAATTGTAAGCGTATACTTACTATTGCCCATAAACACATCTGGTGTCATTATCTTATTGAAAACAACTTCACCTGTTAGTGGTAACATATCACTCATATTAACTCCTTATATAGTTATCATTCTGCCCAAAGGCTGGGCTCCCTAGTAGTTTAATACTACTAAAAGTGCATTGAGAAAAATGGAAGTAAAAAACTCAACGCACTCTTAGTAATACTAAGTACATCCTATGCTTGAATACTAATAGTATATATATACTAGTAACAAAATCCTTAGTAACAAACATAGAATGTATTGTACTCTTTAATCAAAGTTATGCAAAGGAATAACTAAATTAAATTCTGGTACCTCTTCCTTTAGATGCCAAGTTCCATCCAAACAAGGAGGTACATTTTCCATAATAAACTCAGTTACATCAGTAGTAAAACATCCCTCTTGCTCGTTTGGTTTATCATAACAATTATTACAATGATACATCATGCCTCCTTTTTATCTAACCATTCTTTCATATCCGCCTCAAACTCTGGGGTGGACATTACCTGGTTAGCATAAGCCATTGCTTTGCCCCAACTTTCTTCAAAGTCCTGGTACAACTCATAACAATTATCTTGTTCATTAAAGACTATCGTACCATCCTCAACACCATCAATTATATAGTTTCCTATTTTACTCATTATTTTCCTCCATTAATTCTTTCATCTAATAAATCCCATTCTATATCACCTTGACTGGGTTGTCCTGTACTAAGAAAATCATCAATTGTATTTTGTATTTCTTCTTCAAGTAATCTTAGTTGATTTATTTTATCATCAACCTCATTCCTTAGTTCATTTTTAACTTTCACTTTTCGTGTTATTTCACGCTCAAACTTTTGTAACCAGGTTTCATTTTTCATTTTTTACTCCTTTATCATTATCTAACCATTTTAAAACATCATCAAAATCATTGTGAAATCTTCTTGCGGATACTTCTTTATTAAAAAAGTTTATAGTACCCGAAGACTCTGGATATGCTTTATCCAATAGCCACTCAATTTCAGCACATGGCTCAGTACATTGCTCGACTATCCATCTAGCAATCTTATTTTTTTCTTCACTTGTCATTTTCATCCTCCATATTAATTATATTATCTTTATTATTATCACGCCATTGTTGTCGTAATTCTTTTCTGTACCTTTCAAGGGCCCTACTTTCGCTGGGCGTAAGCATGACTCCATGTCTATCATATTGTGGGCCAAAGAGAGAACTAGTGAAATTCTCTTCATTGGATACACCCTCAATATGTCCATCCTGCCATTCAGCAGTCAATTGAAAGCCTGCAACAACCACATTAGGCTCACTAATCCATTTGACTTTGGCATCCATTTGTTTAAATCCTGCTGGCACACCTTGTTTTTTTCTTGGTGCAAATACATCCTCTGGCCTATTAAATCTTCTAAGCCTGGCATTTGCACCAACATACTTTAATCCAGTCTTATCTACCACATCCTGGACAGTACAGTAGGTACCATCAGATAGTTGGTATAACTTTTTATTGCCATAGTTATTGCTTTTCATTTTGACCTCTTAACTCTTCTATTTCTTTTAATAATACCTTAATTTCTCTCATAATTTCATCAGATTGAGAGGGTATACAGTACATCCTATATACTAAATTAATGACTGGTCCATACATATCAACTTGGTATTTGAGTTCATCATTTTCTTTTTTCAATGACCTGCCTAAATCTTGCATTGGAATAATCAACTCTTTTAGTTTATCATTCTCTTTTTTTAATGACCTGTTAATCCTTAGTGCCTCATCATTGAATTTCTTATTATTATTTGGGTTAGGCATTATTCCTCCTCTGTATGTGTTCATCATAATATATTTCTAATGACTCAATTAAATCATCCTGGTCATATCCATCATTAGCAACCCATAACAGAGTTTCAATCGCCTCATCATAGGTTTCTGCCCAGCCTGTAATCATTTCTTTAGTAACCATTATTTTTCCTCCTCTATATGTTTAGTTACAAGTTTAATTGCTGGTGAAATAACCTCTACATTTTCCCAGCCTACAGTATATCCATACTTCATAGCAAATTCTCTAGCATCCATTTCATCGTAGAACTCACCCATTTTACTACCAAAACCATCCGTAGCAAACCACATTAAATTTTCCTTAATCATTTTATTTCCTTATATAGTTATTAAAAAGGCCTGGACTACATTGGCCATGTATTATTTTCAAAGATTACTGGCGGACTAGGTACATTTACAAATTGGTCCCCATCTACTTGCGATTCATAATAATCAAAATCTTCATCAGCAATATCTTCGGCCTCTCTATGAGTTCCATAGAATGTGCGGGTTAGTGTAATTTCTATAACCCATTCTTTTTTATCATCCATATATTTTTTCATCTTACCTCCTCATAATTTTTAATTAAATATTTCTTTCCTACTCTATGACTTTCAACCTTTCCATCCATACCATAATAAATATGTACATTATCAGCCTTTAAATCAAAAGTATGTCCAGCCAACTCTTTGACCTGGTCCATAATAGCATCATACATTTTTTCAGTTCCGTCAATATCACGCCAACTCTTTAATCCATAAAGGCCCTCAACATGACCTATCCATTTTTTAATGAACTCATCCTTATTTAATGAAATTTCTTTATTATTCCAATTCATATAAGTATTTCTTTTTTCTTCACTCATTATTTTCCTCCTCATTTTCTTCAAATTCGGCCCACTCACCGCAGTAAGAGCAAAGCCCAATCCCATCTATATTTGGTGTATAAATTGGCTCGTGGCAACAATTGCTCCATCCCTCTATTAATAAATTTTCTGTAAACATTTCTCTAAACGACATTTTTACCTCCTGGTTATTATTATTTAATTTCTGGTAAGAATTTTACCACGCCTAAATAAATCTTGTCAACCCCAAAAATGAAAATAAATTGAAAATAATTGCTAAACCCTGTAAACAGGGGCCCAAATCTTCGATTTAAGGGACTTTTATTAAGTAAGTAAGGTCTAGGCCTTACCTAAAATGGCCTCTATGTGATATTTACTAACCTGCTGGCCTGTAGTCAATTTTCTATTGGCTATATTTCCAGCAACATAATGGCACCAGGTATTCCACCAATATTCGGTACCCTTTTTCTGGGTTGTTGATACATACGCTTTAATCTTCTTTATTTTTGTTTCACGCTTTAGGCCCTTAGTAATTGATACTTGAGATTGTTTCCAGCCTAAGCGTTTAAGGTTATGACTATCCAGGCAGGCTACATTAAAGCCTAATAGTTGCAAAACAAATGCACTTTTAACCATACCTAAATTTGGTGTGTCGTAAACATAAAGCAGGGCATTTGAAATGTTTTCTACATCATCAAGGCCTAAGGCTACATAGTCTGTTAATCTTTCAAATATGGTATGTTTTTGGGCCTCTACATACTCAAAGCCTGCTCTTTTTAAGCCGTAGTTTAAATGCCTGCACTCTGGGCCTTGCTGGTCAATCTCTAGCATTTTATCTGCCAGGCCCTGCGTAGGCTGTTGAATAGATAGTAATACAAATGTAAAACCACGCACTAAATTATCTGGGCTAGCCAGTAAAAAATCTGCGATTATTTTATTATCTTTTTTATACATATTTTATCCTGTAGTTTCGTTACCTAAAAAGCCCCAATTAAGGGGCTTAGTAGGCAAGGCCTGGACCTAGTAGATATTACCGCTACGCTGTAGAAATTCCTCTTCTAACATTTCCCTGTCATGCTCTGAATTAATTATAGCGTTTGCCTCAACTGTCGGGCAGGCTGAAATTAAATCGTTTGCCTGCTCACTCTCTAGCCAGGCATAAATATAACCACTATCAACAGTTACAAGTTTGATGAAGTCTAAGACTGTTTCATGCTCTGCATAAATACGATTGTCTATAACTTCCCAAAACTCTACGCTATCTATTCTTTCGTCTAAGTAGCAGGCTATAACGCCCTCATATATTCCTTGTCTATTATCATCTGTTTGCATTTTATTTCCTTATATTCCGCCTGGCTCTTGAGGGGGCCAAACTTGCCCTTTTTTCACCTAAAAACCCCCAGTCAAGGGGGTTAGTAGGCTAGGCTTTTTTAGGGCTTAGATTTCGTGGTATCTTACAGCGTCTGCAAACTCTTCCAGCACCTGCTCTGCATACTCTATGTTATGGTCTGCAAACTGGCGGTCCCAGTCATTTTCTCTGTTGACGATTGAAAACTTAAGTTTGGGGCTTATGTTGTCAATCATATCAATATCAACAAATACTAAAAATGTGTCCCCTGCAATCTGCCAGATTGTATCTGGTCCGCCATGCTCTGTAATTAACTTAGCGTTAAACTCTGGGTTTGCCTCTTCGGGAACAATATCGCCCCAATCGGGATTTTCAGTCTTAAGCGTTATATAGGCTACTCTAAAAGGTTTCTTTGAGGCCTTTAAGTATTCACCATGTAAATGCTTATCATATCCGCCCATTTCTACTATTACTGTTGTGTCATTGATTGTTGTTTTCATTTTATTCCTTGTGTTTTGCTGGGCCCTTTTGGCGGCCCGCTTGACCATTACTGCGTAGTATAAACTATTGATATTTAATCTGTCAAGCATTTTTCAATGTTTATTTTTCAATGGGCCCAGAATAAAACTTAGTGAGTCAATGTTATTATGTCCTAGAATGTATGAAACCTGGCATCCATCCCGGCTAAAAAAATCCATCCGGTCCATCCCGGCTACTAGTCCAGTTTTCCATCCTATCTGGTCCAGCCACGCCATCCCATCCCAGAGAGCCCATCCCAGTTAAAAAACATCGAATTTGCGTGGGGGGGAGGGAGCGTACAGCGGAAGGGGGGGCACCTCTTTGAGAAAATTTCTCCATGAGCCGAAGGGACCTCCATGTAAAATTATTATTTTTCGGCCTAAGTAATAGCACCATGATTTTTTTATGGTATAATATGACTTAATATTTAGATAAGTTTAACGAGCATTCCTAGAATAAACTACCAAGCAGACATTGAATGAATACTAATAGTATATATTTACTAAAATAAAGGACTTGGAGTAAATACTAGGAATATATAATAATATTTATGGTATAATACTAAGATATGGCAAACAAAGGTGAAATCTCTGCAGATTCTGAAGATGAAATCAGAGAAATAGAAAAAGAATTAGAAGAAGAGCTAAGATATGCAGTAGCTTCTTCCAAAGGAATAGTACCTGCTGATGCAGTATTAAAGATTGAGCGTAAGAAAGGTCGCCCAACAGGTGGACTAAGTGCTGAATCGAAAGCTGCTGGTGGTAAAAAGTCTAGAATCAAGCGAGGACAGACGTATAAGCCTACAAATGATGACTATTCTAAAGTAGAAGAGATGGTAACTATTGGCTTAGACCAACATACTATTGCTAAAATTATGGGTATTAGTAATGCTACTCTAATAAAATACTATTCTCATAATCTACTAGTAGGTAAAGAGAAGCGTACCGCAAGGGTTGCCGGAGTTGCCTATGAAATGGCAGTTTCAGGAGAATCTCCTAGTATGACTACCTTTTGGTTAAAGACTCAGGCCGGATGGTCCCCTAAACACACTGTTGTTGTAGAGGATAGGACCTTTGATATTAAGTGGGCACAGGATGCCAAAGATATTGCGGATGCAAACCAGCTTTTAAGGGATGAAGACGATAAGGTACATTAATACCTATGCAAGAGGAGAGGAAAACTGTAGTAATACCCTATACACCTAGGGAATTACAGAACGAAATACACACCAACTTGGATAGATTCAATGTTGTTGTATGTCATAGAAGGTTTGGCAAGACAGTATTTGCTATTAATCAGTTGATTAAGAGTGCTGTCGAAGATGTTATAAGCGGCAAGCCAGCACCACGCTATGCATACTTAGCACCACTATTCAAGCAGGCTAAGACAGTAGCTTGGGATGAACTAAAGAGGTTATGTGGAGTATTTCCAGAGGTTAAATTTAATGAGGCGGAACTAAGAGCCGACTTCATGGGAGCTAGGATACAGCTCTATGGAGCTGACAATTATGACACTCTCAGGGGAATTTACCTAGATGGGGTAGTGTTAGACGAGTACGCTCAGATGAACCCAAAGATGTTCTCTGAGGTAATAAGGCCAGCACTGTCAGATAGAAAGGGGTATGCCATATTTATTGGTACACCAAAGGGGAAGAACGAATTTTATGATTTATACCACTCTGCCCCAGAAAAGAAGGGATGGGCCAGATTTCTGTACAAGGCGAGTGAAACAGGGATATTAGATGATGAGGAATTGGAACTTGCGAAACAGGATATGGCGGAGACTGAATTTGAACAAGAATACGAGTGTTCTTGGTCTGCTGCACTTAGAGGTGCGTATTATGCTAAAGAGATTGAAACTTGCTATGAAGAAGACCGAGTGGGGAAAGTCCCTTATGACCCGGCTAAACAAGTAGTAACAGCCTGGGACCTTGGTGTCTCAGACGCAACGAGTATATGGTTCTGCCAATTTGTAGGAAAAGCAGTACATCTTATAGATTATTTTGAAGGTTCAAACGAGGGCCTTCCTTATTATATAGATATACTTAAACAAAAAGGCTACAACTATGGTGCACATATAGCACCACACGATATAGTAGTTAGAGAATTTTCTACTGGTAAGTCAAGACGAGACCTAGCATTTGACCTAGGCATTGACTTTCAAGTAGCACCAAAGTTAAAAGTTATGGATGGTATTGAAACAACTAGAACCTATTTAAACAAATGCTGGTTTGATGAGTACAATACAAAAAAGGGATTAGAAGCATTACTACAATATAGAAGTAGTTATGATGATAAGAAAAAGATTTGGTCGCAGAAGCCAGTCCACGATTGGACTTCACACGCTAGCGATGCATTTCGTTATTTGTGTACAACAGATGTAGTATTCACAGGTAATGATAGTGTCTGGGGAAAGGAACTTCCTAAGACTGATTTGAGTTGGATAGTATAAGGAGAAGGTATGAATCCAAGATGGTTAGAAGATAGAATACTAGAAATATTACAAGAGGTACAGGACTTGAAAGAGATTATGAAAGCAGTCAACAGTCCACCACCTGTAAAAGAAACTAAATACCCTATAAACAAAGGTAAATAACATATGGCTAAAATGACAAAAAGGGAGCTTGCTGCTCACCTAGAGCAAGAAATACATTCTGCTTTAGGGTATAAAGATGGTAAGCTAACAGCCCAACGCTCAGATGCACTTGACCGCTATTATGGTAAGAAGTATGGAAATGAGCAAGAGGGTCGCTCACAGATTGTCACTAGAGATGTAGCAGATGTAATCGAATGGATTATGCCTAGCCTTATGAAGATATTTACTTCTGGCGATAAGGTAGTACAATTTGAACCACAAGGCCCTGAAGATGTCGAGATGGCAAAGCAGTCTACAGATTATGTAAACTATGTTGTTATGCGACAGAACCCAGGATTTTCTATTATATACCAATGGTTCAAGGATGCACTGCTACAAAAGAATGGTATTGTTAAGCACTACTGGGATGATACTAGTGAAACATTAAGAGAAGAGTATAAGAACTTAACTGAAGAAGAGTTCACCGCCCTCTTAATGGATGATAGTATAGAAGTAAAACAACATACTCAAAATGGTGGTGATGAGGACCCAGATATAATTTCTCTACAGCCACAGCAAATAACTCACGATGTTGTAGTAAATAGAACATATGATGATGGTCAGGTTAGAATAGAGGCTGTACCTCCAGAAGAATTTTTAATTGACAAATACGCTAAGTCTATAGATACTGCAAGATTTGTCGCTCATAGAGTAAAGAGAACTAAGTCTGAGTTAATTGAACAAGGCTATCCTAAGAGTAAGATAGATGGTGTATTCAATAATGATGAAGCAAACTATAAAGCTGAGAGACTTGCTAGATTTTCACACGAACAAGACAATTCACCAGAGGGTGATATTGATGATGGAATTTGGGTTACGGAATGTTATCTAAGAGTAGACTATGATAACGATGGCATTGCCGAACTAAGAAAAGTAACGAAGGTTGGAGACGAACTGTTAGACAATGAGGCTGTGGATAGTGTTCCCTTCTCCTCCCTTACACCTATACCAATGCCTCATAAGTTTTATGGTCTGA
>Ga0208793_1001668_pt1 | contig 12423 bp, 12 predicted proteins | sample 17_taG_FD_184092 | JGI IMG/M metagenome (GOLD analysis project Ga0208793, IMG submission 184092) | Marine viral communities from the Subarctic Pacific Ocean - 17_ETSP_OMZ_AT15314 metaG (SPAdes) (version 2) | ecosystem: Environmental > Aquatic > Marine > Oceanic | place: Pacific Ocean | collected...
ATGAGGATGCTTCAGGCACTCCTCGTATGTACACACACGCAGATGGACAATTTCAATTGTACCCAACTCCGAGTACCGACACAGATTTTGAGTTGCTTTACTATCAGAAGCTTGATGCTTTGAGTGGTAGCAACGCAGATAATTGGCTTTTACTAGAAGCACCTGATGTATACCTCTATGGAGCGTTATTACACTCAGCACCCTATCTAGCAGAAGACCAAAGGGTAGCTGTATGGGCGCAGATGTATGGTGCATCAATACAGCGATTAAACGAAGCCTCAGACAATGCACGTTATAGTGGCTCAGGCTTAAAACTTAAAGTGAGAGGATTAGTATGAGTTTTACAAACTTTTTAGAAACAGAAATCTTAGACCATGTATTTGCAGGGGCAGCTTACACAGCACCCGGCACAAAATACTTAGCTTTGTTTACAGCTATTGCAGATGGTGAAGCAGGTTCAGTTACAGAAGTATCTTCATCAGGTACAGCGTATGCAAGACAGACAGTTGCATTTACTACTTCAGGAAATACTACAAGTAATTCAGGAGCTGTGGAATATCCAACAGCAACAGGTTCAGGTTTTGGTACTGTAACTCATGTAGGTGTATATGATGCATCAACATCAGGTAATTTGATGTGTTATGCAACATTATCATCAAGCAAGGCGATTGCAGCAGGTGATGTATTTCGTGTACCAGCAGGTGATTTAGATATTACGCTAAACTAATAAGAGCTAGTAAATGGCTTTTGAATATGGCGAATCGTATTATGGTTTACGAACCTTTGGTTCTAGTGCTGGTGAGGTAAAAGATGCTTCAGCTACAGTAACTGTAGCTTCTACAATCACTTCTTCAGCAATCAAAGTACGAATTGCAAGTGCTACAGTAAGTGTATCGGCTAGTTTAACATCTGTAGGTGAGGAATTTATATTAGAAGAATCTAGTTCCTCTGTCACAGCAACATCTTCTACAACAGCTACAGCTAATAGAGTACAAAGTTCAGGTGCGTTGGTTGCAGGTGCATCATCGATTACAACTATAGGTGAAGAAGTCCATCTTGGTAGTGCGACAGCAAGTGCAACATCTACGATAACAGCAGAAGCGATTATATCTGTAGCTGTCGATGGAGCAATGACTTCAACTTCAACTATATCTGCGACTTGCAACAGAGTACATCTCGCAATTGGTACAGTAAGCGTTACATCAGGAACTGCCACGATAGGTAGAGAAAAGTGGGAAATTATTTCAGTAACACCGATAACATGGACACCAGTAGTCAATGATTCGGTAACATGGACACAGATAGCGGCTTAATATTATGGCATTAATACCTTTACAATTACCACCGGGCATATATAGAAATGGAACAGATTTCGAGTCTTCCAATAGATGGCGAGATGCAAGTCTTGTCAGATGGCATGATGGTTCATTAAGACCAGTTGGAGGATGGACAAGCAGAAAAACGAGTGCATTTGCAGATACACCAAGAGCTTTGATTTCTTGGTTTGACAATTCAAATCTTTCAAGATTAGTAGGTGGTTCATACAACAAACTAATATATATCACTCCTTCACACGTTCTCCACGACATTACACCAGCAGGTTTGACTTCAGGTGATTTACATGGTGCATTGACAACAGGTTATGGTGGTGGTTATTATGGTATGGGCAATTATGGTGTAGCTCCGATAAGTACAGGTATTTATGAAGAAGCGACAACATGGTCGTTAGACAATTGGGGTGAGTACCTTCTAGCGTGTTCTTCTAAGGATGGAAAGATTTACGAGTGGCAACTCAATACATCAGTTCTTCCGACAGCATTGACAAACGCACCAGTAAGTAATAATGCAATAGTTGTGACTGAGGAAAGATTCGTATTCGCCCTCGGTGCAGGTGGTAATCCAAGAAAGATTCAATGGTGCGATAAGGAAGCAAACACAGTTTGGTCAGCCGCAGCTACAAACGAAGCTGGTGATTTTGAATTACAGACTACTGGTCAAATCATGTGTGGAGTAAGAATGAAAGGTCGAACACTTATCCTGACAGACACCGATGCACATACAGCAACATACTCAGGCTCACCATTCGTTTATGGTTTTGAGAGAGTTGGTACAGCTTGTGGTGTAGCATCAAGAAAAGGTGCAGTTGCTGTCGGTGAGGGTGCATTTTGGATGGGGAAAAAAGGATTCTACACTTTTGATGGTTCAGTAGCTACAGAATTACCCTGTGAAGCACTCGATTATGTATTCGATGACATCAATACTTCACAAATAACCAAAGTCTATGCAGTACATAATTCACAACATGGAGAGATATGGTGGTTCTATCCTAGTGCAAGTAACCTTGAAAACAACAGATATATTTCATTTGACTACAAGGAAGGTCATTGGAATGTAGGTGTTTTAGAAAGGACAGCAGGTGTTGATTTAGGTGTATTCGGTAACCCTATATGGGCAGATGCAGATGGTGACTTATACAACCATGAGACAGGTCATGAACATACAGGCTCAACCAAACCATATGCTGAATCAGGCTCTATTAGTCTAGGAAATGGTGACCAAATTATGCGAGTAACCAATCTGATTCCTGACGAGAAAACGCAAGGACAAGTCAATGTGACGTTCAAAACCAGATTCTATCCAAACGATACAGAGACATCACATGGTGCATATACTTTGACAAACCCTACAGATGTTAGATTTACAGGTAGACAGGTAAGAATCAAAGTTCAGGGTGTAGGAAATACCGATTGGAGGTCAGGAATAATGCGAATAGAGGCTAATGCAGGAGGTAGGCGATGAGTATAGCGAATCCACCACCACCATTAGGTAGTAACTGGAGGATATGGGGAGCAAGTATTAATAGATTTTTAGTTTCTACTAGGAATACATTGCAACATAAAGATTCAGATTCTAAGGCAACCGAAGATGGTATATTAATGTGGGATGAGGCTCAAGACTGTCCTGTAGTATCAAAAAATGGTGCTTGGATTAAACTTAAATTAGACCCATGAATATACAAGATAAGATATTAAATTGTAGGGAGTGGATTGAATCTGCCTTAAATAAAGGTGGAGATACACATGACTTTAAAGACATTGTAGATGGTGTTTTAAGTGGACATATGCAACTATGGATGGGTTCAAATGGATGTGCAGTAACTGAAATAGTAGTGTATCCTAATAAGAAAGTGCTACACGTATTCCTAGCTGGTGGTAATCAAGGGTATGGAATTAAACAAATTACGGACATGCATGATGATGCAATGGAATGGGGAAAGGCACAAGGCTGTACTGGTATGACAGTAGCAGGACGTAAAGGTTGGAAAAAAGTTTTGCAGTCAAAAGGATGGACAGAGCAGTTCACAACATTAATAAAGGAGTTTTAAGATGAGTGGTGGAAAAGGTGGTAGCAAAACAACAGAAACAACGATTCCTGATTGGATAAAAGACCCAGCAATTAGGAACTTGCAACGAGCTGAGGATGTTCAAAGAATTGAATACATGCCTTACTATGGTGCAGATGTTGCGGCATTTACTCCAACACAAAATGCTGCTTTTGATGCGAATATAGGTGCGGCAGAATCGTTTGGTTTATTAGCTCCTAATACACTCACAGCTACAAGTGGAATGCCTACTCCAACAGATTTTGATGGATTTACAGGCTATAGTTCACAACCAATGTATGAGTCTGCACTAGCTGAATTAAAAGCAAATCAACCTGATGCAGTAGCACAATATGATGCTTTGTTTGGTTCTAATGTTCCTACCACTTGGGGTGGTGGAGGTGGTGGAGGCTTTAGGGGTAGTGCAAATGTAGGTATAACATCTACACCAACACCAACTGATACTTTTACACCTAATTATGATACGTCTACATGGTCACCTGAGTTACAAAAAACACACGCAGAACAGATTAGTCCAACTAGCACAGTTAGTGAATCTGACAATGCTTATAGAAATTTGAAACCAACAAGAGATTATAGTGCAATAAAAAATCAATTGGCTCAAGAAAGAGCAGCAGGTGTAGGTAATTACGCACCATCACCAAATGTAGCACCTTCACCACATTTAGAACCAATTACGTTTACACCAAGAAACGTAGCTACGCTTAATGCACCAAGAAATGCTGTAGCAACACCAGCAATAACACAAGTTGCGAGAGCGCCAGGTGGACAAGCATTAAATAGTGGAAGAATAGTAAATATGACGTTTGGAAACGAAAAAAACTTTCCAAAAAATCCATTAGGTGGAAGTTATTAAATTTAACAGGAGATAAGAAATGGCAGGTCAAGCATTACCAGGTGGACAAACATCACCACCTAATATAAACAGTTTAGCCGCTCAAGGTATTCAGGGAGCAGGTATGGGAACTGCACAAGGTATGCAGTACAGTCCATTATCTGTTAGTGCTAATCAGTTAAGTTCAACAAATTTAACACCTTACATGAACCCTTATACGGATGCAGTTGTAAAAGCTAATGAAGCTGATATTTTAAGAGGAGCGCAAATAGGACTTGACCATTTAGGTTCACAAGCACAAATGGCAAACGCATTTGGTGGTTCACGACATGGTGTTGCTATGGGTGAAATGGGTAGAGGTGTAGCACAACAACTTGCCCAATCATCGGCAGGACTTAGACAAGCAGGTTATGGCAATGCACAACAGGCAGCTTTAGCTGATATTAGTAATAACATGCAAGGTCAATTAGCTAACCAACAAGCTGATTTATCAGGCGCAAGTCATAGGTTAGGAGCATCAGGTCAGTTAGGAAACATAGCTAATCTTGGATTTGGTATGGGTCAGACTGTTAATCAAAATCTAATGGCACAAGGTGCAATGCAACAAGCGTTACAACAGCAAGTAATGGATGCTGCGGCTCAGAAATACGGACAGTACACAGGACATCCTGCACAGGGTCTTGCTTACTTAAATGCGGCATTAGGAGTTACTCCAACAACACCACAGACACAAGTTACTTCAAAGCAACCTGGTCTGTTTGATTATCTAACACTAGGAGCTAGTGGTTATACTGGAGGTACATAATGACTATAGGTTTAGGAAAAATTGTAGGATTAGGTTTACTAAGCCAGTTTATGGGTGGTGGTAAAGGACTTTTAGGTGGTGAAGAGCCACAACAACCTACACAAACAGCAAGTAACAACACCAATCAAGGTGGTGGTGGATTCCTAAGTGGTATAAGTAATCAAATGTTCAAAGGTATGAGTCCTGAACAGGTTGCACGTCTTGGTATTGGATTTAACTCTATGAGATTAGAACCTGATGACAGTATGGCGGCTTCTTTTCAGTCAACTATAGATACTGCAACTGCAAAAACTAATAGAAATGCTACTGTAGATGCTCTTATTAAGATGGGCAAACCTAATCTAGCTAATTTAGTAAGTACAAATGCAATGGATGTTAAAACTGCAATGACACTAGCCTTTAAAGAGGTAAAAGGCGATGTTAATGGAACGATTGCATGGATGGAAACATTTAGAGGTGAGGATGTTGAACAGAACGCAAAAATTGACTCATACAGAGCATTAATTGAAAGTGCTAAAGGTGATGAAGTGGCAATTAGAGAATATGTCAAAATGTTTAGTAATGACTTTGGTGTTGGAGCAAAAGACTTAAAAGACACGACAAGTGCTATACAAATACAGCAAAAAGATGGCACAGTAATGGGTGTTACTATGAAAGAAGGTCAAAAATACACTATTGTTACTGATGAGTTTGGTAATCAAAAAATAAACATTATCGAGGGTGCATTTGGCGAATCTGCATCACAACAATATTTGAGAGAATTAGATGAACAAGAAAATGCTGATGACAGAAGTAAAGCCATAAAATATTCAGATGAGGCATTTATAGAAGCAACTGCGGCAATTGATTCAGTACAAAAATACCAAAACGTACAAAGAACATTAAAAAATCCTGATGGAACGTTTAATAAGGATGCTATATCAGGTTGGATAACAAATATGCTACCAAACTTTAAATCAGAACAAGCTGTTATAAAAAGTACAGCTAACTTGATGGGTATTGATGTTATTAACATGGCAACATTCGGTGCATTATCTGAACGTGAAATGAAAATGGCTATGCAGACCAACTTAGATACAGACTTGTCACCTAGAGAACTGTATAAGCAAATTGTAGAAATGGTTGAGTCAAGACAAAAACTTGCACAAGAAATGTATGAACGTTCAAGAAGAATCTCTGAATTAGGCTCTTGGAAGGCATATCAAAAAGAATTTGCGATGGAAAGACAAGGTCATATAAAGTCAAGATACAAAGTTATGAATGACGATGTTAAAAAACATATAAGAGGAACACAATATCAAGTTTACCAAAGCAGATTACCTGAAGGTGTACAAGCAATGGATTTTGCTACATGGGATAAGCATTCAGACACTATGTCAGCTTATGAGGCTTGGTCATACGTAAATTGGAACGATAGAGCCGCATTTATAGCAGATATGCCAGGCATGACATACGATACTTACTTTAATATACTTGGTAAAACAGAATTAGCTCAAAAATGGTGGGAATCAAACGAAGGAGTTAACTAATGGCAAAAACAGGCTTTGAAATATTATCACAAGTTGGTGTAGATAAAGATGAGATTGATGTTGATGAGTCAGTTTTAAATAGTATAAATCCAAACGACCAAACATTAGACATATTAAACAGGTCTCTACCTAGTAATGAGGGGTCTCTCACAGCTCAAAGTATAGGAGAAGCAGAGCCACAAAAAATACGTAGTGCTTTAGGTGGTCTTACTTTTCAATTTGCTGATGAAATAGAAGCGTTTGCAGTATCTTTACTAGAGGATGGTGTTTCATACGACCAAGCCAAGGCTGAAATAAACAAAAAAGTCGCCGCTTACGCACAACAAAACCCTAAAGAAGCATTAGCATTCGAGTTAGCAGGTGCAGTTATTCCAACAGTTCTAAGTATATTTGGAGGGCCTGGTGCTTGGCAGGCATCAGTTGGAAACCTATTTAAAATAAGTCGTTCTGTATTCAAATCAGGTAGTCACACAAGTAAATTAAGTCCTTCTCAGGTAATGGGTAGGTCAGGCACAAGTGCAGGTGTATATTCAGTAGGAGCATCTAAAGATAAAACTTTCGGCTCTGTTGTAGGTGATTTTACGACTGGTTTTATAATTGGTGCGCCAATAGCAGGTGCATTTGTATTAGGTGGCAACGTTGTATCAGGCATTTCTACTTATGTTTCTACATTAGGCAAACGCATGTTTGGTAACACAGCAAGTTTAGCTGTCCGTAAAGAATTACAAAAACTGATGGAAATAACAGGCAAGACTGAAGACGAAGTTGTAGTAGATTTAATGAATGGTCGTTTAATGACAGAGAACCAAACTCTAGTTAATTTAATAAAAGAAACAATTAAAGGTAAAGGTGCGGCAACAGATATTATTGAACAAATTGCAAAACTACGACCTCATCAAACTAAAACAAATGTTATTGATGATTTACAAAAAATGTCATCGGGTTCAGGTTCAGATGCTAACTTAACTAAGATATGGCAACAAAGCCAATCTCAAATCAGAAAGAAAGAAAAAGAACTTTATGATACAGTATTTGGCAAAAAAGGCGGTAACCCTAATTTAGTAAAAGGCATGGGTGATGGCATTGTAAACGATTTGTTAAGTGCGGCTCAGATGAAAGGTACTGGAGTATTTGAAGCACTAGAACAGATATACAGTTCATCAGGAAGTTTAGTTCCCCTATTTGCTAAAAATAAAGATGGAGTAATTAGATTTTTAAGACAACCTTCTTTAGAAGATGCTGAGGTTATTAGAAGAGCTTTATCTGAAGTTTCCTATGACTTGTTTAAATCAGGAAAAGGTACAGCAGGTGGTAATATTAAAGCGTTAGAACAAGCAATAAGGAAAAAACTTGATAAGTTAAGTCCTTCCTTAACTGCTGTTAGAGAACAAGCTAAAGTAGTTCGCAAAGGTCGTGAAGCTTACGAATATGGATTAGGATTACTTAATGCTAAAAAAGGTAATTCTGCTGAGGATGTACAATTATTTATTGAGGCATTTGGTGACGTACCTGGTGTTATGAATGCGTTACGTATCGGAATCACACAAGCACTCAAAAACAAAAAAGGCTATCAATCTATAAAAGAAATGGCTGACGAATCTACACCACTACACAACATAATGCAACAAGTATTACCTGAAAACCAATTGGCAAGTATTATGGCAAAACTAAATGTAGCAAGTAATGCTGCTAAAGTTAGTCCAACTCTACAAGGTTCATTTGGTTCACAGACTGCTGAAAAAATCCAATGGTCAAGGGTAGCAGGTGCATCAGGTGGTAGAGCAGGTGGAGTAACAGTTGCTATTTTCGATGGTGCAATTCAATACATGAAAAGAAAAATGGGTTTATCAGACAAACATGCAAAAGAATATGCAGAAATCATAACTACATCACCTGAGAATTATCAAAAGTTAGAAAAAGCATTGATAGACGATAGTTCTATGGGTTTGTTTATGAGAACATTAGATGATATTATTATGGCTATGTCACAAGCAGGTGGAGATTTAAGAGCTAAAACAGGTGCTGCAGATGTTAAAGAAGCTTATAACCTTAGTGAATCATCAGGTATAGAAGGTTTAATGGAATTAGCAGGTGATGCAGCATTTCCAATGATAACAGGATTTGAGGAGCAATAGATGGCAGAACTAAAAGCAATGACAGATGATGACGTACAAGGCATAGCTAAAGATGCTTTAGATTCTGCAATATCATTTGTTGAAAGTGAAATAGCTGATGACAGAATTAAGTCACAGCGTTACTTTGAAGGTGAAGTGGACATTGGTGAAGAGGATGGACGTTCAAAAATCGTCTCTACTAAAGTGCGTGATTCTATCAGGGCGATTAAACCTAGTTTGATGCGTGTGTTTTTATCAGCAGAAAACCCTGTTGAGTTTATACCGACAAGCCAAAAAGATGTTGTAGGAGCTGAACAAGCTACTAAATATGCACATTGGAAGTTTCAACAATTAAATGGTTATAAGTTGTTAAATGATGCTATACATGATGCGTTAGTGAAAAAGACTGGTGTACTTAAAATATGGTGGGAAAGCAACACAGAAGCTACAATGCATACCTACACAAATGTTACTGATGAAGAAATGATGGCAATTGTGAATGAGCCTGATGTAACAGTTATTGAACATGGCACAGAACTAGAAATGGAAATGGGCGATGATTCTATCGAAGTAGAATCTCCTAAACATACACTTACAGTTAGTCACAAAAAGGAAAATGGTGAACTTAAAATTGAGGGGTTACCACCTGAAGAATTTATTGTAGACAGAAATGCAAAAAGCGTTGATGATGCATATATAGTTGCTCACAGAACTGAAATGAGAGTGAGTGACCTTGTACAAATGGGATACGACTTTGATGAAATTTCTAATTTATCAGGTTTAAGTTCTGATGATGCTTACGCTGACTCAGAAGCTTTTGAGCGTAAAGGTTACGAGCAAGAAGAAGAGGACACAACAGCAGACGTATCTATGAAGAAAGTATCTGTTACAGAAGCTTACATGAAGATAGACAAAGAAGGAACTGGTGTAGCTGTTATGTATAGATTACTTCTTGCAGGTGGAGATGACACATTATTAGAGTGTGAGCCTTATGGTGAAGTGCCATTTGCAGTATTTGAGGTAGACCCTGAGCCACATACATTCTTTGGACGTAGTGTTGCAGACCTAATTATGAACGACCAAGACTCCTCTACAGCAATGCTTAGAGGTATGATGGATAACGTAGCATTAACCAACTCACCTAGACAGGGTTATGTGCAAGGACAGGTTAATGTAGATGATTTAATGAATAATGAGATTGGTGGATTAGTTAGATTAAAGTCTCCACAGGCTCTAGTTGATATTGCAACACCATTTGTAGCAGGTCAGGTTCTTACAGCGATGCAATACATGGATGATGCTGTAGAAGCTAAGACAGGTGTTAGTAGAGCATCTATGGGGTTAGACCCTGATGCATTGCAGAATACTTCAGCGACAGCAGCACGTCTACAAGCACAACAAGGTTCAGCACAGATTGAAGTCATGGCTCGAAATATTGCCGAGGGTGGCATGAAACGTTTATTTAAGCTAATGTTACATCTTATGGTAGAAAATAGCTGTGAAGACACTATGATGCGTTTACATGGTGAATTTATACCTCTTGACCCAAGAACATGGAACACAGGCATGGATATTACAGTAAATGTTGGTGTAGGAACAGGTCAAGAAGTTGACAGACATGCAGCATTATCACAAGCATTACAGATGCAGATGCAGATATGGTCAACTTATGGCACAAGTAATGGATTAGTTACAATGACAGGGATTAGAAATACTCTTGCAGATATGTTGGCTCTTCAAGGTGTTCGTAACGTGGATAGGTACTTTAATCCAATGACACCTGAAACAGAAGCACAGTTAATTCAACAGCAACAGCAACAAGCACAAGAAAATCCACAGATGTCAGATGGTGAGGCTCTTGTACAAGCAGAACAATACAAAGCTGATAAGAAAGCTGAAATGGATATGCTTAAAGCACAGATTGATGCACAGAAAGCTATAGCAATTGATGATAGAGAGCGTGACAAACTAGACCAAGACCTTATAATTAAAGCAGCAGAGATACTTGGTAACTATGGCACTAAAGTTGACGTAGAACAAATAAAAGCGGCTCAACAAGAGGCTAGATACCCACAAGAATCACCTGCTCAGGCAGTAACTGGAGGTAGATTCTAGTGGCTTCAAAACTTTCAATTGTTGAAAAATCTGCTAGAATGAAGACATTAAAGGCTGATGACACGTTTCAATTAGCCTTAAAAGAGATTACAGAACAGCAAGTAGCTGTTTTTGTAAACGCTGATTCGACTACGGATGAGCGAGAGGAGGCACACAATATAATTTGTGCGCTACAAAAGATTGATGATTACTTCGACTCTGTAAAAACGGATGAAGCACATCACAATCGTAAACTTAAACAGGAGACAGCACCTTGAGTACCGAGACTGAAACCAAGATAACTGATGTCGATAGTGCAGTTACAAGCATTATTGAACCAGTAGAAGAAGAGACAACTGAAGAAGCAATTGAAGAATCTCAGGAAACAGAAGAAATATCTGCTGAGGCTGAAGTTGAAGAAGAAGTAACAGAAGAAGAGGCTGAGGAAATCGAAGCTTCTGACTCTGAGGATGACGAAGACCCAATAGAAGATGCCAGTTCGGAAGAGCCTGTAGCACCTGAAATTTTTACTGTTAAAGTAAATGGACAGGAAGCTCAGGTAACCTTAGAGGACTTAAAGCAAGGCTATAGTGGACAAAAGTACGTCCAACAAGGGATGCAAGACGTTGCCAATAAAAGAAAAGAGGCAGAAGACGTTTACACTTCCTTGAATCAAGAACGTGAGCAAATGGCTCAGTTATATCAACAAATCAAAGATGGAGGATTAGCACAGCCACCTGTGAAGCCTACGAAAGAACTTTTTGATGCTGACCCAATAGGGTATATGCAAAAAAACCTTGAGTATGAAGAACAGATGACATCTTATAATCAGCAAATGTCACAACTTGAACAGGTTTCGCAAAAGCAAAGCCAAGCTCAAGAAACTGCAAGACAAGCTTATTTAAAAGAACAGATGCAAATACTTCAAAAGGATATTCCTGACTTTGCAGACTCTAAAAGAGCAACTGCAACTAGGGAGAAGTTGATAACAGCAGGAACTAATCATTATGGTTATTCTAATGATGAGATTTCTCAAATAACTGATGCAAGGGCAATTAAAGTATTGCACGATGCTATGAAGTATCAGGATATTATTTCAGGCAAATCAAAGGCAGAGGTTAAAACCAAGTCTGCGAAACCTGTAGTGAAGCCAGGTGCTAAAAAAATGGCAACTCCAAATGCTAAGTTACGTTCTCGCCAAAGGGCAAAACTGAAGGGTACAGGTAGCATCGATGATGCTCTTGGACTAATTTTAAATACATAATGGAGAAATATTATGGCACAAGCTACTAATACTTTCGACAGCTATGATGCAAAAGGTATTCGTGAGGACTTAGAGAACGTTATTTATGACATCTCTCCTGAAGAAACTCCTTTCTACTCAAGCTGTAAGAAAGTAAAAGCAACCAACACCTACCATGAGTGGCAGACAGATGCACTACGTTCATCAGCCGCCAATGCTCATATTGAGGGTGATGCAACAACTGCTGAAGCGAGAACTGCAACAACTCGTCTAGGTAATTACACACAAATCTTTAAGAACGCAGTAGTTATTCCTGATACTGACCAAGGCTTAGATAAGGCAGGTCGAGGTGCAGAAATGGCATACCAAGTCTTGAAGATTGCAAAAGAGCAAAAACTCG
>Ga0208793_1001674_pt1 | contig 12390 bp, 12 predicted proteins | sample 17_taG_FD_184092 | JGI IMG/M metagenome (GOLD analysis project Ga0208793, IMG submission 184092) | Marine viral communities from the Subarctic Pacific Ocean - 17_ETSP_OMZ_AT15314 metaG (SPAdes) (version 2) | ecosystem: Environmental > Aquatic > Marine > Oceanic | place: Pacific Ocean | collected...
ATGGATTTACAAGTTATGAAAATGATTTAGATGTTGTAGAATGATTGACGATGACACTCATGACAAGTTAGTAAAGGCATACATGTCTTACTTTAAAGCTAACGAAGACTTTGAGTCGAGAAATTCTGTGCGAACACATCGAGAAGCAAGAAAACTACTTCGAGAAATTCGTAATTTGGCAAAGGAAAGAATGGACGAGATACACGAAAAGCATACAACATCAAGAAAAACCAAAACAGGCGACAAATAATTCAGGCATGAGGTAAGTACATTGATGCAGTGGACTTATAACGGAAAAACAATTGACATAATACCAGATGAGTACGAAGGCTTTGTTTATCTTATTACTAATACCACTACAGGCCAAAAATACATAGGCAAAAAACTAGCAAAATTTAAAACTACTAAGCCACCACTCAAAGGCAAAAAGAATAAAAGACGCGGCACTAAGGAAAGCGATTGGCGTACTTACTGGGGATCCAGTGATAGACTAAATGCAGACGTAGCCGCACTAGGCGAAGATAAGTTTACAAGAGAAATATTATACCTATGTAAAGGTAGGGGCGAAATGTCCTACATAGAGGCACGAGAGCAGTTTGACAGGCGAGTACTTGAAACTGATGATTACTACAACGGTATCATTAATGTTAGAGTAGGCGGCTCAGACAAACTAAAACAGGCATTGCTAGAACATCACATACAGGCAAAACATTCCAGCACATAAGGTTGGCGGGCCAGTTTGAAAATACCGCTGTGGAAAAAGCTCTCGTATAGAAGCACACGTACATATTGATTGACACACCAGAGTGTGGAAGCCACCAAACAAATTGGGCTCACTAGTTGATATAGATTGCATGTTGGCAGTCGAAGAACACAAACACAGTACATAAAAACTCTTTAGCAATAGGAACGAAGCGAGAGGTAATGTATTATAAACTGCACATTAACCTAGTTAATGTACGTTTTATGTTACATATGTCGACGTAGGTTGGGAAAGGTCAGAGCCCATTGTACTTTGTGTATAAACAATTACCTACTTCCAATGTCTCGGCTGTGACGAACTCACATGAAGCTCTTGATTGGATGGAACCGTAAACAGGTTCCGTCTGACTGAAACAATCTACATGAAACTTAAACATTATTACATTCGTAATAATGCATTTGTATCATATTCATTTACTTCTATCAACAAACGAAGTGTTTAGTTTGAGTGTTAACGAAAAACTTGGATCAACGAAGTTGAGACATAAATAACTGTATAAGAATTTAAAGGTATAGTCGTATGGTAGCAATTTATCAAATAATAAATGAAAATGTCTTGGCATTTGAATTAGATGCCGGTGATAGAGCATTATGGAATGGTATTCGAGCAGAATGGCGCGGAGCATCATTCATTGCACAAAATACAAGTTCTCAATATCCTGATATTAAAAGAAATCAACCTATACCTAAAATTTACCGCGGAGCATTTGTCAATGCCGCTAGAGAGGCTAAAGGCTTACCACGTTTGAACTTTGATGGTGGAGGCAACTTAAGAACTAGTCCAACTACAGCGCCTAGTACAGATGCAACACCTACGGCTCCAGCAGCTCAAAAACCACCTCTTGAAATGGATGATTTAAGTAAAGGGCAAAAGCGTGGACTCAGCAGAACCGGAAGAATAAATTACGGTGGACACACTTATACTAGAGCTGAAATTGATGCATTTACTCAAGCGGCCGCAGCTCGTCGAGCTCAAGCAGGTAGAGATGCTAAAGCAACAATGTTTAACGCACAAACTAAAGATGATATTATAAAGAACAAAAGTTTTTTAGCAAAAGCAACAGCTCGGACAATGCGAGGAATTCTTCCAGGATTTGGTTTAAGTGTAGGCGTACAAGCTGGCGGATGGTTAGCACTTAGAGGACACTTGTTAGATCTAAACGAATCAACTTTAACAAAAATGGATAGAGACGGAATAAGTGATGCAGAAATTAGTCAATTAGCTAATGATTATAAAATAGCATCACAACGTTTGTTAGGATTATGGTTTGCTATAACTGCGGCACCTGACATTCTTGTAGCAGCAGTTAAAGGAACAGCAGGAGTAATTTCAGTAATTAAGAATAGAGCAAGAATTGGAAATGCTGTAAGTATGGCAATTCAGCAAGCTGCGAGTGCGTTTACTGGTCCAGGATTTTTAGTTATGCTTGGTAAAAATGCATTGCAATGGGCACTAGTTGAAGGCGGATTAGCGGCACTTACATATGTAATAGGCAGAAGTGCTTGGGTGCAAGAATGGATATTACAACTTATAAAAAATGAGTGGGCAGGTTGGATAGCTGATCAAGGATTTCGAGGTGCTGAAATGACTAATGCTTCAATAGAACGTGCATGGAATTATGTTGCTGCTGACAAACTAGGTGTTGCTGACGAAGTAAAAGAAGTTGATGTTTTAAAACGTCTCTATTTAGATGACCCTAATCTTGCTAAATCTTTATTCCAAGGTTACGAAGACGAAATTAAACTTCTTCCAAAATCTATGCAAGATGATATGCGAGGGGTATTTGATAATCCTACTGTTTCCTCTGATAATAGAGATGATACTGCTCCGTCAACTGAAGAAAAGCCATCCGCTAGTGGCGTAGTTCCTAATCCGTTGGGTAACTAACAACTAGATAAGTGGCATCTTAGAACTTTTAGTAAGTTCGATATTTTCTTTTACAATACCATTTAAAATATCTAAATCTTCTAAGTCTGTATGATTTAGTAAGATGTAAGAATCAACTCCGCCTCTCATGTACCAAGAAAGTTTGTAAACTTCATGTTTGATACGCTTAACTTCGTTTTCGTATTTTGAAGATAGATCCTGTATGTCAGAATCCGAGAGTGGGATTATTGTTTCAAGAAAAAACTTGTATAGTCCATCATTGGTGCAATACTATCAGTATGTTCACATTCACTACAGGCTACATCTGTTTTTGGAACTGAAAGTAGTTGATTGTTATTGGCATACGTTTTTTGTACAGCTTCAAAATACATGCCTTCATTGTTTAAAATAAAATCTTTAATAAACAATAGGTTAGTTTCAGATTCGCCATCGGGTGTGGTTATATCTACAATACCATCGCATATAATTTTTTCTGTTTGTTTGTTAATTCTGTTGTAGATATCATTTAACAACTTGTCTTTAGCTTCAAGGTCATTAACTGAATTGTTCATTTGGATTAGTTCTCGTCTAACCTTCATAGTATACAATTGATTCTCAATCATTTCTTTGTAAGTTAATGGTCTTAAACGTATTGTAAAATCGTTAACTTGTACAGTGTAAACAGGATCTGTTGTTGATAAATGATCTAACAGTGTTTGTAACGGTAATCCAAATTTGTCTTCATTTCCGCATTTTGAACAAGCATGTGATACTGTCATGTTGTCTCCATAAGATGCAATTCTTATAGCAGCTAAAATGTAGTCAAGATCTTGAGAGTTAATGTGCCATGCATTCTTAATTGAGGGAATACAGTTTTGAATTATATTAACTACAGCATTTCCTGTAATTAATGCATCAGGTGTTTTAACAACAATTTCGTCACTAGCAGTCATACTGAAGACTTCAAGTTCTTCAGACTTATCTATTATTTTTTCGTTATACCAAGCACCTTTGCTAGGCAAATCAATAACTAGCTTTGGTTGCCTTTTGTATTTTTGTAACGGGCTTGTAAAGTTTTCCATGTATATAATCCTTAGGATAAATATATTATATGATTATTTATATCTTGAAAAATACCAAGGGAACGATATTGAATGACTGGTGACGCACAAAATAATAATACTGAGCAATTAAACTTAAACAGCGGTGCATTAAGTAGAGTTAATAGCGCACTAGACAGTCTTGGTGGTATTGTTGGTGCATTAGTAAAAGGTGCTCCTCAAAGTTTTGGAGAAATACTTGATAAGATTCCCGGACTAGACGGCAAAGTAGCACAGTCAATGAAATTTGCTGAAGGTTATATTGGTGTATGGCAAGGATTAACACGTTCTGGTGTTAACTTTAACAACCAAATAGACGAGATGATTCTTGCTACTGGTCGAGCAAACATACAACTTGAACAGTTATCTAGAATGGTTCAAGAGTCAGGCGGAGCATTTGCAGCTATAGGCGGCATTGCTCAAAACGGAGTAAATAGTTTTTTAAAATCTCAGGCTGTATTTAATGCAGAAGTAAATGGTACATTTAATCCTTTGAGAATACAACTTGAAAGATTAGGATACACATCAGAAGCTATAGCTGATTCATTTTTAGCTTATGATCAAATACAAGCAATAAGTGGCATACGAGATCGCCGGACTGATTTTGAACGCAATCGTGCAACAACAGAATTTGCTGTAAAGATGGATGAACTAGCACGATTAACTGGTAAACAGATTAGTCAACTTGAAAAAGAAGCAGCAGAAATATCAAGACAAGGTAACATATTTGCATTTAGTACAGGCCTTGATACAAGTGTAAAAGACGAACTCCGAAATGGTTTACAAGAATTGAATGAAGTAGCTCCTGTAGTAAAAGATTTTGCAACAGATTTAATTACTAGAGGCTTTCCAAATCCTAATGATCCGGCAATGATGGCGCTAAATGCTGCCGCACCTGAATTGCGAGAATCATTACTTGCAGCAAGAGATGCATTTTTAGACGGTGACGAAACTAGAGCACAAATATTAATGGATAATGCAATTGGCGAAGCAAAGATGCTAAGGTCTAACCAGTTCTTAATTAGACAAGCAATGCTCGGAGGTGCAACAGAAATTACTGGTGCATCAATGGATATAATGACTCAGCTCAATAGTGGAATTGCAGTAGGCGGCGAGGCTATTCAAGAATATGCAGCTAAAATGTTCAACGTTGACTTTGATGATGTTACTGACGATCAAATGGCTCAAGCTGAACGAAAGATGATTCAAGAAAATAGAGATGCTCAAATAAAAGGCAGCGAAGATGTTCTTGATGCATATTTAGGAAGTATGCGAAAAGTACAGTCACTTGCAATGGAAATGCAAGAAAGTGTAGTAAATGGAATGTTCGCTACACTTAGAACAGGAATTGATAAATTTCAACAGTATGTTGATACTAAACTAAGTTTATCAAATCTATATAGTGAAGGAATGGATGATTTACTCCGAGAAATATTAGCTGATAATAACAGTCCTCGAGCAGGAGCAAATGCCGTAATGATAAGTGCTCAAAGGGCAATAGATAAACTAACTCGAAGAGCAACTGCATTATCCGATGACGACAATCCAGAAGCAATGACAAAGGTACAAGAAATATTATCATCTCTAGAAACAAACATACAAAGATTAACTACTAATGCTAACGATGACGATGCAAAAGCAAGCATTAGACAACTAACTGCTGCTGTAACTAGAATTATCAATGATACTAATCCTGATATAAATCAAACTTTAACTCCAGAACAGGTACAAAAGTTAGTAGAATCAATAAAAAATATATCAGTTCCAGAATATAGTACAGGTACTATGGGGCAAGAAGGAAAGTTATTTCAAAATTTTGGAAGTGAAACATTAGCAAAATTACATGGATTAGAAGCAGTAGTTACACCTGATCAAATGCAATCAATAGTTTCACAATCGGCGTTAGGCGCTGTGCAAGGTATGAGTTCGGCAATGAACGAGTCCAGGAACACCTCGACTACCCTTCAAGGAATGTTAAATACAATAAGAACAATTCCGGCACAAGTACAACAGCCAGAGCAAATACAAAATGAAACCAATGTTGAAGAAATGATGAACAATTTAACAAGACAACTTAAAGCACCGCTTGAAGAAGCAATGCAAAGCACACTTGTTCCAAAACTTGAGCAATTAGTTTCTGTAAGTACACAGAACGTGGAAATGAGTAATAAAGTCAGAAAAGGCATTAGTGGCCTAGATGGCGATATGCTGAGGAGCATGTAAATTGAGTTGGAAAAAATATTTTACACCAGTTGATTCAATGAATTCAACTAACGGAGCATACAGTCCTTTAAGTGGAACTGCTGCAAATTCAAAACCAGGACCGGCAAGAACAAACTATTCAAGTTACTTGCCTGACGTGTATGTAGGTTCACCAAACAGAGTTGAACGCTATGGACAATACAATACTATGGATAATGATAGTGAAGTTAATGCTGCACTTGATATCCTTGCTGAGTTTTGTACACAAACAAATGACGAAAATAGTACTAACTTTAAATTTAACTTTTTTAAAAAAGCAACAAATTCAGAAGTAACTATATTAGGACAATATTTAAAGCAATGGTGTAAAACACAAAAGTTTGAAACACGTATGTTTAGAATATTTCGTAATGTATTCAAATACGGAGATGCAATATTTTTAAGAGATCCAGAAACTAAAAAATGGTTTCATGTTGATCCTGCAAAACTAACACGTATCATTGTTAACGAATCAGAAGGCAAACGTCCTGAACAATACATTATTAAAGATGTAAATTTAAACTTTAGAGAAATGGTTGCTACAACTCCATTTGAAACTACTGGAAATGTTACAGGCGGCACAGCACCTAATGCGGGTTACTTTACTGGCGGCGGCAGAGGAATGGTTGGTAATTCACCGCAACAAGCTGGAAGCAGATATCAAATTGAAGAAGGTGAAGTTGCAATTGATGCACAGCATGTAGTTCATTTAAGCCTGTCAGAAGGTTTAGATCAAAACTATCCTTTCGGTAATAGTTTACTTGAAAGTATTTTTAAAGTTTACAAACAAAAAGAATTGCTCGAAGATGCTATTATCATTTATCGAGTACAACGTGCGCCAGAGCGCAGAGTATTCTACGTTGATGTGGGCAACATGCCATCACACCTTGCTATGCAATTTGTGGAACGTGTAAAAACGGAAATACATCAAAGACGTATCCCATCGTCGACAGGAGGCGGATCAAATGTCGTAGACAGTAGTTACAATCCTCTGTCAATCAATGAAGATTACTTTTTCCCACAAACTGCTGAAGGACGTGGATCTAAAGTTGATACACTACCAGGTGGTACTAACTTAGGAGAAATTGATGACCTTAGATATTTTACTAATAAGCTCGTACGCGGTTTACGAATACCTTCCAGCTATTTGCCTACGGGTGCTGATGACGGAGCAAGCTCTTTCCAAGATGGACGAGTTGGAACTGCTTACATACAAGAATTAAGATTTAATAATTATTGTGAACGCTTACAAGGGTTAATAGTTGAACAATTTAATCAAGACTTTAAACGTTATCTGTTAGAACAAGGAGTTAACATTGATGTATCAATGTTTGACTTAGACTTCCAAGCACCGCAAAACTTTGCTGCATATAGACAATCAGAACTTGATAATGCTCGTGTACCAACATTTACACAAATGAGTGCTATACCGTATCTATCTAATAGATTTGCTATGAAACGATTCTTAGGAATGAGTGCTGAAGAAATTGCAGAGAATGAACGTATGTGGCGCGAAGAAAATGACGAAACACTTGGAGCACAAAATACTGATAGTGCAGGCGAAATGCGTAGTGCAGGAATTAGTTCATCAGGTATATCATCAGATCTTGACGGCGCTGAAGATATTGCACCTGACACAACAGATCCAACACTAGGCGACGAAGCAACACCGCCTGAAACTACAACAGGACAAGACATTGGTGGCGGAACTGCTCCACCTGCTACAGATCAAACAGTATAAAGATAAATAGATACATGATACTAAGAGAACTTTTTTACTACGACAAAGAAACACTTGAACCAACTGAGGATAATAGTTATGAACCTCAGCATGACGACTCTGTGGTTAAGCGTTCTGACAGTAGAAAAACAAGATTAACATTACGTCAAATTAATAGAGCAAGAAAAGCATCAGATGTTCATACTAAAGAACAAGCTAAAGAACTAGAGTTTGTTAGACAAATGTATGGTTTAGCTGCTCAAGCAGATGCTAGTGCAACTATATAGAAAGATGATAGTAATGTGCAATGGCAAAATTAGACAAATCTAAATATACCAAACAACAAATAAAACAATTACTTGCAGAGCGTAAACGGATTAAATCTGTTAAGCACATTCAAGAGCAAATAGTTAAGCCTAACGAACATACCAATAAGTCATATGCGTTTGTTTTAGGCAACGGAACATCACGTAAAGATATAGACTTACATCAACTTAAAGAGTTTGGAAAAATATACGGGTGCAATGCATTGTATCGTGAGTTTGATCCAGACTACTTAATATGCGTCGATGTAAAAATGATTTTAGAATTAGATAGAAAAAACCATTTAACTACTCATTCTAATGTTTGGACAAATCCAAACAGAGCTTATCGTAATATTAAAAATTTAAACTTCTTCACACCGAGCAAAGGTTGGAGCAGTGGACCAACAGCATTACATTTAGCAACTACACACAAGCCAAAAAATATCTTTATACTTGGGTTTGATTACAAAGGTTTAAATTTAGGTAAAAGTGTTAATAATATGTATGCAGGTACACCAAATTATAAAAAAACAACAGATCCTGCAACATATTATGGTAATTGGCTTAAACAAACTAAGCAATGCATAAAAGAAAATAAAGATATTAAATTTTATCGAGTTATAACACAAGAGAATTATGTGCCCGAAGAACTAAATAGTTTTAACAATTTAGAGCATATATTGGTTGAAGATTTTAAAAAAATGTTCAATATACTCTAATACAATTCAAAAAGGTTCGTTTTGAGCCTATTATCCACGTATATTTTCCCTATATGTTAAATACAACTGACAGCCTTACCATAGGTAAACATTTAATAGGAGAAAAAAATGGCAGATCTAAATAAATTTGAAGAAATGCTTGAGCGCCTTGTCAACGAAGACAAAGATGGTGCTGAAGAGCTTTTCCATGAGATTGTGGTTGAGAAATCACGTGAAATATATGAAAACTTACTAGAGACAGATCTAGACGACGAAGAAGTTGATGAAGCTACTGACGAAGAAGTAGATGAGTCAGATGAAGAAGTCGATGAAGCTACTGACGAAGAAGTAGATGAGTCAGATGAAGACTTAGAAGAAAACTTTGACTTAGACGAATTTGAAGTTGAAGCAGATCCAATGGACATGGGTGACCCAGCAGACGATATGATGGGCGACATGGAACCAGATGCAGACGATCATCACGCTGACGTAGGCGGAGAAGAAGAGTTAGAAGATCGTGTAATGGATCTTGAAGATGCTCTAGAAGATTTAAAAGCAGAATTTGATTCGATGATGGGTGACGATGATGCACCTGCAGACGACGAAGGCGGCATGGACATGGACATGGATGCAGACGACGAAGGCGATGACGACGAAGCTGAAGAAGAAGCAATGGCTTTTGAAACAACCGACGAAGAAGTAGAAGAAGCAACTGACGAAGAAGTAGAAGAAGCTGATAAATCAGAAACAGAGACAATGCGTGAGTATGTTGAAAAAGTAACAGCATCAATGGGTGATACAGGTACTAACGGTACTAAATCAGCTGTAGCTGGTAAAAACGACATGGGCGGAACAGCAGGCAACTTAAATCAAGGTGCAGTATCTGGTGATCCAGAAGCAGGCGCAGGTTCAACTGTAAAAGGTTCAGCATTAAGCGACACATCGTCAAAAGAAGATTCGGCTGGTAACGTAAATGTACCAGGCGGTAAAGCCTCCAAATCATTGAAGGCACAACCTGGCCACGGCGCTGAGAAAAAGGGCAAGCCAGAGACTGCTGACAAAGCGGCAACAAGTACACTTAACAAAGTAAGTACTCGCGCTAAGTAAGCGGTATAAATTAAGGACGAAGAATGAGTAACTTTTTAAGAGAGCATTTGACATTCGACGCAGCTAAAATGGTTGTTGAGTCTGCTAACGAAGGAAAAGACTTGTACATGAAAGGTATCATGATACAAGGCGGAGTACGCAACGCTAATCAGCGTGTGTATCCTGTGAATGAAATTGGCAGGGCTGTCAAAACTCTCAATGATCAAATTACTGGAGGATACAGTGTTCTCGGAGAAGTAGATCATCCTGAAGGCCTTAACATTAACTTAGACCGTGTAAGTCATATGATCAGCGAATGCTGGATGGATGATGCAAACGGTTATGGTAAATTAAAAATTCTACCAACACCGATGGGTAACCTAGTTAAAACAATGCTGGAAAGCGGCGTTAAACTAGGGGTCTCGTCACGCGGTAGTGGAAATGTATCAGAAGACGGCGGCAACGAAGTTTCTGATTTTGAGATAATCACCGTGGACGTTGTGGCACAGCCAAGCGCCCCTGGTGCGTACCCGACACCAATCTACGAACATTTAATGAATGCTCGCGGTGGAATGAAGGCATATCAAATAGCACAGGCAACTAAAGAAGACCCAAAGGCACAAAAATATTTAAAAGAATCGCTGATTAATATAATCAGTCGACTCCAATAACAGGAGACAATAAAATGTTGGATGCACTAAAAACACTATTCGAAAACGATGTTGTTTCAGAAGACGTCCGCCGCGAGATTGAAGAAGCATGGGAAAGTAAGATTAAAGAAAATCGTATCTCTGCCACTGCTGAACTGCGTGAAGAGTTTGCTAAAAAGTATGAACATGATAAATCAACTATGGTCGAGTCAATTGACAAGCTATTAGAAGAGCGTCTTAGTTCAGAACTTAAAGAGTTTGCAGAAGATCGTAAGCAACTAGCTGAGGCGAAAGCCAAATATGCTGTTGCCCAACGTGAAAATGCTAAACTACTGAAAAACTTTGTAATGGAGTCTTTAAAGACAGAAGTTACCGAACTACACGAAGATCAGAAAGCAATGGCAGGAAAATTTTCGCAGCTTGAAGAATTTGTGGTGGAAGCGTTATCAAAAGAGATAGCAGAGTTCTACGAAGACAAAAAAGACTTAGCAGAAACCAAGGTTAAACTTGTACGTGAAGCTAAAGACAAATTTGCCGAAGTTCGCAAGAACTTTGTAGCAAAAAGTGCAGCATTAGTATCCGAAACAGTTGGAAAGACTCTAAATTCAGAGATTGGACAACTGAAAGAAGATATTGAAGTTGCTCGTAAAAACGACTTTGGTCGTAAACTATTCGAAGCATTTGCTGGCGAATATGCAAACAGCTACCTAAACGAAAAATCAGAAACTGCGAAACTTATGCAAGTAATTGCTACTAAAGAAAAGCAGATTGTTGAGGCAAAGTCGTTAGCTGCAAAGGCAAAAAATATTGCAGAATCTGTTAATGTTGAAAAGAAGGCATTAATTGAATCAGCAAAAAGAAAACAAATAATGAATGATTTGACTGCACCTTTAGGTAAAGATCAAACAGAAATTATGTCAGACTTACTGGAAAGCGTTCAAACTGATAAACTTCAGAATGCTTTTAACAAGTATCTACCAGCAGTAATTGATGGTAACACTCCAGCTAAGAAGAAGGCAGTTTTAGCAGAAGGCACACAAATAACAGGCAACAGACAAGAACATAACGTTAGTTCAAAGGCAGACGCAGATAACAATGTAGTTGATATCAAACGTCTAGCTGGATTACAAATATAGGAGAAACTAAAATGTCAGAACTATTAGAAAGTCGCTGGCAAGACACAAAAACTGCACTTCTTGAAGGCCTTAGCGGCAACAAGAAAGCTGTTATGCAATCAACACTTGAAAATACTCGTAGGTATTTGAGTGAGGCTGCAACAGCTGGTGCTACATCTTCAGGTAATGTAGCTACACTTAACCGTGTAATTCTACCAGTTATCAGACGTGTCATGCCAACAGTAATTGCAAATGAATTAGTAGGCGTACAGCCTATGACAGGCCCAGTGGGTCAGATTCATACACTACGTGTACGTTACGCAGATGCTTTTAACAGCACAAGCGGAACAGACACAGCAGCAGGCGATGAGGCTCTAAGCCCATTCAAAATCGCTGAAGGTTATTCAGGCGCAGCAGCAGATGATAAAGCAGCTTCAACAGCAGCTTTAGAAGGTGCGGCGGGTAACAGACTAAGCATCCAAATCTTGAAACAAACAGTTGAAGCGAAAACTCGTAAGTTGAGTGCTCGTTGGACTTTTGAAGCAGCTCAAGATGCTCAGTCACAACACGGTATCGATGTAGAAGCAGAAATTATGGCTGCTTTAGCACAAGAAATTACCGCTGAAATTGATCAAGAAGTATTAGCTTCTTTAAGTTCACTTGCTGGTTCAGCAGCTGAAACTTATGACCAATCAGCAGTAAGTGGTACAGCTACTTTTGTTGGCGACGAACATGCAGCACTTGCTGTTCAAATCAACAGAGTATCAAACTTGATTGCACAGCGTACACGCAGAGGCGCAGGTAACTATGCAGTGGTATCACCATTTGCATTAACTATCCTACAGT
>Ga0208793_1001675_pt1 | contig 12378 bp, 29 predicted proteins | sample 17_taG_FD_184092 | JGI IMG/M metagenome (GOLD analysis project Ga0208793, IMG submission 184092) | Marine viral communities from the Subarctic Pacific Ocean - 17_ETSP_OMZ_AT15314 metaG (SPAdes) (version 2) | ecosystem: Environmental > Aquatic > Marine > Oceanic | place: Pacific Ocean | collected...
TGGCAAAGTTACCTTTTACGATGCGAAATCCGATAGGACAAGCAGACACAAAAAAAGACCTCAATCAAAAATACAAAAAAAATTAGGAGTTAAGAATATATATGTCAACTTACATAAGAGAACATACAGACTGGAAGGAAAACTGGGTAAACTTTAAACCTACAGAATTTGAATGCAGTTGTTGCCAAACATTAGATATAAATTCAGATCTTGTAGATCTACTTCAAGAAGCTCGTAATGTATTAGGACCATTACAAATAACTTCGGCTTACAGATGTCCGTCTCATAATGCTAGTGTTAGCTCGACTGGAGAAAGTGGACCTCATACAACTGGAAAAGCGGTTGACCTTCATGTATCTAATTCTCAACACCGTAAAACATTAATAGATTACTTTACAAACAAAGTAACTGGTCTTGGTATTGCAAAGACTTTTATTCATATAGATATTATCTCTCCTGAAGAGTTATCTCATAGACCTAACTGTTGGTTATATTAATGTTTCTTGCTTTACTTAAAAATCCATTAACAAAAATTGTTCTTAATAAAGGTAGTGAATATCTAAAACATAGAGCAGAGAAAGTTAAAACAATAAGAGCTGCTGAAATAGAAGCTGCTAAAGATGTCGATATAACAAGAATTAAAAGTCAAGATCAATCTTACAAAGATGAGATCTTAATGCTCTGGTTAATTGGAATGCTAACTACTGGTTGGTTTCCATCTACTAGAGAGAACTTTCGAGAGTGGGTTTCAATCATAAATGATTTACCTGATAGCGTTTGGTATTTAGTTATTATAGTTTTTACTGCTAGTTTTGGATCAAGAGTTTCTGACAAGTTGATGAACAGAAAAAAGAAGTAATGGCTAAACAAAAGTTTACTCATTTTATACCAAGAGATAAGCCTAAAAAAAGAGGACCAGGCTCTCATAAAAAATCACAAAATAAATCCGAAAAGAGACAGCGTAAACAGACTAGATACAAAGGCGGTGGCAAGTGAGAAGGCTGCTTAAAATCATAGTTAGAATAAGAATGAAGTATGCAGATATTAGAGGTCATCATGGTAAACGATGGAACTATGAACCATCTAAACATTATTTAAGAGGTAGGAATAGATGAAAGATCAAATATCTGTATCTGATAGCAGCAAGATTGCTCTTCCAGTTAGAAATTTAATTGCTTTACTTATGGCAACAGCTTTTGGAATTTTTGCTTACACCGAAATTACTACAAGGCTAACTAGCCTAGAGACATCAAGACATATAATGGAGACTGATTTAATTTCTAAATCAGATCAAAAAATTGTGGACCAGGAGCAATTTCTTTTATTGGAAATGTTGACCACATCTCAAGAGAATACAGATGAAGAAATGCAAAGTATGAGAAACAACAATGTAAATCTAAATAGAGCTATGGATGATATTAAAGAAATGAAAGAAACTATTGAAATATTAAAAGACAAGGTAAGAGCTAATGGAAATAGTCATTAGCCTTTTAATGTTTCTTGGAGAGCCACCAGTTTTAAAAGAGCATCTTTTTATAAAAGATCAAAAGATGTCAACTTGTTTGAAAATGAAAAGGATTTCTGAAAGATCAAGTAATGCAAAATATCAATGCGCTAAAGTTAATGCTGTTGTTAAAGATAAAAAAATTATCAGCATCTCAAGTTTAGATTAAAATTTAATTTTGGCGGAAGGAGTGGGATTCGAACCCACGATAGGAGTTACCTCCTATGACGATTTAGCAAACCGTTCGTTTCAACCAGCTCACGCATCCTTCCACATTTTTTAACAACTTATATATGAAAAAACGAAAAGTAGAAATAGAGGTTAAGTGTGATTATTGCGGTAATTACACCTCATCATTTGTTGCTACACCAGAATACAAAAGATTTTGCCGATTTCAAACTCCAGGCTTTCCTCCAGATAAAGACTGTATGACAGATTATATTCAATCTAAACGCACTCCTATATCTGGTAACATCACATCACATCTACCTTCCAAAAAAACAAATCAATTATAAATATAAATAAAAAATGTTACCTTATTGTTTCCAATATGATAATAATCCTTTATTTTAGTTATGTTTTTTGCTATTTACTTCCGTTTGCTAATCGTATAATTTTTCTCGTAAGAGATGATTATGCAAATAATGCAACTGCTATTAGTTAATATTAGCACCAGTTCTTATGCTGGTTTAAACATAGGAAAATCACAACATCAAAACAACTATCCAATAAAAATGTTTCCAAACTGTTACCTGGTAACACATTTTATGTATGGTCGTTTTTTACATAAACCATTTGCATATCTATCTCCGCAAACTAAAAAAAAAGGAGATGATAATGGTACATACCAAAATAACTGAAAGACATGGTTATCATGTTTTGCAAGTTAAAGACAAATCGACTGGCAAATATAAGCAAGTCTATAAATCTAAAAAAGTATCTGAAGTAAACCATAAGAAAGTAGAGCTACAAAAGAATAGTATTAAAGCTCAAGCTGCCTTATCTCAAAAAACAATAGTCGATACATATAAAGACTTTGCTTTAGATAAAATTGCAATGGCTGAACATCCGCAATCTGGAATGAGATTAAAAAGTGTTAATCATTATTTTAGTTTCTGGAAGAATTGGATTAATCAATACTTTCCAAAAGACTTATTACTTAATGAGATAACAGTTCCAGTTATGGATCAGTTCTTTTTAGATATAAAGAAAGCTGGTTGCACTCACAAACAAGCTAATCTTGTTGTTAAAAGTTTTCTTACATTTTTAAAATGGTGTATTGAAAAACAATTTATAACTGAAATAGGAGTTATGTTGGTTTATAAAGTTAAAAATAGACCAGCTCTTAAAGATAACATTACAGCTAATATGCTTCCTAAAAAAACTGTTATGATTAACAGACAAGAAGTGGCTAGATTATTTAAACATCTAATGCCAACTAATAAAAATCCTAACGCCTGGTTAAAGTTTGCTGTTGTTGTAACACTTGCTTTTACTGGTTTAAGACTTGGAGAGTTAAGAGCTTTAAGGTGGGATCGGATTGATTGGATATTAGGTAAAATTACAATTAATCAAGCTGTTGTTGAAGGTGTAATTAAGGACCAAGTTAAAGCTGATGGTAGTTTTGATAGTGTTCGTATGCACTCTGCATTATTTAGAGTGTTATCTATTTGGAAATCTATTCAATCTAAATATTACACACCAAGAAAAATGCCATTAGTATTTGCTTCATTAAAATTCGTACATGAAACAATACCTTTAGCAGATAAAACAATAAATGATTGGCTTAAACTAGCTTATCAAGATCTTGGTTTTGCAAAGATTGAAGTAGTTAATAATATTTCTGGTAGTAAATCACACACTCGAACTGTTATTAATAAGTTTCAAGGATGTGTAAGCAAAACATTTAGACACTTTGCAGCTACTTCTTTAACCGATGCTCAAGCTGGTAATGAAATCTTAACTGATAACTTTATTAAAGGACAGATAAGACATAAGGATATTAGATTAACTAAAGGTCTTTATGGAGATCATACTGGTTTAGATCCATCAGGAGAAAGAGCTGCCGCTGAACAAGAAGCTTTAGATGGCGCATTTCCTAACTTAATAGATATGGAGGCTCTTGATGAAAATTAAAATTAAATCTAAAAGCCATTGGTCAGGTACTCATTTTCAAATTTTGATTGATGGAATTAAATTTCCAAAAGAAAGAGGAGAGTATTATCAACCAAGTGGAAATACGGAAGAAGATAAAAAACAAAAAGCTATACATTTTGCTATTGCAGAAAATGAAGGTAAGTTTCTTTCTCCTGGTGGAATAATTTATAAAAATAAAAAAGAATATCTTAATAAAATGGAGGCTTTTAATGAAAATTAAAAACTTCAAAGCTATTAAGTATTTTGCTTTAAAGACTGGCAAAATTTATTCTTACAAATCTACTTTTGGCGAGATGCAAACAGACCAAGATCTTAAAAAGATTGTGTCATTGCCAAAATCTAATGTTGTTATATTTCCTAAAAAATACGTTTCTTAACTAGGTATCAAAGGTTATGGAGGCTGCTGAAACGCAGTCTCTGTAGCTCCTAGAGCTTCTATTTCTTCGCTAATGTTTGAAAATTATCTCTTTCTTCAGATATTCTATCTATTTCAGCTTTAAGGCTTTTATTTTCTTTTTCAATTTTTAAAATGTGAAGTCTTAAATCTCCATTATTTTTAGCATGGATTACTTCTAATCCTTGTATTCTTTTTATTTTAGATACAGCTTCTTTTAATTTTAATTTTAATAATTTATTTTGATTAGTTAAGTATTCAATTTTTTCAGGATCTTCAAACATTCCAGTATTTGTCATTCGTCAAACTCCTCTATTACTTCTATTGCAGATGGAGATAATTTAACTATCTCATTAGCTTTAGTTGTTGCTACAATCTCAACATGAGTATCTCGCAGCTCTTCTTTACAAGCATCTTTAGCTTCATTTAACTTCTCCATTAATGCTGGGAAATTACTTTCATAAACTCCGTAGATATATAGATCATTAATAGCTGCTGTTACTCTGGCTAAACCTTTATGCCTTTTCTCAAGCCTTAATAATCTTTGATCACTACTCATCTTTTAAAACCTCCTTTAATTTATATTTAACATTTTCTATTTTTAAATCTGATACTTCAGCTTCCGATGTTATTGGATCTTTACCTTTGATAGCATCGTTCTCATTTGGATATTCTTCTTTAACTACAAAGTCTGCTTGACCAGTTGTTGTTTTAATTATCTTTGACATTTACTGTTTTTCCATCGTCAATAGTTTGTTTAATTATTGGTTTTTGATCTGTTAAAATAATTTTTGTAATGTTTATAGCTCCAGAATTTATGTCTGCTGTTTTAACTAAAACCATATACTTGCATCCAGCATCTTCAGCTGTTTGCTCTTGGATCTCTATTTCGCAAACGTCAGCTTTGGTTATGCTCATTACTAAAACCTTCGTATTTTGCTATCATCATTGGATCAGCCAGGACATCCATTGATACGTTAAATTTATTGGCTAACAATTTAAGTTTATTACTTGAAACTCCGTTAGATCCTTTTTCGTACTTTTGAATTTGCTGAAAGGTAGTTCCTATAGCTTGTCCAACTTTACTTTGATTTAGATTTCTTTTTTTTCGTAGAAACTTGATGTTTCTTCCGACTGCTGCGTTGAACTCAAGTTCTTCGCTGGTTCTATGTCTGTTTGGCATAAAATATCCTCTATGGTTAAGTTAAAATAATCCTCTGTTTGCTTCTTCCAGCCAGTCATATCGTGAATTGTTGTTCGTTTAGCTGTTTCAAAGAAAGCAAGAGGTGGCATTTGACGATAAACATTTTCAACTCCGATAAAGAAAGCTGGTATTTTATTTTCAAATTTTAAGTACCAATTAGATTGGTTAATTCTGTGAACTGGCATATCAGAGCTGAATGCTTGATAGCCAACATAAGTTTCGTAATTAATATCTCCTGATTTTCTAGTCATCAATTTTTTCCAATGGATCGTATTGAGTTTTAAGTTTGCAGATAAACTCTGCTAATTTTGAATTTAATCTAGCTGATACAATAGGCAGCAACTTCATTACTTCTCCAAACATAGCAACTAATTCTAAATCTCTTTCAGATGGCTCGTAAGCATCCCAGTCATCTTGACTTAATCTCCAATTTAAAAATATTTCTACAGCTTGTTTTTCTCTTTCCATTTCAAGAGCTAACTTTGCAGTATCAGTCATTTGATTTGCTGTTGTTTTAGGAAATTGTATTACTGTCATGGCAAATCCTTATGATGATCTTTAATTTTATCATATTCTCTTGGCGATAATTCTGGATTTAATTTTTCACAAAAAGCAAGTATCAAACTTCTCATTTCAGAGTTGCTTAACAAATCAAAACCAGCCATTTCAAAAATTTGGTTATATTCTTTAGGAGTAAAATTAATTTCTTCTAAATCTTTTATTTTTTCTTTTATTTCAGAATATTTATCTATCATTTTTTTGCATTAACTCCGCCTGGTGCAGATAGTTTGCTGCGTCATCGTAATTGTCTTGTTTAAAAGATTGTCTGGTCCTAATTAGTTTAGCTGCTACATACATACTGGCGACCAGATGACCTGGTATGTCTTTTTTTAAGCCGAGTAGAGATGACCACATTCTACCAATATTTGTCATATTGTTTTCGAATGAGCCATACTCTAGCTCTTTTGTTTGACGGATTTGTTTAAGCTTTTCGTTTAGCATTTTTATCTTTGTTAAAATCTACATAAGCTTGATCAATAAAAAATGAGGCTGTCTTTGCCATACTTTGTGGCATCTCAAATTTCTTATCAGACATCTCACGAAGTTTTTTGTAAGTGTCCATGTTCAAGGCTATGCTTTTAAATTTATCCGTGTCCATTGTTTAACTCTCCAAACTAGCTGGATCAAAAGCAGTACCAGCATTATTTTCTTCAAGCGGTTCTACTCGGTGCATCCAATAATAAGGAGATCCTTTTGGAAGTTTACCAGTTCCAGAAGCTTCAGCTTTGTAGCCTCCAATTCTAAACTTTTGACCATCAGGTAAAGTTATTGTTCCTTTGAGGTCATAGCTTTTAGGATTTTCTTTATTCTCATTTGGAAATATAACTCCAAGTGATTTACGTTCTTTTTGTTCTTCAGCCATTTTTGATTATTCCTTTGGTTTCAAGTTGAGTTTTAATCTTGTTAAAATCTAATAAAAATTTTCCATAATACTTTGGACTTAAATCTTTTAAGTCTTGCATTAAGTTTTTATTATCTGTTATCCAAGATGTATAAGAGCCGATATGTGAAACCTTACCAAGATCGACTAAAGCGGAAGTGAGTTTTTTCTCACTTTCAACAATTTTGTTTTGAACATTTATTGCCTGATCAACTTCTTCAGCTGATGCAATATTATCATTAGTAATTGCTAAAAAGGCAGCACAACGACCTACCGCAGAACTTTCGCAATTTTCCAGAGCTGATGTATTGTTAATTCTTGAGGCTGCTCTAAATTCTTCTGCTAATCCTGATGATACATGAACACCGTCTATATAAGCATCTGCTTGAACGACAACTCTTTTATCGTCATGGTGTATTAATGTAGTTTTTATATCAAGATCTTTACCTAGATTTCTTCGAAGTATTGCTACTCTTGGTGCTACTGTTGCATATTCTTTGCCATGAATAGGTATTGTGGTGCTTTTAAGATTTTTTTTAAAATCGTTAATAGCTTTTATTAATTTATCATCTGACATATATAATAACCTCCTATAATAATTGTTGAATAAGTGATGATTGATGGAGAAATCAAATTGAACTCCATATTTTTTTTGCTTTATTTAAAAATTCATGTCCAATGTTCCAGTAAAAGCTTTCAAAGTCTGGATCTACATCTCTAGCGATTTCTTGTAAAATCATTTCTGGTTCTTCAAGATCAATATGTCTTGCAAGTAATCTTTCAATTCGCATACAATCTTTAACAAGAGCTTCATAATAATTATGTAAATTTTTAGGCTCAAGATCAGCACAATTCTCTTTTGTAAAAACTTGAAAACCGTCTGCTGTTACATAAACTAACTTTGGATTACATGGTTTTTTAACTTCAGTATAAAAACCTAATTGTTTAAGATGATTTTTACTTGGAGAAGAAGGCAGCCGAGCCAGAGAGAAACTTCGGCTACCGTCTTTTTTAATCTTACCTGGTGTTTGCCAGGTAGTTTTCAATTCAAGGACCGAAAGGAACAGAGCATCGCTTGAAACATGAGAAGGCGATGATGCACCAGTAGATTGCTCTACTGATTTAAAATCCTTGAAATGAAGATCGGTTCTTCCAACAATCGGAAGAGAAAGTCTTTCGTCAACATGATTAATACTATCTTCTGCAACTACATCAGTTGCTTTACTTGCACCAAGTTGATCGAATACTATAAAAGCTTGTTGTATTGTTTGAGGTATTGTCTCTAAATATTTTTCTTTTTTATCTTTATCTTTGTCATTGACTGGAACATAATTTGAAAATTTTTCTACTGCTTTTGCAATAGCTTCTTGTTGTGTTAATTTTTTATGTTTGTGTGGAGCTAATTTTTTTTGATTAGGATTAAAAGACCAGATCGTATCTGCGTAATGCCATTGAACAGCATCTCCTACAGCAACACCAGCAGCCATATTAGCGTTGCCATCAAACAAACGTCTTTCTTGTTGCGTACAAAACAATCTTGAAAAAACATAAAAGCCTAATGGCAACTGTGCAGCAGATGGAGAGTGATGGTTAATTTTTAAAAGCTTATTTAATTTTGTAAAGCTATCTAGTTGTAGATCTTGTAAAGGATCTGTAATTTTATTTTTTAATATCATGGAATGATTGATATTCCGATGTATTAATATTTGATATGTGAGGTTCTTGACTTTGCTTTAAGTCTTATGCTTGGTGTAATTTAGTTGGTTTCTTTGTTTCCTGACTTTCCTGACTTTCCTCTGGAAATAGGTTTTGTTCTATATACTTAATAACTGCATCTCTACGGTATAAAATAATATTACCATCTTTTAAAAATCTTGGACCTCTTAAAACTCCATAGTCTTTACTGCATTCTCGAAGATGTGAAAGTGTTTCAGTTGGTATGCCAAATTCTTTATAAACTGCTTTAGGAGTTAAAAATTGTATTAGTTGATGTGGAAGGTATTTTTTAAGCAAGTTTTTTTTCCTTCATCATTGGAATTATTTGAGCTGTAATATTTTCTGGTTTAAAAGCTTTTATAATTGAAACCGCATCTGGAATAACATCATCTTTAATTATTTTGATTTCAGCTGTTGTATCTATATTTATAATACGTCTTTTAGTTCCATATATTTGATAGATACCTAAATAATATCTGTATTCATCAATTAGGTAATCATCTTTTTGTGGTCCACCTAATATTCTTTCTCTAACATAACAAAATTTATTATGAGCATCTGTATCAATAGTATTTTTATGATCATAGTAAGCTATCCAATTATTAAAAGGAGAAGTGTCTGGTCCTACAACTTTAATAGCTTTTAAATCTTCTGAATATAAATCTCTAGGTGCTTCATGTGTTTCAAAAAAATCTGGAATAAACACTTTACCATTTTTTAAATTAACATTGGACCAACAAGTCATTTGTGGTGCATCAAACATTAATGATGCTGGATCAACATTTATTTTTTCAGCATACTCAATAGCTTTCTTTTTTGTAAGCTCAAGATCTCCTTTTAAAATTTTATATAAAGTTGAAATACCTTTATCTGTTGCTAAATCTTTTACGTTAAGACCTCTTGTTAAAAACAAATCATTTAAAATATAAGAAGTATCATTTTTATTTTTGTTAGCAGCTTTCCATTGTCTATTTAACTCATTACGTTCACTATTTTTTAAATATCTTGAAGCTTCTTTATAAACTTTACTATCAACACCTTTAATTATTTTTTTACCTACACTTAAATATTCAATTTCAACAGTTGCTTCTGGAATTATTCTTGTTTTTGTTGGTTTAGGTCTAGTTACTTTAAATGTTTTTTGATAAGTGTCTAAATCCGCATTGTAATAATCTTCGTAATTTTCAAAAGGATCTATTCCAATACATCTATAGGTAAAATAAACTGAAGCTTGTTTTTTCATTTAAAGTTAAATCTTTTAATAATGTTAATATATTTTTTATATTTTAAAATATTATGACCATAAAATTCTTTCATTAATTTTTCTGATGGTCTTATACTTACAATTTTTTTATTCTTTAAAACTTTATCTTGTGGATCTAAAATAATAAAACTACCATTTGCTAGACAATCTTTTAATACTTTTTCAACATGACGATCTGATTTATGTATATATCTTTTTAATTTTTCTAAATAAATTGGCTCTTTTTTGGCAGAAAAATAAATAATATAATTTAAAATATTCCATCTGTAAGGATCTTGAACAAAATATTTCATTAAAGGAAAATTTTTAAATGAATTTATAAAAGTTAATTGGTCTCTGGCAAATGAAGCTGATAAGCTAAAGGCGTGTTGTAATTTTAAATTATATTTAAGTTTTTTAAAATCTTGTTTAGAGCCATTAATAATATTATCTGCTCTTTGTTCAAAAATTTGTTTTTGTCTATCGTTCACTAAACCTTCTTTCTATTTTATATTGATAATTGTTCGCAATCGCAAAAAATAGAGAAATGTTTTCGTCTAATTCAATCGGTCGGTTTATATATAAATTCATAGGACTTATTTATACTCTAATATAATTAAATCAAGTAAAATTCTCTGATATGAGAAAATAATATTTGACTATCTATCTGTATGAATTAATGGCTAAAAACATGGTAAAACAAGTCTATTTCAAAGGCGTTAAATTTAGCGGTTATTCAAATTGGCATAGACAACAGCATAATTCACTACATTTCTCGGATATTGACCAGGTATCAGCTTGTAATGCTTGTTTAAAACCGCTTTTTCTTGTCGAAACAGTATTTAATAATGGTCAAGGCTTTAAAAAACCACACAAAGTAACCAAAAAACTAGCTGAAATGGCTGGAATACCAGCATTTATTCTTTGGTATAAATTAGTTGGCGAGATGATGATTAACTTTCATGTTAAGAAAATAGCTCCAGATTATCCTGGTGGTTATGGATCAGAGCCTAAAATGATAGATCCTGAAAAATGGCTTGAGTATTTAGAATTTAAACAAGTGGAGCATTATCCACATTGCACCAACAAAGAATTATTTATCAAAAAACTTAAAGAAGATCCAAGAGCAAATAGGAGGAAAGCTTATGCGTCAATTCTATATTAGTGATCCAGCAATATTTGACCTGGAAATGTCTGCGTTTGATTTCAAATTATATTCTTATCTTTGTAAAAATTATGATCTTAAAAGATTAACTCCATATGTAAGAATGATTGATTGCGCTGATCATTTTATAGTTCCATTGCCTAAAATTAAGGAAGCTCTGCAAAGATTATCTTTAATGAATATTGATTACAAACCGTTGATTACACATAAGAATTTTACTTACTTTGATATGCCAAGATACAAGCATTTCTTACAAAATATAAAATTTCAAAAGAATTTTTCAAATAGAGGTTTCAACAAGGTTAAGCAAAACATTTACACATACCAGAACGGAGAATATGACACTTGAAGTACAGCTTAAAAGCTCCGTATATGCTTTTAGAAACATCGTTAATTTAATTGATGAGGCAGCCAGGACAGAAAGGTTTTTAAGCGGTCCAAAGCCTCCTAGAGCCGCTAGTATGTATAATTTGCTTGAGACTACCTATATGCAAGGCGACTGGGCTTATTACGAAAAAAAATTATTAAAGTTAAGAGCTACACCAAGACAGATTACCAGGTGGGAGTTTGCTATAGATTGTTTAGCTGCAATAGAGAATGACATATCAGAAGATCCTATACTTGATAAACAAATAATTTGGATGAGAGCTAATCGTTTTAAATGGACTGAAGTTGCTAGACACTTTGGTTTTACCAGGCATCAAATTAAAAATAGATATGAGAAAGTCCTAACTAGGTTGTGCAATAAAATAAAAAATAATAATAAAAAGTATTGCAATCTTAACAGAATTTTATATTTATTGGATTAATCTTCAAATCTTTTTATAAAAATTACAAACATATTAAACAAAGTTATTATCCTAGTATTGCAAATCTATCTTTGGCTAGTATAATTAGCTTTTAGTACCAGACTAAAACCGTACCTGAACGGATTTAAGATTTAGAAAAATAATTATTTATATATTCCAAAACCGATTATGGCAGCGAGACACAAATATAGACTTCAATGTCAAACTATAAATAAACAAAATAAACTTCCTTGCAAAGCTTCTGGTATTCTAATGAAGAATGGAAATGTAAGATGCAGAATGCACGGAGGTTATAGTAATGGTCAAACTACATTAGAAGGCAAGATCAAAGCTTATAGAAATTTACCACAATTTAAAAAACTGAATGACGAAGAAATTAGAACTTACATCGCAAATAAGCGATGACATCGAACGAATGCTAATGAATGGAACTAGCCTAGTTGCCATTTGCCAAACCAAAGGTTCGCCAAGCTTATCTAAAGTTTATGATTGGATGCGAACGGATAAAGAGTTCTCAAACAAGATTATGAATGCTCGTAAGATAGCAGCTCAAACATATCTTGATAAGATGATTATTGAGTTAGAGAATGCAGATGCGAAGAACATAGCTGTAACACGTGAGAAGCTAATACATTATAGATGGTTGAGTAGTAAGCTGATTGCAATCTACGGAGATAAGCAACAAGTTGAAGTAGATCAGAAGATTGACATTACTTGGCACAATCCAGCTGATGATAAGACTTAC
>Ga0208793_1001676_pt1 | contig 12375 bp, 23 predicted proteins | sample 17_taG_FD_184092 | JGI IMG/M metagenome (GOLD analysis project Ga0208793, IMG submission 184092) | Marine viral communities from the Subarctic Pacific Ocean - 17_ETSP_OMZ_AT15314 metaG (SPAdes) (version 2) | ecosystem: Environmental > Aquatic > Marine > Oceanic | place: Pacific Ocean | collected...
GACAACGAGATCAAACGGGTTTCTCACAAAGCAAAACCAGAAATAAGACTTCCACTCGGGCCTTCCCATGCTTGCCCAGCTTTCATCGGCGGTCATGTGCATCCCCCCGTAATGGAACTGAACTTGCCATCCGTGACCCTTAAGCCTTGAGCTTTTCCTGTTTGAATAAGGGGCAAGGAGTTCAGTTAGCGACGAACCCCCAGTCTTAGGGTTGTGGAATAAAACGAATTTCTTTGAGTCTGAAACGATCATTTTGCTACTGCTCTAACTTTAGTTTGTTATAAATGTTGGCGATCCTCTTCAGGAGGTCAACGTCTGTCTGGACTCTATCACGGATGAACCCGCTATTTTTTGAAACCGTGTCCGATGACGCGTAATGCAGCATAACCCTAATAAGCTCCCGGTCAACACCTAGCTCAGAGGACAGGTAACATACTACTTTTCGAGCTAGGTTGGGAGCACCTTTGTCACCTCTCCCGCGCAATGCCTCCCCGTTAGGTCTTATTCCGAACTCCCGGCAAGTCTCAATGACAATACCGTTCTCTAGGCCCACTTTATTGTCTTTGTTGGGGACCAAGACAAACTCTCCTTGCTTTGTCTTGGTTTTTATTCCTCTTTCCCTTAGTTCGTTCATTAAGTCAGTCGAGGAGTAGCTAATTAACGGCCTCCGGTCTAATATCTCCCTTTGGAGATCCCCCAGAGAGACGTCCTTGATTGACCGCCCCCCTGCTTTGGGTTCGCTGAACAATGTTGAGTCAGAGCAGACAGACCGCCACTCCGACGCGCTCATGCTTTTGTTTTTTGCGCTCATTAAAGTTCCTCCTCTTTAGTTTTCGTCATAAACGGGAGGTTGCCGTCCCGTATGTCCTCAACGTCAATTTCGATAATATCAGCAAGCAGATCTAGCGTGAAAATGAACCCGCTATAGCAAGTCACTCTAGTTTTGTGAAGGGTCGCGGTAAATTCCTGACCCTGAAGAACTGCGTCAGACAGCAGGGACTCGGCATCAGCTAACATTCTTTGGTAGCTTTGTATTTGTCTTTGTATTTCTTCTTTTGTTCTCATTTCTCTTTTTTTGTGACAGCGTTAACAAAAGCATCTGCTCTTGCCGCGCTATTGGTTAACTCTTCCGAAGATACACCTAACGCAGTCAGGAGCGCAAGCTGTTTTTCTCTTTTTAATCGCTTGAACCTATTTTTCACTTTTCTCCCGTGATTAGGATGCCACAGCAAAGGAGACTCTTTTTCTATGTAATCCGCGACCAATCTGAGCTTGTCAGGAAGCGTCCTTTTGGTAAAGCGAGCCATCCGGCTTGCTTGATGATTTTCAATCTTGCCCAAAAACGTGTTTGCAGCTCCTTCAATAACACCTCTCATCCTGCCGTCTTGGTGGCAGTGATCCGCATGAGCAACATAGATTGGCTCTCCCGTGATCGGGCAATGTTCAGGAAGGTTGTTGGACCGCCATTGCTTCAGGGATGCCGCTGTCAGGCGCGGTATAGGGCCGCAAGCAAGAACATAAGACGTTATTTCCTCGCAGTTCATGTCAGTATATCTTTATGTCCAAAAGCATCTGGTTCCTCCTCCAGCAATCAGGACAGCTCCAGCCATTCGGAGAGAGGCGCACAAATCTTCGTTCTCTGTAGCGAATGGTGCTGATACGGAGCATGTTATCATCGTTGTGCCTAAAGCAACCCCGATTATATTGTAGTTGAGGCCCCCCATTGCATTCAACAGCTTTGTAGCCTTTTGTGTCGCGTATCTCATGTGTTTTGCTTTAAATGGATTAGAAGATCCCCCCAAGCTTGTCCCGGAGAGTCTTGCGCCCGCTGTATCTTGCCCCAATAACGCGGCCTTTCGTTAATGTTTGGGAGGAACTTGAAATCAACCATGCCGACGGGCGCGTGTTTGCGGAGGTCTTTTTTATCAACCCCTAGCAGTTGGAATGCTTGCCCGAACACGCAACCGTCGCACTTGGCATTCTTGATTTTTTCGCCCGTCGCGGCATCCACTGCGCCGTCGTGGGGTGCGCTCGGCCCCTTGTGGTAGTAGCATCTCGACGAGGTGGTGTTGGTATAAACGAAATCAGGGTCGCCGCTAATAACTTGGCGCAAGGCATCGTCGATTTGTTGGACTGTGAATTGTTTCATTGTGTATCTGTATTTTCTGTGTTCATGGTTCTTCTGTTATCCTTGGTCGTTCTGTTGGAAATTCCAATCCTCGTAAACGTATTGCTTTGCTCCAGCTAGGGCGTAGTATTTAGCCTTACATTCATGCGTAAGCCAACCAGCCCAGCTTGCATATCTTTTACTCCGCCATCCGTGGTTGGGAGATAGCTCATCCCAATTAGGCAACCCCCCGCAAAATCGACATGGCAGAACAAAGCACCCGACATCGGGCAGCTTCTCAGTCTGGTTTTCTGGGTTTAGGGTTTGTGCGAACTCTAGTAGCTGTGTGTTGGTTAGTAACATAAGTTGTGATAGTTGTATGGTTTCATTTTTCTCCCCCTTCAATCAACCCCTCCAATACGGTGATGATTTCTTCGACTTTAGTGCCTCCCGGCATCCTTTTGTGATTTAGTCGGTATCTGGTGAGCGAAGGGTTTGCCTGCTCAACCCTTCGGGCCTGCACAGGTGGCAAGAGCAAGGGGTTGCAACGCTCTTTAGGCGATACCGGATGCCCTCCCAGAAGCGCCCTCTCGACGTTGCGAGTTTGATGCGTTGAGCGTGTTTCTTCTTCGCCCGATTTCTCCTGTCCTGTCTTTTTGGAATCCTCATGGTTGAGCTGGCTGTTGATTAGATTCTTCCGCGAGGATCACGGCGTGGGCCAACGAGCCTGTCATTCCGTCGGCGTGATTTATCTGGGAACCTTTGAGGCCAAATCATAATGATGGCCATGGCCGTAGGCCAGAGGAGAAGTAGTGTTTCAAGCGGTGTGGGCATGGTTTCGTTTTGTTTTAAGCGTCCTCTAATTCTTCTGCAATCGTCTTTAGATCCTTGAGGTCTAAAAATCCGTCACGCTCTCGGAGTGTGACAGAATCCTGTAAAATCTCCTCCCCCAAGATATATGCCAGCATATTGGCAACCTTTTCAGGGTCGGAAAAATCAGTGGTGACTTTTCCGAAATTGTCCACTTCATAGTCTTTAATGCGTCCGATAGCCTCGAAAGCGTCCTCGCCTAACCATTGCGTAGCTTTATAAGTCCCAACGATGAAATAGTCCTCGTTGAATAAGTGATGGTGAAGGCCTGAGCTGTCCCCTTCTCCCACTCCGCCTCTTAGCGCGTCAATTGCGCTTTCTCTTACGTCTTGTTTTTGTGTTTCCATGTTCATTTCTTTTAGTGATTGGGCTTGGTGTTAGCAAGCATTAAATGGTTTTTTTTGGCTTTTATTGCTAATGAGCCGGGTTTAGTTGTTTTTGACGAGCGATAACATATTCGTCAATGTCGCTCATCATTTCGTCGCGGGTCCCGAGTGAGTCATGAGTGATTGTTACGTCCTCATAACAATCTTCCTCCCCGCTTTCGTTCTCCTCGCACACGGTTAGACGGGTCTCTGACTTGTTGGGAGCGTGGATCATTGCTGTTATTTTGCATGTTTTCATGTTGTTTGGGTGTTGGGTTGTGTTTGGGTTTTTTCTTTTTGGGCTTGCTGCCACGCTTCCTCAATTTTGTGAGCAAGCTGAATCATGAAGCAATCCCCGTTTTCGTCTTCGACATCGAAGCACCCGACATGATGCCTCTTTAGTATTCGCTTAATCTTCATTTTGATATATTGATTTCGGCCTTGAGCCACCCACGGGCGGTCTCAAAGATAGATTTAGAAACGACCTTTTGCCCTTTGTCCGTCAGCTTTTCAACGTCCGGGAAGCGGGAGGATAAAGCGATGTTAAACTCCGCCCACTCAAGCCTTGATTCAGGGATGGACAAAATAGGGCAAATGCTGTCCATATCGCATCCGTGGAAATCAATACGAGCAATCGAAAAATCAGGATAAGAGACCTTCCTAACTTTGAAGGGCTTAGTGATCGGAAAAAACTCTTTATTGTAATCGCGCACGAATTGACGCAACTCCTTAAGTTCCATTGTTTTCATAGTATATTAGTTTGGTTGGGGGCCATCCCACCCCATCGCGTGGATGGTGGCCTCGCTAGCTGGCTCAATTCCGCCCGCCACGTCACCAATGGCTAATTTGATTGCCGCCGCCCTCGGGCTATCTGTTCCGTCATGCCAGCGGGCTGTAATCGTGTTGGTCCCGGTCGATCTCCACGCCTTCCAAGCGGGGGCGTGGACCCAGAACCATCCCCCGTCTTCCCCCCTCACCTCTTCAACGGCGGAGCCTTCTGGTAACAACTTCTTCAGCGTCGCTAGTGTTGGCTTATTTTTCATTTTCCTTTGCATTGGTTCTTTGTGTTCGCTGTCAATAGCGTTACTTCACTCTTTTAAATTCGGAGAACACTGCATACCGCCCGAAAGGGCCACAATCTATAACCGCCGCGACCATGTAATCCCGGCCTTTAAAGGTAACGTCTAAACGTTCACTTTTCGGGAAAGGGATTTTTTTCCCGTGGATTGTGACTGTATTGTCTATGATTTTCCTTTGCATTGGTTCTTTGTGTTCGCTGTCATGGGTGAATGATTGCACGGGATTGCCGAATCCCGCAAGACTTTTATTCATATTTCATCGCTTTCTTTGTAAGCCCTTTACGCTGAACTTGTTATGAGTTGATTTACCCGGACGAGCTAAAGCCATCTAACTTGACGAATGTTGCCCTTTTTTCCAATTCCCCTTTTAAGGCCCCTGTACGCCCCTCACAGAAGCCCTTTGCCTTTCGCTTGTATGGACCCAAGCAATCAATTCAAACGCCGTCACGGTAATTTGCTGGTCGTTTGAACAGTAATTCAGAGAAATCTTGTCATGACAAGCAGAAAAAAGGCAACGGCGGGGAACCCTGAACAATTAGCTGCAAGGGGCAAGCGTGTATGCCTTTCCTATAGAGAGAGAGAACACACATGCGATTTGCCTTTCAAGAATACACACAAGGAAACAAAAGCAAACACACAGGGATCACCGCTACAAATGACCGCAAAAACAAACAAAAAGCAGTTATTTCTACAAAAAACCTCAAATCTAAAGCAAAAATCCAAAACCCCCAGCAAATCAACAATTTGCCCCCTGACAATTTCCCCTTTCAACCTCCCCCCCGGTAAGCAAGCTATCAAAAAACCCCGTGAGAACGAATCTCACGGGGCTTTTACAAAGCAACTCAATTAGAAATCACTCCTGAGTTCAGCTTCAATCCCAAGCTCAATGAAATGTAATGGTTCGCGATGTCATGTAGCGACTATTGAGTGCGCGGGTGCATTCCTCGTCAGTTTCCCCATTAACGCCAATCAGGACGCGATTGCCCAAGTAAACTTGATAAACTCCGCGCGAGTATACCCAGCGCGCATTTAAGCTCCCGTCTGGCAACTCCTTCAGCTCGGCAGGCAACTGCTCAGAGAGTATTCTTAATCCCCGATGGTTCTTTTGTTTAGTTTTCATTCTTTTAGTTATGGTTCACTGCTAGAGGGTTAAGAACCCAGCTTCCCCGCTTCGATTCCTGAAATATACGCTTCAAGCTTGTTGAAAAGCTCCCGTTTTGGAACATGCCCATGCACGAGGGGCGTGGTGACTCCCCCGTTTTCATTAGCCATGCGATGAACGCAACAACCCCTAAAGCCCCGGCTCAGGTGATGATTTCCGACATTCGCGCTCAATCTCCCGTCCGTTCCTTGTGTCCAAGGTGATTTAGGCGAATTCGTGATGCTGTTGAGTTGCTCAATTTGCGCTTGTAGTTGCTTTAGTGTAATTCTCATGTTTGATTGCCTTTTCTAGGCACTCCAAAGCCCCGCGCCCCTTTTCAGGGGTGGCAGGGCAAGGATTGGTTGGTTGGTTGGTTGGTTGGATTAGTTGTTGGATACTTCCCACTGTTTCGAAAAAATTTCGAAAGGCTCCCCGGCAGTAAAGTCCCTGTGTTGCGCGTGGATACACAAGGTGCGGGCCACGGGGCTGTTGAGCGCTTCAAATGTAGCGCAGTCAACCCGCAAGTCTTTTTCTTCTCCCCTATGGTTGACGCAACGGAAAACGAAATTTCCGGACTTTATGCCTGTGGTAGCGCGGAGAGAAATCTTGGTGAATGTTGTTGTTTTCATGGTGTTTGGGTATTGGGTTGGTTTATTGTGTTTGGGTTGGGTTGGGTTGGATTAGAACGAGCTTTCTGCCCATATCATTTCCGCCAAGTTGGCGGGTTCTGACTGTTCGACCAAGATGTATTCGTCCTGCGCGAAGGCATTAGCGACGCTTTCAGGCGTGAATTGATCGTAAGCGTAGATCTCGCCATCAGTGTGTGGGCAGAAATCGTCAAGGAACGATTGAGACCCAAACGCGAGGCCGATATACGCTATGGCGTCGGCGCGGTCATCGAACCCATACCATTCGTTGGACGGCGAGGAGCCGGAGGTGGCGGATTCGTAGAGTTTTGATTCGTCGGAGCCGTACCATTCAGGTACGCTTGCTTGTCTTGCGTATTTCATGTTTTCTGTGTTTGTGTTGGTGTTGGTGGCTTGATTGCCTCCCTGCCGCTCCCCCCGATTGGAAGGAGCGGACGGGAAACAATCAGGAAACCAGCGACGACCCCTGTGGGATGTCGTCAGTGACCGCTAAGCCCGCCTCCTCAGCCATTCGCACCATGGCGGATGCGGAAAAGGTTTGCGAGGAGCGGTTGGCAAACATGCCTGCCGAGTTCCTGAAGAAGTGCTGCGTTTCGGTGATCATGTCCCCGGTCCGAAACCGGGTGACCAAGAGGTCGTAGTGATTGCCCCGATACGTCGCCCCAGTGGTGCGGTCAAATTGAGGACGCTGTAGCTCTGTCAGTGTGATGGTGTTTGTTTTCATGGTGATGTTGGTGGCTTGATTACCTCCACCGGGGGAACCATAGGACGAGAAGGCCTGAGCTGTCTAGTGCTTAGTGCATTTATTCTTCAGATAGAAAATCGGCCCAATCTCGGGGCCGCATAGAGACGGTCCACCGCATCACCATTGACTGCTTCCCCGGCAGCGGTCCAGCCAGCAAGGGCCACCCGTCCACCCCCGCCGCCCCCTTTTTCGAGTTTTTGCGCGTGGAGGCTGAAAGATAACCTCTGAGAAAAATTTAAGTTTTACCGAAAAAAAAACAAAAAAACTTTTCGTTATTAAATGTATTTACAAGCGAGTCTTTTGTTACGGTTGTTTTTTATCTACGTTGTCGAAAAGCTGAGGATACAGTTGTTTTTTTAGTGCCAGTTCAGCTTGTTTGGGGCATATTTCTTTGCGATTTTTGTCACGACTGGGAACCCAAGGGCATGCTCGGACTTTGGTTTCATCTGTTGGTCTGCGTTTACTTCCTTTGCTCATATTGCAATATGTTGATTTGTTTTGTTTAGGTATTGAATTGATACGGATTCCCCGTTGGTATGGTTTGTTGGTTTTGGTATTTTTTATTGTTGTTGTTTCTTGGTATAAGGTTCTACTGGGTTGGGATTGCGGGCGCTGAGTTCTTTTGCTTTTGCGTTAAGTTCTTCGATGATTGGGACTGAGCTTATTGGTCGGTCATCGTTTAGCATTCCGTTTAGCATTGCGTCTCTGAGGATTACGAGGCAAGCGATCCCTTTGGTGATATGCGAGCAATCTGATTCTTCGTCATTATCTTGTCCTTGGTCCCACCATTGGAGGAAAACGTGTCTCCAGAGAGCGTCGATATAAATTGAGCTACGGACCCCGGCTTTCCTGTAATTATGGCTTCCGTATTTCTTTGAGCCTTCGGTTAGTGCGAGTCCGACCTCTGAGATGACGTTCATTGGGACGCATGAGACTCCGGCTTTTAAGCGGCCGCAGGCGTCTTTAGGGTTTGTATCTTTAGTATCAGCGCGGTAGGTCTTTGTGTCTTCCGGGATGTGTTTAGTTGTATCTACCGAAACGGAGTTGATTACGTTTAACACTGCATTTGGTTGCTTATTAGGGTTATCAAACGCTGGGCAATCAGCAGGCAAGTAAATGACAGGTATCCCTATCCATTTAGCGGTGGCGATCTCCGCTGCTGTTCCTTTGCTTGTTTCCCATCCCGGCAGGACGCAGATGCTTTTTGCTTTTAATGTGATTTCGTTTAAGTCACGAAACGCGATGGCTCGCATATTTCCGCTTAGTTCGTGCGTCTGTGAGAGCGGAGGGTTTATTCCTACTTCTCTATCTAGGCGAGCAGGGTTAATGCACTTGACGCCTGTTGCTGTTAACCAATTTTCAACAGCGTCAAACGCGGCGAAATTCAGTCCCGGTATTCCGTTCATCTTGCCAGCGATGTAAACAGGAGGAACAAAGTCTTTTGTGTAATCGTTCATAAAGGTATAAATTAGTCTTTTTCTTTGATGGTCACTTTTTTAAGCGGGATGCCGAACTCAGGAGAGAGTTCAGCGTCATCGTATTTAGGGTGTCCTTCGTAAACCTCGATCTGCTCGTAAATGAAATCTGGAACAGCTAAAGATTTCAGTTGTTTAATCTCTAGTTGAGCGGCCCTGACGAAGCTCTTAGCTTCGGTTTTTACTTTTTTAGCGAGCGCGATCTCTTCGTTGCGGATTCTGGTTCCTTCTGTATGGTCAACAGGAGTCTTAACCAATAAGTATCTGGGTTTAGTTGTGCCTTTCATTTTTTTGATTAGTTAATTTTCTTTCCAGTGTTTTGATGACCCGATTTTTTGCTTCTCTGGCAAAGCTAAAACCGCTTGAACGTGATCTTTTGTTTTTTGCATCGCCACCTGAGCCTCCTCGTAATTCTCGAACTTGTTCTTACGGGAGGAGAATGGATAAGGGTATCTACTAAGGGATGACGTAAGTTTCTTTGCTCCGGTGTAAAAGTCATACATCGTGCCTATAGGTCCGTATTCGTTTGCCACGTAATAGAAGTTATCGCGCTTATTTAGCTTGATTTCGCTGAGTATCATCAGCTCATTGTTTGAACTTGCTTTTTTTGGCTTTTGGTCAACAGCCCTGAGTTCAAAAGCAATGATTTGGACACAAAGATCCCATCCCCGGCATGAGCGCAGAAGCGGTCCGAATACCCGGATAATGACGCGATAAAATAAATGTCCCGCATGATAGGGTCAGGGATTACTCTGACGAACTTCCCTTTGGTTAGGTTCCTTGAGTCAACTAAGACTTCTCCTGATCGCTCGGGGTCATCCTCCACCGTGATCCCTTTTAGTTCTCCTGTATCTATAATTCGCATAAGGTGTAATTAGTTTACTGGTTTTATTGTTTGTGTCTAGCTTTTTTTGCTATTTTTTAACTTTAGCACCTCACGGAAAAGATGAGCAATATCTGACTCATCAAGAGCGGGGACCGCACCATTTTGAGCAAACTCACACTCATTACTACACAGTATAGGCTTACAAGATGGCGACAATGCAGCGTTCACGTAATCAGCCTCTATGATTTTAGGAATGTTGTCGTAGATCATAAGTTCGGATATGGCTCCGTCGCTCTGAATATAAGCGCGATACCCAATTGCTCTTCCGCACCGTTCGAGCAACTCTCGGTAATGCTCTGTTTCGCTCTGTGTTTGATCGTCCATTTTTACTCAACTTGGTTAAAATTGTTTTCCTCTCGTGGTTTTTCGTTCTTGGTTTTGTCTAGTCGTTTGACCTCTCTCTTCCACTCAGGTGTTCCTCGTAGATATTTCTTTGATGCTCGTTGCCCAAATGTTTGGCCGCTTATTAAAACCGCTGAAATCAGAATCAGCGCGGCGGCGAACCCGGAACAAACGAGGGTAATAAGCAATCGGGTAAATGGCAATATATTTCTCACGGGTCGCTCCTGATTTTTGGTGTCCTTGCTGAAATGAATTCCCACGTTTCAAGAAGCTTCGGAATCGTCTCTAAACCATCCTTTAGTTTCTCGGGCATCGACCAGTTATGGAGCTTGATCCACGTTCCATCTGGCAACTCCCCCGCAAGGTCGATTTCGTAACCCCACCATTGTTCGTGATGCGACACGGAAACGCATACCTGCATTCCCCATTTGTCGTCATTGAGTCGGCAACGGGTCGGTGTCTCAAATCGCTTGAAGAAACATCGGGCGGTCTTTCGGAGTCGGTCAGGGCATTCCTTCCATCCCTCGTTCTCCAACAGTGAACAGGCAGATGATGCCGATAACTGAGCATCAGGCGCTTTTTGTGTGTTTGTGGTCATAGATTCGGTATCAAGTGTGTAACCGAATGCCTCGGCAAAGCGTTCAAGGAACCCAATGTTGTCACACTTGGTTTCGGGATCGTCGGCCCGTGGTGTTAATTTATTTTTAGGCACGACATTGCAAATGTCTATTATTTTTTCAGTTTCAGTCAAGATATTTTTTCACATATTGAGGGGTCTATTTGTGAAATTCTTATTTTCGTTCCTCGTTCATCGTTCTCTGTGGGTGAAATCATGCTCATATAATATAGATTCGTGGTATTTTGGGCGGTCACTCGCCCAGATCGCATATGCAGAAATCTCCAACCCAAGCGGCACAGATACACTTTCGCGGTCCTTCCGGCATTCCTGTTGACGCGTTGATTGATATACCGAAGGTCAGGTCGCCATTTACGCACATTGTCGGGTAACGAGGATCTTCCGCTTCAACATGCACTTGCAGGTCTTTGTCCGCGCCGTCCGGAGCGCGAAGCGAGATCCCGACCATGCGGAGAGCCTTTCTCGGGTTAGACTCGATCCAATCCCACGGACGAGAAGTCGGCTCATAGGATTTCGGGAGGAGTTGTTCCTCCGCTACACAAGCAGCTTTGTAGAGTCCGAGAGCTTCGGCGTAGTGGGCAGATTTGTAGAGGCCGAGTGCTTGGGCATGATTGGGTCTTCCATTAGCGTCTTGCTCCTCGTATTGCATGTCGCCGCGATCCATCGCGTTCTTTGCCAGTAATCTTAGCTCATGGGCCAGACCTTGTAGGGCTCGCTCCACATCGGAGCGGGAGGATTTCTCGATTTTTGCTTTCATAAATTTAATGGTCGAACATATTGTTGGTTTTTAGTGGCTTACAAATGTTACCGAAACGTATTTCGGGAACATATTGAGGGGTGCGAGTTGTGAAGTTTTATATTCATTTCTGTCCTTGGATGTAATCTTTCAAAGCCTCAGCCTCTTTTTTATTATCTGGACCAAGCCGATGAATTCGCGGTATCAGGAAATCGTCAACTGAAAAATATCTTGGGATTAAAGGAGCCTCGTGAACTCGTCCATCAATACATGACCGCATCACTCGTTGGGTCTCAAGATCAATGTAGCGATCCCATGCTGTGACCGCCGAGTCAACTGCCACCTCCTCTGCCTCGACCCGCTTCCATGTCTGACCAATATCACGACTCGCGTGGTTAACTATGAACCACACAAGCACAACTGTGTATATGACGATTGCAATTGCGGTTACTTTCATGGTTGTCATATTTGTAATTAGTAAAGATTTTTTGTGGAACGCCGAGGCTCCATTAGTGTTTTTTTTGCGGTAGCAAGATAAAAAAGAGAGTGACCATAAACAAGGCAATGTCGTCGATGTATATTATGTCGTAAACAGTCATTTATCGTCGTCTTCCGAGGGTAGCAACAATCGTCTTTGTTTGTATTCTTTGTGCCGTGCGATTCGACGCTTACGCGCCGCTAAACGGACGCGAAGTTTGAATATCAGGTGGGTGATCCCGTTTTGTGTCGGTTTCATGTTGTTGGTTTGCTTGATGCGATGCGTGACTTTGCGATATTGAAATAATCAGGGTTAAGCTCAATTCCCACAAAATCGAAGCCCTCTTTTACTGCTGCCTTCCCCGTGCTGCCGCTACCCATATAAGGGTCTAGGACAACGCCACCCGTAGGGGTGATGAGGCGACATAGGTATTGCATAAGGGCTGTGGGTTTGACTGTTGGGTGATTGTTACGATTACTCGGCTTCTGATTCCTTGGTGTTCCATCGCCGTTTTTTGATAGTCTTGTCCCTTCCGAAAAAGTTGTCTGCTTCTCCTCAAAACCCTCAAGCCCCTCGTCGCGATCCTTCTTGCTTGCCTTGGCGCAGTAGAAGAAGCGGGCTGCTGAGCCTCCGTTGTCGTTGTGACCCTTTGGAATGTCGCCATCGCTCCGTGCATTTCCCCAGTCCATCGGGTTTGCGTTAGTGCCACCACGCGCAGCCCTCTTACTTGGCTTCGTCTCCGGAAACAAGTCCATCACCTCCTGCTCGCCTGAGTGGATAAGGTTGGCGGGGAAGCGACCTGTGACCTCGGTAGCTGGAACGTCACATGGATACTTATTGTCTCCGTGCCTATAGTTATTCCAACGG
>Ga0208793_1001678_pt1 | contig 12347 bp, 13 predicted proteins | sample 17_taG_FD_184092 | JGI IMG/M metagenome (GOLD analysis project Ga0208793, IMG submission 184092) | Marine viral communities from the Subarctic Pacific Ocean - 17_ETSP_OMZ_AT15314 metaG (SPAdes) (version 2) | ecosystem: Environmental > Aquatic > Marine > Oceanic | place: Pacific Ocean | collected...
CACTGTGATGGTATTCGCTGGACGCGCAATCTTTTTGACCAACGTGCGGCTATTGTTGAATGTTGCACCAGTGGTCAGCGGTGAATGCCGGATAATATAATGCGACAGGTCGCCATCTGGGATGGCTGTCCATTTTAGATCGGCTTGCTGGCCGACAATATTGACTGTAAAACCGGTAACGTCAGACGGGTCAACGGCAGAACCAGTTATTGTGTGCGTATCTTCTACAAAATCTGACTGAACGCCAAGTCGGCTTATTGATCTGGCACGCACATCATAAACTGACCCAGCTTGCACATTTACAAGCGTAAATTTCGTTCCATAGCCAATGCCTAGTGATGTGTAATCGGTGTCGGTTGATAGCTTTGCTTCAACCTCAAATTGTTCGTGGAACGCCGAAGTTGCTGTCACATTAGCAATCAGAACAGAAATTGCTTGCTGGTTATAGCTTTGCAAGTCATCTGAAATGGCAAGGGTCGGGGCAGTTATGTCAAATACATCAGGCAAATTTGTGTTGTCTAATGTAAAAGCCTTTTCATCTGCATCCCAATCGTAAACCGCGCTGTTTGTTTCGCGCATCAAAAGACTGACATTCATAACCGGTTGGCCGCCAGAATCTGACCCGATGCTTGATGTCCATTCCGAAACTTCAAAAATCTTCGATGAAAAGCCAAGTTTGTCATTATTGATTTGAACAGTGTCACCAACTGACAAATCAAACGCTTTCATTGAGCAATTCATTTGCATAGTGATTTGCTGGCGGTTTCGGAAAAGCGCAATTTTTGCAATCCTTTGCGCCATTGGTGATGACGTTGTATATGGCAGATCATAGTCTAGAAATCTGCGAATGCCGCCATCTTCAGTTTCAAAAGTGCTGCTTGTCAAAGCTGGGTAGTCGGTCGGAATATAGTTTGTTTCCGGCGGTGAAAAAACGCCCTTAACCGCGTTATAATTGTCGCGCTTGCTGCGTTTCGTTTGCAAAGATATTTCGCTGATTATGTCATTTTCATCTAGCGTAATCGTTGGTGCAGTATAATCAGCCGCTTTCAAGTTAAATTTGCCGTTTACATATGAAATTACCCCGCCGCAGCTTGTGACCATTTCTTGCAAAATGCGCTTTGGTGCGTTGCCAGTGGTGAACGTGCCGTGGATTTCATAACGGCTTTCAGAACCACCGCTATCAAGTGTAACGGTTTCATCGCAAATATTTGCCGCAGCGGCAAACTTAACATCGTCTATTTCCGAAGCCGAAGCCGCAAAACCATATGTTGCATTTGTCAAATAATCGCGAATTGCCAAGGCGGGATTGGCTGAATAAGCAGTCGTGGTTGTGCGTGGGTCGTACAGTTTTTTTCCCCGCACTTTTGCGCTGAAATTCGGGATTCCGGCTGGAAATATTTTGTTATCAAATATCAATCTGACATATATATATGCAATGCCTTGCAACCGGTGATCGTTTGTCCAAACCGCGCTTTCAGAAACCAAATCAGAATCTGCTGCTTGCGTGGATGATCCTTCGTGCATCTTGATCCGCACTTTGCCAGCATATTTTGATGGGCTTGTTACTTCGCCATCAACATCCAATGTCAAAGCTTCATCATTTAAATAAACAGTTTGAAAGCTGTCGATTTCGTGTGATGCCACCAAAATAAGCAGATGCAATCTTTTGTCGTTGTCAGTGCTTTCGATATGGCCTAAAACACCAGAAATCCTTGTTTCCCCGTAAACAAAACGCCGTGGCACAATAGGTTGCTTCACCATTTGCGTGCGGTTCTGACCTTCGCTGGTGTAGCTGCTATAATCGGGCGGGTTTTGCCTTGCCGCAAGCGCGTTTTGCGCTCCAGCCGAAGCAATCGTGGTCGCAGCCATCACATAATTGCCGCTTAAAGCATAAATGGTTGCGGTGATTAAGGTGGCGGGGTCTCTTATTGCCTTTTCAACGCCTTCAATAAATTCGGAAAGCCAACTCATTTATTTACCGCCCCAGATTACTGTTTTGTCTTGCAGGTCAGCAATAAACTCCAACCCCCTGTCATTGGGATAATCAATTTTTTGATCTTCGCTGGTATATCTGCGCGTTCTGGCAATCTCCAAATCAATCAATCTGCTTTCGCCAGTGACCACAACGCTTGCTGTTTCACCAGATTGTTGAATGCTCATTTGATCCATCTGCCCTTTGAAAAGAACATATGGGCTATCGTTTACTGCGCCGCTATCATCAAGCGTTCCAAAATAAACTGTGATGTCTCTGCCTTGATAGCTTTCATTTAAAGCTGAAGATATAATTGACGATGGCAACCCAGACAAAACTACAGAAATCCCTGTCGCTCTGATTTCGCTGGTTTCATCAAACCCGCTAATTGAAAGCATTTCGCCGCCGCCACTGTAGCTGGAACCGCCAAAACTTATTGTTCCAAAGCCAGTCCATAGCCGCAAGTTGCCGCCATCAAACGCCATATGAACAGCAAAAAACGGCTGAAATGCCGCTGCGTTTAAAGAGTTTTCAAAATCTGTACCTAGTGATCTGGTCATAGTACCTCAGACGCGCCAAATGCCATTGAATAAAAACCCGCGTTGTTGATCTGCCAATCTGTTGCTGACGTTGTTAATCTAAAAACGCCCTTTGCATTTGAAACCACAACAGCCGCGTCATCTGCCGGTGATGAACGCAAGTCCGGCCAAATGGTCAAAGTTGCTTCGCCAGATGAATTGGTGTCAACATCGTCTAAAACCTTGTGCAAATTTGCGGTTGAACCGCTGCCAAGCTGGATATAATCACCCGCCTTCAAATAGCCCGTAGCGGATGCCGGAAGCCCGTCTATCGTCAATTCGTTACCAGTCTGGCTTGCCCCATTAACAACCGGTGTGCCAGCCGCAGTAGCGGCTGATCCTTGCGGCGTTGCTGCGTTTGGATCGCCAAGCAAAAAACTGCCATAAACGCCATATAGTTTCATAAAAAACGCAATCCAAATTTCAGCATCATCACGTTTCATTGGCGGCAACGAAACATCAGCTTCCCAGCGTGCGCCTTGAAACTTTTGCACTTGCTGGGCAAATGTAAATGGTGATGCAGTAACGCCGATCACGTTTCTGGCGATAATATTAACAGCAACGATGCCGGTGTGCGTGGGGAATGTCAGTGGATAGGTGATAGCCATTATTAACCCCCAAATACACTGGCGAACGAACCGCCGCGCCGCTTTGCATCTATAACGGCTGCCTTTGCCGCTTGATTTATTTGTGGCAACATATTCATCACTTCAGCGCGTACAGTCTGCGAAACGCCAGTTGAAAGATTGATTGTCTGGTTGACAGTAACCGAACCACCGCCGCCGTTTGGCACAATGGTTCCAGAAACCCCATCCGGCACAAATAGTTCTGCGCCTCTTTCGCCCACGACCGAAACTTTATTGCGCGGCGGTCTGCCACCGTTAGCAAAGAACCCGCCAAATGCCCTGCCAATAGATGCAAACACATTTCCACCTTCAGCCCCGCCCATTCCAGCAGCAATTTGACCAGTTATGTGCTTTTGAATCGCAATCCTTGTCAGGTCAGCAACGATTGAACTTGCCATTGCCCGAAACGCATCCTTTGCACTAGCTGTTCCGGTGGTAATACCAACTAGCGCATCTTCAAGCGACCTAATCCCGCGCACCGCAGCGCTTTCCATATTCTTTTGCACATTTTTTGCCGCGTCAGCTAAATCCATCAACTGCTTTCGGTAAACAGGCGCATCTTCAGAACCCTTTTTCATTTGATCGTTTGTTTGTTTTAATGAACTCAACAGTCGATCAAAAACGGAACTTGTGTTAAGTGTCACTTTACCTATTTCGGTAAAATCCTCTGTTACACGCTTAGACTGTTCTGACATTCTTTGCAATAAACCGACCAAGTTTTTGATCGGAATGTTTACGCTTTCATTTTTCTCGCCAATTTTTTCTAATTCTTCTCCTAAACGCGAAAATGTTTCAGCGTTGTGATTTGCTTCATCAGCCAATGGTCGCAACGCTGCTTTGATTGCAAGCATACCGGCGGCAAAATCAGCCGAAAGTTTCTTGCTTGACCAGAATTCAAACTTTTTATTAAACGCATCCATTGATTTAGCAAATTCTGTCTTGCTAATAGAAAAGCCAAACGATTTTTTAAAATCGTGAACAGTTCTCCTTGCGGCGTTTATTTGCGTGATTATTGTATTAACAAACTCGATGATTGCTTGTGACGCATTTTTCGCGCCAATTATAATTGCTTCGGCTAACTGCCGACCAAAAACAGCCGTATCGTCACCAGCACCTTTTAATTTTCCGCTAATTTCTTCAGTTAGGATTTTGGCAAGTTCACCAAGTGCCGGTGACAGCGCAGCCGTGACAGTATCGGCAACGCCTTTGAATAAAGTGCCAAGCCTTGTGAATTGATCGTTTGCTTTTTCAACACCGCGAACGGCTGAGCCAGATAGGATAAACCCAAGACTTTCAGCATCGCTGAACATATTTTGCAGGGCTGCGCTGCCGCCTTCCAGCGTGTTTATAAAAGCCACGCCCTCACTATCGAACAACTTGAATGCAAGCCGCACTTTATCACCGCTGGCTTGCACATCATCAAATGCGTCTGCCAGCTTTAGCATTTGCTCATCAAGTGATAGTTTAGTCAGTTCTTTGGCGTTCAAGCCAAGTTCTTTTAGCGCATCTTTAGCTTCGCCTGTATTGTTAGCCGCCTCTGACAGTCGCCGCGTAAACCGCTGCACCGCCATATCCACTGTGCGCGTTTCAACGCCAGCCAGATTTGCCGCAAATCGCAGCTTTTGCAGTGCTTGAGTTGTTACCCCCAACTTTGTAGCTGTCTTGCCCAGCGTGTCAATGCTTTGCATAGATGATTTGACCAGCAAGCCAAGACCAGCGGCACCAGCAACGGCAGTCAGACCGACCTTGAAGTTAAATAATGCTTTGCGAACAAGCCCTAGTGATTGGTTTAACTTGCGGAACGTGCCGCGTGTAAGGTCTTTCGCGGTGATGGTAAAATTAAGATTTTGATTTGCCATCTTCGATCACCTTGAAATATGCGAACCATTCATTCAGTTCTGTCAGCGTCAATTCTTCAATTTCGGCTTGTGTTTTGTGAAGGCGATCCGCCAAGGCCAGCATATTCAGCCTTAACGGGTCGCCCTTTAGTTTTTTTCCGCATCCCCAACGCTTTCAACATCGCCAAACATCTGCCCAGCAATATCAGCAATCAAGGCCACGCTATCACCCATCAGATGCATCTTATCTTCTAACGTAAACATCCGCTTGCCATCGGCATCTTCAGCTTTGGTAATAATCAGATCAACCATTCCGCTGATCGTCATATTGTTCAGAAAGTCTTTGTGCTTTCTTTGCAGCTTGTCAATGTCTCCGGCGGTAATGGCTCCAGAATAAATAACCAATGGCTGACCATCTTCGCCCCACTCATCAACTTTAATGACCTTTCGGTCGCGGTTACGCCTTGCGGCGATCTGTTCTCCCAAGCCCATTATTTACCCCTTAAACGGTTGTTTCAGTTAGTCCACCAGTGCCTTGAAAGCTATAGGTGGCGGTGTTGATGCCATCAGATGTTACACCAAGTGAAAAGCTAGTGACAATCGCTGAACCTGTCAGCTTGTGATCGCCAGATGTGTTGCCTTCCATTTGCAAGTTCAAAGTGATGCTATCACCAGCGCGGCAGTTTGTTTGCGCTGTGTCAGTATCGTCAAAATAGGTTTCAACAGTACCGGTGAAATCCTTGAATGATGCTTGATATGTTTTGGCTGTGTCGCCCATCACTGTATCTTCAATTGTGTCAGCGGTTTCATCTAATGAAAAGCTGATCACTTCAGCCATTACGTCAGTGCCGATTAGGACTGACCCATCGTTTCCTTTAAAAGTCGCCATTGGTTAATCTCCTAAACGGCAGTTTCAACGTCATTTTCTTTGGTGCGATATTGCACCGATATTGTGAACCGACCAACGGCAACCGGCTGTTCGCCATCGCCACTATAGTCAGCCTCAAACGCGACAACCTGTGCATCTTTTGCCAGATTGTTCAGCGTCACATCAGCGGCAATGGCTTCTTCAACCTCAACCGCAATTCCATCCAGCGCATTATCATAATTCGCTGTGCCAATAACATATGCCTCAACGGCAACGTCCAAAACCCTATTCACAGAACGCGCCAGCGTGATTGTATCAAATTCGGTGGCTTCGCTCTTGGTAAAAATACACAATGCCGGAAGCTTTGTTTGTTCCAGCGGAAAAATACGGCTGCGAAATACGTTGCTGCCGGTAGTGGTCAATCCCGTTAGTGCGGTCACGATCTGATCGCGTATTTGCTGCCGAACGTGCGCCATTATTGTTTCTCCAAAACCAGCGTGGTCATACCAGTGCCGTCATCTTGAACAATCCGCATCGTATAGGCCACCGCATTGATCGTGATAGTGTCGCCTTCAGCGGCGGTTGAAACGTCTGCGGTGCGGCAAACAAAGCGTGGCTGTTGTAATGCAAAGCCAACGCCCCCACCAGCGTCAACTTCAACGAAATCGTTGTCAAATATGCCGTTGATAGTGCCGCCCGAATAGGTCGCTGCAACCCCAAAATCGTCAACGCCAATGAAGATGGCGCGGTCATCTGCGGTTTCGACTGCCATTAGTCGGCATCCACTTCAGCGGCTTTTGCCTTTTTAGCTTTCCACAATTTCGCATAACCGCGATCAATCAGCTTGTTCGCCTCATCTTCGCGCACAGCGTGATCTTCACCGGCAAGCATAATCCCGACTGAACCCGCTTGGCAGTCTTTGATGGTTGTGATTTTAATCAATTTATTTGGCATTTTTCTTTGTGTTCCGCTTTACTAGGCTTGACGCTGACTTCTTTGTTAGGCCGATTGCCCTATCAGTGATGCCTTGTTTCTCTTCGTAAACCTCGACCTTGCCAGTATTGACCAGATCAAGCCCCACATTATCAGTCACTTCGACAATATCGCCAACAACGTGCGCTTTGCCGCCGATTAGAATATTGCGCTTGCATTTGATTTTCATATTAGACCCCTATGGGAAAGACAGGGCGACTTGCGCCGCCCCGTCAGTTTATTTAGGCATCGATATCGAGACACGCAGCAAATGACTGGGCGTGTCTGACGGCCAAATCCATTTCCTGCATCACGCGGATGCGAATACTTCCAGTCGATCCACCAGTGAAAGGGTCGATTAGAATATCTGGTGTGCTGAAGAAGCCCATCATTAGCTGGCTGAAGTCACCATAGATCAATGCACTAGCAGTTGTCAGTGTGCCTTTTGTGAGGTCTGACGGTACATTGTTGGTCACGGCAAGATCGTAACCATAAAGGCTGTTCCAAGGCGCATCAAGAAGCATAACACTGTCAGTTGACGCAACCTTTGAAGTTGAAGCCATATGCGACTTAACTTTCGGATTGGTCAAAAACGCAAGTGTGTTTGCGTTGATTGCAGCGTTGTCAACTTCAACTTCTTTCACCAAATCGGTGATTGCCTGCCAAGTCAGATCGCCACCGTTGGTTCCGATTGCGACTGAACCGATACCGGCTGTGCCGGTGATGCCGGTTGGCTCGTTAGACCCGCCGCCTTCGATTGCAACATCTTCGATTTTCTGTGCAATTGCATTCAAAAGATCATCGCGCACAATTTGTTCTGCACTTGGATCGCTTTGAATAGTTAGCAATCTGGAAATATCTGTAAATGCGCCAAGGCTGCGAGGGGTCATTGTAAGTTGTGAGAAAACAGCGTTGACTTCAGATGTTGCGCCATTCTCAGCAACGAAACCGGCTGAAACGCCAGTTGCAAGCTTTGGAATAGCAACGTCACCTTTTAGGCCAGTCAAGAAACGTGCGCCAAGTTCATTGAATACTAAGCGTGAACGCAGGGCATCAACAAACTGATCGCCAAGATGATCTGTGCCGACCAAGTGGCCACCGGCTGTAGCTGTGCCAGCGGTTAGGTCACGGCGACCACCCCAGAACGAATCTGGTGCATAGAAACCGCGTGCTTCACGACCTTGACGCTTTGCAATTTCTTCAGAAACTTCACGCTCAAGACCCTGCAAGCCAGAACCGTTTACTAGGCCACGAACAGCTTTCATAAATGAATATGAACGCTCTTCTTTAGCTGACATATCAACCGCACCGGCTGACTGCTCAAGTGGCTTGCCTTCGCCAATGGCATCAAGCAATGTTGCGCGGAATTGTGCAACAGATTGACCAGCACCAATAGCTTGATCGGCTAGGTCACGGCGGTTGTGTTTAACAGCAAGATTGATGATCTCGCTGGCATTCTTTTGGAAATCGCGCTTGGCTGCTTCGGCGGCTGCCTCACGGATTTCATCGTGATTTACTTCAGTCATAACTTTTTCCTTTGACTTGATAGTAGGTTCGACAAAATTAGCATTGCGATTAACGCCAACTCCGGCATCTGCCGGAACTGAAACAATGCTGGCTTCGTATGGCACCCAAGATGAAATGCCGACCGTCCCGTCAGCCCTCTTGTCTTCCATTTCGCGGATTTGATAGCCGATGCTGACATTGCTTCGGATACCGTCCTTGACATCTTGATAAACTTCTTGAGCCAGCGCACTTTTTCCAAAGCGAACCACAGAACGCAACTTGCGATCTGATTGATCCAAATAAGTTCTTTCAATAACGCCAATCTGCTTTGTCAGGTCGTGATCTAACAACAACGGTGCGTGACCGCTGCCCAACCGTGACAAATCTACTGCGCCATCATTGTGACGCAAAACTTCATAACCGAAAGAACGCTCAACGGGTTCTTCGCTTGAAATCGACATTCTGACGCGGCGATCATCTTCTTCAACCATATCCGCAGCACGCGACCGAAATACCAGTTCGCCGCGATCAAGCCGGTCATCATCTTTATATCCAGCGGTTTCAACAACCGGCGGTGTCGTATCTGACTTGCCAAACGTAATGGTCACGGTTTCGTCAGTCTCGACAATATCTTGAATATGTCTATCCATTGTCTTTACCTCGCTTGTGCTAAGATACCGCAGATCATTGATCTTGGTCAATGTGCTAAACTTGTGACCCACAAGGCGATCTGTGCCTTCATAGCCTTCATCAGTGCTTTGATATATGCGGATCAACGCGGCTGGGTCGTCTGGTGTGCCAGTAATTGTGAAATCGCTGTCTGGCACGTTGATTGATCCATCGCGCTCGATGCGTTCAATCTCGCCCCGCGCAGTGCCGCCGGATGATCCCCACGATACAAAGTCGCCAATCGAAAGCGCATCTGGTGCAGCGCGTTCACCTTCGTCAATTCTATCCAAAGCCATATCTTTTGCCCTTGCCCAAGTTTGTCCTGCATCACCGCCCCAAGCCGACCAAGCGACCGCGCCTCGACTTGGATATCCTTCTTCACCGGAACTAAAGCCTTCAGCTTGCTTGTCAACTTCGTGACGGCTGAAAAAGCTGTGCATCCGGCGCACCGTATCGGCAGACAATTCTTGCCGATTGACTAACTGACGCGCACGCGCAACTGCAACCGCAGTACCGCCTTTTTTGCCTTCTTCACGCCATTTGAAAAACTTGCGTGCTTGCGCTGCCATCCCTTCGGTTGGCTTTAGGTTTATTTCAACGCCTTTATATTTCGCCATCTTCGTCACGCCCTACGTCAATTGATGGTTGCGCCGGTAACTTAGTGCCGAACGGCTGGAAAGCGGTGTCGATGCCGTAACGATCAGCAAGTTCGCTTTCGCGATTGATCTGTTCAAAGATTTCTTCAGTGTCGCGGCCATATTGCGAATGCACATCCTGCAAGCTGACGATGCCGTTATTCAGTGCGGTGACGCTGGCGTTGATCTCTTTAGCTGGGTCAACCCACGCAAATCCGCGTGGCCGATAAATAACTTGATCAGCAAACAGGTCATATTTTCCCATAGGCAAGCTGACACGGCCAACAGTGATCGCCATTTCCAGCCAAGCCCGATAGATCGGGTCAATGAACTGGTCTATCATAAATTGCTGCACCATCTTAAAATGGTCACGATCTTCGATAGTGCCTTGCCGGATGCTGCTATAGCTAACGCCTTCAAGATTATTGGCAAGCGATACATAGCTGACCCCAAGACCGGACGCGATCCCGCGCAATATGCCCTTTTCAAATTCAGCAAAGCTATCTGTCGGGTTTTGCGGGTCAAAGGCTTGGAAAGACATTCCGGCAGGCAATTGTTGGAAGCTTGCCGGTTCAGCGTTAGTTATAGGTGCTGCGCCATCATAATCATCGCCAACAAAGCCATCGCCTTCCGGTGATACAAAGAAACCCATCTTTGACGCAGCAACCCGCGCATTGACCAGCGTGGCTTCTTCGTAACCGTCCAGCATCTTTAGGCGGGTCAGCACATTGCTCATCCACGGCACGCCACGGGTCTGCCCAGCGCGATCCTGCAAATAGCAATGGATTATCTCACTTGCTGGCACGATCTTGTGATGCCGTTTTGTGCGCGATCCATAACCTTGATCGTGATGTGGATGATCTTCAAACAGATAATAATTCAACGGCTTGCCGGTGCGCTTGTCTAATTCGACACCCATCCGCACTTCGTTGCCGTTGCTCAACCGCGTGTCATAACCTTCATCAAGATAATCAGCTTCAAGAAACTTCAGCGAAAAGCCGAACGGGTTTCCGGCTGGGTTCTTAATCTTTTGAATTAACACTTCGCCATCACGCGCCAGCGTTTCCATAAATAGACGCTGGGCTTGCACCCACGACACGCGGCCATCAACAGTGCAAAAACCAGCCCGACCCCACGCTTGCCAAGCCTGTTCGATGATCCGATTGCCTACGCTATCCAACGAATTGTCGTCATTCCGCTTTCGCACTTGTATCCGCACGCCGTTTGCGCCAACTACATTTGTTGACATTATCTGCAAATAGCGTTTGGCATATGGGTGGTTGCGGCTGATTTCGCGGCAACGATCCCGCAAAACGCGCAGCGATGGTTTAATTTCGCTATCTGCCGACCGGCTGCTTGATACAAAATCGCTAAATAGCCGACCAGTGTCAGCCCCGTGAAACGCCCTTGCCATCTTTCGCGGCTGGGGCTTGCCTTTGAAAAAGTCAAAGATGCCCATAGTTAAAACCTCACCAAGATGGTTGCGCCGGTATTCTCACCCGCCAAAGCGCGTTCTTTTTGCCGTTCTTTGGCATATTCTTGCCGGTAAAAGTTCCGCGCGTCAATTAGATCAGTGAATGACATTTTTGTCAGTGACCGCCCGTTGATGCTATAGCTGGCAACATCTGCATCTGCTTTGCCCTGCAAAACGCTTTCGATTTTGCTAATCATTATTTCGGCGTGGCTGCGTGGGTCTGCGCCATTCACATCCAAATCTTCAATGGCTGTAAATGTGCCACGCTCAATAACCACGCGGTTGCCGGATGCGGTTTCAGTGACTTCTAATTGCCAATGATAAAAGCCAGCGGTGTAACCAGCTGACGTTGTGCTATCCACTTCAAACACATAAATGCCGTTGCTTTCGGTTGCTGCAACCTTAATTTCAGTTGACCCGCCACCAGTGATGCGTGCGACATACTCCATTGAATGCGTTGCAAGTGGATAGTCGCTAACCAGATCGGTGCGCTTCCAAAGCAGATAATCGCCAATGATGATTGTTTCGGGTGTTTTGCCGTCAGGGGCTTCGTCTATATCAAATCTGTTTGCCATTATTTACCGCCAAGAATTAACAAAGCCGCCCTGTCTTGGTCGGCGTGCCAGTGGGTTCGACTGTTGCGGCTGCGGTTGTGTTTCTGGTTCCGGCGCATTGACCACCCTATCGGCAACAGCGTTAATATTCAGTGACAAGATGCAAAGTGCCGCATATGCGTACACCCTGCAATCAAGTGCTTCATTTCTTGTGCGCGTCTTGACAAAATCCCGCCTTGGAAAGCCTTTTTGGTATTTAGTGACAATTTTTTCACTGTTAGCAAGTTGCTGATAATACTCATCTGACCGTCCGGCTGGGAAGTGGCAAAACCCTGCACCTTCCGATTGTACCTTTAATCTTGAGAAAATCAATTCCTTGATCGGGAAAGTGCCAACAGCAAACAATTTGATCTTTCCAATGTTGTTTTTGGTCGGTCTGCTAACCAATGGCCGTTGTTCCCCGCCCATACCTTTGATCGCGAATATGCGCCGACCTTCCCGTGGCCGGACAAAGTTATAGACCGCTTGGGTGTAGTGACCGCCACTATCTATCGTGGCTGCGCGAATGCCTAGCTGTCTGCCGCTTTCGGTCACATATCCGGCTTTTAGGATGTTATCAAGATCATTCCACAAATGCGGCGTTGATGGGTCGCCA
>Ga0208793_1001679_pt1 | contig 12345 bp, 10 predicted proteins | sample 17_taG_FD_184092 | JGI IMG/M metagenome (GOLD analysis project Ga0208793, IMG submission 184092) | Marine viral communities from the Subarctic Pacific Ocean - 17_ETSP_OMZ_AT15314 metaG (SPAdes) (version 2) | ecosystem: Environmental > Aquatic > Marine > Oceanic | place: Pacific Ocean | collected...
TTTTAACAAATTGTTTGATTATTGAAGCACAATTCTTAGCACTCATGTGGATGTATTTCTCAACTGAACTACCCCAAGTTTGTTCTGTATAAGAATTAAGGGGTAATTGGAACTCTTGACCGTTTAATGAAAATTTTAATTTTTTTAATTTACTCATGTTTTATATTTTAACGTTATTAATTATTTACATAGTAAATATAGTGAAAATAAATGAGAAAACCTAATAAAAAGTGAATTATTTTTGTAGTTTATATTAATTCTAAATAAGAGTGAATTAACTAAATTTTAGCAGAACCTACATAGATAGGTTTTCTTTTCATTTGAGCTCCAGGTGCAAAGCTTGCACCCTCTTTAATATATCCTGTCAAAAAGCTTCGTCTAAATCTATCTGAAATATTTGGTTCTGAACCATGTACTACATTAGAATGAAGTAATGCAACTTGGCCTTTTCTTAAATACCCATCTATATGTGGAAAATTATGGTCTTTTGGTAATACACATGGTTTTCCTCGTTCACTTCTCCAATTTTTAGGATTTGAAGATGCACGTTCTTCATCTACCTCAATAGGTAGTTTCCCTAATCTATGTGAACCTTCTAAATACCATACAGAACCATTTTTTGGGTCTGCGTTATCTATTGCAACTGAAATATTTATTATTTCATTAGAATTACATTGTGTATAAAATATATTTTGGTGTTGGTCTCTTCCTAACTGACCTGGTGGTTTAAAGTATGCCCAAGTTTGAACACCTAAAATTTTAGAATCCATTAGAAATTCACAAGCTTCTATTATTTTGGGATGTTTCATTAATCCATCAAGTACCTTAGATTCTTTATGTGGGTACATATAAGGGTCGTATTCTCCCCACTCACCGTTTACATCGTTTTCTTGTCTTTGAACTCTAATTCTTTCTAATTCATTTCCTATTGAATCTGCCTCTGATTCTGTTAAGAGATTTAGTATAGATACACCATTGTATCTCCAATCGAATTGTAATTGTTGTTTTTCTGCAGCTGATAAATAACTCATATAACTTAATTTAGTTTGTATATGTATATATATTAACTTTTATAAAATTGTAGTAAATTTGGTAAATATAATTTTAAGTTAGGAATAAGATGAGATTTATTTTTAATTGCTATACTATTTGATACTGATACTCCTTTATCTATCTGATTTCCCTCTACATCATATTTTTCTGTCTTTGAACCAAAAATTCTCCATCGTAATCTAATTGTTTGATAATCTACATTACTCTGCATCTGTTTAAAAGTAAGATGATTAACTTCATATATCGGAGAACCTTTATCGTTAGCTTTTTGAATAAAATATCGAACTATATACCCAACACTATAATCACCACTTGTAGGTTTTGGTATATGTGTTTTAAATTTAGTATTAGAACGAATTGCTATCGTTTTTATTCTATCGTATCTATTTACACTCATTCTTTTTTATTTTTTTTCTTTAAAGGTTGTATTTGCTAATATTACATCATCATATTCTTTTGGAGAAACATCAGCATTATAACCACTTTTTTCATTTCTCATTTTACCTCTTATTTTAGTTTTCCATATACTTTGTTCAATTTGATGACTAACTTCTACCACTTGAAAATATCGTTCGGAATATTGTTTTTTAGGTAAATCGATTATTGTAAAAGTATCTCCCATTTTAAAACCACTTATACCAGGTATTTCAAATTCAAATTCTATTGGTAAAATAATAGAATGTTGTTTATTTTCATCATGTGCACTTGCTGCATCCCAGTCACTAATAACTTTTAAAATTTGAGTATCTTTCCATGCACTAACTTTTGCAACTTCATCAAGAGTTGTGTTGTTTGATGTTACCACATCAGCTACTCCTTGTATAAGGTCTAAATTAGCATTTCTATCTTGTGTAAATGGAACAATATTAGCATTACCTAAAACCATTTCATAATTTGCGTTTCTTACCTCACTTTGTTTATCAGTATCAAATCCAAGAAAAGATTTTGTATCTTCATATGCTTCAGATATCCCTTTTTTTGCATCGTTATACATTCTCTTATACCAAGGTTTTTCTGCCTCAACTGCCTCTTTATACTTCTCATCATTATCAAAATCTTGTCTAGCTTCTTCTTGTCTCTCTAATGCAATTTGACGTTGCTTACCTGCTCCATGGTTATTAAAATGATAAACCATTTCTCCTACTGAATCTGTTAAGTAAGAAAAAAGAGGTTGTTTTGTATCATCACCTTGTTTAAAGTTTTTATCTTTTTGTTCTAAATTTGGATTATGAGTATTTCCACCTTTTCTTCTTTGTGCAGTTATTTGTCCTTTCATAGCAGAAGGAATATCAAATTTTAAAGTTGCTGATAGAAATGGAGATTTTAATCCACGAGATTGGAATCCAGCAATACCTAACGATGGTTGTGGCTTTTGTTTACCAAAAAAGTTTAAATCTACTACTGCAAGTTCTTCTTGACCTGGAGTTGGTCCACTCTCATCAGTTGCTCCTCTTATATATGTTGAATACCATTGATAAAACTCATCTTTATCATTTCCATTTTCTTTTTTGGATTTATTATAATCAATTGAACATTGTTCAACTATTTGAAAATCCCACATCATATTTACACCACCAGATAACCCATTTAGAAGGGTGTACATTATATCTTTTGATAAATAACTATTTTGTTGTATTGTTTGAATAAAAAAATCAAAATCTATATAAAGATTTCTTAAATAACCCCAATTAAACGCATCTTGTTCGGTATAATTAAAACTAACATCACTATCTCGTTGACTACCACATTTTAAGACTTCATTACTTGGAAACCATGAATATTTTTCTGCTCCATGTGGGTTTGGATGCATATCTGTAATTGTATTGTCCTCTGATTCATTAAATGTAACTTTACCTGTTTCTTCATTAAATACAAGTAAATTTGGTATAGGGTTTGTAAATGCAGTAATACTTTCTTTACCATCTTTTATTTCCTCAACTGGATCCATAAACGCACCTTCAATTCTAAATCTTGGATGATGTTTATTCGGAATATATAAGGTATTTGGGTCAACAGAGTACATATGCTTATGTCCTTTACAAATAGTATCTTGCCAATTTATATACATTGGTGATACTGTTGTACCATCTTGACATATAACTGGTATTTCATCACTTGTATTTGGTTGCATTTCTAAAATTGTAAAAGCAAGTGCAACTTTAATGTATCTTCTATCTGAAAATAAAGGTTGGTCACCTGGAATTTTACCTACAACATTATCACCTATCCCTGTTTTTGTATTAACATTATCCGCATTTACTTGAAGGGCTTTTTTGTCTGTTTCTTCATTTTGTTGAGCTGTGGCTTTTTCTACAATTCCATTTGATGAGATTTCTTCTGCAGTTTGTTCAAGTTTATCATTACTCGTTAATGCAAGCATTCCACTCTTAACTTCTTCTGTTAAGGTAGTTCTAATCTCCTTATCCATATTAACAAAATTAGATGGATGTATTGCCCATTTTTGTTTAACAAGCTCTTTAACTTTTGTCATTCTCTTATGAGCAGGCAATTCATTAAACATTTGTTTAAATAGTGACTCACCAATTTCTTTTGCACTCCCTTTATCATCAGGTCCATAATCAGAAAACTCTGCTGGGTTAAATCTTTTACTAAATGCAGATGGTGAACCAGTATCAGTTGTTTGTATATTTTTATGATGTTGTAAATATGCTGGAAGTTCTCCAATGGATGTACATTCTACATCAATGTTGTAAGATTCATTATCTCCAAAAGTAGTATTACCACCCGTTATAATTGCTAGCATTGCATCATAAGTTCCATTCGATTTTTTTCTTTTTTCTCTAACGTATGCTATATTTTTATATCTAATAACTTCACAAGTAGCAGAAGTATCATGTGAATCTTTATTTTTATAGGATGCTTGCCCAGGCATACCATTATATTCAAGGCCACCACTTTTAGTTTCAACACTTCCACCAAAAGTACATTTTTGTGATACACTCTGATTTTGATTGAATCCAAATTCTATTAAACAATGTACTCCTGGTTCCATGAAGTAATCAATAATAATTTCTGCTTGACCTTTAGTGTATGCAGTAATTGTAAAGGATGCTTTTTTACTTAAACCTTCATTTCCTTGTGATATATCTATTGCACTAATTGTAGGAGATGGTCTAAATGCTCTTTCATTACCTGCATATATTGATGTACCATTTTTATTTTTACCAACTCTACCACTTTTTTGAGTATCACCGTATTTTTCTGAAAAAGTTTCTACATTTTTAATAGATTCTAATGTTAAAAATTCATGTAAGGTTGAGGTTACTCGTATCCAAGGTTGAAGTCCAGACATACTTTTATTGTTACCGGCTCTGTTAACCATGGTTTTATAAATACGGCTATCTATGTTTGCAAATTGTGGAAACCCCATAACTATTCGTAAAAATTATTTAAAATTGTATTTTTATCTATTGGTATTCTTATTATCGTTCCTTCTTTTAATGCAAAGGGTGCATCGTGAATATTATTTGAAGCTGCAATTATCCACCATAATGATGAATCACTATAAAATTGATTAGCTAAGGTATCTAACCTATCACCCCCCTGAGTTACGACATAGATATCACTATCTCTTTTTGGTATCTTAGGATAACGTTTTGAACGAAATACGGTTTTACCATTTTTGAGTTTTTTACTTCTATTATTTTGATATCTACTTGACATACTTTATATTTTTTTTATTTTTCCCATGGTCTTTTTTTCTTTTTTCTTGACACACCAATAGCATCATCCATTGCTCGTGATAATTCAATTTGTCTTGGAGTTTTTTCTATTGGTTCTTCACCACTTCCGTGCATTAACTCGTAAGGTGTTCCCCATACAGATACTTCATGATATTGATATGTATTTATTCCTGATACTGTATGAGGTCCTTCTGTTTTTACAAATATATTACCCGTTTGAGATGAAGCTTCATCTTTTGCCATAGGAGGTAATTGATTATATTTTAATTGTTTAACTTTTATTCCACTACCCGCATAATTTGCTTTCCTATTTGTGATATATTCTGCTTGAGCTAATGATATACCTGCTTTCTTTTCTAATTCCTTTTTAGCTTGTACTGGAGTTTTTCCTTCCAATGAATCTACTACCGAAGATTGTGCACCTTCAGTTTTTATATCTTCTGTTGCTGTATCTGAAGAAGGAGGTCTTGTTGGTGGTATATTAGGATTTATACTTGGTATAGGAGTTGTTATCAGACCCCCAAGTTCTAATTTTTCAATGGATTGTTTTCTTATTGTTAATTTCGGTATTTTCATTGGTTTTGCTGTTCCGACACCATTAGAATTAACTCGTTCATTTGTTGAAAAGTTTATTGCTTCTCGTTGTTCATTAATTTTTTTAACTGCTGCTTTACTTAAATTGAAATCATAAAGTTGTTGTTCATCACCCTCTTGTTCAATAAATTTCATTGATATTGCTATATCAATAAATTTTGGTAAATATCCAATAGAACCCTCTGTTTCCCAAACTCCTTCATCTGGTATTGTATAAGTTAATGAATCAATAAATGCAGTTCTATTACTATACATTGAACCTAATCTAAATTCTATAATAGGTGGGTCTGATAATCCATTTCTAATTGTTGGATAAGTATATGAAGTTAGTACTTTTAATCTTTCCCAAATAGTAGCAAGTTCAACTGGAGATGCTGCAGCAACTTTTACATTGAATGATAAACTTCTTTCAATTCCCTCATATAAATAAAATTGATAAGGGTTTCCTAAAAATTTTTGTCCAGACCATGATGGTGAAGTGGTTTCTGTAATACCTGAAACGATTGCTCTAAATACAATAGGTTTTGTTCCACCCTTTCTTCTAAACCATAATGGAATTAAATCAGCATATGTTTTATCATCCGTTTTTATGAATGAATCAGTTTCATCCAAATCAAAAGTATCTCCTACACTTACGGTATTGATATTATCAGAATTGGTTAACCCATATAAGTTTTCTAAACTATTTGCTTCTGCAATACTTCCTTTTACGACTCCTCCCCTTTCACCGTTCTTATAAACATTAGCATATGGTTCTTCAGAACTATATTGATATCTTATCTTTTTAGCTTCTTGTATAGTTTTTGCTTCAAATCCATATTCACTATTTCCAAATCTTCCAAGATTACCTCTTGCAATTGCGTATGCTGGTGATACATCTCTTAAATCTATTTGACTATCACTTGCATTTGCAAACTTAATTGGAGATTCATTATTATAAGACTCAAAATCTTGATACCCACCCTCGTTTTTATAATCCCTTACATCTTTTAATATTTTAGTATATGGGTTTACATTTGAGTATTCTTTAATTTTTTCTGCACTATCATCACCAGCAGCTTCACCTATTGATTGTGGTCCACCAAATAATCCTTCTCTTGCTTTATCTTTTAAAAGACCAATACCTTTTCCTAATGCTTGTTTACCAATAGTTGTTGGGTTACCTCCTCCTGTATCTTTTAGGAATTTACCAACTAAACTACCATTTGGTCCATAACTATCTTGTGTGATAGGTGTCTGTGAATTAGTTTTGGATTTTTTATCAGCTCTTAATTCTATTACTTTATCAGATACTTTAGATGGAGTTAATGCAGATGGAATTCCTAATTTATCATTTACAAAGTTTCTTGCACCAGTTATTGCTCCACCTATCAATCCACCACCACCTTCTACATCCGTAGTATTTTTTTTGATGGCATCAAGTGTAGGAGTAGTTCTTAATGCGATACGAGTTGCCTCATTACCATATATTAAAGGATTATTTACATCAACTAATGATTTGATTCTAATACCACTTGTTTCTTGTTCTATAAAAGTTTCTTTATCAGCCTTAACTGATTCCTTTAAACCACTAGTATGAAATAATTCCATTATTGTTCTTGACATAATTTACTCCTAGTTTATTGCAGTAGCTTGCATTTGATTATTATCTTCATTACTAAAAATTGTTTTACCAACTGTCTGACCGTTCATTTTTATTATATGTCCTTTTTCAAGAGCAGATGTCATTAATTTTAACTGATTTAACATTTGTTGTTCTAATGATTCTCCACCCTCTTCTATTGCTGAGGTTTCCTCAGAATCTCCACCACCAATTCCTAATAGAGATGCCAATTTTATAATTGGTACACTTAATGCAGCAAGTCCAGCTAACATAAATAATCCTGGTAAACCTGCAGCTCCTAAAAATGCTAGTGATGTTCCAAGTAAATACATTGAACCTGCTAATCCAACAACTGCTAATGAGAATAAAGCAAGTTGTCCTACTTTTTCTAAAGTTATTGCTCCCATGATTGATAAAAATCCATCTACTATTGGTGGAATTATTGATGCAATCCCTTCAAATGCTCCTCTTATTGCATCTCCAAATGCAGATATTACCGGAGCAGTTAAACTAAGTGCATATGCAAGAGGAATTAATGCCGCACCAAATAATCCTAAAAGACCCAATCCTATTAATATAGGAACTGCTGCAGCAGATACAGTAGCACCAAATGCAGATAATCCAAGTCCGAATGCTCTTAAACCTGCTCCTGCTATTTTACCGAGTAATCCTACTCCTAACATACCTGGTATTGCTGCTATCATTGCAACCATACCTAATGCGGTTGGTATTAAGTTAAGTGCTCCGAAAAGAACTTTGGGATTACCCATAGCTTTTAATCCTTCTGCTAGAGATTTTAATCCACCTGAACCTTGTTTGTTTGCCTTGAATCTCATATCAGGTTTACCCATCTTGGTCATAGGACCCATTGTTTTGGGACTTACAAAATTCAAGAGTTTATCTTTTGCTCCACCTATCGCACTACCAATACCACCAAACAATCTTCCCATTATGCCAGTTCTTTTATTTGCTAATGCCATTAAAGTAAGAAGTCCAGCTATTCCTGTTAATATTGTAGGTATAAAACTATTACCAATATTAGCTATCATTTCACCCATACTATCGAATTGAGAAACTCCTACTGAACTCATATCATTGGCTTGACCTTGATTGGTTACCATTTTTTTCAATTCTTCAACACTAACTCCTAATGTCTTGGCAGCTTGTCTTTTAGAATAAACATCCATTTGATTGAATGCAGATATTCCACCAAGTTGTCTTAGTGTTTCTTGAGTTGCTCCCTTTAAATCACCCGCATACGCAAGTTCTCTAGCTTTACCTAGGTTAATACTTTTACCTAACATAGCAGAAAGTTCTAATTCATTAGTTATTGAAGATTCAAAATCTAACAAACTATCTGCTATTCCTGCAACTTGGGACATTGATACACCAAGTTTTGCTGCATATCCTGCTGCAGCTAATATATTTTTTCCACCATCTTTTCCAAACAATGCAAACTGTTCAGTATTTGCTGCTAAATCAGCCATCAACTGTGATGGTATAAGATTATTCTGATTAGCAAATTCTTGAGTGGTTTTAAGCATATTATTAGCAATATCCTTTGAACCACCATTTACTCCAGCAAAGTTTTGTTGTAATCTAGCAGCATCGGTTGCCGATACTCCCATATTTTTTGATATTAAGAGTGTATCTTCAAGAACTCTTTCTGATGGTATATTTCCAAACTCTTGTGAAAATGCTTTAAGGCCTTCGTTTGTATTATCAAAATACAAACTCAGTAATCCAACTTCATAGGAAAGATTACCCAATCCTCCACCAACATTACCTATTTCTCTATTAGTTTCTGCAATTTTCCCTGCGAATTTTCCTGCTGCAGCAAAGGCTAATCCAAAAAATCCAGCAATGTTAAAGACTTGTCTTACTGCAGATTCTAAAGTTTCTAAAAAAGCATCTGATTTTTCTTTTAGTTGTTCTTGTGCTTTTGTACTTGCCTTTAATGACTCTTTTTCTTCTTTAGTTGATTTAGCAATATCACTACCTGCTAAATTTTGTTTTTTAAGAGAGGCGAGTACTTTATCGTTTAGTTTTAATACTTTTTGAAGATTAGCTATTTTATTATCTATTTCACTTTGTTGAGCTTCTATTTGTATTGTATCTTCAATATTAAGTTCTGATAAATCTCGTGTCAGTTTGAGTACTTCAGCTATTCCTTCGGCTTGTTTAGGAGTTACCTCATCACTTAATGCTTTGGCTAAATCATTTGTTTCTTTTTGTTGGTTTTTAAAATCTCGGTAACTATTGGATATTTGACCTATACTTTTTTCTGATTCTGCAAATGTTTTTAAATTATCTTGAAGGAGCTTTGCAGATTCCGCTTCCAGTTTAAGTTGAGACAACTCCCTTTTTTTTAAGTCAGCGGATTGTTTTTTAGTTATAGCTGCACCTTTTTCTTGAAGCTTGACAATAGCAGCCTCTACTTCTTTCAGTTCTTTTAATACCGTTAATCTACTTCTTTGGTCAGCCATTAGTTACCTTGTAGTTTATTTAAGATTTGGTTTTTCACCATACTTTTTTTCGTAAGCTTTTAATTTTTTTTCAAAATCATCTCTATCTTTTTTTAATTTTTCTAAAGAATTTACAAGTTCTTTTGGGAATTTTCTTTTTCTTACCTTTTTGATAAACCTATCAGCAGTTCCATCTCTTAGATTATCGAATACATCTCCAAAGAAACGAGATAACATATTTTCATTTATTTTATTTTTAGACATAGTACTTTTCCTATATAATTGTTCTTATATAAATATAGGGTAAAAAAAAAGTGAGGAATTATTTCCTCACTCTTACATTTGGTCCTTTAGCACCACTCTTTTTACTACTTTTATCGTATTCTGCTTTTTCTTTTGCTTTACTATCTACTAGTTTTTTGAAATAGAATCTTCTCCAATGAATTGGCATTGTATAAACCTCTGTCCAAGTAAATCCATTACCGAAGTTAACCATTTCCCAAATTTGGTTATGTAGTTGGAGACTATAATCATTCGGAAGGGTAAAAAAACCCGGCACCTAATGGTATATCAAGAGCCTCCGTCTCTCCTGTTAAATCCGAAGTAAAATCAAATTTCAATTCTAAATCTGGACTAATTTGTTGTATATAGTTTCTTAATACTCTTGAATCTCTTGCTAATAAATTATTCTTAACAAAGTTATTAATGAATCCTCTATCATTGTTACCATCAATCTCTTCTATCATATATCTTAAACGAGTACTTATTTCACTACTTACACCGTCTTTATCTTTACTTAATCGTTGTAATGCTTGTATCTCTGAATTAATATCTTTTTCATCTTTATGTGATAATAGTTTAAAGACTATCTTTTTCTTTGCAATTGGTAATTCAAATTCATATTTGTTATTTGAATTTAAAAGAGTTTTATCAACTTCTTTTATTTGTATTTTAGCTAAATCAATATTTGTTTTTTGTTGTTCACCTGAGAATGGGTCGGTTATTTCTACTTGATAATCTTTACCATATCCTAAAATACGGGTTGCTAAGAGAATTGCGTTTTTATCACCGATTAAAATATCGTCAATATTTACACCTTCTTCTACTACAACAGATTCAAAGAGTTTATCGAGCACCACCCCCTTTCTTATCAAATTTTGGGAAGCAAGTATATCCTCTTCACGAGCAGTCATATACTTAATCTCCACCGTACCCTTTGATAATGGGTTTTCTGGTGAGTAAACCTTGCCGTTTGATGGAAGGTCTATAATTTCAGTTGGAAATTCATAATTTGCCATAACATTTAATTTATTTGTTTGTATATAAATATATAACTTTTAAAAAATTAGAAAAATAAAGACACAAAAAAAGTTCTCACTAAGAGAACTTTTTTCTTTATAAAAATATATTTTGGGAGTATTAATATTCTAATATTGCGTAATCATAAGATAGTGTTAAAGTAATTTCAACAGGATCAGTCGCGTTTGACCAATCTAAATCATTAAACACTGCGTTATTGATAAATGCACCTTTCATAGTCCATTGTTCAATTTTATCACCAACTGGTCCTAATAGGTAACATTGGATGTCTTTCTTATAAAAATCTGCATATCCATCTCTACCTGTAATTGATTCATGTGATGTTCTAACCCATTCCATTACTGCCTGAGCACCTGAAGGAACGATTGGGTCATATAGAGTAATCTCTATATCTTGCCATTCACCTTTTCCTTTAAGTTTTCTTTTAACGTTAATGTGGTCTAGGGTAATAGTTTCAAACTGAATTGAAGGTCTATTTGCTGTTTTTATAAGATATGAAGGGATACCATCGATTTCCATGATGAATCTATTCTTCATCTTCGGTTCGAAGTTGGTATAAAACATATCGTTAAATTCTAATACTTCTGCCATTTTGTTTTCTCCTAATTATATTCTACTATAAATATAGTTCTTTTTTATTTTTAATTAATTATGCCGAGAATGATGCTCCAGTCGGTAATATGTTAAAGTCTAACACGATGAATTCAGCAGTTTTTGTTGGTTGTAAGAAAATCTGTCCAGCCAATATATTTCTGTCGATTACATCTGGTGTGTTATTACTTTCATCCATTACTACTCTAAAAGCATACAATCCTTGTCTTTGTTGTATTCCTTCTAAATAAGGATTCACAGTATTTAAGAATCTACTTCTTGTTTGTGAAGTATTTTGTTCGAATACTAAGTATCTTGAAGTTGAAGCGATATACTTCTTAACTTTAATCATTAATCTTCTTACGTTAATTCTATCAAGTGCTGATGCTTTATCTTGTAAAGTTTTTTGTCCGAAAGCAACAATACCCTCTCCTGGGAATTGAGCGATTGGATTAATTTTACCTTCATATAAAGAATCTCTTTCAGCATGTGTCAATCTATTCAGTACAGAAACGGCTCCTACGATACCACCTCTGTTTAAACCTGCAGGTGCAAACCATTCTGCTGCGATAGCATCATTTGCTGCATATATTCCTGGCATCAATACTGATGGTGGAACTGCGGTTAATTTATTAGTGTTTCTGTCGATTGTTTTAACCCATGGGTAGTAAGTACCTACATAGTTAGAATCAACTGCTTCACCTTGTGTAATTGCTTCAGCGATAGTATCTCCACCATCATTAGCATCACCAATGAAGAATGCATCTTCTCTAGCTTCTACCATATCAACTACTTTATCAAATACATAAGAATGTAATCTTCTAACTACACCTGGTGCAGATACTAAGTTAATATCGAAATCATCTGGATTAGATACTGAGTTTATTGCTTTTACATATGCAACTGAACCATTAGCAGCTGAAGTAGATAAATCAAATCCTTGAGAGTTACCTGCACCCCAATCAGAATCACCATACTTAGCTGATTTGATTGTTGGAGAGATACCATCAAATCC
>Ga0208793_1001681_pt1 | contig 12337 bp, 25 predicted proteins | sample 17_taG_FD_184092 | JGI IMG/M metagenome (GOLD analysis project Ga0208793, IMG submission 184092) | Marine viral communities from the Subarctic Pacific Ocean - 17_ETSP_OMZ_AT15314 metaG (SPAdes) (version 2) | ecosystem: Environmental > Aquatic > Marine > Oceanic | place: Pacific Ocean | collected...
TGTTACGAAGCACATGCCCGAACCTCCATGGGTTACTCCGACCCAAGACCTTTGAAAGAAGTGGACCCTGACCTACGACAAGTCGCCAAGGCCAGAAGTCTGGGATTGGGGTATGGTTGTGGTCCTGCCAGATACAAGGAGTTCGCGGCGTTGTTCGGGTTGGAATACACAGACGACGAAGCCAAGGAAAATGTCCAAGAGTACCGACAAAGTAACCCCAAGATCGTAACGCTATGGAACCAGTGCAACGTGCAGTTGAAGCAGAGTTTCCAGGATAAGTTTGAAGTGACGCTACCAACAGGTCGTGAGCTGGTGTACTACGATGTTAAAAAACCAAACCGAGATGGTAGAGTGGGTTACGATGCCGTGGTTCAGAGAGGACGGAACCTGCGCGAATGGTATTGGGGAAGCAAGCTAACGGAAAACATTATTCAAGCAACCGCCCGAGATGTGTTCGCCGCAGCGATGTTGCGAATCGACAAAGGAGGCATCCGAACATCGTGGCATGTCCATGACGAATTGATATGTGAGGTGCCCGAAGACCAGGCGAATGACGCTTTGGAATTTGTAATCGAAGAGATGAGTCGGAGGCACCCAGCCCTGCCTAAGATGCCGATTGGAGTTGACGCGCACATAGCGGAGGTGTACGACAAGTAAACTTTTGAACTCGATGTTGTGGTACCGTAGGAGATCTACGGACATGGGCACCTTTCCCCTTCATGAATCAGTAGTCGAGTTCATTTATGTATATGAAAGATCCAGTGAATCACCCAGACCATTACACCCAGCACCCGAGCGGAGTTGAGTGTATTCAAATAACAGAACACATGAACTTTTGCGTCGGCAATGCCATGAAATATTTGTGGCGAGCCGGACTCAAATTCGACGACATAGAAGACCTAAAAAAATCAGCATGGTATATTAACCGCGAAATAGAAAGACGACACAAATGAATCATCACACTCTTCAAAACCAACAAGCTAGATCCAAAAAATGGGCATACTACCGGACACCTGAATTATTGGCTTTTTATCCGCAGGGAACTTGCCAAGACCTTACCAACTTTAACATCCAGACAGACCCTGCTTGGGAAGTCAGTCCGTGTGGCCCCATACCAGGTGAGCGGCTTGGTTTTCGAGAGCAATACTTCAACAAACCGGTTCGACCAAGCCCACCGAAAACCAATTGGCTAGAAAAACTAGGTCAGCAGATCTACAGACGGAAACGGTTACGCGAAGCACTAACCCTAACTAAGGATCGTGCAAAAAGGTTTGGGGATTACGCGGACCATCGAAGGCGTATTAAACTCACCAAAAGTCTCAAACGGGTAAATTCGCTAATCAAAGAAATCAAAAAGAACATAAACAAATGAACTACTCCAAGAAATCAGACGAAGTTATCTACAGCGAGGCTGTGGAGAAAATGACATCCACCGAAATGGTAGATTTGATACTGGCACTGCTCGATCAGTGTGGTGCCAACGCAGGTCAAACCCGTGAAGCCGGTCACTTCTTTTCGGACAAGCTGGAAGGCATCGAGAAAACAGAGTTGTGGCCTTTCACCAAAAATGATCTTAGCCATTGATCCAGGAAAGTCGGGGGGATGTGTCGTAGCATCCCCCAACGAACTACGAGCAATCCCGTTCAAGTCTGTACAGCAGATGAGCGAGGAGCTGGAACAATATCCGATTACCCATGCCTACAGCGAAAAGGTTCGGGGCACTCCAACGCTGACTCATGCCTGCGTGTTTGAGTTTGGCCGGAACATGGGACAGTGGGAAGGAATACTGGCGTCACTCGGAGTGCCCGTGACATACATCGAACCGCGAACATGGCAGTGGCCACTTAAAATTTACGAACGCAACTATAACAAACGAAAATCCGCTCTATACAGAGTAGCCAAGCAAAGATTCGACGATATAGGTCGAGTTACAAAAGCAACTTGTGATGCTTGGTTGATTCTGGAATGGGCTATGAACCATCACCCATCATGCAAAGACCTGGCATTTCAGATCAGACAATCTCGAATAACGGAATACGACAAGTATCCCCCGAAGAAGCGAAGCCGTTAGCAGGAGTTTCCAAAGCTGGACTTTGGATTCCCTACCACAGGCTTGACGGAGTCGAAACCGGTTACGGACGACTAAGAATAAACAACCCAACCACCGACATGAAGTACACTCAGTTGGCTGGGTCGGGTTGTCATGTGTACTTTCCGAAAGGGCTGCAACGATACCCCGACACACTCGGAATCGTAGAAGGAGAGTTCAAGGCCATGAGCCTGACCGAAGCAGGATTCCCGACAGTGGGTATCAGTGGGTTTTATGGTTGGCAACGCGAGGGCAGGGTCCACTCCGAACTGGAAGAGGCACTGGCTTACTTGCAACCCACGAACCTAGAGTGGATCGGGGATTCAGATACGTTGCTCAATCCAGACTACTATACTGCCACGGGAAGGATGGTAGCCAAACTGCCCTCCGTAAAACTTGTCCGCATGCCGTTTGATGGTCCGAAAGGGGCCGACGACATGCGTGAGGAATTCGGGGAGGAGTTTGTCAACAAGTGGGCTGCGTTGCCCAGAGTAGAGGGCAGCACCGACGAGGTCACCATGCTCGACAGGTTGCTCACCGTCCACCATGAACAAGTAGATGCCAGTAACACCGAAGTGTTCGGGAAGTTGTGCAAGACCATCGGAAGATTCGGCAACAACCCAGGTTCGGCCATGCTCACGGAACGGGTCAGGACTTTGTTCAAGGTCAAGGCCGGAGTTCTGAAAGAAGGAGTCAGTGCTGCCAAGCGTTCCGTTGAACGGGGAGATGTAGTCTCCGAAGAAGCCGAAGCAGTTGTCCGAAGGAGCTACACTGACGGAACCAAATGGTACGTCGATCTGAATGCCTCCGGTAGTTTCAAAAGGTTGTCCATTGAGTCGTGGAGAAACCAACTGGTGTACTTCGGCGCAACCGCTGCCCAGATCAGCAATGCTCAAGCTACAGTCGAGCAGAACCGGATGGTTGACTATGCAGGTCCGTTGTGTGGTAGACCAGTGGGGTTGCATCGTGAGGGGCACTTGCAGTTGTTGGTTACTGAAGGGTACACCTACCAAGAAGGAACCGGTTCGGTTGAGTGGCAGGACACCGTGTGTGGTCAATACTTGCAGAATCTACTGGGTGAGTCGCAGTGCGAATACGTTCTGGGTTGGCTCAAGCAAGCTCGAACTGCCATGCGCGAACCACACCGCAACCATCCAGGTCAAGCATTGTTTTTGGTCGGGGGTGTGGGTTTGGGCAAAACCCTAGCGCAACGGATTATATCATCCTGTCTCGGTGGTAGAGCAGCCGATCCACAAACTTGGATCAAGGGGATGACGCAGTTCAACTCGGATTTGTGGAAGGCAGAGCATTTGATGATCAGTGATGCCACGGTTCAGGATGACTGGAAAGCTCGCCAAAGGCTAACGGGTGCCATCAAGGAGATTGTGGCTAACAACTCTATGCCTATGAACGCCAAGTACTTGGAACCGATTACGCTCAAGCCCATATGGAGGTTGTCCATGAGTGCCAACACGACTCCCAACAGTGTTCGGGCATTGCCAACGGTTGACGAAGACAATCAAGACAAACTGTTGATGCTCTACTGCGACCGGCCTGGATGGGAGTTCAATGGAGTGGACATGTGGGAGCTGATCGAGCCTAGTATAGCTGAGTTTTGTGGTGCGGTTGATGCCTACGAGGTGCCCGAACACATTGCCAACGTCAGGTATGGGGTTAACGGTTTTGTGCATCCAAGTGTCGAAGCGTTGGTCCACGGCGAGTCGTCCGAAGGACAACTTGAAGGGGTGCTGGATCTTTATTTTGTGTCCAACGAAGGTGCCTTGGAAGGTAGTTCGGCGGTCATATATGAAGTGCTCAGTAAGTATACCAGACTCGGTTGGATCAAAAGTCCAAGGGGTATGGGGATGTTTTTGAGGAGGTTGCAGCAGAGCAATTCGTGCAAGTATTCGGTCAAGTCAAGGTGGAGCAGGGGTGCCCAAGTGTGGCGTATAAGCCTGGAAACGGGTGAGGAGCCGTTTTAGGTAACCTGTTGATACTGAACGGTGTAATACTATAGTATGTATAGTTTATACGGTTTTGGTTAGTTGTTGCGATGCAAACACTTATAACAACTATACGTCAAACCTCCAGAAATGGGGGTTTTTTTGTAGTGCCCCTAAGCACCAACGGTTTACGTAGAATGGGTAGTGGTGTAACTAGAAAAAGGCTAGTTACACCACTGATTTTTAAATGGTTGCAATGCAAACACTTAGTCGTGGTGTAACTAGAAATGGCTAGTTACACCACTCACACCACTTTTGCCAAAACGCCTGACTCGCCGTGGTGCGAGTGGTGTAACTACGAAAAACCTAGTTACACCACTTTTGCCTTGCGTAAGTGCCCCAAACGCAGCCGATTGCGCCAGCGTGGTGTAACTGGTGTAACTAGGTCCGTGTATATCTCTGGTCTCGGGAAGAGAATACTTTTAGGGTACGAAAACCCAAAAACATTAAAAAAAAAAAGGGATATAGAATAAAGGGGGTAGTTACACCACACCACGGGGGTTTTTTGATTTTATACTTTTTTAGATTTTGGTATGTTCGACGATATGGATTATCCGAAACCACACGATGTGGCGCACATGGCGTTTGGGGCAGTTCTGGCTTCGATGGCACCGACAGGTGGATCTGCCACTGGCAGTCAAAAGTCAGGACCAGGTGAATGGGCATGGAAAGACATTGCCAAGGACAAGGCTTATCACATCATGAGGGCGTTTCGGCATGGCACCACCTACTGGAATTTGAGGCATGGCACCGAAACCGATCCCAATGAGACCGATGAGGAGCATTTAATGAAGATGATCACTAGGGCAACTATGGAGTTAGCCATTCTAAGGGCCGAGAAGGCTCAGAAAGGTACCTAGAAATCGTTTTTAGAACTGAGTAGTGTGATGTGACCTCACAGGGTAGATCCTACCCTTAGATCGAAGATTTGAGATCCTCCCAGCCGAAGTAGACCTCGATGCCGTGTTTGAGGGCATGTTGCACCTCAATATCGGCACCCTTGGAAGTGCCTGGGAGACGGAGAATCAGGTCACACCGCTCGACCCAAGGGATGCACCAGTCGTAGATCCATTCGTCATAGGGTCTGCGTCTGTGCAACTCCGCAAAATGACTTAGCAATGGAGCGAATGGGACAAACCCCATGTCCAGAAGCCGGTGAAATGCGTCGATCTGCACCGCTACATTATCTGCACAGGGTCCGCTGGTGTAGGGACTTGCGATATAGACTGTTCGACCCTTTCGGCCATCCATTTTGACAGGGTCATGCCCTCTAGGTTTGCTGCGCCTTGCCATGTTATTTTTTGATCCTGCGTAACCCGAACGGCAATCCGTTCGGTCTTTGGGTGGGGTTTTTTGGCGTATTTATTGTTGTAATTGCCCATTTGGTCGATGTTTGACAATACTGATGGGAAATGCAAGGCCGAACACATAGGGTGCGAATCCTATTACCGGAGGAACCTATGAAATTAAACCTCGGGTTAGTCCGTAGCACATGACCTGGCCAGCGACCATGTCCGGCCTTGCGAAAGTTATTTTAGCTTGTAAAAAATGTGTCGTCCAATTTTAACGGTTTGCTTTGCTGCGTCTGCCCAGTATGGGTCAACGTAGTCTGCGTGATAATGGTCCGCATGCCCGATTTTGGCAGTATCCAGCCGGTGGATGTTGTGGGCAATCCACATGGCAAGTTTTGCTTGGGGTAGTTTCAACATGTGCTTCAGATCCGCTTTGGTTTTACCGTTCCAACAGGAGAATTGCTTGCGTTGCAAGCAAACCTGGTCATACGTCAATCCTCGGTTTGCTGCCCTTTGTTTTATGATGCACCCTATGGCAAGTTGACCTTGAGGAGATTCCCCCCGTGCCTCTCCCAAGATCGTCAGTGCGACGATCTCAGGATCAGCCAAGGCTACAGGTGCTGCGACTAGCAGTGCCAGTAGGATGGTTTTCATTTGTCCTTGGTGGTGCTGGTTCCGGTTAGTTTTTCGTAATAACCCCTAGCGAGGTTTTCATCCGCATGCTGCTCCAGTAAATGAGCAACATCTGCCATCACGGCCTTTATTTTGTCGAGGTCGTCGAGTTGTGCGCCTAGTAGACTGAGCGCGTATCCGTATGCTATGGTTTCGTTTTGTGTCATAAGTATTTCAGGTCATTTTGTGCTGATTTTATTGCTGCGTCTGGTGAAGGCACTCCTTTGAACCATTCACCTAAAGGGTCCGATCCGGTTTCTGCTACATACAATGAGTATCGTATGTTACCGGCAAAAAAGTCATGAATTCGTCCTTGTCCGTGAAACCATAGGTCATCCAATATGGATTGGCAGACTTGGTCTCCCTCACGTTCATCCCATCCTGCCAGGGGTTGACCGTCTTCATCCACGACTATATACCATGTTTTTCCGTCTTCCCGTCCCATGTTAATTGCCTGTGAGTATTGGTGCCAGTCGGATTCACAATCGGAGTCATCACACGACTCCTTGACAGATTCGTCATGCTCACCTACCCAGTCAAAATCTTCCTCGGGAGTTCCCCAGAACAGTTTGTCAAAGGTAGGGTTTACCCTGTTCTCAAACACTTTAGCTTCTGCCTCGCGTAATTGTTTTCGGATTCGGTCGATCATGACTTGCTGCGTGTGGGTTGGTTTTGGGTTCCAGTCAACCTCTTCAGGGTCCGCTTCCCATCCACAATCATGGCAGACCATGGTTGGAGGGTATCCCTCGTCAGGTGGTTCCCCGTATGACCCTGAGTGGTAGGGTTCACCTGGATCTTTTTGAAGATCAGCTCGGCATTCTGGGCATTTGTCGTGAGGGGTGATCATGCGGTTACCTCCTTGGCATCCATGTAATGTTCGATCTTCATTCGCGTCATGGCGAATGCCGTCCATGAGATCATGTCGGTCAGGCTACTGTTTCGGTTTCGGTATTCTGGTTCCTCGTCCTCTGCTGCATTAAACAAATCAGGTTCCCACTCGCGAACGGCGCAAACCAGGTCCCATGATCGCCCGTAATAAATGGCGTATTTAGAGTCTGCTGCCACTTGAGACGATTCGTCTCGATCCGTCATGTCCTCGACGCTCAACAGGCAGTATTCAAGCCAGTCTGAGTATATTATTTTTGTGTGTATCATAGGTTTTCCTTTGAATTATCCGTGCGCCCAAAGGTGAGTTTCACCTCTGGATTTTGTGAACGATCTGCCTCGTTCAGGCAAGCTGATCGACGCTTGTAGATCCACGTAGTCAACTCCCTCTCTTGCTGCTAATTCGTCCAACATTTTTTTGGCCATTTGATGCCAATATTGTGAACCACCTCTCACTTTAAATCGCCAGCTTCCGCTTTTTGTTTTTTTCGCTTTCGCGAGTTCATCGCGGTTTGCGCGAATCCTGGATTGCTTGAATTCGTGCTGCTGGATCGCAAGTGCTGCGTCTCGCATGGCATTGATCCAATGTTTGTAATTTTGAAGTGTCATATCATTTGTATTTTGCTGCTATGCGTTCTGCTTCGGCCATTGCCTTAGCGTATCTGGATCGAGGTCCGGTTGAGTTCCAGTAATATTCACCGCACCGAATAATTTCGATGCCTCGTTTTTTGGCCATGTCCTCGCGGAGGTATTCCAACGGTTGCACGCCATCGGGCACCAACTGTACTGCTACGTATTTATCTGGGCCTTTGCTGGGCCACGCCCTACCGGATGCCTTCTGGCTTCGTGTTTCGATTATTGCTCTCATATATAGGTTTTCTTGATCAGGAGACTTGATTGACTCCTGATAGGAAAACCCACTTGCGTGGGTTGGGTTTTGGGTTAACCGTGCATTGCCTTGCGCCAAGCATCGGCTGCCGATGAATGTCCATCACGCATGACTTGCGCCAAGGTATCCATCCGATCTCGCGTGTCGTGGTCCGCAAACCACGGGAATCCCCATAGGTTGCCGTTACCGCCATGGAATTTAACCAGTCGCCACAACAATTGACTTTCTTGGCACGACCTTGATGGCACGGTTTTGCGCCATTTACCATTCCGTGAATTCAAGCATCCTGCTATGGCCTTAATCGCTTCGGTCGCGTCTGGTTTAGCGACACGGTCGCTCAGTTTGTCCATGGGCAATGCATTAAATATTGCAGTTGCTAGTTTGGTTTTTTCTGTGTTTTTCATATGTGTGTTTATCCCCATTGATCTGCCATTGCTTTGGCGATGCCTGTGTATGTTTCTGATCGTAGTTTCCACCGATCTTTTGATGGAGGCATCATGTGTACCCTAGCTTTTCGTCCCTCTACAATGTTGGTTGGTTCCAGCTTGGGTAGGTTTTTGAGCCACAAACAAGTCGCTTTGGTTTCACCATGCCCATGCTGCCACGGTTGCACGATCTGATCAGGTTTGCGCCATTTACTACTCATGATTCCGATTGGGTTTTCAATGGCTATTTTAGGCACCGTGGCGTTTGCCAACTTCATAAAAAACTCGACGGATTCTGCCTGTTCCTTGCGCTTGAATTTGAACCATCTTGCGCCGCTTGAGCAGAGGTTTGTGCATGGTGGAAATGCCAGCAGCATGTCCCATCCCTGATCGAGAACATCGAATACATTGCCCTGAATATGCTGCCCCTCTACGTCAGTCGGGAGCAGGTCGCACGACCAAGCGTCATGTCCTCGGGCCTTGAACGCATCGCGGACTTTGCCGGAATACTCACATGCGACTAATACTTTCATTGGTTCACCTCCTTGATCTTGACGGGCCATGATCCACCTCGGTTCAATTGCCGTTTGGCGTAGCGTTGTAGTTCGTGCATGGCGTCTTCCAAATTCGGTTCGTTTGTATGATCCACCTGCTCGAATTCGACTGGTCCGTGATCGTCGAATTTCCTGTATGTAACTTTGATGATCATAGTCGCACCTCCTGTGGTGCGTGTTCGATGTAGTAGGCAAGGTATTCAAGCAGGTCATCAGCCCATACGTTGCCCTCGTCATCGTGTTCGATACCCTCTACAATGTTGTCCCACGATTGACGGTTTATCAGAAGTTCCTCGCAGGGTTCTTCAGGTTTGAACCCCTGATCCGTCAACATGGCCTTAACACTGGCAACGACAGTGCGTCTGTCATCGAGGGCAAAACAATGCTTGTCCCATAAATACTCGGGATCGATCCACTCCTTGCGTGATTCATATTCCAGTGAGGCTATCATATTTGTGATGGAAACTTCCGAATGTTCGCGATGGATCGCATTGTATAACTTGGTCACACCTTCGAGAGATATATTCATATCAACTCCTCCTTGCTGAATTCACCAAACAGGTCATGGTGCGACCGTTCGAACAATAGTTCATCGATCAATTGTTCCAATGAAGTGTTTCCCATTCTATCGACGATCACCTGCACCTGCTCCTTGCTGATCTTGGTAGGGCACCCAGCTTGCAGTTGATTGTCATCCTTGCCCAAAAATCGATCCTGAAAAGTATGCCACTGATCAATAATTGCTTCACGAATTGACGATTCGATTCGCTCCTTGTGCTGATCGGGTTCTTCATGCCACGTGAATGTCACTTTGATCTGTCCATCCACTGGCTTGATTGATGCGGTGGGCCAGAGCAAATGGTAGTCATCATCTACTGGTTCAACGCGAAACGTGTGCTGCGTTGCAGGGGGATTTGGGCGGGATTCACTCAAGGTGATGTAGTATCCCCGACAGGTTGGATCTATCATAAGTTTATTTCGTTAAGGATTAATCTGGTTCGTTCGATTATGTCCTGCTTCGCTATGTAAGTGCCGATGGCACCGTCACCGCAAAACTTGTCTGAATGTGCGTAGTTTAGGAGGTCATTTGCTGCCTCTCGTATGCGCTCGATCTGAGCTTGCAGATCGTCGCGATCTGTTTGGAGTTTTTTGATGTAGTTCATAGTTTTTAGTTTGTTAATGTTCGACAAAACTAATCGCATACTTTTAAAACCCCGTCAATCCTGTTTTTTTCTTTTACATGTTTTTGTTTTTAAACGCTTGATACGCAGCATGTTGCTGCTGCTGCTCGTTTCCCTGGCGGGAACCAGGGCTAACCTGTTGAAAATCAACGGTTTACGCATCAAATCAGGTGAAGATAAAAGTGTTTGACAAAACCAATTAGTTGACCTAAATTTGACGTCCATACCAAAACCGAAACAAAAACAAAAACAAAAACATGAACGATCAAGTTATTGAAAAAGTACTGAATTATATCTCTGCAAAAGCAGAAGCGAATCCAAGTCATTATGGCTGGGTGGAGCTGTATGAAACGACTGGTAAATCAGATGTTGAATACTTATTAGACGGGGTAGTGGGTTGGTCTAAAATTGTCTCAAAATTAAACTCCATAGCCCAACTCGGTTCTGATATGCATACCGAGAGAAACCCAGTTTGGTTAAGAGATGAATCCATGTGACCAAAAACCAAAAACCAAAAACCAAAAACCAAAAACCAAAAACCAAAAACCAAAAACCAAAAACCAAAATGAACGCAGAAAAATACAGAGCATTGATCGGAAAAATCCTGATCACCATTCCCCGAAAACATTGGCAAGGTCATGTTCACGAGTTGACAGAGGACACACACTTTTCATGGGAATTCCTGCAATGGTTCAGGATTCACGACAACTCTAAATATTACACTATGGAACAATTAAAAGATTGGTGTATTGAAGAGAGCTTAACACTTGACGCAATGATCGAGTCATTGGCTTCAGATATAATCCTTGACCAATTAGAGGTGGAATTCGATAGAGCTATAACCATTTATAAACTTGGGAGGAACGACGCATGAAACTGTCAGAACTACACTCATTGACCGGTGGCTTGTCCAAACCCAGCAAAATGCCATGTCATGGGTACAGCATTCCGGCATCGGCATGCAAAACCGGCTCAAAGCTAAGAGCCATTCCAAATTCCACTTGCAGTTCATGCTATGCATGTAAAGGCCGGTATACATTCGCCAACGTGCAAGATGCGTTGCATCGCCGGTTAGATTCTATCACCCAATCCGATTGGGTGGATTGGATGGTTACCTTAATTGGACGCAAGGAGAAAAGCGGTTACTTTCGGTGGCATGATTCCGGTGATTTGCAATCCATGGATCACCTTCAAGACATCATCGAAATTGCAAACCGTTTGCCGGATATTCGCTTTTGGATTCCTACCAGAGAGGTAGGATTGATGCGTCAATTCATTCGTGAGTATGGACCACAAGCGATCCCTGAAAATCTAACTATCAGAGTATCTGCAACCATGGTGGGAGGTGATGCGGTATCAATCGAGGGATGTCATGAATCCAGAGTTGACACACAAGGCACTTGTCCCGCACCTAAGCAAGGCAATGTTTGCGGAGATTGTCGCGCATGTTGGGATAAGTCCGTGCAGACTGTAACCTATTCACTCCATTGATATGATCAAAGATCTTTTGTGTGCCATTGTTGCGGCACTTGCTTTTGTTGCAATCTGGATTCTTGCAGCGGTAATTTAAAAGCCAAACCAAACCACTACAAACCAACCTGCAAAGGTTGGTTTTTTTTGTGCCCATGGGCAAAGCGTGCGTCTGTAATAGGATCACACTTTGCCCCTTATTTTTGATCCCGATGTCCTGGCTAACATTCCTGGATGCGTCTATCAATATTAGACATACCCAATAAATGTTAGGCTCGTCTAACATTTCAAACTGGTAGGATTTCGTTTTGTATGACAAGTTTCATGTATGGCAATGCCAAGCAAAATAGATGATTCGATCTTGTTGGAACTAATTTCAAAGGGATTAAATCAGAAGCAAATATCAGAATATTTTGGCGTACGTCCTTCCAGTGTACGCTCTAAAATCCAAACTTGCGCCAAACGGGATCCACGATATTTGGAAGGATTTGGACGCAAACAAGAGATCTTAACCGACGAAAACGCATCTATCAGTAATCGTTTAGATTCATATGCTCTTAAGATGTTCACAGATGCAGGCAACGTGCTAAAGCGACTGCAAACCACACCGATTCCAGACGATGTGCCAAGCATGATTCAACGCAGTGATTTGCAGTTGAAAGGTTTACAGATTGTTGAAAAGGTCCAAAAGCTCTTAGGCATGAATGAATCCGATTCACCACGCAATATTCAAGTGAATCAGATCACAACCCTATTAGCACCACCGAACACAACAAACCAAAAGTCACAAGTTGTTGATGTTTAGTAGTTTACCTGGATTGTTGGTTGTTCTTTTCAAAAGATCATTGAAGGGGGAGGGGGAGGGTAAAAATATTTT
>Ga0208793_1001684_pt1 | contig 12325 bp, 16 predicted proteins | sample 17_taG_FD_184092 | JGI IMG/M metagenome (GOLD analysis project Ga0208793, IMG submission 184092) | Marine viral communities from the Subarctic Pacific Ocean - 17_ETSP_OMZ_AT15314 metaG (SPAdes) (version 2) | ecosystem: Environmental > Aquatic > Marine > Oceanic | place: Pacific Ocean | collected...
CCAGCAAGAACAGCAAATGCAGCAAAACCAGCAGATGATGGAAGACCCTGTGGTGCAAATGCAGCAACGAGAGTTGCAGCTTAAAGAGATGGAAGCACAGGGCAAGATGATGATGGAGCAGGCAAGGATGCAGCTTGATGCTCAGAAGGCTATGGCGAAGGCAAGCCTAGACCAAGAGAAGCTTAGTCAGGAAATGCAGCTTGAGCAGGCTAAATTGGCGGTCAGGATCTCTGAAGACAACGACCAAGGTCAGCTAGAAAGCAAACGCATCGCCTCAAAGGAACAAGTCGAAGGCGCGAAGCTAGGCGTTGAGATTATGAAGGATATTATGCGTGAGTAGCTTCTCTGAGAACAACCTGTTTGAGCATATTCGGAAAATTATCAGGCTTCAGATGAACGAACACGCCGACCATATCAGCGGCGGGGGTTGCAAAAACTTTGAAGAGTATTCAAAATGCTGTGGTATTATTGAAGGGTTAGCAATAACGGAGCGAGAAATACTCGACCTACAAGCGAAATACGAAGAATCATAACGCCGCATAGGCGGTGCAAGCGACTCTGGACGCTTTTTCCAGTGCAAAGGAAAGCCTAATGGAAGCATTAGTAAAAGAAATCGAGACAGAAGAGTCTCGCAAGGCGAATCAGTTGCCTGATCCGAAAGGATATAAAATTCTGATCGCGCTGCCAGATCCTGAAAAGGAATTCGATGGCGGCATCCTCAAGTCTAACAAAACTCTCTACGAAGAGGAGATCGGATCTATCGTTGGGTTTGTCACCAAAATGGGGCCAGACTGTTATAACGATGAGAGAAGATTTCCATCTGGGCCTTTCTGCTCAGAAGGGGACTGGATCTTGATGCGCTCTTACAGCGGCACAAGATTTAAAGTCCACGGAAAAGAGTTCAGATTGATCAATGACGACAGCGTTGAAGCTGTTATCGAAGATCCAAGGGGGATTGTTAAGGCATGAGTGAGCAACAGGTAGATGTAGAGCGAATGTCCGACGAGGATAGATTTTTTGGTGTACGCACCAAGATAGGCGGTCAGCAGGAGGAGCTTGTTGAAGAAGCTAATGATGGAGCTGTTGAGGTTGCATCGGAAGCAGAAGACGGCGAACTGACTGACGACGAACTATCTAAGTACGGCAAAAAAGTCCAGAAAAGGATTAACAAGCTTAAATACGATTCTCATGAAGAGAGGCGTAAAAGAGACTCTGCGGTTGCCGAGCGGGACGAAGCTTATCGTGTCGCCCAGCAAATCGCAGAAAAGAACAGGGAGTATGAATCCCTGATAGGTAGAGGTGAGCAGGCTTTAATCGGTCAGATTAAAGAACGCGCCGCGCTATCTGTTGAGCAGGCTAAAGAGCAGTACCGTCAAGCTTACGAGGAAGGCAACACAGATAATGTGGTTGAGGCCCAGCAAGCTTTGAACAAGGCAACAACGGAGCTAAGTGAAGCTGATCGTTATGCCCAGAGTGCTGCGAATCAACAGGCTCAGCAGCAACAACAGGAGCAGGCTTGGGCGCAGCAGCAACAGCAGTTCCCGCAGCCTCGACAACAACCGCAACAACCGCAACAACCCGACCCTGAGACTCAGGAGTGGGCGGCGGGAAACCCTTGGTTCATGGCAGAAGGTCATGAGGCGATGACCTCACTTGCTTACGGCAAACATGCAGAGTTAGTGAATCAGGGTGTAAAGCCTAATTCTCCTGAATATTTCAGGCAGATTGATGAAACGGTTAGACAAGCGTTTCCAAATTATGATTGGCAGGTTGGGAATTCCCAGCAAGAGCGAGCTTCGACTGCCGGTCAGCCTTCGATGGTGGTGGCCCCCACAACTAGAAATAATGGGGCCAAACCTCGCACAGTGAAGCTTTCGCCATCCCAACGCTCTCTCGCTAAGAGGCTGGGATTAACGGACGAACAATATGCCAAATATGTTTAATTGGGAGATCACCAATGGCTGAAGAGCGCACCCCTAGAGATGTACAAGAAAGAGATAGTGATGTCAGACCAAGCGATTCTTGGAAACCTGCTTCTGTAATACCCGACCCCGAGCCACAAGATGGCTGGGTTTTTCGTTGGGTCAGGACAAGTATTCTAGGTCAGACAGATGCAACTCATACGTCCAGAATGTTTCGGGAAGGTTGGGAGCCTGTAAGGTCTGAAGACCATCCAGAACTCATGCTGGAGTCCGATATGGGTTCTAAATTCAAGGGCAACATTGAGGTTGGCGGTTTGCTTTTATGCAAAGCACCGGAAGGAAAGATGCGGGCAAGATCCGAGCATTTCCAAAAGGTGGCTGACAACCAGATGGAGTCTGTTGATAACAACTATCTCAGAGAAAATGACCCTCGTATGCCGCTCTTAGATCCTGAGAGAAGTACGAGGACAACATTCGGCAGAAACTAACCCTTGGGTGGGGTGGTTTCTTAACATAGGAGGTCATATATATGGCTACTTCTGCTACCCCAAATGGGGCGGAACCTGTTAACACGCTAAGTGCTAGTGGTTCGTACTCCGGTAAAGTAAGGCACATGAAGATTGCTAGTGCTTACGGCACTGCTATCTTCTACGGTGATTTCGTCAAGCTAGTTGCGGCTGGCACGGTTGAGAAAGCCGCAGTAACAACTGCTGTTGTTGCTGGTACGGTTGGTATCTTTGTGGGATGTTCCTACACTGACCCATCTACAAGTCAATTAACATTCAACCAGCAATATCCTGCCTCTACAACGGCTTCGGATATTATGGCGTATGTTGTTGACGATCCTAAGTTAGTGTTCAAAATGCAGGCTGATGAAGCTATTGCCCAAACGGGTCTTGGCAACAACGTATCTGCGGTTAGCACAGCAGGATCAACAGCAATCGGACGTAGTAAGAACGCCTTAGACGGCGGCTCTATTGCTACGACAAATTCACTTCCACTCCGCGTCCTTGAGTTTGTAGAAGGCCCGAGCAGCACGGTAGGCGACACCTACACCGACTGTCTTGTGACCTATCTGCCCTTGAGTCATGCGTATGAAACCAAGCTAGGAGTCTAATCAATGGCTATTTCAAGAGCGCAAATGTTGAAAGAACTCCTGCCGGGGCTTAACGCCTTATTTGGTTTGGAGTATGAAAAGTATGAGGACGAGCATGATCTCATTTATGAGACTGAAAGCTCTGATCGTTCTTTTGAAGAGGAAGTAAAGCTTAGCGGCTTTGCTGCCGCCCCTGTGAAGAATGAAGGTTCTGCAATCTCTTATGATTCAGCACAAGAATCCTTCACGGCACGATACAACCATGAAACGATTGCTATGGGTTTTGCTATAACCGAGGAAGCGATGGAGGATAACCTCTACGACTCGCTTTCTGCGCGATATACAAAGGCTCTGGCACGGGCAATGGCTTACACTAAGCAGGTCAAGTCTGTTAACCCGCTGAATAACGGTTTCACCAACTCCTACCAATCAGGTGATGGTGTTAACTTGTTTACAGCAAGCGGTGACGGCGTAACCGGCGGTGACGGTCACCCTCTCGTTTCAGGTGGTAAAAATGACAACCGTCCTTCAACGGCGGCTGACCTCAACGAAACATCTCTGGAGAATGCAATTATTGATATTGCTGCCTTCACAGATGAAAGAGGTTTGTTGATCGCTGCTAGGCCAAGACGTTTGATTGTGCCGCCCGCTTTGATGTTTACAGCAGATCGTTTGCTTGAAACAACGCAGCGAGTGTCAACTTCAGATAATGACATTAACGCTATCCGCAACATGGGAGCAATCCCTGAAGGGTATGCAGTTAATCACTATCTGACTGATACAAACGCCTTCTATATCATCACTGATATACCTAACGGGTTGAAGCATTTCGAGCGTACTTCGCTGGAAACTTCAATGGACGGTGACTTCGATACGGGTAACGTGCGCTACAAGGCGCGAGAGCGTTACAGCTTCGGCGTATCCGATCCTCTGGGAATCTACGGATCTCCCGGCTCAAGCTAAACACTCGGGGGGCTTTGCCCCCCTTTTGTTTTAATCCTGACTGAGTGTTTCATGTGAAACCTTAGACACTAGCCACGACAGGAGAACCTAATGGCTAATTCCACTTTTTCCGGGGCAGTACGTTCCGAGAATGGATTTAAATCTATTACAAAAAATTCCACTACAGGTGCAATTACTGTAGAGGCTACTTACGACACTCGCCCTAATTTTCGGATCACGGTAGACAATTCCACCTTTAATACGGGTGGTGCTGTTACAGATACGTTAACTATTGACGAATCCGGTACGCTGTTTAATGTTGATGGTACTGGGGATATTGTTGTCAATATGCCAGCACTGTCCACTGCTAATGTAGGAACTACTTATGAGTTTCTGGTAACGACAGCGGTAGGCGGCAGCAAAACAGTTACTTTTGTTCTGCCGGGATCTGGGGTTTCAAATTTCTATGGCGCACTTTCTCTGATGGGCGGTACAGCGGCTAATCCTGCGAGTGATGTCGCCGGGGATACCCTGACACTGGTTAACTCCACAGTTGTTAACTCCAGAGTTTCTTTGACTTGTGTTGCAGATGACGGAACCAACTCAACTTGGAAGGCAGAGGCACTTGCTTCCCCGATAGCAACTATTGCTTAAACTGCAAATTGAATAGCTGGTTGCGGGTATTCTCGCAGCCGCTGTTCTGTTGCATATAACCCTATGGGAGCGAGGTGTACAAATGGCTGATGCAGTAGCCACACAAACAATACAAGATGGCGGCAAGACCGCTATATTTCGCTTTACCAATGTCAGCGATGGCTCAGGTGAAAGCGCAGTAACCAAAATAGATGTTTCGGGCTTATCGAGCGACCCAATGTCTGGTGCCGCTTGCTCTGGCGTAACGATTCAAAAGATCTATTACTCCACTATTGGTATGGGCGTAAAGATATTTTTTGATGCCACGACTGATGTCCTTGCTTGGCAGCTTAATGCTGACTGGGCAGACACAATAGATTTCACTGACTTTACCGGCATTCCCAATAACGCGGGTTCCGGCAAGACAGGTGATGTACAGTTTACTACTGTGGGCCATTCTAGCGGCGATGTGTACAACATCGTTATGCAGGTATCAAAGAGTTACGGCTAATGAAGTCTTCTGAGGCGCGTAAGAAGAAGAGGAAAGGCTAGATGGCAACGAGCGGCACATATACGTTTGACCTTGATCTTGCTGACGTAATGGAAGAAGCCTTTGAAAGGGCGGGCACAGAACTCAGGAGCGGCTACGACTACAAGACAGCAAGAAGAAGCTTAAACCTGCTGATGCTTGAGTGGCAAAACCGTGGCCTTAATCTTTGGACGGTTAGAAATACAACCCAAGCCCTGACGGCTGGGACAACCGCTTATGCTCTGGATGCTGATGTTTTGGACATTGTAGAGGCATCTATCAGGACAGACTCTGGGAGTGTCACAAGTCAATTTGATCAGTCGATGACCAGAATCTCTGTTAGTGACTACTCACAGCTTTCCAACAAGCTGACCCAGAGCAAGCCCCTTCAGTATTACGTTGAAAAAAAGCCAGAGGGAATTACCGTTCATCTTTGGCCTTCCCCTGACAGCCAAGAGACATATACCTTTGCGTATTACTACATGCAGAGGATAGAAGATACTGGTAGTCCCGCATCCAACAACATGGATGTCCCTGCCAGATTTTTACCCTCTTTAGTGTCAGGTCTTGCCTATCAGCTTAGCATGAAGTACCCAGAAGCTGCGGCTAGAGCGCAGCTCCTTAAAGCCGATTACGAGGAGCAGTTTACTATTGCTGCGGATAGCGACAGAACCAAGGCTTCTCTCTTTATATCGCCGGGAGGTTATCAGTTTTGAGCAGATTTGCTAAAGGTGATTATGCTTACGGCATTTGCGACATGACCGGCTTCAGGTACAAGTTAAAAGATCTTGTGCCCGAGATTGTTAATCAAAGACCCACAGGTTTCCGCGTTGGGAAGGATGTTGTTGACAAGGATCAACCTCAGTTACAACTGGGGAAGGTTAAGGTTGATGACCCCAGACCCTTGAGAGACCCAAGACCAGACAGGGCGGCTGATGAGAGTCGAGAGCTTTTTGCTTGGAACCCCGTTGGTGGTGGTGATGCAGCTTTCGGCAGTGTAACGGTCGGTCTGGACATAGAGGCAGAGGCTGGCAAGGTAACTGTAACGACGAGTTAAGGAGAACATTTGTCATGGCAAAGTTAGAAGTTTTTCAAAACGGGAATTTTTCTTCGGGAGATCCTGCTTACCAAATAGGCACTAAATACAAAGACGGCGAGTACGGCGAGTACGGCGAATATGACATTGTTGTTTTTGACCCAATGACTAAGAGCCAAGCAGAAAAAAGATTGGCTGAAATGCAGCCTGCCGTGGCCCCTAAGAAGAAAAAGGTGAAGTTTTTGGACTCGCTTACTAAAAAACCGGCCCCTAAAAAGAAAGCACCTAAGCTAAAAATACCCTCTAAGGCTGAGCTTGAGCTTCTTACTAAAGCAGATCTGGAAAAAGAAATGCGTAAACATGGGTTAGAGCTGGATCGTAGGGAGACTAAAGGCGCTCTTATCAAACAATCTGTAGCCTTTTTAAAAGGCAAATGAATTATGGCTTGGACATTCACAACACTTAAAAATGCGCTGCAAGATTACTTAGAGACCACTGAGACAACCTTTGTCAGCAATTTGCCGGTAATCATTACGCAGGCAGAAGACAGGATACTCAAGTCTGTACAGCTTCCAGACTTTAAGAAAAACAGCACCGGCTCTATAACGAGCGGAACCGAATATTTGACAGCGCCATCAGATTTTTTGGCCCCTTATTCCTTAGCTGTCGATAATAGCGGGTATGAGTTTTTGCTCTTTAAAGATGTTGGGTTTATCCGAGAGGCTTATCCGTCTAGCTCAACGACCGGGACACCAAAGTATTACGGACTGTTTAACGCAGACAGCTTTATTCTTGGCCCAACCCCCAATGCTAGTTTAACGGCAGAGCTTCATTATTTTTACAAGCCAGAATCAATTACAACTGCATCGGCTGGCACAAGCTGGCTGGGAGATAATGCGGAAAGCACACTATTGTATGGTTGCTTGCTTGAGGCTTACACCTTCTTAAAGGGAGAGCCTGACCTGTTGCAACTTTATGCGACCAGATATGAGGATGCCCTTGCCAAGCTTAAAGGGCTGGGAGAAGGGTACGACACCACAGATAGTTATAGGTCTGGCGCTGTCAGGCAGGCGAGGCTGTAATGATTGAGTTTTCTAAATCTGAAGCTGGAAATGTTGGCGTGGTAACAACAAGCAATGGCGGTCTTTCGACAGACCACTGGGCTGAAAGAGCTACGAATACTATTGTTAGCGTTGGCTCCCAGAGCCATCCAGCTATTGCGGAGCAGGCAAATGCCTTTAAAGAAGATGTATTTCATGTAGTAAAGTATTACATGGAACAGGCGGTCAAAAGCAGCAAGACAACAACGATTGCAGAGCTTGAGCAGTCTGATTATTTTGATATGGCAGAAATTCTGAGGAAAATGTAATGGCAATCACACAAGCGGTCTGCACTAGTTTCAAGCAGGAACTATTGCAAGGCATACACAACTTTACTAACGGTAGTGGCGGCGGCACAAGCACCACTACGGGATCTGGCAACGCATTTAAGATTGCTTTGTATACCAGCAGTGCTTCTCTTGGTGCTTCGACTACAGCTTATAGCTCTTCTAATGAGGCCAGCGGCACTGGGTATAGCGCGGGAGGAGCGGCGTTAACCAATGTTACACCGACGACCTCCAGCACCACCGCTCTTACAGACTTTGTTGATGTAACTTGGTCAAGCTCCAGCGTTACCGCAAGAGGAGCGGTGATTTATAATTCTTCCACTACGGGAGGATCGGCAAACAGGGCAGTTTTAGTATTAAACTTTGGTTCTGATAAATCTTCATCGAGCGGGGATTTTACCATTACGTTCCCAACCGCTGATTCAAGTAGTGCGATTATTAGGATTGCCTAAGCATGGCTGACGCTAATGTTACCTTTGAGGGCTGGGGTAGTATTACCCAAGGCTGGGGAAGTGGCGGCTGGGGGCAAGATGTAGCCTTTACAGAACTCACTAGTGCTATTGGTAGTGTTACTGTTGTTGAAGGCGCTGGGGTCACTGTCACTGCTTCGGGAGTCGCAGGAACGTCAGCAGTTGGTAGCGTTACTGTTGGCGAAGGCTCAGGGGTTACTGTTACCGTTACTGGAAACTCTGTTACTGCAACCGCAGGTAATACTACAGAAACCGCAGGCGGCGGCGTATCAATAGGAGTTACAGGCACAGTGGTCACTGCGTCCGGCGGCGGGGTAAACGTCTGGAGCGTTGTCCCGACATCACAAACACCAAGCTGGTCAGAGGTTAGTACATCGCAAACACCAAATTGGACAGAGATAGCAGCATAGCTTTGCTGTTAACAAGTTAAGAGGAACAACATGGCTACATACGTCAATAACCTACGGCTAAAAGAAATAAGTACTGGGGACGAATCGGGAACGTGGGGCACAAGCACCAATACCAACCTAGAACTGATAGGTCAGGCATTGGGCTATGGAACAGAGGCGATCACAACTAACGCCGATACCCATGCCACTACCATTGCCGATGGTTCAGCCGATGAAGGCAGAGCGTTAATGCTCAAGTACACCGGCACATTGGACTCTACCTGCACGATCACGCTAGGCCCAAATACTGTAAAGAAGGTTTGGATTATAGAGAATGCAACCTCTGGCTCTCAATCAATCGTTATTAGTCAGGGTAGTGGTGCCAATGTCACAATAGCCAGTGGTCGCACCGCTGTGGTGTATTCCGATGGGGCTGGTTCCGGGGCAGCTATTGTTGATGCCTTGACGGACTTAACCGTTACTGACTCTCTAACCGTTGGAGGAACTACTCTTACTATCGGGGACGCAGCGGCGGAAGATACCAAGTTAGTCTTTGATGGCAACGCTAAAGATTTTTATGTGGGTTTGGATGACTCAGCAGACAAGCTGGTTATCGGAGAAGGCTCTACCGTTGGGACTAACAGCATCCTTACGATAACGGATGACACGGTTACATTAGGGGATGGTGCTGCTGTTGATACCGCCCTGATCTATGACGGTAATGCCAAGGACTTTTATATCGGTCTGGATGACTCAGCCGACAAATTAGTTATTGGAGAAGGCTCTACTGTTGGCACAAATAACATCCTTACGATCACTGACGATACTGTTACTGTGGGGGATGGCGCGGCGGCTGATACGGCTATCGTTTATGACGGCAACGCTAAAGACTTTTATATTGGTCTGGACGATTCCGCCGACACCTTAGTGATTGGTGATGGTTCTACTGTAGGCACCAACAGCATTCTTACTCTTACCGATGACTCTGTCACTGTGGGTGACGGCGCAGCGGTTGATACCAAAATTGTCTACGATGGTAACGCCAAGGATTTTTACATTGGTTTAGACGATTCCGCAGATACGCTGGTTATCGGTGACGGCTCTACGGTTGGCACTAACAGTATCCTCACCCTTACAGATGACTCGGTCACCATAGGGGATGGCGCAGCCGTTGACACTAAAATAGTTTTTGACGGTAACGCCCAAGACTTTTATGTAGGACTCGATGACTCGGCTGATGACTTAGTAATTGGTCTGGGGTCTACTGTAGGGACTACCCCGGCGATTCATATTGATGAGAACCAAGTTGTTAAGTTTGAAGCTGCCATTACAGAACAATCACCTACCGCACTTACATCAGGCACAACGGTTGCGTTAGATGTAAGCGATGGCTCCGTTTTCTCAATAACGCTGGCTCATAACATAGGCACATTTAACTGGACTAGCCCAGCAGCATCGGGATATGTGTCTTCTTTTATATTAAAAGTTACTCAAGATGGAACCGGGAGCCGAACCATTACATGGCCCTCTAGTGTAGATTGGGCTTCAGCGACTGCGCCCACGCTTTCTACGGGTGCTGCCGATGTGGATGTATTTGTTTTCTTCACCATTGACGGCGGAACAATTTACTACGGCTTCACCGCTGGACAGGATATGAGTTAATGAGTGGTGCAACTAAAATATTGATGGGTAGTGGTGGTGTTGATCTACCAAGCGATGATGAGTTTGATAACGTCAGTTTTCTAAGCCACTTTGACGGCTCTAACAACGGCACTAATATTGCTTATGACGATTCATCAGCCAGCAACCATACAGTGTCTCTTACCGGAACTCCCCAGCAAGGAACCTTTAGTCCTTTCTCCAGAGTAGATGGTGAGTGGTCAAATTGGTTTGACGGAACTAATGATGTATTTTACTTAGATGCCTCCTCTGGATCTGATTTTAATTTTGGAACTGGGGCTTTTACCATTGAGGGGTGGTTTTACAACGAAGGTACTACTGCAAACTGGGCTTATCCCCTTGCCGCAGGTAATATGCTGCAATTCTATGTATACCTAAACGCTCGAATACTTTTTAACATGACCTATTCTGAAGGCGGGGCATCAGCTTTTTCTTTAGAAGGTACGCCGGGGGGAAGTAGTGGTTCATTACCCCTTAATCAGTGGCACCATTGGGCAGTAACAAAAGAAGGGTCTAATGCTTCAGTTTTATTAAACGGGACAAGAAACGCCACAAGCTCAAGTGTAAGCGGAACTTTTTCAGCTCCAACTGGGAACATGTTCGTCGGAGGTTTTGATTCTGGTGCTTCATATGGCCTTGGTGGTTATATGTCTAATGTTCGCATCGTCAAAGGCACCGCAGTTTATGATCCTACCTCTAGCAGTTGTACTGTCCCAACATCAGCACTTACTGCGGTTTCAGGAACAGTGTTATTGACCTGTCAATCTAACCGATTTAAAGATAACTCTTCGTCAGCCCATGCACTAACAACACAAGGAGTTCCAGAAGTTAAAGCCTTTACCCCGTTTCTGACTAGCAAGGTATATGACCCAGCGGTCAATGGGGCGAGTGCTTTTTTTCTTGGTCACGGCACAGCAACAGAGCTTCTTGTTGATGCCACAGGTAGTGATTTTACCTACGGCACTGGGGCTTTTACCATTGAGGGTTGGTATTACTGGAGTAGTGGTGCTTCAAGCTATTACCCGTTTATATATGCAATGGGTAACATGATTCAGTTTTATAGGAACGGGGCTAATACCCTTTGGTATTTAAAATTAGATGAAGACGCTGGGTCTTGGGAAATGAGCGCAACTGTGGCAGCAGGTACTGTTGAGAATCAGTGGAATCATTTTGCAGTAACAAGATCAGGGTCTGATTTGTCAGTTTTCATAAACGGAGTAAGAGTCGCAACTGAATCAAGCGTAAGCGGCTCTTTTGATGGAGCTTCTGGTGGAGGGGATTCAGATGACATGTACCTTGGCGGTCACATGCACAACAGTACCCATTATCCCTTTGGTGGGTATTTAAGTGACTACCGCATCCTGAAAGGAACAGCATTATATGACCCTACTTCTAGCACCTGTACTGTCCCAACAGCACCCCTAACAGCAATCACCAACACCAAGCTCCTGCTCAACATGGCTGACGGGCAAGCACTTGATAGTTTTGCACAGAATAATATGTTGTTAGTCGGTAATGCCGACACCAGCACTTCTCAACAAAAGTTTGGCACAGCTTCTTTGGCTTTAGATGAAACTGGGGATTATGTAACTCTTCCTCATGGAAATTTTGAGTCTTTTGGTACAGGCAATTTTACTATTGAGTGTTTTGTTAGGTTCGCAGCAAGCACTGTAGGTAATGGGCAGGGACTTTTTCAACTTTCTAACGGCTATTTAAATACAACAACGCGAGGGCCAGCCGCAGGGGGTGATAATGCCACTGGTAGATGGTCAATCTATTATGGCACATCCATACTTACTCACGGGAGTATAGTTCCAAGCACAGACACTTGGTATCACGTTGCTTATGTAAGAAACTCTGGAACTACAAAATTATATGTTGATGGAACTGAAATATTATCAGTAAGTGATTCTACTGATTATACAGATACTTATTTTACAATAGGCGGTTGGTATACCACAGATTATCTTTTAAACGGCTACATTGACGAATTTAGAATCAGCCATGTAGCTCGTTACACCAGCGACTTCACCCCAACGACAGAAGCATTCCCAGACAAAGGACAATAATGATAATGAAAATAGCACAACTAGATGGTTCTAATATTGGGGATATTGCAGATTGTAAAGTTTTGTACCCCAACACCAGCTTTCCTAAAAGCGGCCCTGATGCAGATTGGTTATCGACTAACTCCTGCGCTGAAGTTGTTACTTTTTTAGCTTTTAATCCTGCTACGCAAAA
>Ga0208793_1001688_pt1 | contig 12310 bp, 14 predicted proteins | sample 17_taG_FD_184092 | JGI IMG/M metagenome (GOLD analysis project Ga0208793, IMG submission 184092) | Marine viral communities from the Subarctic Pacific Ocean - 17_ETSP_OMZ_AT15314 metaG (SPAdes) (version 2) | ecosystem: Environmental > Aquatic > Marine > Oceanic | place: Pacific Ocean | collected...
TTTTGCCTCTGTTGAGACGTTCTCATTCAAAACTGCAGGTAAATATTTCTTAAATGCAGATTTTAAATTAGTTGTTTTTACTGTTTCAAGTAAATCAACCATAACTGTACGCTTATCTTTGCCTAGAGGCGATAAAAGACTTTCCATGACCTTGTTTCGGTCCATTCTGTCTTCTAGCACTTTCTTTGCAGTTTCGGCGCTTGAAATGGCTTCTTCTTTTTCAGTAATTGTTGCTTCTAATTTAGCAATCTCAGTTGCAGATTCTTCTAATTTTTTAGTAATCTTAGCAACTTCAGTACCTTCACTTAGTTGTGAGGTCATGAATTCGCCTGCGAATGTTTCAAAAATTTTACGGCCAAACTCGTTTTCTTTAGCCGCTTGGATGTCCTCTTTAAGAACAGCCAATTCAGAACGTAAAGCAGTTTCAATAGTCTTTTCGACTAGTTCTGCTGAACGCTTGATAAATGAATCCTTAGTTTTAGTAAGAATTTCTCTACCTTCTGCTACCATGCGTACTTTAGTTTCTACTAAATCACGCTTATCATCATGGAATTCCGCAAGTTCACGTGAAAGTTGTTTAACAACGAAGTCTTTAGTTCTATCTAAATGTTCGTTAACTTTAGCACGGTCGTCACGTAATTCTTTAACTTCATTTGCTAATTGAGAAGTAATGAATTTTTCAAGGAGCGATGCATGTTCAGAAATTGCTTTCTTATATGCAACACGTTCTGCGATTAGGGCTTCACGGTCAGTTTTGAACTCATCCATTTCAGTTTTGATTGCTGATGAAAGCATGTTATCCATGGCTTCTACAATCACTGATTTGTCATGTTCAAACTTCTGTGCGAACTCTTCACGCAACTCGGCTGTTATCTCCTCTCTTGCTTCATTTATTTGTGCTTCCCAAGCCTCTGATATTTGAGTTGAAACTTCTTCACCTATAATATCAGACTCAAGAAGGCCAGCAAGGATTTCATTTGTTGCCATTGTTGGTTCTCCTTCTTCTATTAAAGTTTAAGTTCTCTAATGAACTTAACTATTTCTTTTGACAAGTACTTTTGTGCAGACTTGTCGTTTTGAACACTTTGGGCTAGTTTCCAAGTATCGTAACCGCCGTTCATGTTCATTAATCCTTCGTATATTGCTTTTGGATATGCGTCCGGGGCACTTGGCTGTGCCACAATATCGACAGTGATAATTTCATAGTTGCTCACTTTACCAGCGTGGTCAACTTCACCAGAACCACGAGACGAGACACCTAAAGTGGCACCTGATTCGATTAATGTTCTGATAATGTTACCCATTGGTGTAGGAACAATTTTAAGTTTACCAAAGCCGTTTGCACCATCCATCCACATATTTTCAATTATATGCGAAACTCTATCAACATTCACTGTTAATTCTGGTGGGTGGTCGCATTCACCTAACACTGGAAATCCTTCTTTAATTCTTTTTTGAACTGATTCCACTGCTTTGGCTATCTCGTTTACCGGATACATTCTTTGGTTAGCATTCTTAACGTCACCTTGGACGAAAATGCCTTCCATGAACATATTCTTTTCACCCGCCTCATTCTCAACGATTTTTGATTTAACGTTTGCTTGATTATGTGTATATTTTTCAATAAGAACGGTCATTGGTTTCTCCTAAAAGAGTTATATTACTTAGGCTTTCTTCGGTGCTGGTGCTTTCTTGTTACCAACTGTGTTTACATTGCCTGTTTTCATATCTTCTGCTTTTGCTGAACCGCCTGATGTGTTACCGTCATTTTGTCCAACTGGTTTTGCACCACTTTCGTCTGCGCCACCTTTAGTTGCTAATGGTGAAGAACCTTCGCCATTGTCGCCTTCTTTAGCAGATGCTGGAATTGTATATTCTTCCAACTTCTCTTCTTCTTCGTTTTCGTCTAAATCTTCAGATGCGGCTTCTTCAACGGCTTCTTCTTCAGTTTCTTCAGTTTCAATAACTTCTTCTACTGATTCTTCCATTTCAGGCTCTTCAATATCTAAATCGATATCACCCATGTCCATGTCCATTTCTTCGCCATCATCTTCTGCATCGTCTTCACCAGCCATAATTTTTTCAAATTCTGCTTCTAGGTCAGATAACGCTGATTCTAAATCTTCAACTCTGTCTTCAATTTCTTCCGCTGGCTCTTCATCACCCATTTCTAGGTCTTCTTCAGCATCATCGTCAGACATATCTTCATCGTCAAACATTTCTTCTGTTTCAATTTCATCAGAATCTTCTTCGATATCATCGTTTAAAGATTCGATTTCTTCTGATTCTTCAATTTCCTCAAGTTCTTCTTCTACAACTGTGTCGCTTTCGTTAAGAGAATCCTCGTGGATTTGTCGTGCTTGTTCAACAACAAAGTCATGTAAAAGCGATTCGGCTTTTGCAGTCTCTTCGTTGATTAACAATTCTAGCACTTGTTCTAGTGTACTTCTTGACATTATAAGTCTCCTTAATAATCTTTTAATAGCCACTACAATTGCGGCAGGGTTATAGAAACAAGCAATGCGCCAATTTGCCACAAAGTGAGTTTCATACACAAGTATTTATAGGGATTATGTCGGGATATTGGGAAAATACTCGGAAACGAGCATTTTTTTCGGTTTTCTCACCGAACTTAAGATATTTAGTAAGTTTTAATATTATTTAAAACTATACTTAATAATGAAATTTACAACGTTATAAGTCGAGTGCGCCGCCGCCAGCAGGTGCTTCATCTGAAGAACCGCCGTATTGCTTCTGAACTTGTTCGTTCTCAGACGCTTTCTGAAACTTCCTGTACTCTCTTATCTTTCTAAGTTTAGAAAGATGCTCAAGGGTCAAGCGAATTTTACGAGTGTCTTCTAAATCAATAGCAGTAAACTCGTCTTCTTCTGGCGAATAGTTTTCATTTATTTCAATATATTTCATACTAGTATTTATACATTCTCGTCAGTTTCTGGTTCGGCATTCTCATCACCAGAAATTACTGAATCGTCAGTAATTTCGTCATCTAAGTCATCTGCGTCAAAATCGCTATCATCAAAGTCACCGCCTGAAGGTCCTGGAGATGCTCCAACACCTTTAAGACCATCTTCACTTCCTTGAAGTGGGTCTTCAACATCACGTTCTTCTTTCCATAACATCGAGTTTTCTAAGATTTCTTCTTCAGATAATCCTAAGAAACGTTTCATTGCAAAACGCTTACTGATGTAATCTGCGCCTTCGACACTCGTAAACACATTCATTGCTACTTGGTCTACTTCTGCTTGACGATACTTACCGAAGTTCTGAACAACATTAAATGATAAGTCGAAAGAACTGCTTTCAATTAAAACACCACGATGTTTTAAGAACATCTTAAACTCTTTATCTAATTCTTCAACAATAAGTTGTTGTAGTCTTTCACAGTATTTTGTAAATCTAAACTCTTGTATCATTGCTGTGCCAGTTCTACCATCGTTAAATGCAGAACCATTTGCATCCATACCACCCAAGTAACTTGGTGGGACACGCAAACCTCTTAATAGTTTATCATTAAAGAACTTCAAGTCATCAATTTGACCTAAGTTTTCACCACCTGGAAGTGTTTCAACTTTAGAACCACGACCTTCAGCCGTTTGAGCAAAGAAGTAATCTTCCATAATTGATAGTGGATTGTACGCACTATCAACAACGTTAGCACCACCACCAGTTTTAGATGGGATTCTACGTTGATGAATTTCATTCTTAATACGTTCTAAGTGTTGACGTGCTTTATGAGTTGGCATATCACCAACGTCAATATAAAATACTCTACGTTCTGGCGCTCTTTGAACACGATAGATAATAATAGAGTCTTCTAGTAATTCTTTTTGTTTATATACTTTAAATACAGGCTCAAGCATACTTGTGCCGAAAGGCCAGTATTGGTCGATACCTTCACTTAGAGATACGTGAATAACATGTTTGGCATCAATTGCTGTTGTAGTAACATCATGTGCGAAACGTGAGCCTTCTGGAGAACCAGAAGAATAACTTTGTTGCATACCAGCAGTCGAAGTAGGAATACCCATCTTTTGATGGCCCGTCTGTGATAGTTTAACTGTGTCTGCTGTAATGTTAAGACTTTGCATATTGATGTCTAAATCTTTAATATAATATGCTTCAATCTTTTTACCTTTGCCTTCATTTACAACAACTTTTTCAACTTTTGCTGGATTTACCCAGTATAATTTATATGTTTCTGGGTCTCTAACGAATAATTGGTCACCATATTTAACTGTATTTCTAAAAATTCTAAAAATACGTTTGTTCATTTTATTCATTGAACACCACTGACGTAGTGATTTTTGAAGAACTTCGTTTTCAGTAAACGATGGGTCGTCATTGTATTGAATGTTAAATGGTAGTTTAGTAGTTTCACTAAACAAGGTAGAAAACTCAGCAATCGTATCTAATGCCGCATTAACCTCTGAATCCATGTCCATTTGGTCATATTGCCCATATCTTTGGGCTCTATTGGGTTGTCCCATATAGACTTCTGGTAGCCAACTGCTATATTTTGAACTAGAAGCATTATTCGATGCTGGTCCTGTCTCTGTTCGGCGAGGCATTCCGTCGTAAGTTTTAAAGTACTTTTTCCAAGTCATAATCTATTCCTAGTTCTTTTATTTATATTAACATATTCCGTGTTCATTGTCAACCATCTTATCTATTAATTACCTTTCAATTCACTAATAAGTGCATTCAGAGAAGCCATCAATCTTGTTTGTGTTGTTCTGATATCATCTTCAGTATTCGGGTCTTTTACATTAGCCATTTGAAGTGATACCAACGTTGCTTTAAGTTGGTCCGCTGCCGCTCTTCTCTCCGCAATATCGGCTTCTGTGTTGTTCTTAATTTCTTTTATCATATCTTGTGAATAAGACGCAAATTGTTTATTTTGGTTGTTACTTATTGTACGAAGACCACCACCATCATCCAAAGATGTGAAGTCCATTACACTTTTGCTATCATTACTGAATACGTTAGTTCCGAAAATACTGCCAATACTATCACCAAGAATGGAAGGAATATTCAAAATCTTCATGGCAATTGTTCCAAGGCCAACAACTGTCTGTTTAGTCTGTGTTGCCGCATTGTTCATTCCATCAATAATATTTGCATTTGCAATGATTGTTTTAGCCGCTTGTTCCGCAAATCGTCTATTTGTATTTGTTAAATCTTTTACATTTTCGATAAATCCAGGCATTAGGGTATTAATTGATAACTCTTTGCTGACTTCTGCTTGAAGTTTTTGGTCTCTGTTCTCTATCATTGTGTCATCTTCCAGTGTACCTTTTCTTTCACCAGCATCCATTGCCTCGAGGTTTTGCAAACCTTCTGCCGTTCGACCAATCATTCCTATATCACCACTCGCTATTCCAACTGCCTTATTCGCTGGGTCACTAAAGAGTGCTATTAAATCTTTACTGAATTGTACTCCTTCGTTTGCTATATACGTTCGAAATGCATCTCGGCCCTCTAATTCTAATACCTTTGATGCCTCATTAGCAAATTCTATCAGTTTCTGTCCACCCATTGTGCCAGCCGCCTCCTGAAATTCTTGAGTTTGCATGAAATTGCCTTCACCTGCTGACAATCTTACGGCTATTAGTTTCATTATTGGATTGTCCATTCCGCCTGCCATCCTTGCAGTATCTTCGACGGCCATTCTCATTTCTTTTGGAAGAGTTGCTAACATACCACTTTGTTCATCAGACAAACTGTTCTTTAATATCGTTGCCGCTTCAGTCATTGAAACTTTTAACACATTTGAGGTGGCTGTGACAGTAGACATGAAACCATCCATGCCTATTCTCATTTGTGCTTCATCTCTATTTCGTAGTTGTCCACCTATTCTTAGTGAGTCGATATATTCTCCAGCGATGTGGGCAACCTGACCAAATTCCATATTGAATTGTTCCATTATGCCACCTGGTCCTCTTGCCATTTGGTTAACAAAATCTAGTGTACCCTTTACACCTTTAACTCCGACTGCTTCTGAAAACTTTTGAGTAAATTCAGCCGCTTGTCCAAAGGTAAATCCAGTTTCACTGATTGTTTGTGCAATAGATATGAAACCCGTGTTTGCGTTTTCTAGTCCTGACATTAAACCACTCTGCCTAATTTCTGATGCCATGTCAAATCTTTCTTCAAATCCAGCCATAGTTGCCTCTTCGGCTGCGGCTGCTAAACCGATAATTCCTGTCGCCGCTTTTTTGAAAAAGTCTGACTGGCTTTTTTGTCTTGCTTCAGTTTTTATTGTTGCTGCCGCATCTTCCCTCGACATGCCCGCCTTTAGTAATACCTGTGTGTCTCTTTCTAGCCTAGATGCTTCAAGTTGACTCTTTCTCATTTGGTCAATAATACCACTAGTCGAACCATTCCATCCATCTTTGAAAGTTTGAGAAAGCCCTTTCAATAAACCATGAGTTCTTGTGGTATCTTGTGATTCTTTTTTAGAGGCTCTATTTGTTGCTTTTGTCTGAGTTTTTGTAGCATTTACTGCCTGAGACAACTGCTTCTGTGTCATGCCCTCGCCATTCTTTATCGCAGTGAGAAGTTGCGTCATTGCCGAGTTTGAAGCGGAAATCTTACTTAATATTGCTTCCATTTTCATTGCTGTCGCCTCTGTACTCCATTGCTGGATACTGCCGCTTATTCCCGAAATAAAAACATCTTGTTCGTCTGCCATGAAATCCCTCTAAAATAGTTATAAAAACTTCGTAGTTATTGTTGAAGATAAATAATTATGTATATACTTAATTACTAACCTTATTATACTGTATTTATCAAAGGACAAACAAATGAACACCAATGAGAACCCATTATCCAAATATTTTCGTAAACCGGGAATATATGTACAAATTCCGACTGGTGGCAGATTTAATCCAGAAATAGACAAAACTGTATTGGACGAGTTGCCTATACTTCCGATGACTGCTATTGATGAAATATCAATGCAAAATCCTGACGAATTATTAAACGGAGAGGCTTTAATCAATCTTATTAAAAGTTGTGTGCCTGCCATACCAAATCCAAGAAACTTATGTAATGTTGATGCGGAACTAATTTTCTTAGCAATCAAATACGCAACATATGGCAAAGAAATCCAACACACCCACAGTTGTTCGAACTGTAAAGAGCAAGCCGATTATAACATAGACATAAATCACATTCTGGAAAAGTTTCCAGATATCAGTGATATTCCGCCAATTGAATATGAAGACCTTAAAATTTTTGTAACTCCACCGAAATTAGACAGTCTAACTAGAGTAGCACTGATGGAAGTTGAGCAGGCTAGAATATTGTCATCTATTACAGCCGCCCAGGAAAATCCAGAGGATGACCGTGAAGAACTGGAGATGGCAAGACAATTTGCCATCAGTTTCAGAAAAGTATCAAAACAGAACGTAGATTTACTAATTAGTGCGATTGACAGAATAGAAACACCCGATACAGTTGTGATTGATTCAGACTCTATCACCGAATTCATGGATAATGTACCAGCAAATATTGTGAAAAAAGTAAACGACACTGTTAATAGTGTTGTGCCAAACTTATCTGAAATTTCGAAATTTGAATTTACTTGTGAGGCATGTGAACACAAAGAAGAAGTTGTGTTTGATATGAATCCTGTAAATTTTTCCTCCGCTGGCTGAAGACTGCCGGCGAAGCCGAAATATTAGAGAAACAAGAGTCTTATAATAAATCACTTGACACTCTACACAAATCACTGTATAAACTAACCTGGTATATGAGAGGGGGCGTCAGTATATCTGAACTGCACAACATGCCTGCAAACCATATCAGATATCTAAATGAGATTGTTTCTGAGAACTTTGAACTCAGTAAAAACGCTGGAACACCTATTTTATAAAAAAATACAAAAAAAGTTACAAAAAGGGTTGACATCCCTTTTCCACTATGTTAGTATGTTCAACATAACTAATACAAATCGATTCAAAAACAATTTTTAATTCTAATATAAATCCCCAAAGGCTAATAATGATTACAATAAAACAATACATAGTGGAACTGTTAGTCGGGATGCCGACTCGGGATTGAGGGCGTATATTATACATACGTTCGGATAAGTTGGGTGAAATCCGACACTGCTTCTCGTTAACCACACATTTTATTTCGTATTTTAACATTCGTTACTCTAAAGGTATCGAATGACTAGTATTTACTGTACAGAAATGTACAAACCGCTGGTAGGTTAAAAACACTACCAACTTTGATGATATTTTATTCTATGTGGATTATTCAAAGTGCCGTTGAGTCGAAAGACGCAATACTAAGTTATGAGGGAATCGTCAACCGACCTCGCCATTGCTAGTGGCTAACTTAGACATAGAATCTGATGAGCAAGAACAAGTTTCATTAGCAGTTGCCCAGTGGATGGGCAATTGTGTCTTCCAAACCGAACAAGTAATTAAAATAAATAATATTAAATGGAAAAAAGAAATATCAAGGAAATGTTCTTTGAGTGGAACGAAAAGAAATTTCCGAAGATATTAGGTCTTTAGACCTATTAAAATGAGAACACCATGAGTGAATGGACATATAACAATGAAGTTGTAATTGAATTACCTGAGAATGTTGAGGGATTTGTATATCTTATTACGAACCTTACGAATGATAGAAAATATATAGGTAAGAAGTTAGCAAGATTTAAAACCACTAAACCGCCTCTTAAAGGAAGAAAGAACAAGAGACGTGGTTATAAAGAAAGTGATTGGAGAACTTATTGGGGTTCTTCTGACCATTTGAATGCGGACGTAAAAAAATTAGGTCCCGATAAATTTTCCCGTGAGATTCTACATTATTGCCCGAGTCGTGGCGCATTAAGTTACGTAGAAGCCAAAGAACAGTTTGACCGTAGAGTGCTTGAAACAGATGAGTACTATAATGGTATTATCAATGTACGAGTAGGAAGTTCGAAAATTCTTACTGAGTATCTAAACAGCGTTAAAGAAAAAATATAGGCGCTAATACCCACTGATATATTCCTATCACATCAATACATAAGAAAAATATATTTTGTACTATTAACGGCTTGTCTTTAAGTATTGTAAAGACGTAGATAGCAATTATATGTCCTGATGCAAATAATGGGAATGCGTACTTAGATTGTGGTAAGTTTAAAGATATCAATGTTCCCGCACACACGAACATAAATGTAGCGAGCCATTTTACTCTTTCAATTGATTGGGGTGACATCATTTAACTCCTCTAAGATATAACTATTTAGGTAAAAGAAAAACCCAGTAACATTTCTGCTACCGGGTTTTCCGCCTTACATTTCCTTTTTGTGCTTTTTATGGTGGTACGTTAAGGTCTAACCCACCACTCTCCATTACGAGAGTAAGCAACAAGTACCAGTGTCGATGAGAGAGGTTTAGAGGAGACATAGGCACCCGTTGATTATAATATACTAACATACTGACAACCCAAAGTCAAGCGTTTTTTAAGTTTTTTTTAAGTTTTTTTAAGTTTTTTTATATGTGTACATATGCTCTATAAAGATTTCTTGTTCCCGCCACATTCTTGTTTGGAGTTCTTCTATGTAATGTTGCGATGTTGTTTGATATCACAACTCTACCAGATATCCACTCTATTTCTTGTATTTCATTTTTAAAGACTGCTTCTTCTAATGATTCGTTTTTATATGATGACATTGGACACCATCTAGTGTAATAACCTATATCATCTTGTAGAATGATTGGTCTTTTACCTTTGTAAATCTTTTTTAAATAATATCTTTTATGTGATTCTTTTTCAAATCTATAAAACAATCCATCATCTATTGCTTCTTTGAATTCATAACCCTCTATGACATCAATGTGCTTTAGAGCCTCTTCTTCTGATATTCTTGTAGAAACATACTGGGTAGATGGACATTCTTCTTCAGCATGTGAACACCATAGTGCTTGGTACTGTGGTTGGTTTTCTATTTGTAAACCATCTTGGTGCCAAATTTGTTCAGTGACTTCTTTAGTCTCTTTACTTGTAATGACTGGTAAGTCTATATCTCTGTTAACTGTTCCATACTTTTCTAATTCTTTTATAAATTCTTCTTTTGTATGAATGTTATCTATGATTTTAATATCTCGCATACTTCTTGTTCAACTCCATTTATATCTCTATAACCTTCTAATCTGTTGTAGTGCCAGTTCTCTGGCAAATATTCTTTTGCGTATTCGATTGTCAAGTCCATGGTTTTTCCTTGACGTTTATATAGTTCTGTTGACCAGAATAACTTATTGTAACCCATTTTATCTGCCATTCTAATCTGATATGGTGCTAGATATTTCCATGGATAACGAATTCTATCGCCTCTTATTTTATATTGTCTAAACTTTGGTGCTATATAACAACGTGAATTAACCCTTGGTGTGTTGTCTTCCCAATCACCAAAAGGCTCTGGTGCTAATGGCTTACGTTGTAATCCACTGAACCCAACTATATCATCATTATACATCAACATACAGAAACATATCATTTCTTGTAACTTTATATTTTCTAATGTATAATTGTCTTTTAGTTTATCATTGCCGCCTGCTATGTCATCAAGTAACCATTGAGGTGGCGCTTCTTCTACTATTTTAAACACTTTTCAATTATAATTCCTGATATATCGTACTTACTTAATCTTATCTGTTTACTATTACTATGATGAACATCGTGTGGTCCTTCTCCGCCAGATAAAAGATTTATAAATCTATTAGTTACTGGCTTTCCATCTTTGTGGCCTAGTGCGTTAAATATACCAAAACTTAACCATCCAAATATGAAAGGAGAAACTACAAATATAAGAAAGAATTCTGATGATATCAGTAGAGAAATTATTCCTGTAATTCCCCATATCTTTTTCCAATGTCTATGAAAAAACATAACTCTTTTATTTTCATATAAATCCCTAACGTATTTTATAGGAATCTTTTTCACTTTCCAACTACTGAATAGTACATTAAAAAATCCTATATGTAATGGACTATGTGGGTCTTTTTCAGTATCAGAATATCTATGGTGAATTCTATGTGCGCCAATCCATCCTAGTGGACTACGTGAACCTGCTAACAACGATAAAAATAAAACCAATGTCTCCCAAAACGAAGAAAGATATTTAAATTTAAACTGATTATGTGCAAAATATCTATGCAATCCAATAGATAGACCAATTACACTGATGAATTGATACCAAATAAATCCTAGCAATATAATAACAAATATACTCATACCAGTATTTATGATTCGTTATTTTACACCAGACAACGTAAATCTATTGAACACGTTAAGTTCTAATGTAGTGTCGTAATGTATCTTACTGAGAGGATATTTGCTTTTGAAATCATCTAGTGATTCGCAATTGTTTATATGGTCGTCAATTACGAGGTTATTACTTTGTATAATAAGTTGTGTTCCTGATGCAACTTTATGATACCAATTTGTAGACATGTGTTCACAACTAAGATTAATGATAGTATCAAATTCATGCCACATATTGAAGTTTTTATCCTCAATGTTTGCACTTTGATGTCCTAGATAATTCTTAAATGTGTAATTGAATCTGCCACTTACTTCTTTGCATCGTGTGTCCATGTCAACTTCGTAGAAGTTTATAGATGGATATTTTTCAACCAACACACGAGTAAGAAAGCCTAGCCAAGAGCCGATATACAAAACTTTATTTGCATTACCGCTGACTGCCTCAAAGGCTAGACTTGCTTGTTTTTTACTTTCAATTTGATTTGTATGAAATGCATCCCGCACTTCTTCGATAGTGAGATGCTTTGCAATCTCTTTATCATAAAGCATATCTAAGAATTTTGGAATATAACTTTCTATACAAATCATTTTTACATATTGTTCTTTTTTTCTTGGATTTCTTTTCTACGTACCTTTGTAAGTTTTCCGATATCGCCTAGTGCTTTTCTGGCACGAGCCGCCGAGGCTTTAACGCCTTTTTCTTCAAACTTGGCATTCTCTGCCTGATATGTTTCCATTGCTTCCATAATTTCTGCATTAGTACTCATATATTACTCCTATATTGTGGTGGTAGTTTCCTCTTCATGAGAAAAACTTGTAAAACCATTCTCTTTTATTACATTTAGAACGCTTTCAACACGCCCTTGCAATTCGTCTTTGTGTGAAATCAAATACACACTTCTATTTCCATCTCTTGCCATCTTCTTAAGAACAGCAAGTGATGATTCGACACCATTGGTGTCCATTCCGCTATCTATCAATTCATCAACAAATAACACGTTAATTGTGCTGTATAATG